>OJFX01000350.1_pt1 | contig 17145 bp, 16 predicted proteins | sample 1594171 | NCBI WGS metagenome assembly OJFX01 (sample SAMN05416840, study PRJEB24817) | seawater metagenome | isolation source: Sea water | place: Canada:Atlantic | collected 2013-07
ATCTACACACTGCATATCGTCGGCAGCGTCAGATGTGTATAAGAGACAGCCGGTGTGGTGGCTGCGTTTGAGGACAAGGACTGGAAGACGCGGTATACCCATCCGACCAGCGGGGGGAATTGGAGCTCGCTTGTGGTGACCCACGAGGGCGGCGCGGCCCTGGCCGCTGTGTCCGGCATGACGCCCACGCACTCGCGGGTCTTCGACATTCGAACCGGGAAGATCCGCGCCGGGGACAAGACCGAGGGCATGTACAGCCTCGCCGTCCTTGACGGCGAAACGAGGATCCTCGGCATCAGGGAGCAGCGCCTGACGGTGATGGACGCTGAGACCCACGCGACCCTGTTCATACGGGAGGAGGGGCCGGGCGGCAGCGCCTGGCTCACCCGCGACGGAGTCCGCGTGCCAGCCCCCGGATTCCCCCCACCGCCGGCTGATCCAGTGCACCTCATCCATGATGGCTGGAGCGCGCCGATCGACTCCTTCGACCCGTGGCTCTACGACCCCCTTGGACTGGGGACGCCGTCCCTTTCGGCGCTCCCCGAACTGCCGGTGATCGTGAGCGTGACGGCCGTCCACGCGGGGCCCGACGCCAAGGGCCTGGGCCGATTCAAAGCCATGGTGCGCTCGAAGGAGCCCCTCATCGGCGCCGTGCTGACCCTGGCCGACGGCAGCGAGGCCTTCCTGGAATTCGCAGCCGTCCCGGAGTCTCTCGATGGGCCGGCGGCCCACCTGCCACGCTGGATTCCGCTGCCCGCGCTCCCCCTGGGATGGGGCCGCATGCGGCTCGTCGCGGAGAGCGGCGTCCTCAGCAGGCCTCACCTATCAGGGGATGGATGGCTCTGAGCTTGTTCAGTCCCGGGCGAGCGAGGAGGCCAGGGCCTGGCTGCGGTCGCGCAGGGCGCTGAGCGGGGCGCGAAGGGCGGGCATCGTGATGGACTCGCTTGCGTTCGCTGCATTCAGGGCGAGCTTCGCGGATCGTTTTGCGCGGCGACGCGCGCTTCCGTTGGAAGCGACGATCTCGTCGTACTCCGCCGCGAGCTGTGACACCTCGCGAGCTTCGGCAAGCCAGGAGGCCATGAGCGTCCGGCGGGGAACATCGTCTTCGAGGTCGGCTTGCTCGGCCGGCCCCTCCAAGAGGGCCGCGGTGATCCGATCGCGGCGTGCCTTCCACTGGGCGGCGGCTTCTTCGGAGGCGGGTGGCAATTCCTGGCGCGCCGTCACCTGAGGGAGCGCAGCGGCCCAGAAGGCGAGGTCGGAGAGGGCGCGTTTTTGGGCCGCTGCGTTGCCACTGCGTGCGACCTTCAGGAGCGCCGTGATTCGCGCCTCCAAGGAGCCGAGAAGGCTTGCGTCGCACTTCACGTTGTGGGTCCCAGGGGGCGCCTTCACACGGACCTCCACGTCGTAGAGGGTCGCCGTCCAATCCACCGCTGGGCTTGATTGGGCCGGCCCAGCATCCAGTGCGTAGGCGCCGCTCTCCCAGGAGAGTCCGCTTGGCCCACCCTTGAGCGCGACCCGCACGCTCCCCAGGCCTTCGCCGATGCCATAGAACCCGTCGCCGTCGAGGTCGAGATAGATGACGCCGCCGACGAGCCGGTGGTCGGGCCCTTCTCCGAAGAGCGCAGCGTGCTCCATGCGCCCGTCGCGGTGGGTCACAAAGCCTGTGCCGAATTCGCGCCACCTCGGGCCAAGGATCGCCTTGCGATGCCCGCGGTTGGCCTGCATGCCGCCGGGGCCGCCCGGACCGTCGTCCACTGCGGAGGCCCAGTGGCAACCTTCGACGCCGCCGTGCATGAAGGAGCCCGCATTCTCGACGACGCGTCCGTGCTCCTTCGGGTAGCCCGCGTGGGCGGCGCGCGCCGCGCCGAACTCACCGGTGAAGCCCTCGCGTCCCTCGGTTTCGCGATGACCGAACTCCTTGTGCTTCGCGGTGTAGGCCGCGTGGTTGCGCGCCGCAGCGATCAGTGCTGGATGGAACACCAGGGGCGGCAGCGGCCCGTGCGCCTCCATCTCGTCCACGAACATCGCCTGGTCGAAGTCCGGATGGGCCGGCCGCGGCCGGAGCGGAGCCAGGCGCTGGCCCTCTGCCGCTGGGTCCGCGCGCATTCGGTTGACGAGCTCCAGCGCCAGGGTCTCCTCGGAGGACGGCGCCAGCGAGGGACCCAGCGAGGGACCCAGCGAGGGACCCAGCGGGGGATCCTGTGAGGATCCGTCCAGATGGGATCCATCGGCTGGGACGATGAGAAGAAGGATCTGAGCTATCACAGAGGCACCCTCGCAGGGGTAGGGCGAGGGGGATGCTCGCCGGGGATCGATCCACGTCCGTTGGGCCAGCGCTACTGGTCGGCTCTTGGTGCTGGCCCGCCCCCTGACGCGGGGGGAGCATGGACGCGGATGGGGCTATTTGATGAACTCCATCGCGCCACCGGGGAGGAGGTACACGATGAGCATGCGGCCGCCGGCGACGGTGGGGACGTGCTGGCTGCCGGGGGATTCGACGACCCAGCCGGGGGGCTGGTCCTGGAACGTGGGGGTGCCTTCGAGGGCGATGCACCAGTTGACCTCCCCGTTCGGGTGGCGATGAAGGGGCCCCGCGCCGGTCATGTCGACGACGTCGATGGAGAAGTCGGAGGTCTCCGGGGTGGCCTTGGCGGCGCGGCTGAACTTGACCGGGGGGGCGCCTCGGTCGGCGACTTTGCCAGCCTCGAGCAGTTCCTTGAGGCCGGCGCTGACGGCCTGGCCGGCCTCGGAGGCGGGGTCCAGGCGGGACCTGAGGACGGCGACGGCAGCCGCGGGGTCGGAAAGGTCGACGCCGCGCGCGGCGTCGATGAGTGGCTGGAAGGTCTCGAGCATGGTGGGGGCTGTGGCGCTTAGAACTGGGGCACTTGGGGCCTGGGAGGTTACTCTCCGACCGTGCCGCCCGTCCTCAAACGATTCCTCGTCTTTGCCGCCTGCGTAATGGTGGCGTGGTACGCCCATAGGCCGCTCCTGGGGGCGGGTTTCCTGGGTTCGGACGCTGCGGTTCTGGAAGACCTGGATGAGTCCTTTAGCGGGGGTGGAATCGGGGCGCCCTGGAGCGTCGAGGCCCTGGAAAATCGGCCCTTGGCGGCGGCTTCCTTGGCGTTCAGTCGTTCGATTCACGCGAAGGGCGGGGTCTACACACCCGGGGATGCGGGCCGACTCAGGCTCGAGAGCCTTCTCATCCTGGTGATTGCGGTCTTCGGGGTGCGGGCGGCCGTGATCCGGGCCCTGCGGCCGTGGACCGGGGAGGACCATGCCCGGGCGGCGGGCGCGGCGGCTGGGGCGTTTTTGATGATGCACCCACTGCTGGTGCCGGTGGTCGCTCACCTGCCAGCGCGGGGAGACGTGGTGGGGCTCGCGGCGAGCGCGTGGTCGGTGGCGATGTTGCTCAAGGGCCGTCAGGACCGGAGAGCGGTGGCGTTTGGGTCGGCCTTCGTGCTGGCCGTGATTGCGGCCGCTTCGTCCCCGGCGGCCCTCTTGCTCGTGCCCTTGGGTTTTGGGCTGGAGTTCGTCGCTTCGCGCCGGCATCGGCCCATGCGCGCGCGGCTGAAGACCGGAGTTCAGGTGGCGGGCGGGTATTCGGCTGCGCTGCTGTTGGAGTGGGTTGTTCGGATTTCCATGCGGCCGGGCGCGGAGGGCGCTGCAGGAATGGCGGACGTGGGGTTTGATCCCGCCGCTGCCCTCGCGCCGCCCGCCCTGGGCGTGGTGCGGGCCATCGGGGTTGCGGCGGAGAAGACGGGCGTTGTCGTCCTGCCCGTGAACACGACCGGCGTGGGGACGCTGGGCTATGTCCTCGCCGTGGCGGCGCTTCTCGCGGCCCTCCATCCGGGCTTTGTGGCGGCCCGTGCGGCGCCGAGGCTCTGGGGTCGCATGCTCGGCGGCTGGGCGATCGCGATCGGTGTGCTGTTGGCCCTCGGGATCACCGAACGGACCCAGCCAGCGAGCCTCTCCGACGCGCCCGATACGTTGGCGCTTGCGGTGGTCATGGCGATTGGCCTGGGCATCTCCGCCACGGCTCTGTCAGGCGCCCGACGAACGGTGCTCCCCGTGATCACCGGCGGGTTGTACGCGCTGCTCACGGCGGCCAGCGCCACGACGATCAATTGGGCCGCGGCGGAAGTGGGGGAACTGCACGAGGCGATCCTTGAGGCCGCCGGCAAAGACAATTACGAGCGCTCGATCTGGGTCTTAGACCCGCCAAGGGAAATCGCCGGGGTGAGGGCCCTTGCACCCGAACACGACGCGAGTCTGACATCGGCTCCGTTCCTTCCGAAAGGCACGCCTCCGATTCAGATGCACGGTGTGCCCGCCGCGTCCTTCTGGCTCTTGACCGGGGAGCCTGAGTTTCAACGGGCGCGGGAGCGCGGCGTTTCGATCTTCCTTCCGCCCGTTCGGGCCGACGTGGAGGGCGAGCCGCGGGAGACCTCCGTGAACCGGCGCCACGACGCGCTTCTGCGGCGCGAGGTCGTGCGCCTGGACCCGGCCAGTCAAGGGACGGCCCTTGGGCCGGGTGGATCTTTCGGGTGGATCGGTGAAGGGGCCGCGCCTTCGGGTCGCTCCTTCGATCCCCTTGTGACCAGCGCCGCCACGGTGGTACCACCGCCGGACGTAGGGGCCGCAGATCTCATCGGGACCAGTCCCGTGATCCGATGGGTCGGCGGCGAGCCGGGGCCCGATGCGGCCGGAACCGGCGGCCAGCGGTCTGGGGTCTGGGTCAAAGACACGGACGGTGGCCCGCGGGCGATCTTTTGGCTTGGCGACGATCCACGGTGGTTCCTCGGCGGGACAGTTCGATCGCTTTGGTTCGCGGGCCTTTTGAGCCAGGCCCAGTCCTGCCAGATCACGTCGTCCCCAGAGCGGCTCCCGGCCGCGGTTGTGCCCCGGATCATCGGCGAGGATTGGACGTTCGATGTTGCGGGCCTCGAATTCGCGCAGCCCCTGAGCGACGGTGCCTACGAGTCCTGGGTCCTCTGGGCCGTGGATCCAAAGTCCGGCCGTTATGCCCAGATGGCGCCCTCCGGTGGGGCCAGCGGCCGGCTCGTGGCCGGCGGTGCGGCGGTGCTCCATGGGGAGGAGTTGGTGTGGTGCCTCGATCGATTGATCGATGGCGTCGTCGTGGCCCGAGCGCGTGCACGGCGGGTCCCCGCCGATGCGGCCCCGGCGCGCGACGAATAGTCTCGGCCCGCTGGCGCGGCGAAGGTCCGCCCGGGTCCCGGGCCCAGCGGCCCCCGGGGCGGGGCAGGTCCCGCGTCACTTCATGGGCCACCTGGGGCGGCGATTTCGGTACCGTTCGCGCGCTATGTCGACCCAGCCCTCCAAAGCCCTCGATTCGTTCCCGAACCCGCGCCCCGGGCGCAACTACGAGATCCGCTTCGATTGCCCCGAGTTCACGTGCGTTTGCCCCAAGACGGGCCAGCCTGACTTCGCGACGATCCGTATCAAGTACACCCCCGACGAGTCCTGCGTCGAGCTGAAGAGCCTCAAGCTCTACCTGTGGTCCTACCGTGAGGTCGGCGCGTTCCACGAAGCCGTCACCAACCAGATCCTCGATGACCTGGTGGCCAAGATCAGCCCCAAGAAGATGACCGTCGAAGGTGACTTCTGGGTCCGCGGCGGCATCACGACCGTCGTGGAAGTGCACCACCCGTGAGCGCGTAGCTCACGTCCATCCGCGCCTCCCATGGAGTTCGCCGAACTCAGCTTCGGGGAGGACGGCACTCCGTTCGCCCCCCGGTACCAGGACGTCTATCGCTCGCGCAGCGGCGCGGGCCAGGGGGCGCTTGTGTTTGTGGAGGGCAGCGACGTTCGGGGTCGGCTCCGGGCAGAAGGGCGGCTCTCGATCCTGGAGACCGGATTTGGGCTCGGGCTCAACCTTGCGGCTACGCTCCAGGCGGCGGTCGAGATGGGCGAGGCAGTGTCGCTGCGATACGAGGCGATCGAACTTCACCCCACCTCGCCCGCTGACTTCGAAAGGGCCCAGCGGGACTTTGCAGAGGAGAGAGTCGTGTCCCCGCACGCGCTGGGGATCGCTGAGCAGCTCACTAAGCTCTACGGGGTGTTGCTCCGGGAAGGGGCGGCGCGGGCTCTTGTTGCCGGCCACGTGGAGCTGGCCGTTCGCCTCGTGATCGGAGACGGCGCTGACGCGCTCTCGAAACTCAACGGGCCCTACGACGCTCTCTATCTCGACGGCTTCGCTCCCTCGCGCAATCCAGATCTCTGGACGGCGCCTGTTTTCCGGGCGCTCGCCAAGCTCGCCCGCCCAGGCACGACGATCGCTACCTACACCGTGGCGCGGCCCGTGCGGCTCGGGATGGCCGCAGCGGGCTTTCGCGTCGAGAAGATCCTGGGCTTCGGGGACAAGAAGTTCCGCCTCGTCGGCGAGTACGCCCCGGCGCCCCACGGGACGGCGTCACCGGGGCTGCGAGAAGACCGCGAGCCCACCGGCTAGGGGCGCCGCGTACTCGGTGCGCCGCATCTCTGGATGGTACCCCTCGCTATCGATGCGCATGAGCCGCCCGTCCAAGATGCCTACGGTGAACTGGTCGTCCGAGGATCCGCAGAGGTAGGAGTAGCCCTGTAGCTTGGTGCCCGAGAGCAGCTTGCCGGTTTCCCAGCTAAAGGCCGCGCGGTGCAGGATGGTCATGCCGTGGGAAAAGCACCGCGCCGCACCCTTGGCGTGCGACACGCCGATGCCGCCGGGGTTGCCGCCGCCAAAGCTAATCTCCCAGCGGAAGCTGCAGTCCTTCGGGTCGACGAGGAGCACGGTGCCGGCCGAGCTGATGCCAAAGCTCAGCAACCCGCTCCCGTTGTCGAAGTCGAGGCTCGACACAAATCCACCGAGCGGTGCGCTAGAAAGGGGCGCCTCTAACGAGGCCTTGATCTCACCGCTTTTTGGGTCCACGAATAGCACCGTGACGGGATCTTGCAGCTCGGGGCCGGCGGCGCCCACGGCCATGAGGTCTTCGCTGATGAACTCCACGAGCGTGGCGTGGTATCGCGCGGGGAAAGGAAGGAGCCCGGAGAGTTCACCGCTCTGGATCCACTGGAACCCGTTCTCCTGCAGAGCGACGACTCGGCTTCCGGAGGGAGAGACTGCCAGGTCCCTAATCCTGCTCTCGCAAGTCCAGTCCTTGTGGCTCGCTGGGGGCTTTCCGAAGTGGGCGAGGACGACCTTTTTCCCCCCGAACCTCGCCGCGAGAAACTGGCCTTCTGGGTCATAGGCGGTGACTTTGGCTTTTCTGCCGATCGAGCAGCGGCCCAACTCCTCAAAGGTGTCCCGTTTGCGCAGTACTGCCAGTCCGCGGGAGTCGCGCGTCACCACGCGACCATCGCCCAATTCGTGAAAACTAGCCCGCGCGCCGACGTGATCGATGGTCTCAGCCACGGCTTCCATGGAGTTGAGATCGATGCGCCGAACCAGGCCCCCGTCGGTGGTGATGAGGGCGGCGCCAGTGCCGGGCAGGATGCTGCAGCTCAAGGTCTCTTGGACCACTGGCCTCACAGCGACTTCGGTGGGCGGGATAGCTACAGGCTTCTGGGGCCCGATGGGAAAGGCGCTCAGGGGGAGGAAGAAAGCGGCGCGGAGCGAGCAACTTCTCATGTCGCGAGAATAGCACCACCCCGTCAGCTCTAGTGGGAGCAGAATGGCGCCAGCGCCCATGCGCCTCGCCCTCGGCTCCGGAATCGGCTCCAATGGTGTCCGTGCTCCTCCGGGCGATCCACCATGGACGAAACTCAAGCAACCAGGCTCCTGAACCGAATCCAGGCAGGCGATGAAGGCGCCACCGCCGAGCTCTTGCCGCTGCTCTATGACGAGCTGAAGCGCATCGCCCGGGAAAACATGGCGCGGGAGCGCGGCGGGCACACGCTGCAGCCCACGGCGCTCGTTCACGAGGCGTGGCTGCGGCTTGTGGGGGGCAACGCAGCCAATTCCGATGAGGGCCCTGGGTTCAACGGCCGTGAGCACTTCCTGAAGGCGGCGGCTCTCGTCATGCGCCGGGTCCTCGTGGATCACGCCCGGGCCCGCAACTCGGAGAAACGCGGAGGTGGAGCGCAGGGACACGAGGTCGTGGAGCTCGATGAGATCGTCGATCGGTTCGAGTCTGAGGGCACAGACCTTGTGGACCTCGACGACGCGTTGACGGAACTGGCGAGAACCGATGAGGAGCTTGCGCGGATTGTCGAGCTCCGGACTTTTGCGGGGCTGACCATGGACGAGGTGGCCGCGGCGCTGGGCGTGTCCAAGGCCACGGCCGAGCGCCGGGCGCGGGTGGCGCGGGTGTGGCTCGCGGATGCCCTGGGCCGTGGCGAGTAGCTCGCGCGGTCTTCAGGTCCTCGACCGCGACTGGGGGGCACGGAAGACGGAACATAGGCGAAGTCCCAGGGGCGGGGTCCAGACGGATCGACCTCCGGCCCCGGGAATGCCGTCCCCGCGGAAGTCAAGGCATCGGGACAGGCGGTCGATACAGGCGCTGTACCGAGACGGCGGGGCATGAGAGTGTCCCAAGACGCTTCACTATGGTGGGCAAGGCATCACCTGGGCCCTCGTAGGGGTAGTGTGCCGTGTAGTTTCGAGGTCCTGTTATGCCGAATCCATCCCACGCTATTCGCGCTTTGCGACCGTTCCTCGGGCGCCACCCGCGGCTGAAACAGACGCTCAAGAACGTCGACGACGGGCTGTCCCGTTCGAAGGCCGCCCTCGCGACAAAGTTCCCGTCCCTGATCCAGCCTGGGCCGCGGCAGCTGACGATCGCCATCACCGCCCAGTGCAACTTCCGTTGCATCGGCTGCCGGTACGGCCGCGACTTCATGGTGGGGGAGCAGCTTTCGCTGGACACCATCAAGGAGGTCCTCGATGACGCCCGTGGGGCCGGGGTCAATACGGTGCGCTTTTACGGCGGCGAGCCGCTCCTGCATAAGGACCTGCACCACATGGTGCGCTACGCCACCGACCTTGGGATCGAGGTCTACGTAACGACGAATGCGGTGCTCCTCGATCGCCGCGCGGACGAGCTCGTGGACGCGGGACTCAAATGGGTCTCCATGGGCTTCTATGGGTTCGGCGACACGTTCGATGCCTACACCCAGCGCCCCGGCAAGTTCGAGGAGTTCATCGAGAGCGTCACGAACGTACGTGCTCGCCACCGGGAAACCCTGGACGTGCAGCTCAACTACGTGGTGGTTCGGCCCCTGGCGAGCGTCGAGAAACTCAATGAGGCCTGGGCCTTCGCGGTCGAGCATGATCTCTTCTTCCACCTCGACCTGTACGGATACTCCGTGCCCTTCTTCAGCCGGGGGCCGGAAGACGAGCTGGCGTTCCTCCCCGGGGACGAGCCCATGCTGGCCGCCCTTGTGGAGCGCCTTCTCGAGCTGAAGGCCGAGCGTCCACATCGTTTTCCCCATGCCGATGCGTTCATCCGCTCGATCCCCGACTGGGTGACGAAGTGCGAGGACATGCGTGTCCCGTGCGACGCGTACCAGCTCCTTTGGATCGGGGCCGACGGCTCGCTGCAGCTCTGCGATACGGCGTTCCCCCTCGGCAACGTTAACGAGACGCGCCTTCGGGACCTGGTCTTCACGGACAAGCACAAGCGCGCTGCCCGCGACGGCTTCCAGCTCAAGTGCCCCAACTGCACCTGCAAAGTCGACAGCCGCATCCGCCGGCACGGGCCGAGTTGGCGCAAGTACAGTCAACCCGCTGGCGCCGCCACTGGCCTGATGGGAGGGCAATAGCCATGGGCAAGATCCTCCGTAAGGGTCGCGACGCCATCCGCGCCGCAGTGCGGGACAAACCCGGGATCAAGAGCGCGCTCGTGAGCGCCGAGGACAGCGTGGAGATGTGGAAGCACTCCCTCGCGAAGCGGTTCCCGTCCCTCATCAAGCCGCGCACCCGCAAGATGACCGTGGCCATCACCGCCCAATGCAACCTGCGTTGCGTAGGCTGCAAATACGGTCGCGACTTCATGCCGGGCCACGTCCTGTCCCTCGACATGGTCAAGGGCCTCATGGACGACGGCCGTGCGGCGGGAGCGGAGACCATTCGCCTCTACGGCGGCGAGCCGCTCCTGCATAAGGACCTGCCCGCCATGATCGAGCACGGCATCGACATCGGTCTGCGGGTTTACGTCACCACCAACGGCGTGCTCCTGGAGCGACGCATCGACGAGATGTACGACGCGGGCCTGCGGGACATCACCCTCGGCTACTACGGCACGGGGGCGAGGTACGACGCGTACACCCAGCGCGGCGAGCGCTTCGACAAGATGGAGGCCGGCGTCGCGGCCGTGCGGGAGCGCTACGGCAAGGAGGTGGGCATGCAGCTCAACTTCCTCATCATGCGGCCCTCCTGCGACGACGAGGCGCTCCAGGGGGCTTGGGATTTCGCGGAGCGCTATGACATGTCGTTCCATACCGACCTCGTGCACTACTCCCTGCCCTACTTCACCGAGGGGCTCGATTCAGAGATCCAGTTCCGGCCCGAGGATGGACCGAAGCTTCAGCGCATGGCGGATCAGCTCGTGGCGCTCAAGGAGGCGCATCCGAAGCGCATCCCTGAGTCCATCGAGAGCCTGCGTTCCATTCCCGATTGGCTCACGAAGGGCCCGGACATGCGCATTCCATGCGACGTGTACAACATGGTCTGGATTGGCGCCGACGGGTCCGTGAAGCTCTGCTACGTCACCTTCGACCTCGGCAACCTGCACGACCAGCGGCTGTCGGAGATGCTGTACTCAGAGACCCACACGGCGGCGACGCGCAGCGCCTTCAAGCTTGAGTGTCCCAACTGCCACTGCGAGCGGGACAGCCGGATCAAGAAGGACCGCGGCGCGAAGCGGCTCTACGGCTCCAAAGCCTGACGTAGCTCTGCCACTCGGCCTCCGCGCTGTAGTCAGCGGCGCGCGCCCGGACGCGAGCACCCAGGGTCGCGCGGGTTGCCGCGTCGTTTGCGAGGGCTTCGAGGGTGTTCGCGAGCGCCCCAACGGAGCGCGGGGGCACAAAATGGGCCGCCGGAGCGTCGGTGCCCTTGAGCAGCATCTCCGGCATGCCGCCGACGGCCGTGACGCAACACGCCAGCCCCGTGCCCATGGCCTCCAGGAGCGCCCGCGGCGCCGCCTCGTGGTCAGAAACGAGGGCGAATATGTCGGCGCCCCGCAAGAGCTCCGGCACGTCTTCGGCCCGCGGGAGGATCTGAATGCCCTCCGGTTGCACCGCGGCTTTGGCTTCGAGTTCGCCGAGCATCGGGCCGTCGCCGGCCACCGTGAGCTCCAGGGGGATACCCTTTGCACGGACCTTCTGAACCGCTTCGATCAGGTCGACCGTGCGCTTGATGGGATCGGCCCTGGCCAATGACACCACGCGCACGATCGAGTCGCCCCGTGGCTCCCCGTCGGCTGGCACAAACCGTTCCAGGTCGACGCCATTCCAGATGACCTCCGGTCGGCGGCTCCATCCAAGCTCCGTCAGCACATCGCCGAGCTCCTGGCTGACCGCCACGATGCCCGCGTGCCGGCCGCTGGCCCAGCGCGTGAGGCGTCGAGCCTTCGGGGTGTCGTGGCCGGGTTTGGTGTGGAAGGTCCCGAAAAGGGCGGCCCTGCGCCAGGGGAGATTGGCCAAGGCCCCATAGACGATGGCCGTGTCGTTGTGGGCGTGCAGGACTTCGCTATCGGTGTCCCGCAGGAACCGCCGAACCCTGCGCGCGAACCTGAGGTCGAGGCCGGGGCCGCGTGGGATGAACTCCCAGGGAACGTCCCCGGGATCAAAGTCCCCCGCGCCCGGGCGGTACGGCGCGTCGAAGAGCAGGAGGCGATGATCGTGTCCCTCCGCGCGCGCCCGCTTCGCGAGGTCGAGCACCACGCGCTCCTTGCCACCAACCTCGAGGCTGCTGACGAGGTGCACCAGCCGCGACGGCGGCCGCGACCCTTCGGCGGTCACGGCTCGGCCCGGCGCTCCCAGGCGTCCGACAGCCAGCCTTCGAGATCCGCCTTCTTGACCTTGGTGAGGTCCACGCGGAGAGCGGCGAGCTTCTTGCCCCACATCTGTCCCTCGCAGGGCCCTGGGTGGGACTCCAGCGCAGCACGGATGTCGTCCTCGTGCAGCATCACGTTGGCGTGGGACTCGTCGGGCAGGGTGACAAAGATCTTGGTCTTCACCCGGAACGACGGGAACCCGTGGTGGTCCTGTTCGACGGTGCCCGGCAGCGCGAGGCAGAACTTGCGAATGGCGCTGTGGTTCATTGGGCGGTTCCGGTCGAGCGCGTCAGCGCCGCGGTGAGCTTCGGCAGGACTTCGCCATAGCGCCCGTCGAGTCCGAAGTGCCCACCGTCGTGCTCTTCGTATTCAAAGGGCACGCCCAGGGCCTTGAGCTTGGCCGTGAGCTGGCGCGCGCCGAACTGGAGTCCGAACTCGTCCTTGCGGCCGGCTTCGATGTAGAGGAGGTCCAGGGCCTTGAGCTCCTTGGCGTTGTGCTCGGCGGCCATCAGCGGATCGAAGGCGAGGAAACGCTTCCACACGTCGGGACGGCGCTCGCAGGTCTCGGGGTCGAAGGGGAGATCGAAGCCCCAGGCGGAGGCGGGATTCGGCGCATAACACGCCGACATGGCGATCACGTTGATCGCCGCGTGGCCGTCGCCGCCGAGGTCGTGCGAATCCTCAAAAGCCGCAAGCCACGGGCGCGGGTCGCCGCCGTGGGGGAGAAGCGCGCGGGCGGCGCCGATCATCTCGTGGCCCAAGGGGAGCTCGAAGGCGCAGTCGCCGCTGATGGAGGCCGCCACCTGGAAGGCACCAGGCTTGGTCATCGCGAGGTGCAGCGCGCCGAAGCCGCCCGAACTCTTGCCGCAGACGGCCCGTGCCCCGGGCAGGACCCCATAGGTCTCATCAATGAACGCCGGCAGCTCGTCCCCGACGTAGTCGGCGTAGCGGCCGACCGCCGCGCTATTCACATACTGGCTGCCACCGAGCTTCGTGAAGGCGTCCGGGATCACCAGGATCGCGCCCTTGTCGCCGGACTGTTGGAGCGCCTTGTCGTAGGCGGCCACGGCGCCTCCGCGCCAGGGGTGCGACTCTAAAAGCGCCTGCCCGCGCCCCGTGAATCCCGCGAGCAGGAAGATCACCGGCAGCGCCTCGCCCTCGAGCGCTGCGGGGGGCAGGTACACGGGCACCTCGCGCACGTGGGGGTCGCCGAGGGCGTTGCCCCGGAGGGCCTCACTCTCAAATGGACGGGCCTCGATGGCGCCGAACATCGGCTGGTGGTACCCGGCCGCGCTTCGCCGGAAGGGTGTCGTTGTCATGGCTTCTCCTTGGCTAGCTCGGCGTGCAGGGCGGCGTAGACGGGCTCGATGCGCTCGTCGATGATCCGGTGTCGTTCGGCGTAGGGGAAGAAGGCCGCGTTCATGGCGTTGACCGTCACGCGTTCGAGGTCCCCGAGGGTGCAGCCGTAATGCTCCACCGCGACCCGGAACTCCTCAGACATCGTCGTGTGGCTCATGAGCCGGTTGTCCGTGTTGAGCGTGACCCGATAACCCTCGCGGAGGAAGTAGGGGAACGGGTGGTCCGCCAGGCTCTTCACCGCGCCGGTGTGCACGTTGCTCTGGAGGCAGCATTCGATCGGGATGCGGTGATCCAAAACGTATGCGGCGAGGCTGCCCACTTTGATGACCTTGCCGTCGTAGATGGCGATGTCGTCGATGAGGTGCGTGCCGTGGCCGATGCGGTGGGCGCCGCAGAACTGAAGGGCCTGCCAGATGCTCTCGGGGCCAAAGCTCTCGCCGGCGTGGATCGTGAGGGAACCATTCCGGCGCTTGATGAGCTGGAAAGCTTCGATGTGGTGCTTGGGCGGGTGGCCGGCTTCCTCGCCGGCAAGGTCGAAGCCGAAGCAGCCGCGGCCAAACCAGGAAACGGCGAGCTCCGCGAGCTTCAGCGACAGCTCTGCGGACTGGTTCCGCATGGCGCAGACGATGACGCCGGACTCGATGCCAAAGTCGGCCTTGGCTCGGCCGAGCCCCTTGACCACCGCGCCCATGACGGCGTCGAGGCCCAGCCCGCTTGACGTGTGGAAGTGGGGCGCGAAGCGGACCTCGAAGTAGACGCAGCTCTCGGCGGCCAGGTCTTCACCCAGCTCGTAGGCGACCCGCTCGAGGGCCTCCGCCGTCTGCATCACGGCAATTGTGTGCCGGAAGCCCTCCAGGTACTGGGCGAGGGAGCCCTTGTCGGCGCCCTCGAAGAACCACTGACCCAGGCGCACGGGGTCGTTTTCCGGCAGCTCGCCGTAGCCGCTCTTCTGGGCTAGGTCGAGCACCGTGGCGGGCCGCAGGCAGCCATCGAGGTGCTCGTGGAGGAGCACCTTCGGGGCGCGGCGGAGGATGTCCTCGGAGAGGGGGGCGTTTGCGGTGGTGGAGCGGTCGGGCCTGAGGGTCATAGGCGGAGTGTAGTGCTCGATCCTTGACCCTTGGCCCTCTCGTCTCCGTATCCTGTTCGGCGCTTCCGCGTCCCGAACCCAGCGGCTGCGCCCCTTCCGAGCGGGCGCGCCTCCCCAGACCCACTGCACCCGCCGTGACCGACCTCCGCGTCCGAATCGCTCCCAGCCCCACGGGCACCGTCCACCTAGGGCTTTGCCGCACCGCGCTCTTCAACTGGGCCTACGCCAAGAAGCGCGGCGGCACCTTCGTCCTTCGGATCGAAGACACCGACAAGACGCGCAGCACCGGTGAGAGCGAGGCGGCCATCCTGAAGGGGCTAGCGTGGCTCGGCATCGACTGGGACGAGGGGCCCGGAGAGACGGGTGGGCCCTACGGGCCGTACCGCCAGAGCGAGCGTGTCGACCGGCACACCGCCGCCGCCCAGGGGCTGCTGGAGCGGGGGATCGCGTACCGGTGCTTCTGCAGCACCGAGCGACTGACCGAGCTGCGAGAGGCCCAGGAGAAGGCGAAGCAAAACCCGCGCTACGACGGCCACTGCCGGGATCTCGATCCCAAGGACACGGCCGCCCGCGCTGCGGCGGGGGAGGAGTACGTGCTCCGGTTCCGCGTGCCGGAGGGGTCCACGGAGTTCGAAGACCTCGTGCGGGGCAAGGTCAAGTTCGAGCACGCCGAGATCGACGATTGGGTCATGGTGCGCCGGGGCGGGGCGCCGACCTACAACTTCGTGGTCGTGTGCGACGACGTCGCCATGAAGATCAGCCACGTGTTCCGCGGCGAGGAGCACCTCGTCAACACGCCCAAGCAAATCCTGCTGTACAAGGCCCTTGGGGACGACGCGCCCCGCTTTGGGCACCTGCCGCTCATGCTGGGCAAGGACCGGAAGAAGCTGTCGAAGCGCTCTGGCGACACGGCGCTCGGTGACTACGTCGCCAACGGCTACCCGCGCGAGGCGATTGTGAACTTCCTGTGCCTGCAGGGCTGGGCCCTGGACGGGGAGACCGACGTCTTCAGCCTCGACACGTTTGTTGAGAATTTCGACATTGCGGACGTGCAGAAGGCCGGCGCCGTCTTCGACATCGACAAGTTCCGCTGGCTGAGCGGTGACACGATCCGGCGCATGTCGGTTTCGGGGCTCGCCGATGAGCTCGTCCCCTTCGTGGAGAAGGCGGGGCTCATGACCGCTGACGAAATCCATGGGCGCCGCGGTTGGTTCGAACGCCTCGTGGCGGGGGAGCAGGAGCGCATCGAGCTCTTCTCTGAGTTCCCCGCGCGCGTGAGTCCGTTCTTCGAGGCCGACGATTCGGTGACCTATGACCCGAAGGCGGAGAAGAACAGCCGCAAACAAGAGGCGCGTTTGGAGACCCTTGCGGCCTACGCCGAATGGCTGGCCGGGCGCCCCGAGGACGAGGGCGCGGAAGCGCTCGGAGCGGCCAGCAAGGCCTGGATTACGGATCGGGGAATGAAGATCCCGGCCCTCTTTCAGCCCCTGCGGTGTGCCCTGACAGGCCAGCCCGGCGGGCGGGATCTGTTCGACTGCATCTCCTTGCTCGGGCGTGCGGCGACCCTCGCCCGCATCGGCGCGGGGATCGAACGGCTGGCCTGAGCAGAGCCTGAGGGGGGGGCAGCGACCGGCGCCCCTCCCATACCGCCGGAAAAACCTACGGGCCTGGCCCTTTCTGGCCGATGCCCTTTGGGCATGCCTGAATCCTCCGAATCCCTGGAACGTCGCCGCGCCGATCTCCTGAATGAGGTCGCGGAACGCCTCGAAGATCAGAACCATCGGACCCGGCGTCAGCCCCGCGACGCAAATCCCTCGAGGGCACGGATGCGCCTGCTGCTCATCCCGGCCTTTGCCATCTTCATCTTCATCCAGTTCGGAAGCCGCGCCGGTGCTCCACTCGGTGTTCACGCGGCGTTCACCCCCGGTGACGGCACGTCCTTCGCCGGGCCGCGGGTCTTTCGGAACGGAGTGGAGGAGTCTATCCGGCTCGCCCCAGGCGACGTCGTGGGGGCGACTTCCGGATCGGGAAGCACGCTCGAGCTCGGCGGTGGACGGCTTGCTCTCGAGCCCGGCGCACGGGCCGCGGTCGCCAGTCTCATGCCGCCACGGGTCAGGATGATCGGCGGTCGAGCCCACGTCTCGGGCCGGCTCCGCGTGGTGACCGCCCACGGCATTCTCGATCTTGAGAGCGGCTCCGCCGACCTGACCCTCGGCGACCAGGGCCTTACGGTCACCCTGCGTGTGGGGGAAGCGAGCCTGATCTCCCCCGATGGGCAATTTGAGCTGGTACCGGGCAAGGCCCACCGCTCGCAGTAGATCTCCCGAGGTGCGGTCTGCACGATGACCCCGTGATCGCCCCTCGCCGCCTCAGCCACTTTCGACGCGCCGTATTCTGGTGCTTCGAGCGCACCGCGATGCTCTTGGGCGGGCGAGTCCTTTACAGGCGCTGGTTCTTGGGCCCGAAGAGGCTGCACGTTCGCGAGGAGTCGATTTCCGTACCGGGACTCCCGGCCGCCCTGGAGGGATTCACGGTCGTCCATCTGTCGGACCTGCATGCCGGGCCCTTCCTCGGGAAGGGAGCCTTGGGCACCGTCATCGAGCGGCTCCAAGCCCTCAGCCCCGACGTGGTTTGTTGGACGGGCGACTACGTCGTGCACGGCGTTCACAACATCGAGCCGGTGCTGCCCGAGCTCCGAAAGTGCGTCGGGGC
>OJFX01000352.1_pt1 | contig 17120 bp, 19 predicted proteins | sample 1594171 | NCBI WGS metagenome assembly OJFX01 (sample SAMN05416840, study PRJEB24817) | seawater metagenome | isolation source: Sea water | place: Canada:Atlantic | collected 2013-07
AAGAAGGGAGGCTTCACATGACCATCAGCTACAACAAGGCGGGCTACCAAGGCTCGCTCTTTCCAGAGGCAGACGAGTACGCGCTTGAGAACGCGTCGTTCAGGCGAGTGGTCTCGGTCCTTGAGGACGCAACCCCCTATGGCTCAAACGAGGCCAAGGTGCTTGGATGCTCTATGAAGCGCCCTGGGGACGTTGCTCAAGTACTCGCCCCCCTTCTCGCCAACCAGGCCGTTGAGGTCTTCTCAGCGGTCTTGCTCGACTCTCGCCACAGAGCCATCGGCTACGCAGAAGTCTCTCGCGGCACCATCAACATGGCTCCGGTTCATCCACGCGAGGTCTTCGGTCCCGCAGTGCGGCTTGGAGCAGCGGCCATCATCGTGGCCCACAATCATCCGTCAGGTGACCCGACTCCCAGCGCTGAGGATTTCGCGGTGACCAAGCGCCTCAAAGAGGCTGGCGAAATCATCGGCATCCCCGTTCTTGACCACATCGTGATTGGAAGCAACGCAGCGCGCTTCTCAAGCCTGCGCGAGAGCACGAAATGGCCGACCTCCTGATTTCGTCAGGTCCGTCACATCGAGACGCGTAGCCCGTGCCTGCTGCGAGAGGTAGCCCCTAACCACGGCAACCGTTCGGGTTCCTGACCCATGTGCCCAACTGCCCTTTCTCGTTTCCCATCGAGTCTCCCCCCACCGCAGGTTGAGGGGGATGAGCCCTCTTGAAAAACAAGAAAGGACAAGCACATGAACGAAGACAGAAACCCAAACAGCGAGCTCGAGACAATCGGCTCTTACTCCAGGGCGCAGGCTCTCAAAGACGGCGTTCTCGTAGACGTGACGGACCTAGCGAAAGAAGTTGGCTTCACCATGCCGGTGGCAATCACTCAAGCTGCCTACGGCAGCTACGTCACCGTACCCGAATCGGTGAGTTGCCAAGACGAGGACGGAAGGCTCTGGGACATCCTCTGGATGTTGCGGCACGCCATCAACACTTCAGAAGGTGCGCAGCACTTCCTCGGCTTCGAGTTGCTGGTTCGCAACTCCGACAAGCAGCCAGCCAAGACCGTCAGACTTCAAGCACTCTGCGGACCGGGCGACACGATGGAGCCGGTGCTGACGGTGATGATGCCGGGTGAAGACTAGAACGCAACGCAGTCCGCTTCTCAGCGGGCTGCTTCGTCTCACAAGGTGGCGTACTCGATGTAGCACGCGTCCAAGTGCTGTCCAGGCCTCTCTCCGAAACTAAGAAAGAAGGCCCAAAGAACCCAGCACGTAAGTCGGCCAATAGGAGTGAAATCCGAAGTGTGCCACAAGCATGGCAAGAGCGATGAGCCCCCCAAGCTGCGACAAGAGAACGAGTGGGTCTGTCTTCTCCTCATCGTTCTTCTCGGACTCAGCCAAATGCAATGCGCCTCGAACCACGAAGAAGATGGCTACAGCAGCGAGGATGGAGAACGTCCAGACCTGTGCTGGGTCAAGCTCTGGAAGCGACCGCGCACGAACCCCCGCCACAGCATTAAAGGGGACAACCGACGCCATCAGCCATCGGTACGCCGCGACCAGAAGGACTAGAAGGGCAATCGTCAGGATTACCTGAAACACGAATACGAACATGCTTGGTCAGTCTGCGTGTAGCTGCTTGAGTGCCGCTGGTCTGAGCTGCGGCGCCTAGAACAAGTCAGAGAGCTTGTCCCAGAAGCTCTTCTTCTTCTTCGGCACAGCCATATCCATCAACAAGTCGAGCACTCCCAGATTCTTCTCCTTCCGTTTCTGGGCTCCCCTAATGCCGCCGATGACGCGGTTCGGGTTCTTCTTGCCGGTGCTGGCCCAAAGACCGTTCTTCGGGCTTCGCCCGCCTTTGAAGTCTGCCATGTCTGAGATTCTAGGGTAGAGGGCGGCTGCGCGATGTGGCAAACAAGACCACTCCGCTACACGCCCAATATCGCTTCTAAGCTTACTACGGGTCATTCTCTGCCCGGGCTTGAACCAGCGAAAAGACGCCTCCGGAGCCTCTTGCGGCAACCTCCGGGGGCCCGGAATAGAAATGGGCTGGCTCAAGGATACACCGTCTGGCGTGCTACGCCGATGCCATCCGCCACCCATCCCTGACGCCACCACGCTGAAGCAGACCCTCATCAGAGAGCTGACGGAGGGTCTCTGTCAGAAGCTGGTTGCGAACCTTCAGCTGTTTCCGGAGTGCCACCTGAGACAGCGGCTTCGGACTCAGCTCGACGGTCTTGAGCACACGCTCCCTGAGCGGCAACTGGGGCTCGGATGGTTTCCTCTTCGGCTGATTCGAGCGAGAAGCACGTCGAGGCCCGCCGCTTGACGAAGGGGCGTCATCGTCTTCTTCCGTATCACTCCCCTCTCGAAGCTCAAGCTGAGTGCCTTGGTCTTTGACCACGAGCGCAAAGTGGAGCGGGTTAGGCGAGGCTGCTGAGCGGTGCTCGACTTCGACTCGCACCAGCCCGTCTGAGGTCTTCGACAAGTACAGGTTCGAATCCCCCCAGGCGTGAAGTTCGCCTGAACCCCGAAGGGCTTGTCCCATCTGCGCTCCCTTGGCTCCGCGCTTCTTGGAGACGTGGTGAGTCACGAGAATCGAGCAGCCGAACTGCCGCTGAAGCCCGCGAAGGAATCCGAGGAGCTCCGCCATGTGGCCCGCGTGACTCTCTGCTCCGGTGTGAAGCCGCACCAAAGGGTCGAGCACCACGAGCGCTGGACGGACGTCGTTGAGGAGCCGGGTCAACCCCCTGCGGTCGTCGTCATCATCCAGGTGAAGAACGTTCTCTGTGATGAGGTGAAGAGGAAGCTCTGTGAGGTCGCGTCCTCTGGCAGCCGCCAACCCCTGGATTCGGTCGCGCACTGCTCGGGGGTCATCTTCAGCTGGAAAGACCACCACGGGACCAGCCGCTGGAACCTCAAACTCCCCGAGCATCGGAGTGCCGCTTGAAACAGCGACTGCCATCTCCAAGCTCAGCCAGCTCTTGCCGGACTTCGGCGTCGCCCCCACGATGCCAACCCCTGACGCTGACCAGAGCCGGTCGACCAGCCAACGGTCTTCTTCGGGCACTCCCTGAATTTCGCCGACCAGCGAGGACTTCAGACTCGGCGTTTTGACAAACCGGCCTGCTCCGTTCCGCTCACCTGTTCCCGGAACTGTTCCCATGACGCCCCCTTGTACCGGAACAGACTCCGGCCTTTCAAGGCTCGCACGCATCGAAGAGTCCGGCAACGAACCCGTTCCCCGGCCTCGGGTCTGCCCCTCCCCCACCATCACCAACCCTTGAAGCTCGAGAGCATCTGCTCGCGCAGGTACTCCTCTTGCTCGAAGCTCAGCACCTCCTCGTCGGGCTCAGCTCGCCTCCTTTTCTGGCTGTAGCTGCCCTCAGGAACCCCGTCTCGCCACTCAGCCATTCTTTGACGCACGGCGTCTTCGTCGTGGTTGGACACGTCCCCCCACTTGCGCTTGCGGACCAAGTGCATGAACAGCCCTGCCGGGTTGGTTCCCCCTCGAGCACGCACCCTGGCAGCTGCCGCTGCCCAGTTCAGTCTCTCGGGCCACGAGTCCACGGGGGTCACCCCTGCTTTCGCCCACGACCGGTCGCTGAGCGCCAGGTCAAAGAGCTCCATGACCCTCGAGGTTGAGCGAAGGTCCTCCGACTGGATGTCGTGGAGCTTCACGGGGTGCTCTGCCTCCCCCCCCTTCTTCGGACAAGAATCAGAAGGGGGTTCAGGGGGCGCAGCCCCGGGGTGTGATGGTTGGATTCTCTCCTTAGGAGAGAAGGTCTGTTCTCTTAGCCCGGACAATCCACGGTCATCCTCGCCTGAGGGCCCTGACAGGATGGAAACGGCCTCAGTCTCCTCTGCTGGGCTGATGCTGGGCTTTTCCGGGGCTGCTGAAGGAGCTGTTTCAAGCTCTGGACGCTGCCAGGACAGGTCCACCTCAAAGCGTCCGCCGTGCGCGTTGATTGCCCACTGCGACCGGTCGTGAAGCTCCGTGAGCCATCCAAGCTCATCTCGAAGGTGAGCCCGCGCACGCCGAACGGACCTCTCGTCCAAACCAAAGACTTCGGCCACCCAGGACGCGGCGCAGGAGCCGTCTCCGCTCCAGCCGGTGAGCTTGTCCTTGCGATAGATGCAGCGAGCCGCGTGTCCGAGCACCGTCGCCATCACGGAGCGCTTCACGCCTCCAGCGAGCAAGCGGAGCATGCGCCTCGGAAGCGGCACGAAGGCTCTTCTGTAGGGCATGAGGGCTCGCATCGCTTCGACCTCGTCTGTGAGGTCCACGGTCAGCTCTCGGGGCTTAGCGGCGAACTGAGGGCCGTCATTGGTCCAGGTGAGCAGGCCCAGCTTTCTGAGCTTGCGGGTGGAGCGCCTGATGGCCCGCTCCCCCCCTCCCCCACCAACGAGGCCATGGAGTTCTTTGGCGGTGAAGCGTGGCTCTTGGCCGCGCTTCAGCCAGCTCCGGCGCTTCTTCACCTCGAAGGCGGCGAGCCACACTCTGAGGTCCAAGGCGGTGATGTGGCCCAGGGCGTAGGCGGTCCAGGCGAGCGTCAGCTCTAAGATGCCCAGCTTGATGAAGCCCCCTTCGATGATGGCGGCTGGCTCGGGCGGAAGCTGTGCTCCACGCGTCCTCAGGCCACTCTTTGTCAATGTTGCTTGCACGGTGTAGGTCTCCTGTTGGCGGAGACGCCGTGAGCTCAGCGCATACCTTCCCCCTCACCGTGCAGAGAAGGGGTTGACTTTCCGGCAGAGCCGAGCCACGCTTGGATTACGACATCCCTGCGTAGTGTGGCTTGGCTCGACCTTGTGTCTTCCTCCCTCCTTTGCGCAGCTTCGACGAAGCCCGCGTTCCACCGCGGGCTTTTTCGTGTCTGGGCTACTTGCTCGCTACTGGCTCCCTAGGCGTCCCTCCGTCTGCGCTGTGCGTCACGCTCTCTGGAAACCCTTTGCCCCCAACTGAACCGCGCACTTCAAGCGTCTTGAAGGCACGTTCCCTTGCTCGCCTGGCTCAGGCAAGACCCTTTCTCTTGAGGGGCGCCTGTAGCGCCGTTTGGGCCCAGACGTTCGGGGTCAGACGTCTGGGTCTCCGTGCCCAAACGTTCGGGGTCAGACGTCTGGGCCTCCGTGCCCAAACGTTCGGGGTCAGACGTCTGGGCCTCCGTGCCCAAACGTTCGGGGTCAAACGAGTGGGCCCAGACGTTTGGCCCCACGGGAGCGCGCGCCTGCGCCTTCGGCAAGTCGCGGGGACAGACGTCTGGGCCCAGACGCTTTTTCCGCAGGTGGTGCGCGGGATTATGTTGGAGGCCTGGGTTTCAGTATTCCTTGCCTCTGGGCGTTCAGGGCCTACCTGGCGGCCTTTGGCCCCAGACGTTTGGGCCCAGACGATGGTGGCGTCAGAAAGGGTGTTGACTCGTGGTGCGTCAACTTGAGATGGTCCGTCCGTGAACATCGCAACCATGACCATCAACGTCTTCTTTCAGCTCGGGGGAGCGTCTGGGCCCAGACGCTCGAGCTGTTGGGGACAGACGTCTGGGCCTTCGTGCCCAAACGTTTGGGGTCAGACGTCTGGGCCTCCGTGCCCAAACGTCCGGGGCCAGACGTCCGGGGCTTCGTGCCCAGACGTTTGGGCCCAAACGTCTGGGGCCTAAGGAGGGCATATGTACGAAGAAAAAAAATCACCGCTCAGCACCGGAGAAGGCGCTGCTGCGTCCGCTCGGAACGCTTCTGTAGTCGCCGTCGGAAATCAAAAGGGAGGAGTCTGCAAGTCAACGGTAACTGTCAATTTGGCGGCCTCCCTGGGGGCTCTGGGGCGTCGCTGCCTGGTCATTGACCTGGATGCCAACTGCGGGGCCACGCGCTCCCTTGGCGTGCCCACGACGTGGATGGGGACCTTTGAAGCGCTGCTCGGCACAGAGGACGCTGACGAGCTTGTGCTGCGCAACGACCCGGACGAGGAAATCATGCTGCCGCCCGGTGTTGACCTGCTGCCAGGCAACCGCAAGCTCGAGGAGATTGACCGGGTGTTCCGGGAGCGCCGGGAGAACAAGTTCAAAGACCCCACCGACGCCCTGAGACGGCCGCTGGAGCTCCTGAGTCCTCTTTACGACTACATATTTTTGGACACGGCCCCAAATGCGGCCAGCCCAACGATTGCCGCGTACAAGAGCGCGGCCTGGTTCATCCTCTCGATGACCCCAGAGAAGCTCGCGTATGAGGCTCTGATTGACGCCTTGACCGACATCCTGGCGGTGAGAGACTCAGGCAACCCGAACCTGTGTCTGCTCGGTGTGGTGCTCTCGCAGATTGACCGGCGTACGACGTTGGCTGAGCGCTACATCAACCGCATCCGCAAGGAGTTCGGCAACGCTGGCCAGCAAGGGGCGTTTGAGACAACCATCAGCCGCTCGGTCGCAGTGTCGAAGGCCAACGAGGTCGGCAAGGTGCTGCGCGAGCATGACATCAAGCACAAGGTTTCAAAGCAGTTCGACGAACTCGCTCTAGAAGTCGAGCGGCGCATCGCTGGCATCAACGAGGTCGTCGAGGCCGACGATGGGGGAGGGGAGTCTGTCGTTGAATTGACGCCTCAGCGGCCGCCAGCAGTAGCGGCGGACCAAGACGTCGCAAGCGACGTGAACGAAGGGGAGGCAGCCAATGCCTAAGAAGCTATCTGCCGACGAGGGGATGGCTGACCCCGTTCGCGCCCGGCTTCAGGCTCAAGAGCCGCAAAGTAGGCTTGGTGCTCTCGCTGGAAGAGCAGCAGCTCGTTCCACGGCCACGAGACCTGAGCCCGTTCCGAGCGCTCCGCCTCCCGCAAAGAAGGCGGAGGCTCCGCGAAGAGCTGAACCCGCGGCTCCTGAGCGGCGCTCAAAACCTGAGCGCACGCAGGTGGTCACCATGGTTCCAACGCCTCCACCAGCTGCTGGGACTGACGAGGAACCTGAGGCTGCGACCATTGCCAAGAAGGCACGCTTCACTCCAACCGAGGCCGCTGAAAACGAAGACATCGTTCGGCTCATCGGGCGGCTCACCGGAAGCAAGCCCAGCGAGTCAGCGGTGACGCGAGTGCTGTGGACCTTGCTCCGTGAGTCAGAAGCTGAGCTCAAACACGAGGGTCGAAGAGGCGTGGCACTCCGCAGGCCCCCGAACGGTTCATCCATCGAGATGGCGACCTATGAGCGCGAGCTCGGGCGCTTCTTAATAGGGGCCCTGAAAAACCTCGAGTTCTAGGTTGGGGCCAAACGTCTGGGCCCAGACGTTTGGCCCCGCGTGAGTAGGTCCGCGCGAGGCGGTGGGGGAGGGGCTAGCCGGAACACTTCCGGGAACAGGTCTCGGAACGGATAGCTTGCCTCTACGTAACTCCCACTCAAGGGCTAGCCGGAGTGGGGGAGAAGGGCAGACCCGAAACCCAAGGGAGCCCTAGCCTGGGTTGCAGGTGCGCCCGAAGCGCTCGCGAGCGTTGCGTGTATCCGTACGGCTACAGGCAGCATCAGGTTCGCGCCGGAGCGGCAGGGCTACCACTTGCCAAGTCACGCCTCTCAAAAGCTGCACCGGTGCCTTGCTGTGCTTCTTCACTTCTTGTGGCGTCTTGAGAGCCGCTCTGATGGCCTGACTCGGCGTCATGCTTGAGGCTCGTCCTGTGCTCCTTGCTTCTCTTGTCCTCCTTGTGTCCGGTCGGGACCGGTTGGTGAACCAACCGTCCAAAGGAGGACAAGATGAATGAAGCAAAGAAGAACGAGCCCGCAGACAGAATCCGAGTCGGTCGTATCGAAGCGACCCTCTGGAAGAACGCCAGTGAGAAGGGGGACTGGTACAGCGTCACCCTGAACCGCAGCTACGAGGACAAGGACGGCAAGTGGCAGTCCACCAGCTCCTTCTCCGGCACGGACCTGCTGCTGGCGGCTGAAGCCATGAGGCTCGCTTACGTGCGCTCGCGAGAGCTTCAGGCGGGCTGACCGCCCCTTGGTAGGCCTGAACTCCCTTGGGATTCGGGTCAGCCTTCTCCACAGACCACCAGGTGGAGGTGGCGTGCGAAGCGCCGCTTAGAGCTTCTCTTGGCCCGCACCCCAACGCAGCTCCTCCCCGAAGAGCCCATCGCTTCAGGTAACGCGGCTGCGCCTTCTCACATGCACCGTATGCCACGATTTCGAAGAGAGCGTGGCACCTGCCGCTGACCGCGACGTTTGAACTCAGAGAGGTTAGGACGCCGCAGAAGGCCCCCAACCACTCCAACCTCGAGCTCGTACGATTCAAACGCCGTGAGTTACACACGCGCCCAGCAGGTACAGACTTCGTTCATCTAGAAACCACCTCTGTTCATTGGGCTAGGTCTCGCTGGTCCCCGCGGCCTAGCGCCACCAGTTGAGCCAATTCAACCCTCCATTCACCCTCTGAGTAGTAGGTCCTGCCGATGCCGAGTGCCCCCGACCCGCGCGAACTCCTTCGCGACCACATCACTGGGCTCGAAGCCAAGGCCGACCAGCTCTTCCGCGCAGTGAACCAAGCAGCCAACGTGTGATGAACAAAGATGAACTCAAGGCCCGCGTAGCGGTGCTCGAGGAGCAAACCAACCGCCTCAACTACGCCGTCACCAAAACAAGCATCGCTCTCGCTTGCCTGGTATCTGCTTTCGAGAAGCCTTCCGCCTTTATCAAGGCAGCGGTCGAATCCTCGGGCCGGTCCATGGACGGCTGGACCGTTGAAGCAGACCTGGCCGAGGCGATTGGGCACGCCAAGCAAGCAATGGACGTGGTCTCCCGTGACCCAGGAACGGGATGAAGTGAAGCGGCCTTGGTCCCTCTAACCGGGTCTGCGAGCCCTAGGGACCTATCATCAGGCCCAACCACCTCCCCGTATACCGTGAGAACGCGGCCGCTTGTCCCGGTACACCGGTTCCTAGAGACCTATCAACTCAACCCCACCAAATGCCTGACACCCCCGACCCGCGCGAACTCCTTCGCACTCACATCACCGGGCTCGAAGCCAAGGCCGACCAGCTCTCAGGGGAGCTCGCTGAGGTCAGGGCCGAGCTCAAGCAGTACAAGACCGCGCTCGCTGCTCTTTCCGAGAAGCCGTCGAAGAGGTCTGTCACTCGCGCCATGGTTCACCGCGAGCTCGTCACCCTTCTTACCGACTCACCAGGCCGAAGCGCGCCCCGAGAGGAACTCGAGGTGTCGCTGAAGTCGCGCCTGAAGTCATCCGGTCACAAGCTGAACGGAATCTCTCGCCGCCTTGAAGAAGCACTCCAAGACGAGGTCTTCACCGCCGCCAATGGTTCGGTCTCGCTCGCGTCTCCTTCCGCCTAGCTCGCCCTGGCCTTGCCTGCTCCTCTCACGCGAACAAAAGGGTCAGCGGCTTCGCCCCTGCCGTTTTCCCCTGGGATTGCGTGCTCATTTACAGCGCCGAGAGCAGACATCGCCTCACGGACTCTTCGGTCCTTCCGGCTCAGCCTTCTCTCACCACTGACGCTCCGCCCCCAACCCCAACCAAATCGTCCCTCGTGAAGCTAGCTTCCCAGCGAGCAGTTCTCCCCTCAGGATTCTTGGGGTCGGAACCCCAAGAACGTTCGCCTAGGGGCTCACGCCGACCTAAACGGTCGGTCTCAACTCTTGGCAGCTGGGGCTACCAAGAGCGCTACGGTCTGGACGGCCTCCGCGTCGAGCCAGGGCTCGATTTCACAACGACGGTCAACGGTTCGGTCTCCCTCACCCTCAACCGAGGCTCAACTTCATGAAGCCGACTTCGTCGGCACTTTCTAGTCCTCCTCGGATGGGTTGGTTCGGTCGTATCTGAAACTCCGCAGGTCTGGGGATGTCAAGGTCCGCTCCGCTCTCCACCTTGACATCCCCAGACCTGCTCCGCGCGTTCAGCAACCGAACCAACCCATCCGAGGAGGACTACATGGCAAACCACACACAGCAAAAATTCGGTGCTACATCAGCTCGCGCAAACCTCATATCACTGGCAAAACGTATCAGCGGAGGCCAGGTGAGACACAGCGAACCAGTACTGAATGACTACATCGAGGCAGCCCTCATCGAGGTGGCACTCTACCTCGGCACAACCCCGGGCATTCCTTCGGAAGTAATCGACGCAATCGACGAGGTCATGCACTGGGCGGAGCCACGGCACTTTGAGCTACCTCCACTCCCACTCTGGCAACGACCGGTCAGCATCTTCATCGCCACCCTGTTCGTCGTCGCCTTCTTCTTCTTACCCGAGCTCCTTACGCTTCTCCGATGATTGTCACCACTTGAGGCTGGGCAATCGCCTGGCCTCATTCACCACACACACACAAATCAGAAGGGTCAGCGGCTTTGCCCCTGCCGGTTCCCCCCTGGGATTGCGTGCTCACTTACAGCGCCGAGAGCAGACATCGCCTCACGGACTCTTCGGTCCTTCCGGCTCAGCCTTCTCTCATCACTGACGCTCCGCCCCCAATCCCAACCAAATCGTCTCTCGTGAAGCCAGCTTCCCTGCGAGTAGTTCTCCCCTCAGGATTCTTGGGGTCGGGACCCCAAGAACGTTCGCCTAGGGGCTCACGCCGACCTAAACGGTCGGTCACAACTCTTGGCAGCTGGGGCTACCAAGAGCGCTACGGCCTGGACGGCCTTCGCGTCGAGCCAGGGCTCGATTCTGAATCGTCCCGATTCTTCCTAGGACGGAAGTCTCGGGAGACTCTTGTCCGCCAGGGCTCCCAAGAGCTGCTCGCTAGGGCTCACGCCTCCCCTAATCGGGTCGGTCTATAAAGGAATCTGCGATGCCACACCCGATGCACCACGGTGGTATACCAAACCTCCCCAACCTCTTTCCGCACAACGCTTTCGCGGTATTGCGCCCGGTATACCCGTATACCCGCGCCTCCAAAATCCCCGCTCACGACCCCGCCACGCCTGTTCGCGGGAATACCGCCAACCGCGCCCGAGACGCTCGCCGGTATACCGCTCGACTCGCTTCCTGACTCCACTTGCTCATGGCCGATATACCCCTCACCGTCAAGGTCTCTCCGGAGCTCAAGGCTCGCATCAAGGCCGAGGGCGAGAACCTTGGTAAGACGATGGGGGGCCACGCGCGCGACATCCTTCAGCAGCACTTCGAGGGCAAGAGCGTCGAGAAAGTCACCGGCCACCTCGGTGAACTCACCGACGCAATCGAGCAGCTCACTGAGCGAAGTAGAGGAGAGGTGAACCCACACGGGCTCGAGCAACTTAGCTCCCAGGTTGCTCTCATGAGCTCCCAGGTCAGCGGGCTCGCAGCCACGCTCACCTTCGTGCTACGCACGCTCGTCTACCAGAAAGACGAGCTCAAGCCCACGGATGAGGACATTCGAACGCTCGAGGAGCACTTCGAAATCATCGCCCAGAACTTCAACCGCGGGAGCTAGCCAGATGCTCTCCATCGGCACCGTTTCATCAGGTCACGGGTTCTATTACACCGGCCTCACTCAGGAGCAGTACTACACCCAAGGCGGGGAACCTCCGGGCCGCTGGTATGGCGAGGCCGCAGAGCATCTGGCCCTCACCGGCGAGGTCACCAAAGAGCAGCTTCAGCAGGTTCTCAAAGGCTTCGCACCTGACGGCTCAAAGCTCGTTCAGAACGCCGGGAAAGACAACCGCCAGGCTGGGCTCGACCTCACCCTCTCAGCCGACAAGTCGGTCTCGGTCCTCTGGGCAGTGGGGGACAAGGCTACCCAGAAGGCCATCCAGCAAGCTCACTCCAACGCCGTGGACTTCGCCCTCGGCTACCTCGAACGTGAAGCGGCCTGGACCAGGAGAGGACACGGCGGAACCGACTTCGAAAAGTGCAAGCTCATCTTCGCTCGCTTCGACCATGCAACAAGCAGGGCAGGGGACCCCAACCTGCACACGCATGTTCTCGTGCCAAACGTCGGGCTTCGCGAAGACGGCAAGACGGCCGCTCTTTGGAACAAGGAGCAGTATCTGCACAAGATGACCGTGGGGGCTCTTTACCGCGCCGCACTCGCTCATGAGCTCGGCCCACGTGGTCTCGGGTACGAGATTGAGCCAGACAAGAGGCGGGGTCTCTTCCGTCTCGCTTGCGTCCCCGAGAAGGTGACTGAGCACTTCTCAAAGCGCCACGCGCAAATCGAAGCTGAGCTCCAGGAGCACGGCATCTCCAAAACGGCGAAGGCTGCCGACCGGGCAAACCAGGCAACTCGCCAGGTGAAAGGTCACGTCGCTCGAGCAGAACTCTTCCCTCAGTGGAAGACTGAAGCTAGCGCTCTCGGCTTCAAGAAAGCTCCCGCGCCTCAGCGAGCCGCCGACCCGACGCCCTCTTGGCCTCTGTTCGAAAAGGCGCAAGCAAGTGCTGAGAAGCTGGCTGAACACAAGGCCACATTCCGCGCGCAAGACCTCGTTCGCCAAACAGCGCACCAGGCGCTCGACGGGCTCACCACACCCGCTGACATCCTTCGAGATGCAGACCGCGCCCTTGAACAAGAGCAGGTTCTCACCGTCCATGAGGGCAAGCGCCATCCACTTCTCACGACACAAGGAAACCTCAGGCGTGAACACGGCATCCTCTCGCTTGCCCAGGCGCTCGGCGAAAAACGCGGACTCACCGTCGATGCGCGCACCGCGCAGCGCGTGAAAGATAACAGCTCGCGCGCTCTGGACACCGAGGAGCGAACGGCCGCCTTCGACTACCTCACCACCGCCACCGGCAACCTAAAACTCCTCACCGGAGTCGCGGGCACTGGCAAGACTTCGCTGCTTGAAGCCGCTCGCCACGCTTGGGAAGCGCAGGGCTATCGCGTCATCGGAACCGCCGTCGCGGGCAAGGCTGCTCGAGAGCTTCAGGTTGGGGCTGGAATCCAGACTGAGACGATTCGAAAGCGCCAGATGCAGCTTGACCCAACCCTTGTTGAGCAACTCAAGCACCACGCCAAGGAGCTGAAGCGAGCAGCCAAGTACGGAACGCACAAGCCCTCCTTTGACTCGAAGGTTCAAGCCGGACTCGAGGGTTTGCTCAAGGAAGGCAAGTGGGGGAAAGCTCCAGGCTACAGACCACTGAACTTCGACCGCCTCAAGCTCGACGCCAAGACCGTGCTCGTCATTGACGAGAGCTCGATGCTTGGTCTCAAGGACACCACGCAGATGCTTCGCCTCGCTAAAGACGCGGGAGCCAAGGTCGTGATGGTGGGCGATGAGCGTCAGCTTCCAGCCATCGAAGCGGTCTCCCCGTTCGAAGCCCTCGGAGCTAAGGTCGGACGCTTCGAGCTACAGGAAATCAAACGCCAAGAAAAGCCCTGGATGCGCAGCGCAGTCCAAGCTTTCGCCAACGGCGACACTCGCACCGGCCTCTCGCTGCTCAAAGACCATGGCTCGCTCCACATGAGCAAAGGCGGGCCAAGCGCCACCAAGCAACAGCTCGTTGACGACTGGGCGCAAAGCCCCGGCAAGGTCAGCGACAAGCTCATCCTCACCGCCACCAACGCAGACGCAAAGAGCTTGAACGCCCTGGCTCAACAGGCTCGGCTCAATGCTGGAGAGCTCGGCAAGAGGCTCACGGTCAAGCTAGGCTCCGGGGAAGCAGCCCGTCGAGGAGACCGCATCTTGTTCGGGCAGAACAACAAGAAGCTCGATGTGCGAAACGGAGAGCTCGGGACCATCGAGCGGATTCACAAGCCCATCGACGCCAACTTCTTCAACAAGGGTGAGGTGACTATCAAGACGGACCACGGCGAGAAGGTTCGCCTCAACCTGAACAAGTACACCAACACCTCGCTCGGCTACGCGCTCACAACCCACAAGGCCCAGGGCTCAACGGTTGACCGAGCCTTCACCTACACCACCGCCGAGAGCGCCGCTCGAGACATGCTCTACGTGCAGACCTCGCGCGCGCGCGAAGAGATGCGTGTCTACGCACCTGGCCACGACCTCGGAGAAGACCTTCAAGACTTCCAGCACGCGCTCACTCGAGAAACTGGAGTGCGAGAACTCGCTCTACAGCAAGCAGAGCGACTCGCCCACGAAAAGGCAGCTGAGCTAGAGCAGCAGCGCAAGCTCGAAGAAGAGAAGCAGCGAGGCCATTCGCGCTCGCTTGGAATCAGGCGCAGCAGGAAGGTGGGGGAGTGAAGTGGTTTCTCCTCGCCATCGGAGGTCTTTGGCTGCTCAAGGTTCTCTACGACCGTTTTCGACCACGGCCGACGCTCCCTATTTACCCCATAGACCTGGGCTTCTCACCGGTTCGGCAAAGACCGCCGGAACCAGAGGTTCCCCACAGCCACATGGGCGACGACTCATCCACGCCCACGGGTGATGGCACGAACTCCCCACGAAGCCCTGACTTCATCGTGCTTGAGCCAGAGCTTCTTCCGTCACCCTCGTCTCCAAAGCTGCTTCCCCCGCCTCGCTGCACGTTCTGCGGCCACATCTTTCAGGCCGCCAACGATGGCGTCTGCGACCACTGCGGAGGTCTCCGGTGAACGAGCTCGGCCCACACCCTCCGCACCCCGCAACCAAGTGCTCTCTCGCTGTAAAAAAGACACCGCTCGATGATGCGCTCACCATCCACTACCTGCGGAACGTCAACCCGGACCTCGATGGAGTAATGCAGCTCCCGCGGCTTCACCAGCTCGGTCAGCACACTCTCTTCATGGGGGCCACGGGGTCTGGCAAGACAACTGCTCTGAAGCTTCACATCAAGAGCGCACTCTGCCCCATCCGTGCCACGCGCTTCGGACAAACGGTTGAACGTCCTCCGTATCAGATGAACTTTCGCGCGCTCATCTACGACGCCAAGACCGACCTCGTACCGTTCCTGGCAAGCATCGGGTTTGACACAGACAGCCACGTCATCCTCACCAACCCGTTCGACTCGCGCTCGGTTGCCTGGGACGTGTCAGCGGATGTCGATTCGTACCCAGCAGGCGAGACGTTCGCTGAGATTCTCGTCCAGAACCACAAGGGAAACGATTCTCCCTTCTGGCAGACCGCGTGTCGGGACATTGTCGCAAGCACCATTCATGGCCTCAACGCACCGCAACGCGGCGAACGTATCCGTTGGACGTTCCGGCACCTGACCGAAATCTTGCTCGACCACGAGCACCTTCGGGCTGTTCTTGAGCGCACCGACAACGGTCAGGCCTGCATCCGCTACTACCTGGACGCAAAGGCCGACGAGATGCGGGACGGAATCTGGGCCACGCTTCGAAACAACGTCAAGCCGCACCGACTCGCCGCCGCCGCCTGGCACAAGTCAACGCACTCGTTCAGCTTCAAGGACTGGGAGAAGGGTGGGGGAATCATTCTCATCGGCGACGACTACGAGAACGAAGAAGCCGCCACGCGCGTCAACAACCTGCTCGTCCGGTACGCCATTCGCACCGCTCTTGGACATCCAGGCGAACTCCACCACACGACAACCTGGTTCTATCTCGACGAGCTCAAACGGGCAGGCCAATTCCCATCGTTCAGCACGATGCTCACCCAAGGGCGAAGTAAAGGAATCCGTGCGGTCTTGACAGCACAGGGCTTGAGTACGTTCAAAGCCGCGTTCGACGAGTCTGACATCCCGGAAGTGCTCAACAACTGCGCCGAAAAATGCATCATGCAGCTCAGCGAGCCAGATGACGCGGAGTGGGCCGAGAGGCTCTTCTCGAGCGCCCGCCGCATGAAAACCTCAACCACGCGCGCTGTTGAAGACAACAAACTCAGCTACACGTCCAGCGTTCAAGAAGAGCCCAAGCTCGTTGCTCGCAAGTTCTACGAGCTGAAATCAGCGCAAGACACCAACCGAGGTCTCAACGCCTACTTCCACATGCGGGGCGGACACCACGCACAGAGCACGATTCCCTCAGCCTGGGTCAACGAACAACTCCAGCGGGTCTCCTACGCCAAGACTAAGCCCGACGCCTTTGCCAAGCGTGACGGAAACGACTTCATACCCGAGCCGCTCACACTACGCGAGCAGCGCTATCTCGGTCTCGACTCTTTTTCTGACTCCGACTCGCCCCCCGAGTCAATACACAAGAAGCGCTCCTTCAAATTACCACCCCCGCCGAAAATCGTATGAGTTATCCGTCTGCCTATAAGCTCCTTGACATCGGCCGCGACCTTCCGGATTGGAAGCACAAGCTACAACACGAGGAGGCCTCAACAGGCCTCGTGAAGGCCTACGCCCCAGAGCAGGTCCCGGGGATATTCCAACTGTATCTCAAGGTACTCGGTAATAAAGACGTTCGCGAACTATACGACTCGCTACTCGAGTGGTCTGAAGAAGAGGCTGAGGTCGATTTCGGCAACGTAAAGGTTGCTCAGCAAGAACTTGCTGAGAGCATGCACTTTGAATTCGAACACTTGCCTAACGGAAAGGTCCGTATTCACAACAAGCAGATACCAGACGTGCCGCCTCCGCCAGCCGCCAGCTCTGAAGAGACGGAAAGCACTGAGAGCGCGTACACGCTACTCGACGTGCCGCCAGACCTGTCACACGAAGCGATGACAGCCGTACTTACTACCGTCGCAAACGAGCTCGTCAACGATTACGGGAGCCTTGACGACCTTCCTATCGCACTTCGTGCCAGCATCACGACTCTGAACAACCCCGCTCGCAGGAAAATATACGACTCACTTCTTCAGTGGTCGGCAAATGAAGAGGCTGTCGACTTTGGAGCTGCGAAAGAAGCCATGCGTGAGCAGGCCTCCGAGTACCACTTCACCTTTGCAGACGTAGACAATGGAAAGGTGCTCGTAATCAACCTTGGGATTCCCAATGTACCACCACCGCCTTCGTCTCCGCCCAACAAGCCGCGCGAACAACCTGCTGGACAGGCCGCTCCGCCTCCACCCAGGACAACACACAAGGGAGCAGGGCACGGGCTCGTCAATGGCCAGGTCCCGCCCGTCGCACTAGGGATGCGGGTCTTTGAGGTTGAATTTGCACGAGTCACTCTCATACATGCGGTCAACCAGGGCAGTCACATCTATTTGCAGTGGTCGCAACCCAACCGTGACGGCACAAGCCACAAAACCGCCAACACCGACTACTTGCTCACGATGTGTGGTCTTGACACAATCAAGCAGGGCAAAGACTACTTGGTTTCACTGTTCACAGATACCCAAACGAGAAAAGTCTACCACGGTGCACAAGTGCTGCTTC
>OJFX01000354.1_pt1 | contig 17065 bp, 11 predicted proteins | sample 1594171 | NCBI WGS metagenome assembly OJFX01 (sample SAMN05416840, study PRJEB24817) | seawater metagenome | isolation source: Sea water | place: Canada:Atlantic | collected 2013-07
CGCGGCGTGTCATCGCCAAGTTCGTCGACGGACCAGAGGCCGCCCGCTCGCGCCCCCCCACTCCGAGCCTGGCCCCACCGGGGCAGGGGGAACGCCACCTGGTGACCGAGACCGTCAATCTGCAGGGCCATCATTTCGAGGCCCTCTTGCAGTGGGCCCATGACACCGAGAGAACCGTGGCCAGCCTGACCCAATCGATGGTCGACGAATTTCTCGCTGAGTCGGACAAAGACGGACAGCCGTGATTCGTCCGCATGACGAAGTGGGCCCGCAGCTGGATTCAAACTTGCTTCCCAGGCCATGTCCGCCCGCACCGTCTCGCAGGGCTATCGGCTGACCAATCAGTCATTGGACCGCAGCAGAGAGGAGAGTCGGCAATCACTCAGCGCGTTCCTGTTGCGGGCTCGTCCGCTAACATGAAGCGCCCCGCCGCTGGCAAGGAGGTGGCATGGGATGTGAAGCACTCCACGGGCGTTCCACCGGCTCCGTCCGCCTCGCAGCCTTCTAACCCCCTGCCCGGGGCTCCGCTGCCATTCCGCTTTCCTTCGGCGAGGTAAGCACGCCGAATCCCGGGGCATGCCCTGCCAGAGATCTTTCCATGGTCGGCACGACCGCAGGCATGGCCCGCTACGACGGATCGAGATTCGGGACGATCCGGTCAGCGGAAACGCCAGGCCTGGGGGGTGATCGAATTCAAGCGCTGCCCACGGATCGGAGAGGAAGAACGTGGGTGGGCGTCGACTCAGCCCCGCCAAGCATCCTGGAGTCCGGCGAGATTCGCATGGCTTGCGACCCGCAAACGCTCACGTCTGTACATCAGATCCTTGAGAGCGACAGCGGCGATGTCTGGCTTACGGGTCATCGGCTGGCCTACGCTTCGGGCGACAAGCTTGAGGTTGCGTATTCCGGGGGCGCCCTGCCCATGACGACCCCCGAGTGGATCACCGAGGATCTCGACGGCGAGATTTGGGCGGCCACTTTGGGTGGAGTCTTCCGCGGCGGAAAGGCGGGCTTCGAGCGGGTCGATTGGCGTCCATGCAGGTGGGTCACCACGGGCTTCGATGGGAGCATTTGGGTGCTGACGACGGATGGCGACCTCGTACCTCTCACCGGTGATAGCGACCAAGTGATCTCGTTCGGAACGATCCGCATGCGGCAGGAGCTCGCACGCAGCCCCGACAGACGCCTTGTGATCTCGAGCAAGGGGCTCTACTCCATGGGTGCGGGGGCGCCCGATGGGACGGGACTCTCCTTCGAGCTCACCCAAGACTTCTCAAGAGGTGCGAAGGGCGCCCGAAAGATCAACTGCCTCCTGCCGGCCGGCGATGCAGACCTGTGGATGGGGACCAACCTGCACGGCCTGGAGTTCCTTCAAAGGAGGTACGTCACCCTGAAGCCCCTCGTTCCAGGGAATGCTCCGGAGGCTGAGCTGAGCCGCGCCTTGCGTCCGTGGAGAACGTGCTCCCACTATCTGGCGGAAGAGCCATCGTTCACGAGGGCAAACAAGAGAGCCCGACGATCATGGCGCCCGATGGCACTTGCCGACTGCTGGACGCGCCGAGTCCTGACTACGCGGGCATTCACGACCTTGCCGAGTCGCATGGCGACGTGCTGCTCTCCACCACCGCTGGCCTCGCGCGCCTCGTGGGGGATCGCATTGTGCCCGACCCCGCATGGGAGGGAATAGGCGGCCCGATCCTGTCAGTTCCGGGCGGAGAGGTGTGGATGTGCCTCAGCGGTCGGATCCATTGCGTGGCTCGTCGCGAAGGCCCTATGGTCCGCGGGGACGGGATCGCCCTACCGCCGGGTCGCATTCGCGACTTGGCCTACCACGGGGGCGCGATCTTGGGAGCGGCGCGGGGAAGGCTACTGCGCCTGTGCGCGGAAGAGGGCCGCTGGGAGAAGGTCGCCGACCTCGGGGGGGCGCGTCCCCGGGGACTCCGCACTGGCGACCAAGGTGAGCTCTGGGCGAGCACCTACGGCGATGGCCTCTTTCGACTCGATGCGAATGGGACGATTGGCCACTGGGCCCAGCTAGATGGCCTTCCTGATTCGTTCCTCGGCTGGCTTGGGCCAGTGGACGAAGACGGACACCTGTGGCTCAACTCGAACTCCGGAGTGCTGCGCGTCACCGTCGCTTCGCTAGACGCCTACGACCGCGGCGAGGTCGAAGCCATCGAATCGTGCAGGTTCATAGCCCCAGAAACGAATGGCCCAGGGGGGGCGGAGCTGACGAGAGAGCGATCTGCCCTTCCAACCCTCGAGGGACTAGCCATCTTCGACCGTTCGGCCATTGCGCCCCCGACGCGGTCGCCGGCGGTCCGGCTTCTCGAGGCCTTCATTGATGGTGTCCCGGAGGATCGAGCAGGCAGCCCCTCCGGCCGAGCCACGCTGCGCTTCGATTTCTCAGCGCCCATCTATCCGACCGACGAAGGCGCACGCTTCCAGCATCGTTTGATCGGACTCGACGATGCGTGGCATGAGGCTGGGGCGGAACGCCAGGCGCGCTTCCCGGAGTTGCCCGCCGGAAACTACGCGTTCTCGGTACGGACCCGTGTGCCCACCGGATCTTGGTCCAACACGGTGAGATCGAAGGCCATCACGATCGCGCCTTATTGGCACGACCGCACCCCCGTCCGCCTGCTCATGACCGGGGCCCTTTTGGGCGCCGTTTGGGGCTTGATCATCCTCCGCACCCGCTCGCTCGCCAACCAGAACCGTGCGCTGCAATCCGAGATCGACCAGCGGCTCATGGCGGCGTTGCGCTCGGAGTGTCAGAGCCGAACGCGTCGCGGAGCCGTACACGCCCTCCTGGACGTGGAGCCCGGTACGGAGGACCCGCCGCGGGACGTGGCTTTGGCCTTCTTTCGCATCGCCCAGGAGGCGATACGAAACGCGGAGCGACATGGCCAGGCCACAGATGCCTGGCTGTCTTTGCGTCTCGGCAATGGGTGCATCGAGCTAGACGTGCAGGACAATGGCGTGGGCTTCGACGCCGACGCGCCGCCCATCGGGGGAATCGGCCTCAAGAGCATGCGCGAACGAGCTCGCTCCGTCGGCGGGGATGTGGTGATCGATACGGCGCCCGGCGAGGGAGCCTGCGTGACAGTACACGCGCCAGCCCCCCCATGCGGGGCCGCCCTGGAGGAAGAGACAAGTCAGTAGCGGCGCTTCTCCATCGCTCATCCCCTCCCGTTTCATGGCCGATCGGTAGACTCACAGCTTGGATCCTTCAACTCCTCAATTCGACGTCGTGTTGCTCGGCGCCACAGGTTTCGCGGGCGGTCACGCCGCGGCAAGGCTGGCCGAGGTCGCTCCGGATGGGCTGCGCTGGGCGGTGGCCGGACGGCGTGCTGCGGCGGTGGAGGCGCTGGCGAAGCGGCACGGCTGCGGAGCCGTGGTCGCTGACGTCGGCGACCCGTCGTCGCTCGCGGGCCTGGCCGAGTCGGCGCGGGTCGTGCTGAGCACGGCAGGGCCGTTTGCGACGCTCGGCCCTCCGGTCGTCGAAGCGTGCGTCGCGTCGCAGACCCACTACGCGGATCTGACGGGGGAGGTGCCGTTCATGCGCGAGATCATCGACCGGCACCACTTGCGCGCGAAAGAGCAGGGCACGGCCATCCTTCCGGCGGCGGGATTCGATTCCGTGCCGGCCGAGGTGGCGGTATGGACGGCGATGCAGGAGGCCCGGCGGCGCGGGGTCCGGCTGGAATCGGCGCGGACGGTGTATCGACTGCGGGGCGGCTTGAACGGAGGGACGCTCGCGTCGGCGATCGGGATCCTCGAGCACGGGGACCGAAAGCTCTTGGCGGACCCGTTTTCGCTCGCACCGGACTCAGCCCTTGTCGGAGAGGAACGCTTGGCCCTCGGCGACCCCGCTCGCCCCGTTTTCGACCCCACCGGTGGACGGTACGTGGCGCCGTTCTTCATGGGGGCGATCAACCGGCGCGTGGTGAGGCGAATGATCGAGCTCGCGCGTGTCGGAAAGGCGCCAGCGGTGCCCGCAGTACTCTGCGATGGACTCGGTCCGTGGTTCCGCTACGACGAGTTCCAAGCCGTATCCAAGGGGCGCGGGTGGCTGGCCGCATGGGGAATGACAGCCCTCTTGGGAGCCGGCGCCGGACTGCTATCCACCGGTGTCGGCCGGAGGCTCGCGAAGCGCTTCGGTCCGGCACCGGGGGAGGGACCGTCGGAGGAGGTGCTTCGACAAGGACTGACCCGGGGCGTTACGACCTGCTTCGTGGAGGACGGCGAGAACTTCGTCGTTCGCCAGGAGATGCAGGGCGACCCCGGGAACACAGCGACCGTGCGCATCCTGGTGGAAGTGGGTCTCGCGCTGGCCGCGGGCGAGGCGAAGGGCGGCGGCGTACTGACGCCGGTGAGCGCCCTGGGGGAGCGATTGGTGGAACGATTGAAAGCGACCGGCGGGCACTCGATCGAGGTGCAGGGGTAGGCGCGCCGGTGGGAACGACCACCGGGCGAAAGGGCGGCTGAATCAGCGCGCCCGAACAGGCATGGCTGCGTCGACACGGTCTCGCCAGTCAGCGAGGCGGTCCCGCAAGGCCTCCGCAACGTCCGTCTGCTCGCCGGCCAGATTGCGCGTTTCACCGAGGTCCTTGCTCAGATCGTAGAGCTCGAGCGAACCGTCGTCGAAGTTCTCGATCAGCTTGAGGTCCCCCGCGCGGATCGCGCCGCCGAGCCGATTCGAGCGATGCCATGCGTAGTTCGGGTAGTGGAAATGGAGCGCATCGCGCTTCATCGCGCCGCCCCGCAGGACAGGCATGAGGCTCGTGCTGTCGCCCGGGTGCTCTTCCGGCATCGCCACACCCGCTGCGTCGAGGATCGTCGCGAAGTAGTCCGTGCTGATGATCGGCATCGCCTCGACACCAGGCGTCACGACGCCTGGCCAGCGGATCATGGTCGGGACGCGGATGCCGCCTTCGTAGAGGTAGCCCTTCGCCGCCCGTAGCGGGCGGTTGTCCGCCACGCTATCGAGCGCGCCGTTGTCCGAGGTGAAGATCACGAGCGTATCGCCGGCACGGCCGGACCTTTCGAGCGCATCCATCACGCGCCCAAAGACCTGATCGAGCGCCTCGGTCATGCCCGCGTAGCGGGGGTCTTCGATCCCCGGTTGATTTCCACGTTCTTCGTACTTCGCGACGAGATCCGCGGGCGCATCCATCGGCCAGTGCACGGTGTAGTGCCAGAGCGCGAGGAAAAACGGATCCTCTTCGTCGGCCCGCGCCGAAATCCAATCCACTGCCTCGTCGCCGATGCGGTACGGCAGGTATTCGTCATCCGTCTTAGAAACCAAGTTCGGAAACTCGTACGGCGCAAAGAACGAGCGACCGGGGCCGCCCCATCCGTTGCCTCCGAGGTTGAGGCCAAAGCCCTGCTTGTCAGGGTAGAACTCCGCTTGGTCGTCCCCACTCTGGGGCGCGAGGTGCCACTTGCCCATGAACGCCGTGTCGTAGCCGGCGCGGGCGAGGTGCTCCGCGACGGTGTCGTACTCGAGCGCCAGCCGGTCTTTGCACTCCGCCGAGAGCAGAACCGGATCGTCGGGCGAGAACCTCTCCTGATCGGGCATGTGGTTCGTGATGCGCAACCGGGCGGGAGCCAAGCCCGTCATGATCGATGCACGGGTCGGCGAACAGACCGGCGCTGCGGCGTACGCGTCCGTGAACTTCAACGACTCGGCGCAAAAGGCGTCGATGCGCGGCGTGTCCACGGCGGGATTGCCGTAGCACCCGAGGTCAGACCAGCCGAGATCGTCGACCAGAACCAGGAGCACGTTCGGCCGCGACCTGCTGGGCTCTGCCTGCTCCGTCTCCACTGGGGTGACGGCCGGACCGGAGCACCCCAGCGCCAACGCTGAGGCGGCCAGCCATGGGCTAGACCGTCGGGAGCTCATAACCCTCACGGCGTTCGTAGTCGAGCCATTTGCTGGCCCCGTCATCACCGACGAAGCGCCAGTTCGCTGGGTCCCATTCGAGTTCGCTCCCGTGCCAATAGGCGATGTTCATCAGGTGACAGATCGCGACGCTCCGGGCGCCCACCTCCGCGTGACAGATCGGCTTGCCGCGGTCATGGATGCGATCGAGCCAGTCCTGGGCGTGGTTCACGTTGCGCGGCAGCCGCTGGGACTCGTCCTCGGGCTCCCACTCCAGAATGTCGCCAGGGATGCTCGAGATGCGACCGCGATCAACCGCGATCATGCCCCCCTCGCCGATGAACGTCACGCCGCTGGGCCCGCCGTGCGTCAGCCGAACACCGTTCGCATACTCAAGGGCGGCGCCGCGCTTCGAGGCTGGATCGGACGGCGGAATCACGCGCACGGGCCCCGAATCATCCATACCGAGCGCCCACTGTGCGATGTCGAAGTGATGCGCGCCCATGTCCGCCATACCGCCGCCGGCATACTCCCGGTAGGAGCGCCACTTCGGGTAGTGGTTGTGGGCACCACGCGGGCTGAGGATCTCGTTGTACTCGCGAACGGGGGCGGGGCCAAGCCAGCGATCCCAGTCGAGGCCCGGCTCCAACGGCTCGCTCGGCAAGTCGCACCAAACCGGTGAGTCACCAACGCCGACGTTGACGTTGAGCACGCGCCCGATACGACCGGCACGTACCGCCTCGGCCGCTTTCACGAAGCGGTGCCCGAATTCGCTCCGCTGCTGGCTACCGGTCTGGAAGACAACCCCCGACTTCCGAACCGCCTCGATCACGATCTGCGACTCCCGCAGCGTGAGCGTCAACGGCTTCTCGCAGTAGACGTCTTTCTTCGCTGCGCACGCGTCGAGGATCTGGTGCGTGTGCCAATGGTCCGGCGTCGCGATGACCACCGCGTCGACTTGGTCGCTGGCGATGAGCTCCTCGTGCCTGCCCGTGACGGCACATGCCGTGTTCCCGTAGTGCTTGTCGACGCGCTCCTTGCCATCCAACCGGCGTGTCTCATCGACGTCGCAGATCATGGTCACCCGGAACCCGTCGCTTTTGAGGAAGGCGTTGGCTAAGAGCCTCCTCCCGCGTATTCCGAGCCCAATCACGCCAATGCGGATCGGCTCGGCGCGAAAGGCCGAGCGGGAGAAGGACAACGGTGCGACCGCAATCGCGGCCCCCGCTGCGAGGAGTTTCCGGCGATCGAGGATTGGAGTAACGTGGCGCATCGTGGCCACACTACCGGATCACGGCCGTTCCTCGCCCCCATCCGCTGCCTAGTTCACCTAACCCAGCACCTGGCGCCCTCTCCCATCGGCCCCAATCACCGATCACCGGCCCCCTCAGCCCTCTCTGGCGAACCAGTAGGCCCCGATGAATCGAATGCAAGGGACGCCCTTCGAGTCCGTCACGACGAGGCGCAGGGCCTCCCCGCTTTGTGGGCTTTCGAGGCAGTGGATTCGCTTGTGGCCGATGCAGGTACCCTCGCCGATCGTTGACCATTCCCCGGCGCGCAGGACCTGGAGCTCGTAGGCGCGCACGCGCTCGCCCTTGCGGATGTCCTCCTGCAGGACGACCGCGTCGAACTCACGCGCTGCCGGCAGCGCCAGCTCGACCATCCCGTCCACCATCGTGCCCTGGGCCCGGGCCACGGACACGGCCACAGGGTTTGCGAACATCGACTCCACGGCGGCGCCCAGCTCGTGCAGGCGCGCGACATCCGCATCCGGCAATAGGCCGCGATCGTCGGGGGTGAGGCCGAGAATGAGCGTCGAGTTGTGGCCGACCGATCGGCAGTACATGTCGACGAGACGCTCGAGCGGGTAGATCAAGCGTTCGTCACCCGGCTCCCAGAACCACTCGTGGCCGCCGTGGCCGCGCAATGGCGCATCCGACATCGCTGGAAGCCAGTAGTCGCCGTCGGGATCCCCGGTCTTGAGAAGGGCGAATCCGTTGGCGCCGATCTCCGCACGGGCAGTCTCGCCGGCCCCGGTCGCCCGATAGGGAAAGGTCGCCCAGCAGGGATACGGCACTGTGCCCGACTCCGAGCCGCCCCACCGCGCATCGGCACGCTCCAGGTTGTGGTAGAAGACCGCCTCCGGCTGATGCTCCTCGACGATCCCCAGGACGTCGGGGCCCCCTTGGGCAGGGCCGTGGGCGCCGCCGTCGAACCAGAATTCAAACCAGTCCCCGTACCGGGTACAGATCTCCGTCACCTCCTCCTCGATCAGCCGGTTGTACTCGTCCTGGGTCATCGTGCTGCGCTCAGTGACCTTGAAGTCGTAGACCCCGAGCTTCGCGTTCCACCGGGTACCGAGATAGACGCCCGGCTTGATCCCGTGCCTGAGGCAGGACGCATGGAACTCAGCCAGGATGTCCCGCTCGCCATCCCCCCACTCGACCGCTTTCAAGCAGAACGGGTTAGCGTCCGATTGCCAGAGCCTGAAGCCGGTCTCGTGGGAGGCGGTTAAGATCGCGAACCGCGCTCCCGCCGCCTTGGCCGCGCGGACCCATTGATCCGTATCGAGTTCCTCCGGCGTGAAGTGATCGGTCGCCTGGAACGCCGTGACCCGGTTCTTGCTCTGCACGTAGCGCCCGTCGGCGCACGTGTGCAAGTCGTAGTGAAACACAACCCCGAACTCAGCCTCTTGCCACGCGAGCTGCGCCTTCGTCGGGAGAGGCGCCCACCCATCGTCCTTCGGTCGCAGGGAAGGCGAGGCCGCACAGGCGGCAAGGCAAGCGGTCAGACACGCCGCCGTGAATCTCGTGGTCGTCTTCATAGGCGGTCGGGAGTCTAGCTGGACGCTTCGCCAAGGCACAGCACCAGAACGGCACGGCGGGGGGAGCGCCCGCGTCACGGCCGCATCCGAAGGAGGCCCAACTGCGGTCGGTGCGGTCAGACCGCCAGACGCCGGCTTCAGTTGAAGACGATTCGCAGGCCGTCCGTGAAGTTCGACCCGAGGCCTACCTGGTCCCGGTGCCATGCTTGGTAGTTCCAGGTGTCTCCCGCCATCATGGTGACGAAGCCCGAGCCCTGGGGAATCATAGTCAGATCGATGGGGAGCGTGAACTCCCCCGTCGCGCCGGAACTCACGATCTGCGAGCCCAGCGTGAAGCGACCGATCGCACCACCGAGACATATATTCCCGTTGCTGGTACCGCCTGCGCCAGGCACAAAACCCTGCGTGCGTGACGTCACGAAGATCCCGAACTGGTTGGGCGGCAGAGACGACGCACGGAGGGTCACGTTGTTGGCCGCCGCGAGATCCGATCCCGTTGCGGCCATGACACCCGGAGAGCCACTCGAGTTGCTTGCGGCCACGCAGTAGTTGGCCCCGATTCCTCCGAGGCTGATGGGCGAGGTACCGACTCCGTCGTACCAGGAACGGTCATCGTTGCCGGGGTTGTCGTCGACGTACACGTCGATGGTCCCAGCGGCGGCCGCGATCGTGGCGCCGACGTGGTACTGGTACATGTCCCTGTTGCCCTCCTGGATCAGGATGGGCCCGTTGGCGAAGGGATTGGAGATGGGCGAACCATCGAGAGCACTGAAGTAGGTGATACCGGCCTGCGTGAGTCCTGCGCCAAGGTCCCACTCGCCGTTTCCGAACGGGTCCGCCCACCAGTAATAGACGTAGACGTCGTAGCTAGCCCCCGGTGTCAGGCCCGAGATCGTCGTCCGGATCACCGGCGCGTTCGAGCCGCCATTGACCGCCAGGATGTCGCCGCCGTTGGCGAATCCGGTGCGCTCCCACCACTGGTTGTCGGCTGGAACGGTGCTGCCCGTGATCGGGGGCGCAAACGCGGATCCGTCGGCGAAGGTCGTATTGGTCGTCCCCGACTGGTTCGAGGTGTCGGCGTCGACATAGGTGACCTGCGCCGTCCCCGGAACCGTCACCAGCCCCGTGATCTCGGTGATGGCCACCACCTCGGTCGTCCAGCTGGTGTACGTCGAGTACGCACCCCGCATCCAGACCAGCGCCGTGTCGCTCGATGCCCATTGGGGCACGATCGGACGGATATTGTCGACGGAGGAGTTGGCGGTGATCGGGTCCCATGCCCAGGTCGCCCCCCCATCGGTCGTCCGGCCCCGGAAGATCTCGTACCGGTCGAGCGGCACGCCGCTTCCCGGATCGATATCAGTGGAGATGAAGACCGTATCCGGATCCGTTGGGTCCAGCGCAGCGAGGCCCGTGTAGTCGTCCTCCGAGCCATTGGGGCTGGCCGCGTAGATGTCCCGTCCCGCCGCCGCCAGCGGGTGAACCGCCCAGGAGTTCAGGCCGCTGTCGTAGCGGGCGTAGAAGAACTGATGGTCCAGGCTCTCCTGGCCTCCACTGAGTGTCCCTGGATCCAAGCGCGCCTGGAAGATGCAGTAGGGGTCGCCGCTCGAATCGATGGCAACGTCGATGTTCCATGCGCGGGTCATGGGGATGCCGCCGACGACAGTGTTCGCAGCAAAGACCGTGGTCAGGCTCTGGGGCGTGACGGCCGCGCTATCGAAGAGATTGCTGTCAATCACCACGCCGTCGGAACGGAAGAGCTGACCATCCTCCACATAGCCGTGGTAGATGCTGTTGTTGACGTCACGGGGGTGGCCGTCCGTCGCGGTGAAGTGAATTCGGTTTCCGTCACTGAAGTACCGCATGTACGGCCTGATGGAACCCGCCGAAGACAGCAGCAATCCCTCCTGCGTCCAAGAGTCCCCCTGGTCGTAGGAGGTGAGAATGGTGGGATTCCAATTCACCGCCCGCGTGAAGTCGTAGAGACGACCGGACCCACCGTTGTCGTTCGGAAGGTAGGACAGGTTGTTGTACGTCGCGTTCCTCGTGCTGGTGCCCGACGCGTCCATCGACTGCTCGGGGTCCCATGCCGTCGGGTCATGGGGATTCGTAGACACGCGCCAGTACATGAAGTCGTCTGTCCCGTGCCGCGTGTAGGAGGCCACATAGCGACCGTCTGGCCGGATGTAGAGGGCCGCCGAGTTGTGGTCGTCCCGCTCGAAGCGATGGTGCAGCTCGAACTCGCCCTGGACGCCGGTATCCATGTTCAGCCATAGGAGATCGACATCGCCACTCTCTGGACTTCCGCTGGCCGCGGAGGAGATGGAGCTAACGAGGAGCAGCGTGTTGTTCGGGTCGCTGTCGTCAATGATCGCCCGCTCGTCCCCGAACCAAGACCACGCTCCATTGGGGGCCGTGCCGGAGCTCGTCAAGGTCACGAGTGACCCGGCGACCTCGTCGAGGGCGCTGGCGCTCGCGACGAGCAGGGAGCATGCCCCCGCACTCAGGGTCATGTTCAGGGCGCGGAATGGCTTCATCGGCTGGAGAGGTTGGTAGTTGGGAGGTTCCTGAGCCCACGCGATCGGGCGCAGTGTGAGGACCTGCCCGTGATGCACTCAGGAGGGGCAAGCCTGACGAGGTGGCCCATGATTCGCAGAGCGGGCAGGCCCAGGGAGTCATTCCCCAAGGCCCGCCCACGGATCCGGACGTGCGCGCTGGACGCATTCCGGCTTGTCAGTTGGCTGCGGACGGCCGACGCGATGCGACGGCCTGCGAATCTCAGTTGAAGACGATCTGCAGCCCGTCGGTGAAGTTCGACCCGAGACCCGTTTGGTCCCGGTGCCACGCCTGGTAGTTCCAGGTGTCGCCCGCCAAGACGGTGACCACGCCGCTGCCCTGCGGGATCATGGTCAGGTCAATGGGCAGCGCAAACTCCCCCGTCGTTCCGGAGCTCACGATCTGTGAGCCCAGGGTGAAGCGCCCGATCGCGCCACCGAGACAGATGTTTCCGTTGCTGGTCCCGCCGGCACCCGGGACAAAGCCCTGCATCCGCGACGTCACGAAGATGCCGAACTGGTTGAGCGGAAGCGACGATGCACGAAGGGTCAAGTTGTTGGCAGCCGCCACATCTGATCCCGTCGCAGACATGACGCCCGGAGCGCCACTCGAGTTGTTGGCCGCCGTGCAGTAGTTGGACCCGACGTTGCCGCCGGGGCAGCTTGAAGAGGCTGTTCCGACTCCGTCGTACCAGCTGCGGTCATCGTTGCCGGGATTGTCGTCGATGTAGACATCGATGGTGCCGGCCGGTGTCGCGTTCGTGCACCCGACGTAGTACTCGTACATGTCCCTGTTCCCCTCCACAATCAGGATGGGCCCGTTGGCGAAGGGAGTGGTGATGGGCGAGCCATCGTCGTAAAGGAAGTGGGTGATACCGGCCTGCGTGAAGCCGGCGCCCAGGTCCCACTGGCCGTTGCCGAACGTATCGGCCCACCAGTAGTACACGAAGACATCGTAGCTTGCCCCCGGTGTCAGGCCCGAGATCGTCGTTCGGATAACCGGGACGTCGGAGCCGCCATTGACCGCCAGAATATCGCCTCCATTGGCGAAGCCAGTGCGTTCCCACCACTGGTTGTCCGCCGGGACGGTGCCGCCCATCATCGGGGGCGTGAAGGCGGAACCATCGGCCCAAGTCGTGTTGGTCGTGCCTGGTTGGTTCGAAGTGTCGGCGTCGACATAGGTGACCTGTGCCTCCGCGGTGACGGCGCTGAGTGCGAGCATGGTCGCCGCGCAGATCAGCGATTTGTAGTGAGCGTTCATATTAGCAGGGAGAGGAAGGTAGGACGGCCTAGCAGGCCGTTGAACAAGTCGGCTATTCAGAATGTCGTCCATCGGACGCCTCGCAAGGCGCACAGATCGACGAATAGCGAGTTATCTGGAGGGTCTGGGCAACGCCGCGAGGCGTTCGAGGGGCGGTTTTCTGGATAGTTGAATTGTTCAACGGCCTGCTAGATGGCCGCCAGCGTTTGGAGGCGCCGGAGATGTAGCAAACGACCGTTTCGCCTTCGCTCCGAGACTACACGCGTTGCCAACGGCTGAATAGGTGGCCCTTGACGTGCTAGCGCATGGGGCCCCCTCGCCGCCCAGGGGCTGCCCAGCCACGGGCGGCGACTACCCAATTCGGAAGTCGAATCGGGTCACCCCCCTGGCGCTGTGCTCCACCTCCACCGCTACCAGTCCAGATCGGCCAGCCGCTCGAGGGTCAGATGGAAAGCCCGTCGATCGGGGACACGGTACGGGCAGAATGGGATGGCACAGAGCTGCGCAAGAACCGTGCTACCATCATTGAATGCTGCACAAGGTCGTCATTGGCATCGATGGTTCGGCGGGTTCAGATCGCGCTCTCGATTGGTGCGTTCGCGCATTCTCTGACACTGAAACGGAGATCTTGCTGGTGTCGTGCCGTGTCGCACGGGAACAGCTCGGCGACGCGGCAGAGCGCGAGTTGGTGCAAATGGCCGAGCATCACCTGAAGGTCGCCGGAGCCAAGCTAGAAGCCGCGGGCCTGGCGTTTCGTCATCAATTGGTCAGCGGCGACGCCCGGTCGGTGCTCCTGGACGTGGCACGCACCGAAGACGCCGAGCTCATCGTCGTGGGATCCCGCGGCCGGAGCCCGCTGACGCAGCTCGTCCTTGGCAGCGTCGCCAGCTACCTTACTCACCACAGTCCCTATCCCGTGACGATCGTTCGCTGAGGCCCAAAGTCGATGCTGCGACAACCGTGGGTCCCCGCCGCGATCCTCGCGATCGGCACCATCGTTGGCCTTGTATGGGCCAACGTGTCTGGCCACAGCTACCACGAATTCTGGGAACAGGATTTCGCGCTCCAACTGGGGTTCTTCGAGATCGACCTCAGTCTTCACGGCTGGGTCAACGATGCCCTGATGGTGCTGTTCTTCCTGCGTGCGGGGGTGGAGATCAAGCGGGAGCTCGTCCGAGGTGAGCTGCGCTCGCCTCGGGCAGCCGCCCTTCCCGCCCTTGCCGCACTCGGCGGGATGTTGGGCCCCATCCTGATCTACCTCGCGATCGCCACCGACCCGGCCGATCGCGGCGGCTGGGCGATCCCCGTCGCGACGGACGCGGCCTTCGCGCTAGGCGTGCTCGCGCTCGCTGGTCCGCGCGTTCCGGTGCACGCGAAGCTGTTCCTCCTGACCCTCGCGGTCGCCGACGACGTCGGTGGCATCCTCATCATCGCCACGGTCTTCACGAGCCAACTGTCCATCGGCATGCTAGGCGCTGCCGTCGGGTGCGTGGTCGTGATCTTCGGGATGCGCCTCGCACGCTTCGACCACCCGCTTGCCTATGTGCCCATCTGTGCGCTCATGTGGTACTTCACGCTCAAGTCGGGCGTGCACGCCACGATCGCTGGCGTGGTGGCGGGCGTCTTGGTGCCCGGGGCCCCCATGCGCGGTGTCGATGTGATCGATCGCGTCGACCGGGGGTTTCGCCCGATCGTGATTTTCATCGTCTTTCCCCTCTTCGCGGTGGCCAATACCGGCATCGCGCTCGACCTCGCAGGGGTTCAATCGTCTGTTCAAAGCGACGTCTTCTGGGGCGTCACCCTCGGCCTGGTCCTCGGCAAGACCCTCGGTATCACGCTCGCGACGCTGCTCGCCCTGCGCCTCGGGATCGGCGAACTGCCCGCCGGAATCAAGATGCACCACATCCCCTCGATCGGGATGCTGGGCGGCATCGGGTTCACCGTCTCGATCTTCATCTCCGACCTCGCCTTCGACTCCGGCCCCCAGCTCGGCGCGGCGAAGCTAGCGATCCTCGTCGCTTCCATGGCGGCTTCCGTCGGCGGACTCCTGCTCCTGCGGCGCACCGCAAGCGCCCACACTCCCTTGGAAGAGCGGCCTCGCCCCGCATAGGGATCCCAAGATACCGATCTGAGCTCGCGGCTCCCCATCACTCCGCGTCATCAGGCCCCACGGCTCTCCGGGACACGGCGAATGAGCATGAGCAACGCTGGGGCGGCAGCGAACATCAGGAGCGCCAGCAGGTACGCGACACCCGCAACGGGATCACGCGAAGCCATGCTGTCGGCCGGAGTCTGGTTTCGCACCAGGGCAACGAAGCCCAGCTCCGCCGACAGGATCACGAGAAGCGCCACCACGCCGATGGCGATGCGGCGCTTGAGCCCAGCACTGCGGCGCCGCCGCACGACAAAGTCCGCTGCCACGAAAGAGACGAGCACCATCATGGGCAACTCGATGAGTTCCGCCGTGCGCTCACCGACGTAGGGCACCAACCACAGGGTTCGCACGATCCCGAGCGCGAACCCAGCGGCGAAGGTCAGACCGAGGTACTGGAGGGCCGGCACAATCACCGAGTGAGCCGATTCGTTCCTCTTCATGTCGATGGCAAGGGGCGTGACCTTCATCTTGGGGAGGCCCCCAAACGCTGGTTCCTCACCGCGAACTGTCCGTTGATGGTCAGCGAAAGAGGCTCGCCTGAGAACGGCTCCGCCTCCGTGCCAGGCCGCTGTGCGCTGCAATGCAGGTGGGGCTCGCCGGTGCGCCCCGAGTTCGCCACTCGCCCAAGCAGCTGGCCCGGATGCACCCGCTCGCCCCGACTCACCTGGACGGTCCCGTTCTGGAAGTGGGCGAGCAGAAGATCGAAGTCGCCGCAACGGATCAAAACGTGGTTGCCCTCGAAAACCTCCAAATCCACCTGGGGTACCGGCATGTCTGGACGATCACCCCGAGCCGAGACGACCGTTCCCTCGCAGGGCGAGTAGACCGGATTCCCAAAGATGGCATAGTCCGCTGGATCGCTTGGCTGCAAGCCCACAGCGCGCAGGCCCCATCGATCGATTCGAACGAGGTCCAAGCCGTAGGACTGACCGCGGAAGGCACGGAAGCGGGGCACGCTTTCATCCAGGGTCTTCATGTGGGCGTTGATCAACTCCCTTGCCCCCCCATTCACAACCAAGAAGAGCCCCTCTTCGAACGGCAATGGGATGTCCACCGAATCCACTGGCGGCAGCTTTCGACCCTGAAGGGCCATCGCCGCCAGTGCCAATCCCAGGGCGCCAAGCGTGGAGTAGAGCGCCGTGATGGCCAAGGAAAGGGCGGACCCTAAAGCGCTCTCTACTGGGCGACCGGTGGATGACGGACGCCTGGTGGATGATCGAACCCTCGCGCCCACACCAAAGAGACCGAGCACACCATAGAGCCAGGGCAATGACCCCGGCAGCACGGTCCATACGGCCACAAGAGCGAGCGCGGCAACCACTGCCGCAGTCGCCACGACGCGCACAACCATTTCGATCATGCTACGAATCGGGGCGAACGCCAATCCGGCCACCAGTCCTAGCGGCAGGAGAAACTGAACGGCAATCGCAAAGGCCATCGGGTGGCGCCCAGGGTACTAAAGCGTGCCCGCTTTGCGGGCGACACGGGCCGTGGCGTGGCGGCGATGGCAGGCCTCCGCGAGCAAGTTTTCGCGCAATTTGTAGAGCGATAACAGGTGCCGAGACACTCGTACCTACGGACAGTAAGGCCCCTACCACATTGCAATCATGAACCGGATCGCCATCTCCCTCGCCCTCGCGTCCGCGGGGCTCGCACCCTGCACGCTCGCCCAAGGTTCGATCGACGTGATCCCCGCACCCTCCGGTGTGACCGGCTTCGGTTCTCGGGTCCACGGGCTTGGTGACATCGACGGCGATGGGGCTCCTGAGCTTGTCGCCGCGGATGCCCAAGGCCGCGTCCACCTTGTCAGCAGCTCAGGCGCAGCGCCCAGCGTGCTGCATGCAACGGGGCAGATCGTGAGCGGCCTCTTTGCCGTCGATAGCGACAACGACGGCGCCGTGGAGCTCTTCGTGGCCCGACAGAGCTCGACGTCCAACGGCGAACTGCACATCGATTCGGTCGACCCCCTGACGGGCGTCCGGAACTGGTTCGCCTATGAAGGCCAGCAGTTCATCGGCGAAGCCGAGCTGACCTTCGCGGCGCGCACGCTTCCGTCGGGCCAGAAGAACGTGATGATCGGTGTCCCGGACAACGACCTGTGGCACCCGGCGTGGTGGAACTCGTCCATCCTGGAGCTCGAGCCCGCATCCGCCCGCGTGTATCCGGTCTACCTTCCGACACCACCGAGCATTGGCGAGGGGCTCGCGGTGATCGAGCGGACGGCAGGGCCAAACTGGCTCGTGGCGGGCGCGCCAGCACTCACGGGCGCACGCCGGGGCGAGCTGACCTTCCTGGGGGAGGACGGCTCGACGGTGATGGCCCGTATGTCGGGATCGGGTGCTGGCTCGGAGTTCGGGGGCTGTCTCTTATACACATCTGACGC
>OJFX01000355.1_pt1 | contig 17038 bp, 9 predicted proteins | sample 1594171 | NCBI WGS metagenome assembly OJFX01 (sample SAMN05416840, study PRJEB24817) | seawater metagenome | isolation source: Sea water | place: Canada:Atlantic | collected 2013-07
TGTATAAGAGACAGCGAGGATCGCGTCATCGGCACGCCCGTGCTCCGCGAGCAGCTCCCCGGCCCGGCGAGCCTGCGTCTGACCGAACCGTGGCTCTGCACGAACCCAGTCCCACGTCCACGTGGGTTCGTCGTAGATCCATGTGCCTCCGCCGCCCCCTCCCATGCCGCTGTACCGCTTGGACGGCGGCGCGGGCTTGAAGGCGTCAAACCCGTACACGAACGTGCGAAAGAGATCGGCGAACTCTTCGAACGTTTCCGGCCGGCCGCCTTCGCCATCGCAGAACGCCTTCGTGAAGTCCCCCAGTCGCCCCTTCGGGCTCGACGCGTGCTTGCCAGAGTCTTCGAACGCCTTCAGCTTCGCCGCGAAGATCGGTTCTCCGCCATCGAATGACTCTGAATTGCCCGGGAACCACGTCGAGAGGAACACGTATAGGGCGTTGCCTGCGCTGTAGTTTTGCCGATAGTCACTCGGCGTTCCTGACACGAGGAGCTCCAGCTGGCGACGATTCGCGTACCCATAGTTCGCGACGGTCTGCATCGTGCCCCAGCTCCCGAAATCACGCTTGAATTCCTCGTCTTCGATCATGCGGTAGGCCGCGCCGGTCCAAACCGCGCGTCCCTCCGCGAGCCAAGACGGAATGCCGCCGTGCAGGGCGCCGTCGAATCGATGGGTCAATTCGTGGGTCAGCAGCCGCCCCAGGCCTTCCACCGTACCAGAGGTTTGGCGCACCACCGTTGTGTCGCCAGACTGGAAGCCGCCTGCCCAGAAGAACGGCGCCCCTTCCGCCTCGAGGCCACTTGGGTCGGGCACGATTCGCACCAATCCCTGCCGCGCCCGCTTCCCATTGCCACCGGCAAATGGATCCGATCCAAACTGTGCCACGAGCCGACGGTGATGGAACTCGATCGTGCTCGCGGCGGCCAGGAGCGTCGCATGCCCACAGTCCGATTCAATTCGGTAGAGCCCGCTGGGAGAGATCGCGACGCCCGGAGACGCGAAGTCGCTGCGCTCGCGGGTGAACGCCTCGCCCTCGTCCGTGGCGAGCCACTCGAGTTCCTCGACGGTCCACGGGCGCTCGTGGGAGGTGGCCAGGGCCTCGCGGCCCGCCGCCATCATCTTGGCGCCCTTGGCTCGCCACTTCGCCATCCCCGAGGGGCGCGGCCCCCGAAGGTCCTTGAAGTCCGCCTGCACCCCCAGGCCATGGAGGATCCTCCCCGCACGAATCGCGAGCCCGGGCTGCCCGCTGGACAGCGCCTTGGACCCGACGCGGTCCACAGCCTTCAAGACCCCCGTGTGCGCCCCCGTCGGGACGCCAACGTACGGCCGCAACATGGGGGCCGCTGCATCACGCATCCCGGGCATCGACTGCGCGAGGTCGAGCCCCACGCGGCGGGCCCAGGCCGCCGTCAGTAACTGCTCCGGGGAGCGCGCCCCCTGGGACTCGCGCTTCTTCGCGAAATCCACGATCGACTGAATCGCACGCGCTTTTCCCTGCACCGCGGGGAGCAGCAACTTGGTGGCATCCTCTTCGGTCCCCGGAAAGAAGAACGCCCCCTTCGGCGGCCGAGACGCTAGGCGCCCTTCGACGGTGACGTTCGCCTCCAGCCAAAGCCGAGCGGCCCGGGCCATCTGGTCCTTATCCCCCTGGGCCTTGGCCACTTTCGCAAGCAGCAAGGCCGCATCGACGCGCCCCCCCTGGGAGGCAAGCGCCCGCTCCAGGTGCTCCTTGGCGCGGTCGAAGGAGCCCGCCTCCACGGCTGCCCGGGCCGCCCGCAGGGCCGACGCGCCCTCGCCCTTCTGGGATGCGAAAGGGCGGCCCGAAGCAGCCTTGGCGCCCCCGGTCGCGGGCCGAGGGCCCGCACCTGTACCCGCCGCGGGAGGGGCAAGAAGGAGCACGGCCCCCGAGAAAAGTGACGCCCAAAGGAGAGCCAAGGGGCGACGACACGCGAGCGATGCGGAGAGCTGCATAGGACCCATTAGATCCCATGGGCTGTTTCTGCGATCATGCCGGCATGAACGTCTCCGCAAAGATCCTGTGTGCCCCCCTCGCCTTGGCCGGGATCGCGGCGGGCTGCGCTTCTCCCTTTGGACTTCACCTGCCCGCGACCAACGGCCTCGCCCTCGTGCGGGGTGACCTCTCCGCCGCGGCCAAAGAGATCCCAGGGGCCAGCGGCCGCGCGCGACTCATCCGCACCCCCGACGGGGAGTCGGTCACGATCTCCGAGGCCGCTGAGGAGCTCGGTTCCGCCGACGTCGTATTCCTAGGTGAGCTCCACGACAATCCCGAGGGCCACGCCGTGCAGCTCGCGTTGACCCGTGCCCTCGCCCACCGTCGAGGGGATCTGATCCTCTCCATGGAGATGTTCGAGCGGGACGCACAGAGGCGCCTTGACCTCTACCTCCGGGGCGTCATCACCGAAGAACACTTCCTGACCTCTGCGCGGCCCTGGGGCAACTACGCCGAACACTACCGCCCAGCCGTGGAATTCGCCCGGGAGAACGGCTTCCCGGTCGTGGCCGCCAACGTTTACCGCCCCATCGCCGCTCGCGTCGCTCGAAAGGGCCTCTACGCGGGGCTTGGGGATGCCTGGGCCGCCCGCACCGTCGACACGTCCCCGGGTGAATACCGACGTCGCTTCGAAGAGGTCATGACCGGCGACCACGCGGTCTCCGAGGAAACGATGGACCGCGTCTTTGCGTCCCAGTGCATCAAGGACGACACGATGGCTGAGAGCATCGCCCGTGCCATCGAGGCCGCCGAGTTGAAGAACCCCGGGGGCAACCCGGTCGTCGTCCATTGGAACGGCCGCTTCCACAGCGATTACGGCCTTGGCACCGTCGAGCGCCTGCGCTCCCGCATGCCACACCTGAACATCGCGGTCGTCTCGATGATCGTCTCCGGCAACATCGACCGCGACCTTCGGGGTAATGAGCCAGATCAGGGCCACTTCGTCGCCCTCGTGCCACCGGCGAAGTAGGCCGGTCCGTGGGCTGGAGGAGTCCCTTCAGCTCACGTTCCCTTGAGGCCTTCGATGATGTCGACCAGAACGGCTTCCGTTCCCCGTCCGGCCGTGGAGACCTCGCTGTCCGCGAGGGCGTAGAGGGACTCCCGACGGGACAGGATCTCGCGCAGCTCCTCGAGCGCCCTCGGGTGGCCTTCGACGGGTCGATGGTCGCCCTGGTCGAGGACCCGAGCCAGGTGCTCCTCGGGCTCGGCCCGGAGCCAGATGGTGCGGCAGGCTTCCCGGAGCCGAGCGTAGGTTTCGTCGCTCGTGACGATGGAGCCGCCGGTGGCGATCACCTGGCGCTGCCCTTCCGAGAGCACCTGTTCGAGGGCCTCGCGCTCAAGGCGCCGGTAGGTCTCGACACCCTGCAGATCGAAGATCGCGGCCAGGGAGAGTCCCGCATGGCGCTCGACGCGCTCATCGAGCTCCACGAAAGGCACCTCGAGGGACTGTGCGAGGAGGCGCCCCAGGGTGGATTTGCCCGCTCCCCGAAGGCCGACCAAGGCAATTCGCTCGGTCTCGGGCCGGTGCGCCTGGAGATCGCACAGCTGCCCGAGGGTCATCTTGAGGGCCTCAGCCATGCGAGCCAGCTTGAGTACCGTCAGGTTCGCGCGACCGGCCTCGGCCTCTGTGACATAACGCCGCGATAGCTCCGCCCGCTCCGCCAGCTCGGTCACCGTGAGCCCCAGCGCTGTGCGCTCCGAGCGAATTCGTGTGCCAAGCTCCCCGAGGAGCGCTTCGTCTTGCCTGGACATGTCTTGATAACTATAGTGCATCCAGACTTCTGCGATGAGCGATATCCTGCTCACGCGGCCACCGACGATTCCGCGCTGCCAGCTGCGGCACATCGTCACTCGACTCAACCACTCGGAGCCCTCCGTGACCACCACCTCGACCGACTCGACCGCCCAAAGCTCGGGCAGCCCTGCGCCGGCCAACTCTAAAGGCGCGGCCCCCGGCGACTGGATTCAGTTCCAGACCCACCCATCCCAGTACAAGCACTGGACCCTTGAGGTCGATGGGGATGTGGCGATGCTCAAAATGGCGGTCGAGCCCTTCGGCGGACTCCGGGGCGATGAGTACGAGCTGAAGCTCAACAGCTACGACCTATCCGTGGACATCGAACTCGCAGACGCGATGCAGCGCCTTCGCTTCGAGCACCCTGAAGTGCGATCCGTGGTCCTCACGGGGGCCCTCGACCGCGTTTTCTGCGCTGGCGCCAACATCGTGATGCTGCGCAGCAGCGCCCACGCGTTCAAAGTGAACTTCTGCAAGTTCACGAACGAGACGCGCAACGGCATCGAAGACTCCTCGGAGAACTCGAACAAGCGCTTCATCGCGGCCCTCAACGGCACCGCATCCGGTGGCGGCTATGAGCTGGCCCTCGCCTGCGACCGCATTCTCCTCGTCGATGACCGCAACAGCGCCGTGTCGTTTCCGGAGGTCCCCCTACTCGGTGTGCTCCCCGGTACCGGCGGCCTGACGCGCATCACAGACAAGCGCAAGATCCGCCGCGACCGCTGCGACGTCTTCTCTTCGATCGCCGAAGGCATCAAGGGCAAGCGTGCCGTCCAATGGAACCTGGTGGACCGCCTCGCGCCCCTCTCCAAGTGGGACGATGTCGTCGCTGAAGAGGCCCGGACCGCCGCCGATCAGTGCGAGGATCGCGCTGGCACGAAGGGCGTCGAGCTTGACCCCGTGGTCGCCGAAGTCGACGGAAACACGTGGACGTACAGCTTCGTGAAGATGGAGCTCGATCCCGCCGAGCGCGTCGCCCACCTCACCATCGAGGCACCGGACACCTGCCCGACAAGCGACGCCGACGCCCTCGCCGAAGGCGCTGGCTGGTGGATTCTTCGGGCCATGCGCGAACTGGATGACGCGCTGTTGCAGCTGCGCACCAACCTGCGCGACATCGCGCTGGTTCTCCTGCGTGCCACCGGCAGCGCCGACACCGTGCGTGCGACCGACGAGCTGATGGCGGGCAACAGCCACTGGTTCATCAACGAAACGCGCCACTTCGTGAAGCGCACCCTCAAGCGACTCGACCTGACGGCCAAGAGCTTCTATGCGGTGGCCGACCAAGGCACCGCATTCACGGGCTGCTTCCTTGAACTCGCGCTCGCGAGCGACCGGATCTACGTCCTGAACGACCCCGACATCGACGTGGAGCTGGGCGTGACGGCGGCCAACGCGGGCATGTACCCCATGTCCAATGGCATCTCTCGCCTCGAAACCCGTTTCCTCGGGGAGCCGACGCAGGTCGCGGAGATCCTCAAGGAGATGCGTCAATTCTCAGCCGACGAAGCCGACGAGCTCGGACTCGCCACCTTCGCCCCCGACGAGATCGACTGGGAAGACGAGCTACGCATGGCGATCGAGGAGCGCGCTAGCTTCTCCCCCGACGCCCTGACCGGAATGGAGGCCAACCTCCGATTCGCGGGCCCCGAGACCATGGAAACCAAGATCTTCGGGCGCCTCACCGCCTGGCAGAACTGGATCTTCCAACGCCCCAACGCCGTCGGTGAACGGGGCGCGCTGAGCTGCTACGGGACGCCGATGCGCCCCGAATTCAGCGTCGAGCGGACCTAGGCGACCCGGTCGTTAGCCCTGCCGGAACTCTTCACCCCATAGCCCCGCGCGAGCGCGACACCGGCCGTAACGCCGCTGCGGATCGCCGCCACGCAGGTGCCTCCCACTCACCAACTCAAGGAGCCCAATTACCATGACTGGAATCGACTACAGCCAGAAGATCCCGAACAACGTGGATCTCAAGTCCGACAAGCGTTTGCAACGCGCCCTCGAGCGGTGGCAGCCCGACTACATCGATTGGTGGAAGGAAATGGGCCCCACCCATTTCAACGAGAACGACGTCTACTTGCGCACGGCGATCAGCGTCGATCGGGACGGCTGGGCCAACTTCGGCTACGTCAAGATGCCCGACTACCGCTGGGGCATTTTCCTGACCCCCACCGAGCCCGGCGGGAAGATCGGCTTCGGTGATCACGAAGGCGAGGACGTCTGGGAGAACGTGCCGGGTGAGTACCGCAACTGGCTTCGCCGTCTCATCGTGACCCAGGGCGACACGGAGCCCGCGTCCGTGGAGCAGCAGCGCCTCCTGGGCCTCACCGCGCCGTCCCTCTACGACCTACGGAACCTGTTCCAGGTCAACGTTGAGGAAGGGCGCCATCTCTGGGCGATGGTCTATCTCCTCCACAGCTACTTTGGAAAGGACGGCCGCGAAGAGGCTTCTGAGCTGCTCGAGCGCCGGTCCGGCAATGCCGACAGCCCGCGCATCCTCACGACCTTCAACGAGCCGTGCCACGACTGGCTGAGCTTCTTCTGCTTCACGATGTTCACGGACCGTGACGGCAAGTTCCAGCTGCTTTCCCTCGCGGAGTCGGGCTTTGAGCCCCTGGCGCGCACCACCCGGTTCATGCTGACCGAAGAGGCCCACCACATGTTCGTGGGGCAGACCGGGATTGCACGCGTCATTCGCCGCACCTGCGAAGCGATGCTTGAGAGCCCGGACAAAGACCCCATGGAAATGGGCGTCGTTCCCCTCGAGATCATCCAGCACTACATCAACTACTGGGCTTCCTCCTCGCTGGATCTGTTCGGCGCAGAGGTCTCCAGCAACTCGGCCAACTTCTTCGGGGCGGGCATCAAGGGCCGTGCGTACGAGCAGAAGAACTACGACGAGCACAAGGCCATCGACCAGGGCTATGCGATCAACCGTTGGCAAGACGGCAAGGTCGTGAACGACGAAGTGCCCCTGCGCAACGCCATGAACGAAGTGCTGCGCGACGAGTACGTCAAGGAGAACGAGAAAGGCATCCAGTACTGGAACCGCGAGTGCGAGAAGGCTGGCATCGACTTCAAGTTCACCTACCCCCACCGACGCTTCAACCGCAAGGTTGGCGAGTGGGCCGACGGCTTCTTCCACGTGAACACGGGCGAGCCCATGGACGAGACGGCCTACAAGAAGGCTGCCCTGGATTGGCTCCCGACCCAGCAGGAAGCGGACTACGTCAAGGGCCTCATGAAGGCGGTCACCGAGCCCGGCAAGTACGCCAACTGGATCGCGCCGCCCCTGCGCGGCATCAACGGTCAGGAGCACGACTTCGAATACGTGAAGCTCTGATCCCAACGCCGATCGCCAGCGCCTGGCGCGGCAACAGGTTGCGCAGCAGCAGCCCGGCACAGACAGCGCCGCCCCTGACCTTCAGGGGCGGCGCTGTTGTTGGTTGGGAGCCCAGTCCCCCGTTGGGACACGGCCCGGCCCCGCCTTAGGAGATTGCAATTTGACTCATCAGCTCCCCACGCCGGATCCGAGGAAGGAGAGACGCGCTCCTGCATTTGGCCGGACGTGAAGTCTCGAGGGCAAACGAGGACAGACCGATGAGGATTGAGAGGGCAAAGGAGCCCTTCGCGTTGGCGCGCGAAGACTCCGCCAGAAAGAGCAGGCATCCGCACTGGGGCATTCCGGCGATACTCGCGTGGTCTCTGGCCGCCGCCGGCTGCGACAGCGGAACGAGTTCCAGCGTGGGATTCGGAGGCGACGGTGACTCCAGCGAGGCCACTTACGACTTTGACAACGACGGACCCGTCGTTGCGAAGTTGCGCGTGACCGTACCGGAGACCGGGCACCTATTCGTGCGCGGCACGATCCCTGTACCAAAGGGCATGGTGCTTGGGGACGGAGGCCAGGTCCCGTTCGCGGTGATCTCCCCCCCCGACCCCACCGCCGCTATCACGCAGGTGGAGACAGTCACCCGCTATCCCGACGCCGAGGACGGCGCTGACGTGGTCGAGATCATTGCCCATGTCCGCCGACCCGCCAATGTGGAACCGGGCACGCAACTGGATTACCAGGTCGTGTTCAGTCCCCATGAGGCGGAGCCGTTTGAGCCATCACCGGCCATCGCAAACCTCCTGGCCGCCCCTGGTGCGCTGCGACTGGTCGGGCACGATCCCTTTGGGCACCGGTACGAGACGGACCTCCTGGAGCAGGCCCGCACGGACCGCGACAACGTGGAGTGGACGCGCTATGGATCCGTGGTGCGTGAGATGCGCATCCCTGAGGTGCTTCGGCCGGTGGATCCGATCGACGGCGCCCACGGAACGCTGCCGCGGATGATGGGCGTGAACGCCTTCCTGAAGACGTTCCGCAGCCAGGACTTCTTCACCCTCGACCTGCAGATTCACAATGCATTCGACGGGAAAGACCCCAGCGTGGAGTGGGACGCTGCGATTGCGGACCTCTACTTCCAGGACCTGAAGCTGCGCCTGCCCCAGGGCTGGACCGTGCTTCACACCTACGACAACCCGTTCTCCGGCCCAGGCGAGGTCTCCGGCTCCATGCAGGAGGTCCCGATCGTGGGCGCCCAAGCGAACGGCAAGATGCACTTGATGCACAGTCAGTCGCAGTTCTCCCGCCGCCTGGTGATCGCCCGCGAGGGCGCCCTCGACATGGCGCGCGTGGAGCTCGAGCACGGAAACATGGGCTTCTGCATCCCGGGAACGAACGACCAAGGCACGCCGCTCTGGAGCTGGTGGAACCGCGAGACCTCGCGATTCATGCCCCAGAACCACGTGCTCCCTGACCTGACGGGAATGACCTCCGCGTCGGCCATCGAGGCCGAGTACGGCGCTCGCTTCGAGAACCGCAAGGCCCAAGTGGCCGCCGGCGCCTCGAGCGGTTACCCGGTGACCTCCGGGGCCCTCGGCTGGGCTCACCCCTGGGGTGTGGCCTACGGCGGCATGACGGGCGGCGAGCGGATCGAACAGGTCCCCGGCGTCGAAACGGCCTGGGCCGCGTCACAGAACGCGTACCGGTACACGGAGCTGCGCTCGAAGATGGTCCTGGAACGCCAGCCCTTCGCTCTCGTGAGCTCCAGCGGCAACCCGACACGGTTCGAGGATCACCTGCATCCCACGGGCAACCACGGGCCTTGGATCGAATACGACATGATGATGACCTTCGTCGGGGACACCAGCTACTTCTTCGGCGACGTTCCGACCTTCCAGGCGGACTACGTGCGGGCCAACGGCCTCACGCCTGAGTACGAGCAGGACCTGCGCAACTACCGTCCGATCGACATGCAGCACCTCATTCGCTACACGAATGACCTGCAGACCATGATGTGGCTCGGCAACGACAGTCTTTCGAAGCTGCAAGTCAACCAGTGCGGTGAGCTCTTCCGCATGACGCACCACGACGCCCTGGTGGGCAACTGGGGCTACGTCGGCGGGCTCAGCATGCGCCTTCGCAAGAACACCGTCGCGGAGCACCCCGGAACGGGCATCGATTACGGACGCGGCGAGGGCTGGGGCCTTTTCGCCACCGCTGCGGCCTACGCTGCGGGCACCGACGAGTACCGCGAGCGCATGCGCCCGTGGCTCGCAGAGATCGTCGACGTCGTGCGCGCCGGCCAGTCGGAATGCACCGGTAACATCACCGCGTACAAGATCATGAACCACGGTCAGGGGCGCTATAAGACCCGGCAGTCGTTCGAGCTCTCGTTCGTGGTGAACGCACTCGAATCACTGCGGACCAGCGTCTTCCTCGATGTCGATGAAGATGTCACCGGGACTCTCGTGTCTTCGATCGTGGACGCCGCGTATTCGACGGTCCAGATGCCCTTCTGGGACCCGGCCTTCGGCGGGCACATGAAACTGGTCGGGGTGGGCCAAGCGGATCAGTCCGAGCCGGACTTCTGCCACAACCTACCTCCGGACGCCCACTACGGCGGCACCAGTATCGATCACGAGACTCCGATGACCACCTGGGCCTACGCCTACGAGCTGACCGGTGACGCGCTGTTCCTTCAGCGCGCCGCAAGCAGCATCGGCGTGACGGGCAACCTCGAGGCGGAGATCCTCCTGCTCGGACCCGGCAAGCTGGTCCACTCCGCGCACCTGCTCGGACTGGTCCAGAACATGCCGACCAGCAACTGATCGAGGGGCACGCCCCCTGCCATGGCGGAGCGCCTCCTATTTTGGCGCTCGCCCCTTTAAGGCCCGGCCCCCCGTTAGGGGGCCGGGCCTGTTCCGTTGTGGGACACGCGCTGGGTCCCACAGGCCCCCGCTGGAGTCTCAATTCTCTCTCATTTCGGACCGCCCCCCCCCTCTCACAGACCCCAGATAGCGCTTCAGGTTAATCCCATCTCACAGGGTTGTTCACCCTTTGGGGCCCATCTAGCCTCCCCCCCTCACCGGCACGCTTCCGGGTTCGCAGCTCCCCTACTTGGCCATCCGAAGCCTTGGGTCCCTGCGAGCTCTGCCGGATGAGAACGAGATGAAGAGCCGCGTCCGAGGATCTCTCGGATTGGGGAACCGATCCCCCTGGCGACGCCGTCCCCCCACCCACGCTCCCGGGGGAACGTCAGCGCCTGTAGCGCGGCCCTCCATCCGCCACCCAGAGGGAATGATGACTCACCGACTCCAGATACCTTCCGTTTGCCGCAAATCCACGACTCAGTCGCTGCTCCAAAGGACCCCGCTTCTGGGTCTCGCGACTCTGCTGTTCCTGGGTACCACCGTGAAACAAGCCGCCGCGGCGCCGGTTCCAATCGCGATCCCAGATAACGGGGACATCGTGGCTCAATTCGCGGTGGTGGCTCCCACCTCGGTCGCATTCACCCTCGAGGCGACGGTCCCCATCCCACCGGGCAAGGTCTTCCCCGGTCGGAGCTCCGTTCCCTTCGCCATCGTCTCCCGTGGCGTTGAGGTGCCGACCCAAATCGAAATCGTCAGCCAGTACGCGAATCCCGCGGAGGGCGCCGACGTGATCGAAGTCATCGCACGGGTCGAACGGCCCGTCGGCACGGCCCCTCGCGATGAAATCATCTTCGACCTGGTCGAAACCCGCCAACAAGACGCGCCGTTCCAAGCGACGCCCCTGGTGGAACAGCTCTTGAGCGACCCGGACGGCCTGACGATCACGTCACGGGACCTCCACGGGAACATGTACACGGCCAACCTTCTCAACCGCGTCACGAATTCGCATCCCAACGTCTTCGAGATCCGCGATGGCCAGGTGGCCCGGGAAACCCGCCACCACGAGGTGATGCTGCCGGCCCCCAACTCCCAGTCCGGCGCCCTCGCCCCCTATCCGCACATGCTCGGTGCCCACGTCTTCACCAAGACGTACGCCGAGGAGAACTTCATCGTTCTCAATGTCGTGTTCCACAACGGCATGTTCGGGAACCACACGAATCCGGACGACGATTCGATCCATGACATCTACCTGAACGCCCTCGATCTTCACCTCCCTGAGGGCTGGAGTCTTGGCTGGGCCATCGACAACCCGATGACCAGTGATCCGGTCCCCACGGCCACGGGATCGCGCGTCTCCCTCGTCGCCGCGCTCCCCGGTGGGCAGTACCACGTCTTCCCGCAGCAGTCTCAGTTCGCCCGCCGCCTCGTGATTGGCCACGGCGCAGACGCCCTCGCCCGCGGCCTTCAGATCGTCGAGCGCTTCAACCGTGGCTTCTGCGTGCCGGGCCCGCGGCCCAATCAGGCCTCTGCGGACCCCACCCAAGACCTCTGGTCCTGGTGGAACGATGCGACGGCGCGTTACTTGCCGAGCAACCACCGCCTCCCCCACCTCGACCACATCCCCGTCGCCACGGCCACGGCCGAGATCCGGGCCCGGTACAACAGCTTCTCGCAGCAGACGCGCGATGGCGTCCCGGGCCCTTACCCCAACATCTTCGGCAACCTCGGATGGGCGCAGCCCTGGGGCGTGCAATACGGCGGCGTGACCGGCGGCGGCGAAATTCAGATGTACCCGGGCGTCGACGTCGCCTGGGCCCGCAACCCCGTCGGGCTCAGGTGGCTCGACCTGCTCTCCAAGGCCTACATCGACCGCCAACCCGTGGCGATTTTCGATGCGGCGGGCCGGCCGCCGAAGCTTGAGGACCACATCCAAGGCCTCGGCTCCAGCGAGCCGTACGTGAACTCGTTCTTCTACCTGCGGGAAACGGGCGGCAACTACTTCCGCTTCCAGGATACCGATCGACGGTTTGCTGAGACGGCCTACTTCAGCGCACGGATCCCGTACTACCAGAAGGACCTCAAGGACTTCCAGCCCATCGACCTGCAGCACCTGACGCGCTTCATGAGTCCGCACCTGGCGCTGATCTGGCTCGCCAACGACAGCGTTGCAAAGCTGGAGGTCGAGCTCCACGCCGCCCTTTTCCAGTTCGGCTTCCACAAGTACCACAACTCAAACTTCGACCACGTCCAGCGCACGGGTCTGCGCCAACGCCTCGACGACGTAGCCGAGAACGCCGGCCAGGGCGCTGACTTTGGACGCGGCGAAGCTTGGGGCATCGTGACCTCCCTCGCGCACTACGCCACGGCTGACGCGGACGAGCGCGCACGCCTTCAACCGTGGTTCGAGGACATCGCGCGGGTCGCCGAGCTTGGCCAGTCCACGTGCACCGGCAACCCGACGGCAATCCGCATCGACAAGCACTTCAAGGGCGCGTACCAAAGCCGCCAGAGCTTCGAGGTCGGCTTCATGTTGAACGCCGCCCACAGCATGCGCACCACCGTGTTCGAACGACAGGACCCCGTCGTGGCGGGGCTGCTGCGTGATTACGTCACGGCCGGCGCTTACTCCACCACCGAGCCCCCGTTCTGGAACGAGGCTTTGCGGGGACAGGTCAGTCTGATTGCGGTCAGGCCCCTGGCGAACGACCTTCCCGAGTTCTGTCAGAACATCCCGGAGAACGGGTACATCCCGAACTACTTCATCGACCGCACCACGGCCTTGCCGGCATGGGCCTATGCGTTCGGAGATACCCAGGACGGCATGTTCATGACGCGTGCGGTGACGGCCCTGAACCAGGGCGGCAACATCGAAGCGACCCTGGAAGCGATGGGAACGAACCTGCTTTACGAGTGGGCGCCGTTCTTGGCCGCTCTCCAGGAGCTGTAGGCCCTCCTGAGGGCACATGTGGGCGGCTCATCGTCGCCCACTCAGACCTCCGCTGCGTCAGCGGATGGGCCCACGAAGAAAGCGGTCGCGCGGGGAACCATGGTTCCCCGCGCGACCGCTTTCTTTGCTGGTCGATCCGCTAGCGCGCAGGAACTAGCCGAACTTGATGCCCTGGGCGAGCGGCATCTCGCTCGTCCAGTTCACCGTGTTGGTCTGACGCCGCATGTAGGCCTTCCAGGCGTCCGACCCGGACTCACGGCCGCCGCCGGTGTCCTTCTCGCCGCCGAACGCTCCGCCGATCTCAGCGCCGGAGGTTCCAATGTTCACGTTCGCGATGCCGCAGTCCGACCCGATGGCCGACATGAACTTCTCCGCTGCCTTCACGTCGTCCGTGAAAATTGCGCTCGAGAGGCCCTGGGGCACTCCGTTGTGCACCTCGATGGCGTGGTCCAAGCTCTTGATCGGGATCACGTAGAGGATCGGGGCGAATGTTTCGTCCTGCACCGTCTGGTAGCTGTTCTCGGCCTGCATGATGGCAGGGACCACGAAGTGGCCGCCCTCAAGGGCACCCTCCATCTTGGCCCGACCGCCGCCGCGCAGGAGCTTGCCGCCCTCCTTCTCGCACGCTGCGATGGAGTTCTCCATGGCCACAACCGCCGCCTCGTCGATGAGCGGGCCGCAGAGCGTGCCTTCGCTCATCGGGTCCCCGATGACGACATCGTCGTAGGCCCGCACCAGGCGCGATACGACCTCGTCCATCAGGCTCTCGTGCACCAGAAGACGCCTTGTCGACGTGCAGCGCTGGCCGGCCGTTCCCACCGCCCCGAAAAGCGTCGCCGGCAGGACCATGTTGAGGTCGGCATCGTCCATGACGAGCAGGCCGTTGTTGCCCCCACACTCCAGGATCAGCCGACCCATGCGGCTCGCCACACGGCCCGCCACCAGCTTGCCGATGGCCGAGGAGCCCGTAAAGGAGATCAGGGGCAGTCGCGCGTCGTCCATCATGGTCGCCGCCACGTCCTCGTTCCCGCCGATCGCGAGCCCGGCGAGGGCGCCGAAGCCCTCTTCCTCGAGGATCGGGCGGATCACGTTCGTGAGGCCGATCGCGGTCAGCGGGGTCTTCGGACTGGGCTTCCAGACGCAGGCGTCGCCGCAGGTGAAGGCCAGCATCGAGTTCCAGGCCCAGACGGCCATGGGGAAGTTGAAGGCGGTCAGGACCCCCACGGTCCCGAGGGGGTGCCACTGCTCGCGCATGGCGTGCCCAGGGCGCTCGGAGGGCATGGTGAGCCCGTAGAGCTGCCGGGAGAGGCCGACCGCGAAGTCAGCGATGTCAATGCACTCCTGGACCTCGCCCAAGCCCTCTTGGTGGATCTTGCCCATCTCCAGGGTGATCAGGCGCCCCAGGGCGTCCTTGTGCTCGCGCATGGCATTGCCCATGCGGCGAACGATCTCCCCGCGATGGGGCGCCGGGATCGAGCGCCAGCGCTGGAAAGCCGCCTGGGCAGCCTCCACAACCTGGTTGTATTCGGCCTTGGTGGCCATCTGGACCGTGGCGATGACCTCGCCAGTCGCCGGGGAGCGGGACTCGAGCACCTCACCGGTGCAGTCGAGCCAGGAGCCGGCGTAGGCGCCGGAATTGGCGGCCTTGATGCCGAGGGTCTCGAGGAATCGGGTGTCGGTCGAGGTGGAGGTTGCCATGACTGGTCGCTCTGACGCGTTGCCCAGCGCGGGCCGGGCGGGGGGAATACTGGACGGGGTGGAGACGAGGTAGAGCCGGGCAAGCGGCACTGGCCGGGCCCGGACCGAAACCACCCATTGCAGGGTCGATTACGGGCCAGACAGGATACCCGGAGCGAACGACCGACACGGAGCCCAGAGCGGCTATCCTCTTCGGCTCGAATTCCTGACCGGCCGGGCCCCTCCGGCACCCGGGCACAGCCCCCCCCAAGCGACCGATATGTCTGACGGCAGAATCATCTACCAGCTCCAGGACCTCAAGAAGTTCTACGACCAGCGCGAGATCCTCAAAGGGATCACTATCGCGTTCCTGGAGGGCGCCAACATTGGCCTGATCGGGCCAAACGGCGCCGGCAAGTCGACTTTGCTTCGAATCCTCGCGGGCGAGGAAACGGACATCGAAGGTGTCGCCCGCCCGGTGCAGGGCCTCTCCATCGGGTACCTCCAACAGGAGCCCCCCCTCAACGAGGAGAAAACCGTCGGTGAGAACATCGACGAGGCCGTGTCGGCGCTGCGCGAAATGGAGGCCCGCTACTACAAGGTCATGGAGATCATGGGCGATGCTGAAGGCGAAGAAGCCGAGAAGCTCTCCAAGGAGTACGACGAACTCCAGATCGCCATGGACACCAAGGGCATCTGGGACCTGGACAGCCGCCTCGAGCAGGCCGCCCAGGCGCTCCAGGTCCCGCCCTTCGATTCGGGAGTGACCAACCTTTCGGGCGGTGAGCGGCGCCGCGTGGCGCTCTGCAAGCTCCTCCTCCAGCACCCCGACCTGCTCCTGCTCGACGAGCCCACCAACCACCTCGACTCAGAGTCCATTGCATGGCTCGAGACGCACCTGCAGGAGTACGACGGCACCGTCATCCTGATCACCCACGACCGGTACTTCCTGGACAACGTCGTCGGATGGATGCTCGAGATCGAGCGCGGGCTCGCGCGCCCCTACGAGGGCAACTACAGCGCGTACCTCGACCAGAAGACCAAGATGCTGGACGTCAAGCGCACGAGCGACGCCAAACGGTCCAAGGTTCTTGAGCGCGAAAAGGAATGGCTGGGCCGCAGCCCTGCGGCGCGGACCAAGCAGTCGAAGTCGCGCCTCAAGCGCTACCAGGACTTGGCCCAGGAGGCCCGTGCTGACGAGATGGCACAGTCCCTCGAACTCCGCATTCCCCCGGGGCCGCGACTGGGAGACAAGGTCCTTGAGATCCGGAACCTGACGAAGGGCTACGGCGACCGCACGCTTTTCAAGGACCTGAACTTCTCCATGCCTCCCCAGGCCAAGCTAGGCGTCATTGGCGCCAACGGCATGGGCAAGTCGACGCTGATGAAGATCATCATCGGCACGGAGAAGGCCGACTCCGGCGAACTGGAACTCGGCTCCACGGTGCAGCTGCGGTTCCTCGACCAGAGCCGCACTGTGCTCGACGACGAGCAGTCGGTCTTCCAGAACATCACGGAAGGCAACGAGCGTCTCCCCTTTGGAACGTCGAGCATCGACAGCCGCGCCTACGTTTCGCGCTTCAACTTCAAGGGCGAAGACCAGCAGAGACTGGTCGGCGAATGCTCCGGCGGTCAACGCAACCGCGTCATGCTGGCGAAGATGCTCAGGGAGCCCGCCAACCTGATCATCATGGACGAGCCGACGAACGACCTCGACCTGGACACGCTCCGGGTTCTCGAGGAAGCGATCGAGTACTACCCCGGCAACATGATCATCGTGACCCACGACCGGTACTTCCTGAACCGGGTCGCGACCCACATTCTCTCCTTCGAAGGCGAAGGCGAGGACGGTGTCGGCATCGTGCACTTCCACCACGGCGACTACGAGTCGTTCAAGGACTGGAAGAAATCACGCGGCGAAGACCTCGACCAGCCCAAAGGCACGCACCGCCGCTTCACGCGCAGCTAAACCCATGTCCCTGCGCCAGTGATGCCCGAATCCGCTTCGACTGGATCCCCTTCGATGGGAGCCTCCGCCTTGGAAGCCCTCGAGACCGCCCGCCGCGACATGGCGGCGGCGGTCGGACTGACGGAGCTCCAGGCGGACTTCCGGCGCGACATCGATCGGTTCCTGGTGGAGCACGGGCCCATCGCCCTCACGCGGAATTGTCTGCCCGGTCACCTCACGGCTTCGTGCCTCCTGTGGGACGACGCCGGTGAGAAAATTCTTCTGCATCACCACCGCAAGCTCCGCCTCTGGCTCCAGTTCGGCGGCCACTGCGACGGGGACGGCGACGTCGCCCGCGTCGCCTGGCGCGAGACCGTGGAAGAATCTGGCATCGAGCCGGCTTACATGCTGTCTCTTATACACATCTGACGCTGCCGACGATATGCAGTGTGTAGA
>OJFX01000356.1_pt1 | contig 16980 bp, 10 predicted proteins | sample 1594171 | NCBI WGS metagenome assembly OJFX01 (sample SAMN05416840, study PRJEB24817) | seawater metagenome | isolation source: Sea water | place: Canada:Atlantic | collected 2013-07
AGTCTCGTGGGCTCGGAGATGTGTATAAGAGACAGCCCCTCTGGGGCAGCGCGGCCGTTGTCAAAAGTGAAAAAACGATCCTGGCTCCGTACCTCTTCGCTACTTCGCCGCAGCGATGACCTCTTCGTCGCTGAGGTTGCGTGCGCTCCGCTTGGCGAACTCAAGGACCTTTTGAACGACGTCGTCCGTCGGCTCCACGCCGTTCTTTTCAAGGACCCAGGATACGTTCGACTTGCCGCTCATCGGACCCACGAGGATCCGCTGCTCCAGCCCGAACATGCCGGCGGGAACGCCCGAATAGACCCGGTCTGCGAGCCATGCATCGCCCTTGCGGAAGGCCTTGACGACCGCCGCTGCGTGCACGCCGGTGGCGGTTTCGAAGGCGTCGCTGCCGAACACCGGGTAGTTGTCGGGGAAGGGGATGCCGATCGCGTCGGAGGCCTTGCGCACGTACTCACCGAGCTTCGTCAGGTCGCGGTCGATCCAACCGGCGAGCGCGAGGTTCACGAGCAAGAGGTCCATCTCCGTGTTGCCCGCGCGTTCGCCGACGCCAAGGGCCGTGCCGTGGATGCGCGTGGCGCCGGCCTCGATGGCCACGAGGGCGTTGATGAGGCCCAGCCCGCGGTCACGGTGCCCGTGCCAGTCGATGCCCACGTCAACACCCTTTTCGGCGGCGATGCGCTTCACGAACTTGATCAGGCTCCGCACGCCCGTGGGGGTCGCGTGGCCGCAGGTGTCGCAAACGCAGAGGCGTTGCGCGCCGGCGTCGATCGCGGCTCCGTAAAGCGCGCGCAGGGCGTCGGGGTGAGCGCGGGTCGTGTCTTCGGTGACGAACATCACGGGCATGTCCTCCTTCACCGCGAAGGCGACCGCTTCACTCGAGAGCTGAACCATCCGGTCGAGCTCCCAGTTCTCCGTATAGAAGCGGATCGGGCTTGACCCGATGAACGCGCAGACTTCGACGGGGGCGCCGACGTGTTGCTGCATGTCGGCGGCGGGGGCGATGTCGACGATCATCGTCCGGCACGCCACATTGGGCGTGATGGCGAGATCCTTCATGGCCGTCGCCAGCTTCAGAATATGCTCTCGGGCCCGGCCGCCAGCTCCGGGGAGACCGATGTTGGCCGTATTGACTCCCAGGGAATCCATAAGGCCCACGAGCTCAATCTTGGTGTCGAGATCGGGATCCAGGGCGCTGGGGCTTTGAAGCCCGTCACGCAAGGTTTCGTCGTCGAGCTGGATCTGGCCAAATCCTGCTGGGTCTTCAGCGTTCCAATCGTGGATCAGATCGCGGTGTTCGTTGCCGTTAGCTTCCGTCATGGGGTGTGTCGCGGCGTAGCGCGCGCTGTATTGTAGTCGCTCCGCCACCGTCCTTCCCGTCATGAGCACCCCTGAATCGAGTCTGGAAGCTGCGGAAGCGGCATTCCGAGAAGTCCTCGGCATTTCGCCGGCTCAGGCGGCCGTATTGCTGGCGGACGTGCACGCCGCCGACGCGGCGGATTGGCTTCTGGATACGGCCGAGGAGGACCGCCACAGGGTCTTCGGGGCCCTTTCGCCCAATCTCCAGGCGGACATCCTCGAGTACGCGGATGAGACCCTGACCCAGGGACTCGTCGCGCGCCTCGACGCGAAGGATCTTGGCGAAGTTCTCGAGGAGCTACCGTCGGACGAGGCGGCGGACGTCCTCAACGAGGCCGATGACCGGGTCGTCAATGACGCCCTGGCTGAGGTCGCCCCTGAGACAGCCCGGGAGCTGCGGGCCCTCCTCAGCTACGACCCCGAAACCGCCGGCGGCGTCATGGCGACGGAATTCGTCGTCGCGGGCCTCGGGCAACGCATCGGGGATGTCGTCAAGGAGATCCGGAAGGAGGGCGACGACGCCGAGCCGGACGTCGGTGTCTTCGTCCTCGATGGTGACAATCACCCGATCGGCTACATCGCCGACCGGGCCCTGCTGACCCACTCGATCCACACTCCCGTCGAGGAGGTGATGGTCGAGCCGTTCACGGTCAGGGTTGGCGACGACCAGGAGATCGCCGCCCAGACGATCGCCAAGTACGGCCTCGAGGGCGTGGCCGTCGTCGACGAGCACGGTCTCATGCTCGGTGTGATCTCCGCGGACGACGCCGCGGACATCCTTGAGGAAGAGGTCAGCGAGGACTTTGCCCGTCTGACGGGTACCGGGTCCGAGGGCCAGCAGACGCGCCTCCCGATCCTCATGCGGGTGCGTCAACGCATGCCTCTCATGGGCTTCACGGTCCTTGCGGGCCTGGCGAGCGCCAAGATTCTGGCCGTCGCCCTCGGGTCCGCGGACGGGGATGGGCCGCCGGTTCCAGGGGCGGGCACCGAAGAGGCGATCCTGCGCTACCTGCCCTTGATCGTGGGCCTTGCGGGGAACGTCGGCGTCCAGTCCTCGACCATCTTCGTGCGGGGCTTCGCCACGGGCGAGGTGGACCCAGATCGGGAGTGGAGCGTCTTCGGCAGCGAGTGGTGCGTCGGCGGGATTATCGGGATTCTGTGCGGCGCGATCACGTGGCTTGTCGCAAGTCTCACCGAAGGCGCAGGCCCCCCGGGGCTCAGCCTCGCCGTGGGGGTGGCCGTCGTCGTCTCAGTGGCCTGGGCGGCGCTACTTGGGGGTACGGTCCCCATCGCCTGCCGCCGTCTCGGTATCGACCCTGCCATCGTCGCGGGCCCCATGCTCATCGCATTATCGGACGTGTCCGGCTGCGCGATCTACATTGTAGTGGCTCGCAACATCGCCCTTTGAGCCCGCCCATGAAACGCCTCCAGAAGATCCTCCTGTGCACCGCTGGCGCCGCGCTACTCCTCGTGGGCGCGATCGTCGTCATGCGGTCGACGATTGGGTGGGTGTATCCGGTGGGTTCTGGGTCCATGGAGCCGTGGATCTCCACCGGCGACTGGGTCTATGTGAGCTTTGACTCGGATGAGCTTGACCGGTACGAGTGCGTGGTCTTTGCGGACGTGGGCGGCGGCGCCTCGGTGAAGCGTGCCCTTGGGCTCCCTACCGAGAGCTTTCGCATCGACGGCGCGGGGGACGTTCGTATCAACGGCGTCCTTCTGTCCATCGACGACCCCGGTCGCCCCGAGCCGATTCCGGTATTCGATTCCACGCTCGCCTCCCTCGAGCCTGCGTGGCAACACGGCACCGAGGCTTTCGATCCCTGGGAGCGCATGACGGATCCGGGGCCGAACGAGGAGTGGCGTCTGGACGGCAGCTCGGTGGGACGCGGGGCCGAGCTTGGGCTGCTTCGATTCCAGGAGCGCATTGATGACGGCTACCTGGGCCCCGACGGAGTCTTGCATCACGGCACCTACGTCGTGCATGACGTGATCGTGGAGTTCGAGGCCAAGATCGAGCGCATGGGCGGCATCCTGCAGGTTCAGCTGACTGAGCAGGGCGACATCTTTGATGCCTACATCCCGGTGTACCCCGGAACGGCCCAGCACACGGCCTACTTGCGCCGCGCCCTCGCGGACAAGGCTTTGCACCCGATCGACGGCAAGCAGCCCCCGCGCCTCCTGAGCCAAGCGGCGGTACCCGTCCCCGTGGGCGAGTGGATCCAGATCCGCTTTGCGAACGTCGACAACTGCCTGACCCTGGAGATGGCCGGCCAGAAGGTCGCATTTGACTACGACAAGGGCCGGAACACGCCGCATTGGAACTCCCCCGATGGCGAGCCGTACAGCACGGGTCCAAGGGTGGCCCTCGGGGCCACCGGGCTTGAGATGCGCGTGCGCAACATCCGCGTCCTGCGCGACTTCCATTACGTGCCCCGGGGCGAATTCGGTGTCAACGGCGAGCTGACGCTCAAGGACAACGAGATCTTCGTCCTCGGTGATTCCTCAGCGATCAGCCGCGATAGCCGCGATCGTGGGCCCGTCTCGCTCGATCGCCTCATCGGCAAGGCCCGTTCGGTCGTGTGGCCCTCCAAGCACCAGCGCGACCTCTAAGGCGCGTCCTGCGGGTCCCATCCCGCCGGTGAGGCCGCGATCGGGCCCCCGTCGGCCCTGCGCTCAGCCCCCGCTCTGGGCGATCTTCCGGGACGTGGACCCACTCCGGTGGATAGAATCCTGGCCGAAATCGGTCCGCCCGCGGGCGTCTCCGGTCCTCCCTGCGATCCACCCCACCGCTTCCATGTCTTTCGAACAGCAGCTCTCCAAAGTCCGTACTCAGGACGGTTTCATCGCGGCCCTCGACCAGAGCGGCGGCAGCACCCCCAAGGCCCTCGGCCTCTACGGCGTCTCCGAGTCTGAGTACTCCGGCGACGACGAGATGTTCGCCAAGGTGCACGAGATGCGCACGCGCATCATCACCAGCCCCGCCTTCACCGGCGAGCGCATCCTCGGCGCCATCCTGTTCGAGAACACGATGGACCGCACGATCGAGGGCAAGGGCACGGCCACGTTCCTCTGGGAAGACAAGAACGTCGTTCCCTTCCTCAAGGTCGACAAGGGCCTCGCGGACGAGGCCGGCGGCGTGCAGGTCATGAAGCCCATGCCCGGCCTCGCTGATCTCCTGACCAAGGCCAAGGCCGCCGGCATCTTTGGCACCAAGATGCGCTCGGTCATCAAGTCGGCCGAGGGCGCCGGCGTCAAAGCCGTCGTCGCCCAGCAGTTCGAGGTCGGCCAGCAAATCGCCGACGCCGGACTCATCCCGATCATCGAGCCCGAGGTCGACATCCACTCGAGCACGAAGTCCGAGGCCGAAGCCATGCTCCGCGATGAGCTGATGGCTCACCTCGACAAGCTCGGCAAGGACACCCACGTCATGCTGAAGCTGACCCTCCCCGAGGAGGACAACTTCTACAAGTGCTGCATCGACCACCCCCAGGTCGTTCGTGTCGTCGCCCTCTCCGGCGGCTACCCCCGCGAAGAGTCCAACGCCCGCCTCTCCCGTAACCACGGCATGATCGCGAGCTTCTCCCGTGCTCTCTCCGAAGGCCTCTCCGCCCAGCAGACCGAGGACGAGTTCAACAACATGCTCGACGCTTCGATCCAGAGCATCTTCGAAGCCTCCCGCACCTGATCGCACGCCGATCGCCGGATCGGTCCATGGGCCGACCGAGAAGAGCGAGGCAGCCCCCGGGGCTGCCTCGCTCTTCTTCTTTGCGGTCGTTTTCAGCTACCGCTGAGCGAGAGAGTTCACGGCCTGGCCCCCGTCGCTGGGCTCGCTCGCTCACTAGCCGTTCCGGCACCGTGGGTTGGGGCGGATCTTCCTCGCGCAGGGCCCCGACTGACCACGCCAGCCAGAAGGCGACCCCCAACAGGCACTCACGGGGATGCGTGCCCATTCATGGGAGCCACCTTGGAAAGTTCAATATTCGCCCTAACGGCCCGCCGTGCCGGTTCACTCGTAGGGCACAGATGCAGCCCTCAGAACAGAACCTGGACGCCCTCCTCGCCGAGGTGGGTTGGCTCCGGCGCTTTGCGCTTCACCTGACCCAGGATCCCGGGGCGGCCGGTGACCTGGCCCAGGACACGCTGATGGCGGCCCTGGGCGAGCGCAGCGGCGGCGCATTGCGTCAACCGAGGGCATGGCTCGCGACGGTGGCCAGGCGGCTGGCGGCAGCGGGGCGCCGGCGCGATCGCATCCGCGATGACGCCGCCGCCCGCAATCGCTCTGAGGCGACCACGATTTCGCCCGGGACCGACGAGATGGCCGAGCGTCTCGAGCTGCAACGGCTGGTGGGGGAGGCGATGCTCGAATTGAAAGAGCCCTACCGCGGCACCCTCTATGCCATCTACTTCCAGGGCGCGAGGGTCGAGGATATCGCCCGCGAGAGCGGGGTGACGGCGGGCGCCGTCCGCTGGCGCGCCTTTCGCGCGCGCGAGCTTGTTCGCGAGATCCTCGTCCGGCGCAGCGCGCGCAGCTGGGACCAGCTCGCCCTTCAGCTCGTTCCTATCGGAGTGACTTTCCGTTCCGCGGCCGACGGCGCCGCCCCCCACTGGGCCCTTTCTATGACCATGAAGTCCGTCGCCACGGGCGTCGCTGCGGGGACTCTCCTGGCGCTCGCCTCCAACGCCGTCCTCCCGCCCGAAGAGGCGACGCTCCCTGACGTGGCCACGATCGCCGTCGGAGATCCAGGGGGAGCGCCGACTCCGCCGGAACCCGAAGGCTCTTCCCCGGGGCCAACGCCGGGGCCTCCATCGAGCGCGAGAACGGAGGCCGCTCCGCTGCGGTTGCCCAAGGGCGTCCGCATCGCCCGTGGCTGGCTCCGGTCCGCCGGGTCCGGGGTACCCCAGGTGGCCGGGGCGACGCTTCGCTTCACGCAGGGCAGCGCCGAACGCAGGGTCGATGTGGAAGGCAATGCGTGGGCCATCGAAGGGCTGGCTCCAGGAGCTTGGGATCTCCAGGTGACGGCGACGGGCTTTGCGACGCTAGCCACGGAGATCGAGGTGCCGGAGACGTCTGTTCTGGAACAGGACATCGAGCTCGTGCGGACAGGTTCCTTTGCCCTTCGGGTCCTGGATGGCGAGGGCCGCGCCCTGCCCGAGACCCTGGGCTCTCCGATCCCCATCCGTGACATGCTCTCGGTCGCGGTGGTTGGCCCTGGGGGCGCTGACGCCGGCACGTGGCGCGGCCGCACATACCGCGATTCCCTGGATCAGATCCCCGCGGATGCGCTCGGACTTGTGGTCTTGACCCAAGCATTGCCCGTGACCCTCGAGCTCCGCTACGGCGATGCCGTCGTCGATCGCTGCCGGATCGCTCGGCTGGAGGATGAGATCCCCTGGCGAGTCAACGTGGCCCTTCTGGAGCAGGCGGAGCGCGGCGTCAAGTTCCAACGGGTCGCCCAAGGGGGCGCCGCCCTTCCCACCTCCGCGAGGCTGCGGCCGATGTCGAGTGGGGCTGCCATCCCGAGTCGCATCGAGCTCGCGGATGCGGGTGCCACCACGGGGCTGCGGCTTCCGCCGGGTAGCTACAGGCTGACGCTGTACGGCGCCAAAGGGCAGTCGCAGCGCCACCGCTTCGTTGTCGCGGCGGAAGACGTGGATCTTGGGGAGATCGGCCTCTCGGCCGAGGAGTCGAACCGATGAGGCGGCAAGCCACCACGCTGCTCGCGGCGGCGATCTCGTTCGGGCTCATGTGGGCGTTCCTCCGGGGCCCTTGGGGCAATGCCGATGGGATCGACCGGCCCCCGGCGCTCGAGGTCCCCACCCAAGAAGACGCGAGCGCGCCGCCGTTGGACCCTCTGGGCCTCGACGCCTCCCCATCAGAGCTCGTTCTTCCAAGCGGCCCTGAATCCGCCGCGCCAGAGTCAGCGCCTGGCGCCGCCTCGGGCAGCCGGACTCCCACGCCAAGCGGCCCGAGCCTCGTGCGCGGAAACGTCACCGTCCGGGGCGCCGTTCCTTTGCCCGAGCCAACCTATGTGTTCGGCACCGACGCTTCCGGGCGCACCCCATCGGTGCGGGTCGACGGGGACGGCCGCTTCCTCTTCGCCGACGTGGCGCCTGGCAAGTTCCATATCCGCACGTTCCCTTTGGGCGTTCAGCCTGGGCGTGCGTCCGTGGAGGTCGAGCCGGGGGGAATCCACACGGTGGAGCTAGAGTTGGAGGCCGCGACGCTCATCAGAATTCGGGCGGGGGATTCCTCCGGCGAGCCGCTGCGCGACGTGGTCCCGCGGGCGCTTGGGCAGAGACTGAGGGTCTCGATCATTGCGACCGAGGAGCGCCCGCTCGAAGTCCTGGATCCGCCCTTCGCCGGAGGCAGCAACCCTTACGGGATTGGCAGTCACTGGGGCGCCATGCAGCTTCGCCTGGACCCACCCACCGCGAAGGACGCCTTTGGCATCCTCGTGGCTGACCAGCCGCCGCCGTTTTACGCTTCGATCGTCGTTGGACAGACCGTCATCCAGACCAAGCGCGTCGGGCCGGGGCAGGACGAGCTGGCGTTCACCATCGACGATTCCGACCTCGCAGGTTCCGAGTGCAGCGCGACCCTTCGAGTGCTCGACGCCTCCAGCGGCGAGCCGCTTCCGTCGCGCGCCTCCATCCGCCGACCGTTCCAGCCGAGCTGGTCGACGGCGACCGATACGGGACCGAACGGCCGGATTGAGCTCGGGAACCTCTGGCCCGGCCCGGCTACCCTTCGGGTCGAGGCGGAGGGACGCGCCACCGTCGAAATCCCCATCGACCTGCGGCCACGGGAATCCCTTCAGCTAGGGGACGTCGTCATGGACGTGCCCATCTCCCTCTCGGGGAGGATCGAGGACCCGGGCGGCAGCCCGCTCGCCCTCAGCATCGGGTGCCAGTTGCTCGGCGACTCCCTCCAGCCCACGCGCAGTTGGCGGGGGGAGAGCGACGCGGCTGGTGCCTTCCGCTTCGAAGACCTGCCACGTGGCCGCTACGCCCTCCACGTTCGCGGCGACGACGAGGGGCGAGTCCCCTACGCCGCGCGCACTGTTTGGACGTCGACGGTGCGCATCGTGGACGCCCGCGGAGCCGCACCTGGCCCGATCGTCCTAGTGGCCGAGTCTCCGACCGAGGTCGCGGTCGACCTCACATCCATCGCCAGGGGCACCCGCCTGGCGGTCGTCGACGCCGCGGGCGCAACCCACCGCCGCCTTCGCGTCGACCGCGACGTCTGGGCCCTCAAACTCCCCCAAGGCCCCATGACCCTCGTCATGGACCCCGCCCAGGGCGAGACGGCGCGTCGCATTTCGTTCCAGGTCACCGGGGAGTCGCTTCACCTCGATCCAGCCCGCTAGGGATGCCGCCAAGGCGGGTGCCGGCGAAATGGCCTTCCCGCGGCCGATGTTCATGACCCCTGGGAGGGAGCCGCCCTGGGCCTTCTCCTACGGCTCCTGTGGGCTGCGGGGGGACCCCCAACGGGCCCGAGGACTTTTCCCGACAATCGGCTCAATATTGGCCCCTCCGGTGGTCGTCGTAGGTTGTGTGACGTTGCGCCGCAGTCCCCTGCCGGGCTGCGTTCGTCCACCAGATCTCCCCTGCCACCGAACTTATGCGAGCCATCACCGGCCATAGCGACGACCCAGTCACGATCGATGCGATCGACGACGTTCTGGGTCAGATCGAAAAGGACCTCAAGGGCGAAACGCCCAAGGGGGCGATGCTCTTTTGCAGCGTCGAGTACGAGCACCAGGTGATTCTCGATCGCATTCAGGCGGCGTACCCCGGACTCCCGCTGGTGGGCGCCACGTCGGACGGCGAGATCTCATCTACCCTCGGGTTCTGCGACGACTCGGTGCTGCTGACGGTGTTCAGCGGCGACGATATCCGAGTTCATGCGGGCCTGGGCCGAGACCTATCGATGGGCATCGACGCGGCGGTCGACGGGGCCACCAAGGGCATGGGGACCATCGATCCCAAGCTGTGCCTCACCACCTTCGCGCCCAGCACCGACGCCGCAAAAGTGGTGAAGGCCATCGCGCGCCGCTTGGACGGCGCCGCATGCCCGGTCCTCGGAGGGCTCAGCGGTGACCACCGCGAATTCGAGCGTATGGGAGAGTTCTTCGGCGCTGAGGTCTGCGCTGACAGCCTCCCGATCCTGTTCATCGAAGGCCAAGTCGACGTGAGCTGGGGCATCGGCTCCGGTTGGAAGCCAACCGGCCCTGAGATGACCGTCACCGGAGCCGAAGGGAATATCGTAGCGACCATCGACGGCCGCCCAGCGATGGAGGTCTACAAGGATTACTACGACGACATTCCGTCCGACTTCCTCGGTGAGTTTCCTTTGGCGTGTAGCGATGAGCACGGTGAGTGGCGCCTCCGGGCATCCATCTTCTCCGACGATGACACGGGTGCCCTCACCTTCGCCGGAGCGGTGGCCCAGGGCTCGACGGTGCGATTCACAGAGGTCCTTGAAGAGGGGCTGTTGCATGGGTCCGAGTCCTCGCTCGCCCACGCGCTGGATGACTTCCAGGGCGACTCGCCTCAGCTCGCATTGATCTTCACCTGCGCCGCGCGTAAGTGGGTTCTGGGGACGGAGGCCGCGAAGGAGATTGACCTGCTTCGCGTCCTGGCGTCCGATCGAGGCTTGGACGACCTGATCTTCGCAGGGCTCTACTGCTTCGGTGAGATCGCCCCGAATCACGTCGACTCCCGGGACGGCTTCCACAACGAAACCTGCGTTTCCGTGGTGCTCGGATGAAGGACGACGGGGCCATTGACAAGGACGATGCAGGGGCAGTCCAGAAGCAGAACCTGCGCTTGGAACGGCGGATTCGCCAGATAGAGCGGGTTGCCAAGAGCTCGGAGCAGCTGGCAAATCAGAGCGAGGCCGCGTATCGGCGCACGGTCGCGGACCTTGAGGAAGCGACCAAGCAGGCCGAGTCGGCCGTGCTCGCGAAAGATCTCTTCTTGGCCACCATGAGCCATGAGATTCGAACGCCGATGAACGGCGTGATCGGGTGCATTGACCTGATCGATCGCGCTCCGATGAGTGAGGAACAGCGGCAGATCATCGATACCCTGCAGGTCTCCGCGAATTCGCTCCTCCTTTTGCTGAACGACGTCCTCGACTTCGCGAAGCTCGAGAGCGGACGCACGACGCTCGAGGCCGTGCCGTTCAGGCTCGATCAACTCTTGGAGGAGGTCGCCCAGCTTCACACCGCTACGGCTTCGGCGAGCGGCGTGGAGGTGAGAACGCATTGGGGCGCGGAGCTGCGCCAGAACGTCGTCGGTGACCCGCACCGCCTTCGACAGGTCATCCATAACCTCACCAGCAATGCCGTCAAGTTCACCACCCGTGGATCGGTTGTTCTGAGCGCGGAGCGACGACAAGGCACCAAGTCCGTTCGGATCGAAGTCAAGGACACCGGAATCGGCATGTCCGACGACGTGCTCGATTCGATCTTCATTCCATTCCGCCAAGCGGACGAGTCGACCACGAGGCGCTTCGGTGGAACAGGGCTTGGCCTTGCCATATGCAAGTCGCTGGTCGAAGCCATGGGGAGCCAGATCGAAGTGCACAGCGAGCTTGGTTCGGGGTCGACTTTCTCGTTCGAGATCGAGCTGGAAGTCGCTGAGGGTGTGTCCAATGAGCCCGCCCGTGAGCCGACGGTGTGGGGGGCGCCCGAGCCGCGGCTCGAAGGCCTGCGTGTCCTGCTCGTCGATGACGCACCCGTCAATCTACTCGTCGCTGAGAAGATGCTGGGTCGACTCGGCTGCGATGTCTTCGCTTGCTCGAGTGGCAGTGAGGCCGTCGATCTCGCCACCGGGCAAGACTGGGATGTCATCCTCATGGATTGTTCGATGCCCGACGTGGACGGTTACGAAGCGTCCCGCCGAATTCGGGCGGCGGAGTCCGGAAAACGACGGGTGTCGATCGTCGCCCTGACGGCGTTCGCTATGCCAGGCGATTGCGACAAGAGCTTCGCGGCGGGCATGGACCGTCACCTGACCAAGCCGCTGAAGCTCGAAGCCCTGCGGGAAGCGCTCGCTGATTGCATCGCGGAACGGGATGCCGCGGCGTGATCACGGGGGGCCGTCTCCTCTGGCGCTATGTTCCGCGCCCTTGGGACTCGCAGGCTACCGCGAAGCGCACCCACGCACCGCGGCCTCAAAGAGAGCGATGCCCCGCTCGATGAGGGGGTCAGGAAAGTCGTAGGTGGTTGAGTGGAGCGGCGGGTGCGCAACGCCGGCTCCGAGGCCGAACATGGCCGAGTGGGTGGCCTGGGCGCCGAGGGCGCCAAAGTCCTCGGACCACCGAAAGGGCCCCTTGAGTTCTTCGACGGGGGCGCCGATTTGATTGGCGGCGGCGCGAATGAGCGCGGCGGCCGCTGGGGTGTTGACGCTGGCCTCGAAGCGGTCGCGCCAGGCGACCTCGGCCCGGAGGCCGTGCTCCTGCGCGAGGGCGTGGGCGGAGTCCTCCGCAAGCTTGGCCATGGCTTCCAGGGTGGCGTCGTGCTCGGCGCGGAGGGTGGCCATGAGCACGGCTTCCCCCGGGGACGTGCCGAAGGCGACTTCGCCCAGGTTGGCGTGCACGACCGTGGAGAGGCGCAGGCCGGACTCCGGAAGGGACGGGTCCTCGTGGATGTGGGTCAGTCGCTTCAAAAGCGCGCACATGGCAAGGGCGGGGCTCTTGCCGTCCTCGGGGTGTGCGGCATGGGCGGTGGCGCCGGAGAGGTTGACCACGATGCCCCGGGAGGCACAGTTGAAGGTGCCGTCACGGAGAGCGACCGTACCCAGGGCGGTGCCGGGCAGGTTGTGCAGCGCGAAGGCGTAGTCCGGGCGGAGCTCAGGGAAGCGTGGGTCGGCGCAGACCGCTCGGGCCCCCTCGCCGGTTTCTTCGGCGGGCTGGAAAAGCGCAATGAAGCGGCCGCTGGCGAGGGGCTCCTGGGCGATGCGACGCGCGAGTCCCATGAGGATCGTCATGTGCCCGTCGTGGCCACAGAGGTGGGCGCAGCCCGGGACAGTCGATGAGTAGGGGAGCTCGCTTTGTTCGTGGATCGGGAGGGCGTCCAGCTCCGCCCGCACGAGGACGGTGGGCCCTGGCGCCTTGCCCTGGAATTCGGCCGCGACGCCGTGCCCACCGAGCTTCGTCCAGAGCCGGTCGGGTGCGAGGTCGTCGAGGCGCACAAAGACCTCCCGCGCTGTCTCCGTCTCGCGCCCCGATAGCTCTGGGGCTGCGTGCAGGAAACGGCGCAGGTGGACGAGGTCTTCCATGGTCAACGCATGATATGCACTCCGGATCCACTCGTGGCGGCGAGTACGCGCCTGCCCGAAGAGGTGAAGCCGGAGACCGTGGAGTCGGGACCCCGATCGGAGCGCCGCGCGTCGCGGCCATTGCCGGTGAGGTACCAGATGCCGGCCTCAATGGTCTGCCCCACGAGCACCACGCCGGGGTAGGCGGAGAGCGCGTGGACTTCCCAGCCGTTGCGGATGCCGGTGGGGACGGACTTCCAATGATCTCCTCCGTCCATCGTGACCCAGAGGCTCTCACCGCCGTCGATGAAGGTAGGCACGGTCGCGTAGCAGATGGATGGGTCGGTCGGATGGGCGTGGAGGCCGCGCACGGTGGGGGTCGGCGAAGTGGTGGCCGGGATCCAGGTCATGGCGCCGTCGGTTGAGCGATAGACCGTGCTTCCGCTGTTCGCCCAGAGAACCATGGGGTCCGCCGGGCTAACGGCCACGTCCCAAACCCAGCTGGCTGGAAGTCCCGTGTTCACGAAGGTGTCGCCGCCGTCGGTGGATCGCAGGAGGCCACTGCCGGCGCCAAAGAGGACGCCGTTGCTCGCGACGGCCAAGTTCCAGAAGTAGTAAGGGAACGACTGCGGCAGCGGGGCGAAGGTGAAGCCGCCGTCGTTGCTGCGCCAGAGCTGGACGGAGCCATTGACGATGCCGAGGGTACCCGCCCAGAAGCGACCGGGGATGGCGGGGTCTGCCACGATGTCCGTCCCGGTGAATGACGGTCCTGAACTCGACTCGGTCCAGCTTAGACCGCCGTCCGTGGAGACAAACGCAGAGCCGCCCGTCTTGGCGACGATGTGGTCCGGGTCGATGGGGTGAATCGCGACGCTCTCGACGTTGGCGAAGGCGCCGAGCCCGCCGTTCGTGCGGGTGAACTGGACCCCCGCGTCGGTGGATCGAGCCAGGCCCCCGCGCCCGCCGACGATGAGCAGGTCGGGATGGGAGGAGGGGCAGAGAAGCGCGAAGGGATTTGCGCCGATGGGGTCGATTTCGGGGCCACGCACGATGGTCCAGTTCGCACCGAGATCGTCGCTGATCATCAGGGCGACCTCGCGCAGGCCGGCAAGGATGCGGCCAGGCCGCATTGGGTCGAAGGCCACCATGTCAAAGCCCTCGGACGGCGCGGGGATCGCGGTCCAGGTCTGTCCGCCGTCCTCGGTCAGGTGCAAGTTCGTGCCGCCGAAGAGCATCCGGTTCGTGTCACGGTCGTCCATGGCGAAGCTGAGGATGGTGCCGGCGGCTGGCACGTTCCCTTGGGGCTCCCAGGTGGCGCCGCCGTCTTCGGATTTGGTGACGCCCACGCCGCTCACCAGCGCGGTGACACGCAGGCGGTTGTGCCTCGCGACTTTCAGGAAGCTGATCTCGGTGCTGGTGGCCAAGGACTGGCTGAACGTGGTGCCACCGTCCTCGGACTTCCAGACGCCATCAACCGAGCCCGCGAAGAGGACGTCCGGGTCAAAGGGATCGAAGCTGAGCCGCATGAAGTAGCCACCGGTCGGCGGGACCGCCGGTGCCAGCCAGCTCGCGCCCCCGTCGCGGGTGACGAGCATCGAGCCGGTGACGGGATTGGCGGCCACGATCCGGTTCGGATCCGCGGGGGAGACCGCGACCTGTGGCCGTGTCGTCACCTCGTCCGGCCATGGGCATTGCCGACTCCAGCTCTCCCCGCGATCGTCGCTGCGGAGCACGCCCGCGCTCGACCAGGCGCTGATCGTGTTGGGGGAAGCGACGCTCGCTTCGAGGCCCCGAACCGCAGGACCTGCTCCCTCAAGGGGGGCGAGGGCCGTCCAACGTGGAATGACGACCGAGGGGCGCGGCGCTTGGGCCCAGGCGGGGCTCAGGGTCGAGGCGAGAAGCGCCAGGGCGCCGGCGCGGAGCAGGAGTTGAGACATGACTGGGGAGGTGGCAGGGACTGATTGGTTCAGCGCCGCCGCCGGAGGTGAATTCGGCCCGGTGGCGCTCAAAGCCACGACTGCGGGGCGCCTTAGGCTGTCCTACCCATTCAGTCAAAAGTCCCGGCAACCGTCCCAGTGCTCGCAACGGACGATGGGACGGATGCGCTTCACGCACCCGTCCCATCCATGGCAGTCCTCTGTCTCTCTCCGAGCGCCCCAGCGGGCTCGCTCTGCCCTACGGCGTGAAAGTGATGGCGACCGCGTTCGTGAAGTTGCTGGTGGGGCCGAAGGGGCCGATATCGCGATACCAAGCCTGGAAGCCCCAGGTGGAGCCAGGCATGGCGCTGGTTGGGCCTTGGGAGTCTTCGAGCGCATCGTGCGTCAGCGACAGGCGGAACTCACCCATCGGGCCGCTGCTTCCGATCTGGCCCGGGCCGTCGTAGCGGCCGATGGAGCCGCCCAGGCAGAGATTGCCGAAGGAGCCGCTGATCGGATCTGGGGCGGTGAGGGTCTGGGATCCGAGGAACATGCCGAATTGTCCCGGTGGGATCCTCGAGGCGACAAGCTCGAATCCCGCACCGGCTATCATGCTCGATCCAAGGGCTCGGATCGTCCCGCGGAAGCCAATGGAGTTCTCCTCGCCGACGAGGCAGATCGTGGGTGCCGAACCGGCCACTTCGGCGGAGAGGTTCTCCACGGAGTAGAACGAGAAGGCGGACCCGATCACCACTTCGGCATCTGAATCGGAGTCCAGGTCGCTGGCGGAGACGGTAACGGCCTCGAATGGGTGGACCGTCTCGAAGAGTACCGTTGGGGGACCGTAGGTGCCGGCCGGCTCCCGTAGGTTGGCCACGACCACGTAGGAGAACTGACTTTGGCGATAGGACCTGATGGCGTCGTTCAGGCCATCGCCGTTCAGGTCGGCGCCGGCAACCACCGCGCCGAAGGACTGGCCTGGCCCGGGGGGGGGAGCGAGTGGCTCGAAGGGGGCGAAGCCGCCCTGGCCGTCGTTTGCCGACCAATCGGCGCCGCCACCAACGATGTCGGTGTCCCCATCGCCGTCCACGTCGAAGCTGACGATGGTTCCGTAGGAGGGAACCGGAATCGGAATCACGATGCGCGGGCCAAAGCCAAAGAGGTCGTCGTTCTTCCAAACGCTCAAACCCTGGGGGGAGGCCCGCAGGCCCACGATGTCCATGAGCGAGTCGCCGTCGACGTCAACGAAGTCGATGGCGCGCTGGTCATCGCCCATGACGACCACGTCCGAGGGGAGGAACGTGGCCCCGTAGTTCTCCAGCTTGACAACGGACCTTGTGGGGAAGCCGCTCGCGAACAAGATGTCTCCGTCACCATCAGAGTCCAGATCGGTGACGATCGCTTTGCTCGCTCTGATCGTTTGGATTCCCCCAGCGTAGATCTGGTCAAGGGGACCAAAGGTGCCGGGACCTGTGCCGTACCTGACGCCCAGATCGAGTCCGGTCTTGAGCTGCATCACGAGGTCCAACTGCCCGTCGCCGTCGAGGTCTCCCACGGCAAGTAGCTCGTCGTCGATCGCCAGCGCGCCGAGTTCTTGGGGAGCCCTGAAGGCGCCGTCGCCCACATTCTCGATCCAGACGAGCGAAGCAGGCGATCGACTCACGGTAATGACGTCGAGGTCCCCGTCCCTATCTACGTCCATGAGTTTCGCGGATCCGAAACCGCTCGCCTCGGACCCGATGGCGCTCGGAGAGGTGAAGCGGGGGCCCATGCTGTTCCCGGAGAAGCCAAGCACCTGCGGCCCGACCTGGCCGTTCACCCCGGCCACGACCTCTGGAATCGAGTCCCCGGTAAGGTCCGTGATGATGGAGGCTCTAAATTCGAATCGCTCGATAGCGAGCTCCTCCCGCCCGAACGCGAAACCGCCGAGCCCGCGACGCCATGCGAGATCTTCTTCGAACCAGAGAGCGCTCCCGACGCGCAGCTTGAGATCGAGCGTGCCGTCTCCGTCGATGTCGTCGAAGCCAAGGTCCTCGGGAACCATGTTCGGGGCAGGGATGTCCTGGGGAACTCCGAAGCTGAGGCCCCCAAGGGACTCGACCAGTTGGAGCGAGCGCGGGTTGTAGCGGGCGGCGACGAAATCCTCGTCGCCGTCTCCGTCGAGGTCCGCAAGGGCGAGGCCGGGATAGGACTCAAGCCCCGCGGGCATGAAGCTAACTGGACTCAAGAATCCGCCCATGCCAGCGCCACGTGCGACGAGCCAGTCTCCCCCAGCGTTCTCTCGGAAGACGACATCGTCGTTCCCGTCGCCGTCAAGGTCGCCCGTCATGACATCGCGGGCCGGACCCGTGGTCACTGGGAACGGAAACGGGAAAAAGCCGGCGGCGAGGCTCAGGTACGACACAACGCCGGGCTTCTCCAGGTCCACCACCAGGTC
>OJFX01000361.1_pt1 | contig 16903 bp, 12 predicted proteins | sample 1594171 | NCBI WGS metagenome assembly OJFX01 (sample SAMN05416840, study PRJEB24817) | seawater metagenome | isolation source: Sea water | place: Canada:Atlantic | collected 2013-07
CATTCTCGTCTAACTTGTCTTCTGTGGTTTGTAACACCTCAGGAAACTGAACAACCATATTGGCAATCTTTGCCTCCTCTTCATTCAGTTCAGTCAGAACTTCTTTCAGTTGGGTATAGTAATTCTTAAAGACGGCTTTATTGATTTGCTGACTAGCCTTTTCTTCTGACGCTTCAATATTGAGGTACATTTCTATTTTTCCTCGTCCGAGGGCATCACTGATACGTTTCCTTAAATCTAGTTCATATTCTTTGAACAAGGATGGCAGTTTAATGCTAATGTCGGCTTGTTTGCTGTTGAGTGATTTGAGTTGAATGCTCACTTTCCTCCCTGCAACCTCACCTTTTGCATTGCCGTAACCCGTCATGGAATGTATCATGCTAAAAAAATTTGAGTTCAAATTTAGGCATTTGGAGAAGCTACTTTTTTGCGAATACTTACTAAGTATACACCTATGAAGATCAATGTGGCAGAAATGATTTTTATTACATCAATTTCATCCTGCTTCAAGAACAATGCTACAATTGTGGCTATCAAAGGTTGAGAGTATATATAGGTGCTTACCACAGAGGGGTTCAATTGCTTCAAGCCGTAAATATTAAATAAGTAGGCAAGAAAAGTAGTGGCAATAACGACAAATAGAAATGCCCACCAGATTGAAGGAGTGAATTGAGCCCATTCAATGGACACAAATTCTTCAAAACCAAAGGGAATAACAATCAAAAACCCAAACAAAAACACCCATTTAATTACAGTGGTTGCCCGGTACTTGTACATGAGGGGTTTTACTAGCACTAGATAAATTGCATAAGAGGTGGCATTGAGAAAAATGAATAAATCTCCAACGAAATGATCTTCTGAAACACTTAATTGATTGCCATGTAAAATAAGCCCTGCAGCACCAGCCAATCCCAAAAATATACCTCCTACCTTTTTGGGAGTAATGCGCTCTCCTATGAGTGAAGCCGCTATAATGAGCACTAGGATTGGATTGCAGGTCATAATAATGGCGGCATTGATGGGGGTCGTCAGGTTCAATCCATAAAAAAACATCAATTGATTGCCTGCCACTCCAAAGAGACCACACAACATAAGAATTTTCCAATCTTGCTTTTCTATTTTTTCATTTTTCATCCAAAAACTCAGAAGCCAAAAGAGTCCAAGTGCCCCAAGTACACGACAAAAAATAAATCCAAAAGGACTGATGTATTCTGGCATCACCTCCTTGGCAACTGAATAGTTAACACCATAAATTAAATTGGCACCGACTATGGCAAGGTGCGCAAGAAGAATGGAACCTTTTTTCAACTTCCGAGATGTGATTTTATTTCCTCAATGGTTTTTTTCGAAGACCCTACAAAAATGCGATCCTTTAATAGGATCACAGGGCGTTTAAGAAAAGTGTATTCATCCAGAATGAGCTCTCTATAATCGGCTTCTTTCAGTTCTTTTTTATCCAAGCCCATGCTCCTGTATTTCATAGCCCTTCTGCTAAAAAGTCCTTCATAGGAGCCCAACATATGTTGCATTTTATCCAATTGAGAAGCTTGGATTTTCTCAAATTTTATGTCTTGCAAGACCGTATCCTTCGGCAAGTAAAGATTCTTTAATATGGCCTTGCATGTTGAACAAGTAGAGAGGTAATAGACTTTATTCATAGGTAAATGTTGAATCTGATATTAACTATATCCAAATGAATGCGGATATTCGGACAAAATTAAGAGATTGAGTATGACGGAAGCGCCAAAAGCACTTCAATTATTTTCACCCAAACGAATCGCCATCACCATTATCATTGGTCTTACTGTGGCGACCTATTTTTTTGTGAAAGGATTTGATCGAGAGGCGTTTGTTAATTTAGAATGGACATGGCAATCCACCTTATGGATGTTCGTAGCTGTATTAATGATGGCTTGCAGAGACTTGGCATACATGTATCGCATACGAGTATTGACCGATTATCAAATCAATTGGCGCAACAGTTTTGATACCATTATGTTGTGGGAATTTGCTTCAGCCATCAGTCCGTCCATTGTGGGCGGCTCTGGAGTAGCAATATACATTGTCAACAAGGAAGGAGTAAAAATTGGGAGAAGCACAGCAGTGGTAATGACTTCAGCGCTTTTAGATGAACTCTTTTACATCATCACAGTTCCCGTGGTAATACTTATTGTGGGCTATACTACCCTTTTTGATGTTCAGTTGCCGTCTGAGGCCCTTCAAGGGCCCATTGCAGAATACGGCATACAAGCGGTATTTATTGCGGGTTATTTCTTTATTGTGTTGTTGACTACTGCAATTACGTTGGCTGTTTTTTTCAGACCACGCACATTTAAATGGATTTTGCTTCAGGTGTTTCGTTTGCCTTTTTTACGCAAATGGAGACATGATGCTGGCGCAACAGGCGATGATATAATGGTCACTTCAAAAGAACTTAGAGGAAAGCCCTTCAGTTTTTGGGCCAAATCATTTGGCGCAACGCTTATCTCATGGACAGCGAGGTTCTGGGTAGTCAATTTTTTAATCATGGCATTTGTGAGTTTAAACCTTCACGAACATTTGATGGTCTATGCGCGTCAACTTGTGATGTGGGTAATAATGTTGATCAGTCCAACACCTGGAAGTTCTGGGGTTGCTGAGGTGGCATTTTCAAGTTTTTTAAACGAGTTTATCCCTATTGCCTTTATTGGAACATTGATTGCCTTGTGGAGGTTGGTAAGCTACTATCCTTATTTGTTCATTGGCGCCGTAATTTTGCCAAAATGGATTCGCAGGACCCATATGCCAAAAGAGTCTGACAAGAATTCATAGGCTAAAACGATTGATTAATTTCGTCCTTCCAAAAAGAAAAGTATGAAGAATTTAAAAATGAAATTCGGCACCAAAGTGATCCATGCCGGTTTAGAGGCAGATCCAACAACTGGAGCTGTCATGACACCTATTTATCAAACGTCAACATACAAGCAGGCTAGTCCTGGAGATCATAAAGGCTATGAATATTCAAGAACTGGAAATCCTACTAGAAATGCCTTAGAAAACAACATTGCTGCATTGGAAAATGGCAAGTTCGGATTGTGTTTTGGTAGCGGGCTAGCTGCCATAGATGCAGTGATAAAAACCTTGAACCCTGGAGATGAGGTCTTGTCAACCAACGATTTATATGGAGGTAGTTACAGGATATTCACTAAAATATTTGAAAAATATCAGATTAAGTTCACTTTTATTGGCATGCAAGAGATGGCTGAGGTGGAGAAGCACATTTCAAAGGCAACTAAATTGCTTTGGATAGAAACTCCGACGAACCCAATGATGAACATTATTGACATCAAAGCGGCTTCGGATCTTGCAAAAAAGCACAATCTACTTCTTGCAGTAGACAATACATTTGCAACACCATATTTGCAAAGACCGCTTGATTTGGGTGCCGATATTGTCATGCATTCCATTACAAAGTACATGGGCGGGCATTCCGATGTAGTGATGGGTGCCTTGGTGTGCAAGGATGAAAAATTGGCCGAAGAATTGTATTTTATCCAAAACAGTAGCGGAGCAGTTTGTGGGCCACAAGACAGTTTCCTTGTGCTCAGAGGAATAAAAACCTTGCATTTAAGAATGCAACGTCATTCTGAAAATGGAAAAGCATTGGCAATGCATTTGAAGAATCACCCTAAGGTGGATAAGGTATATTGGCCAGGATTTGAAGACCATGCAAATCACAGAGTAGCTAAGGAGCAAATGGACGATTTTGGAGGAATGATCTCTTTTACCATCAAAGGCAATGATGTCAAGGATGCCAATACTGTAATGTCAAGCCTCGAGGTATTTACTCTGGCAGAATCCTTGGGTGGAGTAGAGTCTTTATGTTGCCATCCTGCGAGTATGACCCATGCGGCAATTCCAAAAGAAGAACGCGAAAAATCAGGAGTGCTTGATTCTCTCATCAGATTGAGCGTTGGGGTTGAAGACATTGATGATTTAATAACAGACATAGATCAAGCATTATTGAAGGTTAATCCTTAAATTGTCGTCAATCCGTCAAAATGACGCAACCTTTTCAGTATTTCAAACGTTTCTTTGAATAACGATTGTGACGATTTTGTAGGGTCGCTCATATTTAAGTAATTTAGCAATCGCCTTATATCAAGGCCAATTAATATGAAAACATTACCATGAAGAAAATTATACTATTACTAGCAACAGCATTTTTAATTACAATAAGCACATTTGCACAAGGAGAATGGTGTGGAACAGATAAAGCAACAGAAGATTATTTTTCTTCTCATCCTGAAGAAAAAGCGCAATTTGAATACCTACAGCGAAACTTAAATGAAATTGCTGCTCAAAAAAGAAAAGGGGCTAATAACCAAAAAGCTCCAACTATAACTGTACCTGTTGTTGTGCATGTAATGCATTACAATGGAGATGGGAATATTTCTAAAGCTCAAATTTTAGATGGAATTGATGTTTTAAATGAAGATTTTCAGCGCCTCAACTCTGATACCTCAAATACTAGAGCAGTCTTTAGTGGAATTGCAGCCGATGCTCAAATCGAATTTAAGTTGGCTCAGATTGCACCTGATAGCTCATGTACTAACGGAATAAATAGAATTAATACGTTTGAAACCTACAACACATGGAACGATGTAAAATTTGTACCTGGAGCATATTGGAACGCACGCAACTATTTTAATATTTGGCTAGTAAAGTCAATTTCAACTCCAGGTGTTTTAGGCTTTGCTCAATTTCCTGGTTCGCCTAATTTGTCCACTTATGGTTTTGTTCAATTAAGTAATTATTGGGGTAGAATAGGCACTTCAACAAATAATTTAAAGGGAAGAGTTGCAACGCATGAAATGGGCCACAATTTTGATTTGTATCATACATTTCAAGGCAATTGTGGAAGTAATTGTAACAATTCAGGTGATTTTATTTGTGATACTCCACCTGCATTCCAAAGAAGCGGATGCACTACTAGTCTTAACACATGTTCTAACGATGCAACAGGAGGTACAACTTCGAATCCTAATCCATATACTACAAATGTTGTAGATCAAATTGAAAATTTTGAAAGTTATAATTTAGGGTGTCATAATATGTTTACAGAAGGACAGAAAGATCGTATGCGAAATGCTTTTGTCGTTTATAGTAAATTAGTAAATCTTGTATCTGTAGCAAATCTAAGGGCCACAGGAGTGGCTCCAGGGGATACTGTAACTGTATGTCCACCAGTGGCTGATATAATTGATAGATCACCAAAATTCGTCTGTCAAGGCGCAACAATTACTTTCTCTGATGATTCATATGGAGATAAGGCAACTTCATGGAATTGGAGTTTCCCTGGTGGCACGCCTGCTACCTCTATTGACTCTATGCCAAACATAAGGTATGATTCTGCTGGAGTCTTCAATGTAACCCTTCGCGTATCCAATGCTCAAGGCGCAGATACATTATCAATATCTAATTTAGTATATGTGAACGATTCCTTAACATCGAATAATGGGTTTCAGTATGTTGAAGATTTTGAATCAACCACAACAATTGGCACAAACTGGACTGTATTGAATCCAACAGGAACTCCTAAATGGCAAAGACGTTCAAGTGGAAGTTTTTTTGGTGGTCGTGCATCTGTCTTTATAGATAATACCATAAACAATACAGCAGGTGAATTAGATTACCTTATATCTCCTTCAATAGATGTGACCAAGGTAATAAATCCAAAAATTAAATTTAAAGTTGCTTACAAACAAAAAACATTAACAGATACTGATCGACTTAATGTATCAGTGTCAACCGATTGCGGGCAATCATGGAGAACACGACTCGTAGCGTCTTCGGGCACAATGAGTACAGGATTGCAATCAACTTGGTTTGTTCCATCTGTAGCATCTGATTGGAAGGATTTTACGCTTATATTGACCAATGCTATGAAACAAAGTGACAAATTGAAGGTACGTTTCGAGTTTGTTTCTGGCGAAGGAAATAATATCTACATTGATGAGTTTATGGTTGATGGTGCTTCTTCTGTGGTCGGCATAAATGAGTTTAGCGAAATACAAACAGGAGTAAATATTTATCCTAACCCATCAAGTGGAGGCATAACAACGCTTGAGGTAAATTCATGGGAGAATGTGTCCATTGCAAACATCTACTTGACAAATATTCTTGGAAAGCGGGTGAAAGAAGTATACAGTGGAAGTTTTAGCAAGGGGGAGAATAGATTTGAGATTAATTCTTCTGGATTGGGTGCGGGAATTTACTTCCTCACCATTGAACAAAATGGAGAACGTATCACAAAGAAGTTAATCCTGAATTAAGAAGTAAGGTACAGTACATAAAAAAGCCAAGGTGATTCACCTTGGCTTTTTTATTTGCTATTCACTCGAGAAATTAGTCTCTGAATTATCTAACAATCATGCTGCGAATTTCAGCAATGCGTTCCTTGATAATTTGTACATTAGAATCTGTCAACAATGCTAAATTATCGGCGGCTAAAGTATCGCTATGAACGCTGACAGCTGTGTTGTTTAAGGTGAGTGGTATATTGACAAATTCCTTCTCGAGTTCAACAATTCCATTAATGATGTGTTGAACCTGACGAGTGTCGTCTAATCTAGTGAGCATCAATATGAGGTTGTGCAAGGAATTACGTTGACCTGATATTACTTTTAAAATACCTTCACGATCGGTGTTTTCTGCTAGCATATTTGCACCCAAATGCATTCCTTCTATCCATCCTCCTGCAAGAACATAGGTTGAAATGTTTTCGTTTTGTTTATCTCTTAAGTAATGATCATTTTCGATAAAAAAGTCACTAATAACAGCCAATAATGTGTCACGATCATTTGGGTAAGCTTCCAAACGAAGTATGTATTTTTTCTTAAAGGTTTGACCTATTCCTAAATCATCGGCCAGCAATTGAGCTGCGGAGAAATACATCAGCGCATCTTCATGTTTACCAAAAAGACCGGCATAACTCAGATCCGCTCCATAAACACCTAGATTAAAAGCTTTTTTAAATGAGATGGTATAGATGTCCTTCTTTTCTACAGGATGTAGTTTCTCGTTTTGGTATTCAATGCCTTCTTCCTTAAAAAGCATGCTTAACTCCATTGGTGATGGAAGTTCATAGAATACTTTTTTTATTTGTTCAACTTTCTGTTTTAAAGAGTCTTTCTCAATAACTTCTGTGTTTACATTTTGAACATTTTCCCTATTATCATTTGAAACGCATGACGATAAAGCTATGGCAACTGAAATGGGAACTAATATATTCTTATACATGGTATCGAATAAGTTTCTAAAATTAGTAAATCCATATCACTAGTGAGCATCAAGCCAATTATTGGCAAAATCCATTTCTACGGTTAATGGGACAGAAAGTTGAACCGAATTTTCCATTTTGATTTTTACCATCTTCATTAGCTTGTTAAGTTCATCTTTATGGGCATCAAAAATTAATTCATCATGTACCTGCAATAATAGTTTGGATTGAAATTCATTCTCCTTGATTTCTTTGTGAATTTCAATCATTGCCTTTTTAATAATGTCAGCTGCAGATCCCTGAATAGGAGCATTTATAGCATTTCTTTCCGCGAAACCTCTTACAATTGCGTTCTTGGCATTAATGTCTTTTAAATACCTTCTTCGCTTCATAATAGTTTCTACATACTCGTGTTTTTGAGCAAAGGCAATGCTGTCGTCCATGTAATTTTTAATTTTCGGATACTTGATAAAGTAGTTGTCAATAATTGCTTTGGCTTCCTTCCTAGGAATACCTAAACGCTGAGAAAGACCAAATGCCGAGATGCCATAAATTATTCCGAAGTTAACCATTTTCGCCTTGCTCCTCATATCACGGTTCACCTCATCCAGATCCACATTAAATACCTTTGAGGCCGTTAGGGAGTGTACATCAATGTCTTGTTGAAATGCCTCGATCATACTTTCATCACCGCTTAATGCCGCTATAATTCTTAATTCTATTTGAGAATAGTCAGCCGCTAATAACACAAAATCTTCGTTTCGAGCAGTAAACGCCTTTCTTATCTCTCTGCCTTTTTCAGTTCGTATGGGGATGTTTTGCAAATTAGGGTGATTGGAGCTCAATCTCCCGGTGGCTGCAACCGCTTGCATGTAATTTGTATGAATCCGATTCGTTTTTTTGTTGACTAGTTCAGGTAATGTATCGACATAGGTTGACTTTAATTTTTTGAGTGATCTGTACTCAAGAATTGACTCTATAATTTCATGCTTGTCCTTTAGTTTTTGGAGTGTTTCTTCAGATGTTGAATACTGACCAGTTTTCGTTTTTTTGGCTTTGTCATCGATCTTTAAAACGTCAAAAAGTATCTCACCTAACTGTTTCGGAGAATCTACATTGAAGGAGGTACCTGCCATTTCCAAAATGGAAGCATTCAGCTCTTCTAATGATGAACCCAACTCTATGGAGAATTCCTTCAGTGTTTTGGTATCCAACGCAATGCCTTCATTTTCCATGTCTGAAAGCACCTTTATTAGAGGCATTTCAATTTCATCAAACAGTTTTCGCAATGCTCCATTGCCTAACTGTTTCTCAAACATCATTTTTAATTGCAATGTAATGTCGGCATCCTCTCCAGCATATTCTTTTATTTCTTCAAGTGGTACTTCAAGCATACTTTTTTGATCTTTACCTTTTTTGCCGATGAGCGATTCAATCGATACAGTTTTATAGTTCAATAAATTTTCGGCAAGCACGTCCATTCCATGTTTTTGGTCAGGCTCAAGTAAATAATGGGCAATCATTGTGTCAAAAAACTTGCCTCTTAATTCAACATTATGGTTTTTTAAAATGGCATAATCATATTTCAGATTATGTGCGATGACTTGTTTTTGATCATCTTCAAAGATTTCTTTTAAGCACTCCAATTGTTTTCTTGAAGAGTCATTATCAGTGTTTATTGGAATATAATAGGCTTCACCTTGTTGAATGGAAAATGCGATACCAACAAGTTTTGCTTCTATCGGATTCAAACTTGTCGTTTCTGTATCAAAGCAATATGAATCGGCTGATCTCAATTTTTTAAGCAGGTCAGCGACTTCTTGATCGCTTTTTACCAAGGTATAATTATGCTTGGTACTTTCAATGTCTTTTAAAGGCACTAGCTCGGTCAGTGTCGATTTTTCTTCTTCAGAAGTGTCGGCCTGTGTATTGCCAGCACTAAAAAGATCCATTTGGCTGTTTTGCGGTGTGATAGCTACCTCCTCACCAAGAATTCTCTTACTTAATGTTCTGAACTCCACCTCTGCAAAGACCTCTTCCAATGCTTTTTTGTTCAGAGGGTCCTTTTTCAATTTGTTGGGATCGAATTCAACAGGGGCATCAGTGATAATGGTAGCAAGTTTTTTAGAGAGTAAAGCCTGTTCTTTATTGTTCTCCACTTTTTCTTTCATTTTGCCCTTCAATTCATGACTGTTTTCAAGCAAACCTTCAACACTTCCGTATGCTTGAATGAACTTTTTAGCAGTTTTGTCACCTACACCGGGAATTCCAGGAATATTATCTACAGCATCTCCGCGCATTCCCAAATAATCAATCACTTGCGATGGATGTTCAATTTCAAATTTTTTACAAACTTCTTCTACTCCCCATATTTCTGCTTTATTGCCCATACGGGCTGGTTTGTACATAAAAATATTCTCACTCACCAACTGAGCAAAATCTTTGTCAGGCGTCATCATAAAAGTAGTGTAACCCTCTTGTTCTGCTTTTTTCGCAAGGGTGCCGATCAGGTCATCTGCCTCATAGCCATCGGCAAATAGAATGGGTATCTCAAAACCTTCTATAATTCTTTGGATGTAGGGCACCGCCAATTTGATGTCATCAGGCATTTCCTCCCTATTGGCCTTGTATTCTTTGTATTCAATGTGTCGTGTTGTAGGTTTCTTTGTGTCAAAAACAACGGCGATATGAGTAGGATGATGGTTGGTTAAAACATCGTAAAGGGTGCTTGTAAATCCGTATATGGCGGAAGTATTCAATCCTCTAGAGTTCACCATTTGATTTTGACTAAAGGCGAAATATGCACGGTATATTAACGCATAAGCATCTAGTAGCCAAAGTGTTTTAGAATCATCTTTCATAGAAACAAATTGTTTTAAGGGATACTGAAATTAGAGAAAAGAGAAGGAATATAAAAATCTATCGAAGAAGTTTTGCCTCTTGCAATACCGTGGCCATTACGGTCTCACCAACTGCCGCCAAGGTCTTCCTGTCAATCACATCCATATTGTCTTGATGGGTATGCCAATGTGGAGCAAAAGCTTTCGTATTTGGGTCATACTGAATGATGTCAATGCTAGGAATCCCTCGAATCTTATTCACATACACGTGGTCGTCAACTCCTACATGTTCTGACTCATTGAACACAAAGTGGTTTTGATGACCTAAAACTGCAGCAATGCTCCATACTTTTTCGAGAACATGAGGAGCATATTTTCGTGAATAAGCCTCTTTGGTGAAGTAGGCATTTTTCGCACCAACCATGTCTAGTAAAATTCCAAAATTTGCACGGTAATTGGGACGGTGAGGGTTGTTGCTCCAATATTGGCTGCCGAGACACCAAGAGTCCATACTGCTATATTGTCCTACATTGCTTGGTTGCCCATAATCTTCTCCATCAAAAAAGACAATGTCAAGGCCTATTGTTGGTTGGGCAATTTGTATTTGTCGAGCAATTTCCAAAAGAACAGCTACACCACTGCCTCCATCATTGGCACCAAGAATAGGAAGATCTGCATCTATACTATCATGATCAGCAACATGTCGACTGTCCCAATGAGCAAAGAGCAAAATTCTGTTTTTAAGATCTGGAAGATATTCCCCGATAATGTTGGTGATTGACAGTGTCGAGCCATTGTAAGCCTTCACCTTTGCTGGTTGCTCAATCACATTAAAACCGTATTCCTTTAGTTTGTTTGTGAGGTATTTACCAGCTGCTTTATGTGCTTTTGTATTGGGCACTCTCGGGCCAAAACTCACTTGTTTTTCAACAAAACTGTAGGCAGAGTCCTCATTGAATTCAGGTCGCTTGATTGCGACCACAGGCGTTGATTTTTTTGCACCATCCTTTTTCTCTGTTGCATCACTACAGGCGAAGAGTGCCAGACTGAGAAGAAGTACAATTCGAGGACATCTAACTTTCAAAACTCCAACTCGCTCCTTCTTTTTGGTCTTTAATTTCAATGTTCAATGACTTTAGTTTATCTCTGATTTTATCCGCTGTAGCATAGTCTTTCTGAATTTTTGCAGCAGTTCTGAATTCAATGATAAGCTCCATTAACTCATCTGTTAATTCATTGCTGTTTCCGGTGCTTTCTTCAGTTTTCAGTCCAAGAATGTCATAAAAAAAGGTGGTGTAAATGTTCTTCAGTCTATTCAGGTCTTCCTCACTGATCATCGACTTTCCACTTTCCAATTCAGCAACCATTTTCAACCCATCAAACAGCTTGGCAATCACGATGGGTGAATTAAAGTCATCGTTCATTGCTTGATACAATGAATTTTCGAATTCATCCAATTCGATTGAACTTTTGGATGAAACATCTATAGAATCTAATCTTTCCAAGCCTTTTTGAAGTCTAAGAAATCCCTTGGAGGCTGCTTCTAGGGCCTCGTTTGAAAAATCCAAGGTGCTTCGATAGTGAGACTGAAGGATGAAAAATCGAACAGTCATTGGAGAGTAGGCTCTACTTAATTGATGGTTGTTGCCACTGAAAAGTTCATGGCAAAATATTCCATTGCCCAATGACTTTCCCATTTTTTGTCCGTTGATGGTCACCATATTGTTGTGCAACCAATAATTGGCAAAAGGCTGATTGGTGTGCGCTTCTGCTTGCGCAATTTCGCATTCATGATGTGGGAAAGCATTTTCCAAACCACCGCCATGAATGTCGAAGTTATTTCCCAAATATTTTTGACTCATCACAGAACATTCAATGTGCCATCCAGGATATCCTTTCCCCCAAGGTGAGTTCCATTGCATAAGGTGTGTAGCGTCTGCTCTTTTCCAAAGTGCAAAATCAATGGAATTGCGTTTTTCGGATTGAGCATTCAAGGTTCTGTTTGCTGAACCCTCCATGAGTTCTTCAATGCTTCTACCTGACAATTTCCCATAATCAAATGTTGTGTCGTACTTGCTTACATCAAAGTACACCGAACCATTAACTTCGTATGCATACCCTTTTTCAATCAAACTTTGAATGACTTCAATTTGCTCTGGAATATGCCCGGATGGTCTTGGATAGATGTCTGCTCTCAACACATTTAAGGTGTCCATGTCACGAAAATAATTGAACATGTATTTCTCAACCACCGCCATAGGATCTACTTGTTCCAATCGTGATTGCTTCGCAATCTTATCATCTCCTTCATCTGCATCGTCTGTCAGATGCCCAACATCCGTGATGTTTTGCACATACTTTACCTTGGGGAACACATGCTTTAAGTAACGGTAAATTAAATCGAATGAAACATAGGATTTTGCATGGCCTAAGTGTGCATCACCATAGACGGTAGGGCCACAAACATACATCCCAACAACCTGTTTGTCAATCGGCTTAAAATCTTCTCTCGAACGACTTAATGTGTTGTATACGCGCAGTGATTGTTTCATGATCTCGCCAATGTTCTATTGAAAGTTTGAGTAAACAAAGAAAAGAAATAATGAGAGGATGCAGTAAGCTTTATTGATTAGAATCTTCAATGACGCCATCCCCGATGTACTTACCGTTTTTAAGTATTCGAATCTGGATCAATATTCCATTTTCATCATACTTATACTCTTTTCCATCCATCAAACGGTAGTTTTTGAAAACGCCGTCTTTTGATATCTGACGATCCTTGTTGATCAATTTTTTGTAACCATTTCCATCAAAACCACCAAGGTTAGGTTGTTCTTCTTTGGAGGCTTTTACAACTTCTTCTTTTCCTTCAGCCAATTGTTTCTCCAAAGGGTCTTCCTGAGGCGTTTTTGGCGCATAAGAGGCATAGCTGTCTTTGTCGAGCACTCCATCGTTAAAATTTTTAACAGCCATTAAATCGCCATTTTCGTAGTATTCTTTCATCTCTCCAGACTCCATGCCTTCTTTCCAAATGCCTTCTAGGCGCTTGTTGCCGTTTTCGTAATAATAGGTTTGAGTTCCTGTGCGTTTACCACCTTCAGTAAAGTTAAAGTCTTGGGCTAATTTTCCGTTTTCATGATAGCGTTTAAAAGAGCCAGTATTTTTTGTCCTTGCCCAATTGCTTTGCTCCTCAATATTTCCATTCTCATAGTATAAGACATATGGGCCATAAGGCCTGCTACTTTTATACGTAATCTCACTTCTTAATTTGCCTGAGGGATAGTATTTTTTCCAAACACCTTCTTTTCGGCTCGATTTGTAAACTCCCTCTTCGACGACGCTTCCCGGCTTATAACCTTTATGCATTCGAGGGTTGGCTTTCACAATCCATTTCCCTTGTCTGCGCTTATTTTCGTCTACTAAATTGATGGTATCACCTTCAACCAAATCAAAGGTTTGGCCATTTAAAAAAAAGCTACCTATAAGGAAAAGACCTATAAAAAGGAGGTGTTTCATGAATTTTGAGTTGCCTAAAAGTAATAAAATATCAATTGATTTAAATACTTTATTTTAAATGCCAGAGCATGTCTTCGCACATCTTGTCAAGATCATATTCTAGCTGCCAGTTCCAGTCCTTTTGGGCTGCATTGTCGTCAATGCTTTGTGGCCAACTCTCAGCTATTTTTTGTCTAAAGTCAGGAGCATAGTCTATTTTGAATTGGGGAAGCTGCCGTTGTATTGTGGCTGCGATCTCTTCAGGAGAGAAAGAGATTCCTGCTAAATTATAACTGGAACGGATCCGTATACTATCTTTTGGTGCCTCCATGATTTCAATCGTGGCGCGTATGGCGTCCTCCATATACATCATGGGCAATTTTGTGTCTGCTTTTAAAAAGCAACTGTATTTTCCATCTGAGAGGGCTTTGTGAAAAATATCGACGGCATAATCTGTTGTACCCCCTCCAGGCATGGATTTATAGCCAATCAGTCCGGGATATCGGATACTTCTTACGTCAACATTAAAATTGTTGGCGTAGTATTCACACCAGCGCTCACCAGCTAACTTGCTTATTCCATAAACAGTAGTAGGGTCTGTAACAGTATCTTGGGGGGTATTTGTTTTAGGTGTGGTTGGTCCAAACACGGCGATTGAACTAGGCCAAAATATCTGATCTATTTTCCCTTCTTTCCCCAATTCTAATACATTGAAAAGACTTTCCATGTTCAATTTCCAAGCAAAATGAATCTGCTTTTCAGCATTTGCTGAAAGCAATGCGGCAAGATGATAAACAGTTTTGATCTTGTACCGGGAAATGCTGTCTTCAATCGCTGATTTATCCAAAGCATCCAATTGTATGCTTGGCCCCTCCTCATCTTTTAGGCGTGTAATGTCTGAGGAAATTACTGCATCATTTCCATATTTCTGCCGGAGTTTACTGACCAACTCTTGTCCAACCTGACCTCCAGATCCTATCACTAATATCATACCATTGAGTTTGGACTCAAATGTAATAAAGAAGGGAAATGAAGTCAATTTTAAAATGATAAATGTCATTTTAGGAAGATTCCTCGAATCACTAACTTTGGCGAGCAATCTTTTGACAAATGGAATTGTACAATAAATACGACAAGAGGATACTCAAGCAACGATTGATGGAGGAAAAGTTTCAGCGAAAAACCATTTCCTTTTACCGTTATGTAATTATTGAGGACCCACTTAGTCTGCGTGATGAGCTCTACAAGGAGTGGAACGATCTGAATGTTTTCGGTCGGATTTATATAGCAAAAGAAGGGGTGAACGCACAAATGAGTGTTCCCGAGCATCATTGGAAAAATTTTGTTGAACGACTGAATGAGAGAAAAATTCTCGAAAGCATGCCTTTCAAAATTGCTGTGGAGGATGACGGGAAATCATTTTACAAGCTCATGGTAAAGGTGAGGAAGAAAATTGTTGGGGATGGCTTGAACGATGGTGCTTTTGATGTCACGGATGTTGGAAGACATCTTTCAGCGCAAGAATTCAATGAGGCGATGGAGCAAGAGGGTACCATCGTAGTGGATATGCGCAATCATTATGAAAGTGAAGTAGGTCATTTTGAAGGAGCTGTGTGCCCAGAGGCAGATACTTTCCGAGAGGAATTGCCCATGGTAGAGGACATTTTGCAAGATAAAAAAGACAATAAATTATTGCTGTATTGTACAGGGGGTATCCGGTGTGAAAAAGCGAGTGCTTATTTTAAAAGCAAAGGATTTAATGATGTAAACCAATTGCATGGTGGAATCATTGACTACGTGCGCCAAATAAAGGAAAACAACTTAGAAAATAAATTCAAAGGCAAAAATTTCGTCTTTGATGAACGATTGGGAGAAAGGATTTCTGAAGACATCATCAGTGAATGCCATCAATGTGGGAAGCTTTGCGACACACATGTAAATTGCGCGAATGACGATTGCCATTTACTTTTTATTCAGTGCGACGAATGCAATGAGAAATTTGAGGGATGTTGTACCCTCGAATGCCAGGCAGTTGCCTCATTGCCTATTGAGGAACAGAGAAAGATTCGCAAAGGAAAGGTAAAAAAGGATGCACATGCTGTATACAAAAGTCGTTTGCGCCCAAATTTGAAGAACATTACTAAAGATAAAAAACTAGCCAAATAATGCCATTTTATAGAAAATTAGGAAAGATTCCAAAGAAGCGACACACCACATTCAAAAAAGTGGATGGCTCATTGCACTACGAACAATTGTTTGGAACAGTGGGCTTCGATGGAATGTCCACATTAATGTATCATTTGCACCGTCCAACCATGGTAAAAGAATACCTTGGAAGCAAAGATGTAAGTCCTAAAGTTGAGATTGAGAAAAATTTCAAGTCAAGACGATTGGTAGGGTTTGACATAAATCCAACAGATGATTTTCTTGAAAGCAGAGAGGCTGTGCTTTGCAACAGTGATTTAATCATTGCGTTGGGAGCTCCTAAGCACTCTACAACTGATTACTTCTACAAGAATACAGATGCGGATGAGGTTATTTTTATCCATAAAGGAAGTGGAAAACTAAGGACCTTTTTAGGCAACATTGACTTCAAATACGGAGATTACCTAGTAATTCCGCGAGGGATGATTTATCAGATTGAATTTGATAGTGAAGACAACAGACATTTTATTGTTGAATCCTTTAGCCCGATTTATACTCCCAAGCGTTATCGCAATTGGTTTGGACAGCTGTTGGAACATTCGCCATATTGTGAACGAGATTTTAGGACGCCAACAGAATTGGAAACGCACGATGAAAAGGGAGAATTTTTAATCAAGATCAAGAAAGAAGGAGTCTTGCACGACTATGTTTATGCAAGTCACCCATTTGACATTGTAGGTTGGGATGGATTCAATTATCCCTATGCTTTTTCCATTCATGATTTTGAACCTTTGACAGGAAGAGTGCATCAACCACCTCCTGTGCATCAAACCTTTGAAGCCGCAGGATTTGTCATTTGTTCTTTTGTGCCACGCTTGTATGACTATCATCCAGAGGCAATTCCAGCTCCTTACAATCACAGCAACATCGATTCAGATGAAGTATTGTATTATGTAGATGGGGACTTTATGAGCAGAAATGACATTGCTCAAGGACAAATCACTTTACATCAGGCCGGCATTCCACATGGACCCCACCCCGGAGCTTATGAAAGAAGTGTAGGCCAAAAAGCAACAGAAGAATTGGCTGTCATGGTCGATACGTTTAAGCCATTAAAGGTGACTGAAAATGCTTTGAAAATTGACGATGGGAAGTATTACAA
>OJFX01000364.1_pt1 | contig 16869 bp, 18 predicted proteins | sample 1594171 | NCBI WGS metagenome assembly OJFX01 (sample SAMN05416840, study PRJEB24817) | seawater metagenome | isolation source: Sea water | place: Canada:Atlantic | collected 2013-07
TACACACTGCATATCGTCGGCAGCGTCAGATGTGTATAAGAGACAGATCAGGTGCAGTATTTCAAGCTCTATTTGTGTTTTCTTATCTTTTAAGTTTCCCAAATCTAATTCTTGATCTTATTTTAGGGTGCCTCCCCAATTAGTAAAGGATGTACGCAATGGCAACAGGAACAGTAAAATGGTTTAATGATTCAAAGGGTTTTGGTTTTATCACTCCTGAAGACGGTGGTGATGACTTATTTGCTCACTTTTCAGCTATCGTTGACGATGGTTACAAAAGTTTAAAAGAAGGTGCAAGAGTTTCTTTCGAAGTAACTGACGGCCCTAAAGGCAAGCAGGCTTCAAATATACAAAAAGGTTAGTTTTTTTAAAAGGCCCTTTTTAAAGGGCCTTTTTTTTACATATTGGTAATAAGTGCTTGAGCAAAATCATTTGTAGATAAAGCCTTGCAACCAGGAATTTGGTTGGAAAAGTCAGCAGTAACCTTATGTTCTTTAATGGTTTTTTCGAAACTTCTAATAAGAATGTTCGCAGCATCCGTCCATCCCATATGAGCCAACATCATCTCAGCAGAAAGAATTAACGAGCTAGGATTAGCTATGCATTTACCAGCAATAGCCGGAGCTGTCCCATGAGTAGCTTCAAATATAGCTGTTTTATCAGATAAATTTGCACCTGGTGATATACCAATACCTCCAACTTGAGCTGCTAATGCATCAGAAATGTAGTCCCCGTTCAGGTTCAGCGTTGCTACAACCTCGTGCTCCTTGGGATTTAATAAAATTTCCTGTAAGAATGCATCAGCAATCATATCTTTTATAATTACCTTTCTTTTCCCGTCTGTAATTTCAATGACCCCAGATTTATTTTCTATAGCACCAAACTCTTTTTTAGCTAGCTCGTAACCCCACTGCTTAAATCCACCTTCGGTAAACTTCATAATATTGCCTTTATGGACAAGAGTAACGGATTTACGATCATTGGCTATAGCATATTCTATAGCTCTTCTAATTAATCTTTGGCTTCCTTCGGCGGATACCGGCTTAATGCCAATGGCTGATGTATTTGGAAACCGTATTTTTCTTTTATGCCCAAACTGGTCTAATAGACCCATCAAACTATTTGCCTCATCTGATCCCGAAGCATATTCAATGCCAGCATAGATATCCTCAGTATTCTCTCTAAAAATAACCATATCGGTATCTTCAGGCCTTTTAAGTGGACTTGGAACACCTGCAAAATATCGTATCGGCCTTAGGCATACATACAAGTCAAGTTGTTGTCTTAATGCTACATTCAAGGATCTAATACCTCCGCCAACTGGTGTAGCTAGGGGCCCTTTGATGGAGAGGACATAATTCTTCATTGCCTCAATAGTTTCGTCGGGAAGCCAAACATTCTCGCCATAGACTTTAGTGGCTTTTTCGCCAGCAAATACTTCCATCCAGACAATTTCTTTGGTTTTACCATATGCTTTGTTTATAGCAGAAGAAATTACCTCTTGAGTTGGTGGAGTGATATCTTCCCCTATACCGTCTCCAGTGATATATGGAATAATTGGCCTATCCGGAACTTGTAGGTTTAGGTTAGAATCAATGGTTATTGACTCACCATTATTGGGAATTATTATTTTACTTGTCATAGCTACCTTTCTTCCTGTTAAAAATTTATGCTAATTATTTTCAATAAACCATACGGGGTAATCACTCAATTTTCGGAACATGAAGTTTATCCTTCATTAAAAGAATTTATATCTCATAAAAACGTATACCCCGCTGGTCGGCTAGACGCAGATAGCGAGGGCCTCGTTATTTTAACCGACAATGGGGCATTACAGAATAAATTATCTGACCCAACAAGCAGCATAGAAAAAGTATACGTTGTTCAGGTTGAAAATATACCAAGTAGCGAGGACTTAGCAAAGCTGGAAAAAGGCGTTATGATTTCTAAATACATAACTAAACCAGCAAAAGTCAGATTGATAGAAGATCCGATGCTCTGGGAAAGAGTTCCACCAATAAGAAAGAGAAGTTCGATACCAACCGCATGGCTCGAAATTAGAATTACCGAAGGTAAAAACAGGCAGGTAAGAAAGATGACTGCTGCTGTAGGGTTTCCAACCCTCAGGCTAATAAGGACAAGCGTTGGTAATTATAAAATTGGTGATTTAGAACCAGGAAATTATTATGTAGTTGAATAATCATAAATAAATGAAATCTAATCAAATGATATAATTCAGCAATAAACTTTCTGTGTAAATTAGGAATAATATATGTCAGGCAATACATTTGGACAGCTTTTTACTCTCACATCATTTGGTGAATCCCATGGACCTGCTATTGGCGGAGTTGTTGATGGATGCCCCCCAGGATTAAGTCTTAGTGAGGCAGACTTACAACTCGATTTGGACAGAAGAAAGCCGGGCACATCAAAATTTGTAACGCAAAGAAAAGAGGATGATGAGATTGAAATACTTTCAGGTATTTTTGAGGGAAAAACAACTGGGGCACCCATTGGCTTGATTATTAGAAATAAAGATCAACGTAGCCAAGATTATTCTAAAATTAAAGAAACATTTAGACCGGGGCATGCAGACTTTACCTACCAACAAAAATATGGCATCAGGGATTACCGAGGGGGTGGGCGATCAAGTGCTAGGGAAACTGCTGTTAGGGTAGCAGCTGGTGCTATTGCAAAAAAATGGTTAAAAGAACGCCTCCAAGTTGATATTCGTGCTTGCATTACGCAGTTAGGTGAAAAAATGATCCCTATAACAGATTGGAGTGCTGTGAATAGTAATGCTTTTTTTGCCGCAGACAGCTCTATGATGGAGGAATTGGGCGCCTATCTAGACACAATTCGGTCAGAAAGAAATTCTGTTGGAGCTAAAATTTTTGTACAAGCAGTAAATATGCCTATTGGCCTAGGTGAGCCTATTTTTAGTCGTTTAGATGCTGATATTGCTTCGGCGATGATGAGTATTAATGCTACAAAGGGTGTGGAAATTGGCTCAGGATTTATGAGTGTCGCACAAAAAGGCACAGAGCATGGTGACGAGATTACCAGCAAAGGTTTTAAGACAAATAATGCGGGAGGTATTCTCGGTGGAATTTCTAGTGGTCAAAATATCGAGGTAAATGTTGCTTTTAAGCCGACATCAAGCATACCTCAGGATAGACAATCAATTGATAGGGCGGGTAATGAGGTAGAGATGAAAACAACAGGAAGGCATGACCCTTGTGTTGCGATCAGAGCAGTTCCGATTGTTGAGGCTATGTTGGCTCTCGTATTAATTGATCATGTGCTGAGAGATCGTGCACAGAACAAAGAAGTTACAAGAGTGTATCCCTTTTCAGTGTGACAAATATTCTTTTTTGGCAGCTAGCCAGGTTTTATTTTGTTTATTATTTTTTTGTTGGCCTATTCACACCGTACTGGGGACTTTATCTTCAATCTCTAGAATTTAATGCGCTTCAAATAGGCTTTCTCTTATCCCTTTTTCAGTTTAGTAGAATTTTTGCTCCGAATTTCTGGGGCTGGCTTGCCGACCATACAGAAGAAAGGGCAAGATGGATAAGGTTTACCGCTCTTGTAGGAGTTATTGGATTCTGTGGAATTTTCTGGGCTAACACATTCGTAACTATGCTTGTGATTATGATGGCTATGAGTATTTTTACAAGCTCAACGTTGCCGCTTGCTGAATCTCTTACACTTGCCCATCTTTCATCTCATAAGGGTGACAGCAGCTACAGTAAAATTAGATTGTGGGGTTCTGTAGGCTTTATTTGTGCAGCTTTTATCTTAGGATTTATAATTGACCAGCTTGATATAAATGCTGTCGTATGGGCTTTACTTATAACTCAAGTAGCAATCCTGGGCGCTTCAATGACCATTCCTGAAAAAAAAGTGCAGCTTTTAGGGGTTGTAAGAAGACCAATAATTAGTGTTATTAAAAATCCTCAGGTTATATTTGTATTGATAGGTTGTGCCCTGATGGTTTCATCGCACGGTCTTTTGTACAACTTCTATTCAATTTTTCTTAAATCGCATAACTATTCAAGCTTCGTAATTGGTTGTTTATGGTCTATTGGTGTAGTTTGTGAAATAGCGATTTTTTTATTAATGCCAAAAATTTTAAGAAGAATCAATGTAAGGCAGGTTGTATTAATTAGCCTAGCATTCGCAGTGATAAGGTTTTATCTAATTGGAGCATATGTAGATCATCTGCTTATTTTAATTTTTGCTCAAATGCTGCATGCAGCAACGTTCGGAAGTTTTCATGTTGCCTCGATACATATTATCGAACATTTTTTTAATAAGGACCATCATGCAAGGGGCCAGACTCTTTATAACAGCATCACATATGGAGTTGGAGGAGCAATTGGTGGTTTAGGAGGCGGATTTATGATCGAAAGTGTAGGCGCCGAAATGACATTCTCATTTTCAGCGCTACTTCCGTTAGTGGGGTTTTTGATTATATTCTTTGGACTAAAGGATTTTCCTAAAAATATATAACTTAGGAGTCACTGCCGCCACGAATAAGTGCGTAGGCAGAGTGATTATGAATAGACTCAAAGTTTTCTGACTCCACAACAAAATTGTTAATACTTTCATGATTGTTAAGCTCTGTCGCAATGTCTCTAACCATATCTTCAACAAACTTAGGGTTATCATAAGCTCTTTCTGTTACAAACTTTTCATCTGGTCTTTTTAGTAAGCCGTAAAGCTCACTAGATGCTTGTTTCTCAATCATTTCAACAATATCTTCTATCCAAAGCAATTTATTAGTTTGAACAGTCACAGTGACATGAGATCTTTGGTTGTGCGCCCCATAATCAGAGATATTTTTGGAACAAGGACATAGGCTTGTAACTGGCACAAGCACTTTAGTTGTATTGATAAATTTTCCATTGACTATTTTTCCTATAAAGCTAACTTCGTAATCGAGCAAGCTCATTACACCAGAAATAGGAGCTTTTTTATTTATAAAGTAAGGAAAAGTCATTTCTATATCACAGGCTTTAGACTCAAGTCTTTCTAATGTTTGGTTTAATATGGTCTCAAATGATTCAACGGATATGGCCTCGATGTTTTCATTGAGAATCTCAACAAACCTAGACATATGAGTGCCTTTAAAGTTGTGAGGCAGGTGAACATACATATTAAAATTTGCAATTGTGTGTTGAATGCCACCACTCCTATCTTTCACAATCACTGGATGTTTAATAGCGCGTATGCCAACCTGATCAATATCTAGGTGTCTTTTATCAGAAGTATTTTGCACGTCTTCTATAAGCTCTGGGTTTGTTGGTCTGTTCATGTAAGCTCTTTATAAGTAATTAAGGTCAAGATTTTATCATCCATTAAGTTGTTTAACAATTTTACGTTTTATGCTTTGCTTATCAAGGCCACATGCCTTTAGAACTTCTTGCTGCGAGGCGTGCTCGAAAAACTGATCAGGAATGCCCAGTACAAGTGTCTTGGTCAAAAGGTTCGACTCACTTATAACCTCAAGAACAGAAGATCCCGCGCCACCAGTAATTGCATTTTCTTCTACAGAAACTATCAATTCATGATCTTTACATACTTGTCTGATCATTTTTTTGTCAATTGGTTTAATAAATCTCATATCAATTAGGGATGCATTAATTTCTTCAGCAACTTCACGACAGACTTCTATAATTGGACCAAAAGCTAGGATAGCTACCTTTTTACCTGTTCGAACTTTATTTGCACAGCCTATTCTTATAGGTTCATTTAAAAGCTCTATCGAGCTACCAGGGCTATTTCCTCTTGGATACCTAACTGCGCACACTCCATTATATTTATATCCAAACGAGAGCATGTGAAAGCACTCAGATTCGTTAGATGGTGCCATCAGAATCAAATTAGGGATACATCGCATGAATGATATATCGAAGTTACCAGAATGCGTTGCCCCATCTGCACCTACCAAACCTGCACGATCAATAGCAAATAACATAGGTATATTCTGAATGGCAATATCATGAATCAGTTGATCGTAAGCTCTCTGCATAAAAGTGGAGTATATCGCTACCACAGGCTTGTTTCCTGATAATGCCAAGCCAGCTGCAAAAGTGAGAGCGTGCTGCTCTGCAATTCCCACATCATAATATCTAGATGGATATTTTTTTGCAAATGCATTCAGGCCTGACCCGTCTGACATTGCTGGTGTTATTGCACACAGGTGCATATTTTTTTTTGCTGCGTCCATTAACCATAAAGAAAAAACCTGTGTATAGGTTAGTGACTTATTGGAGTCTTTAGATAATCCATCCTCTGGATTGAATTTTCCTACACCATGAAATTTGTTTGGATCATCTTGGGCAGGGGCATAGCCAAAGCCTTTCTTCGTTGCAACATGAAGAAATTGAGGCCCATCAATTTTTTTGATATTTTCAAGTGTATCTATTAGGACATCAAGATCATGCCCGTCAATAGGACCGATATAATTAAAACCAAACTCCTCAAAAAGCGTCCCGGGTATAACCATTCCCTTCATATGCTCCTCGGTTTTTCTTGCTAATTCAAGTATTGGGGGTACCTTAGAAAATACAGCTTTGCCTGATCTTTTTAATCCATCATAAACTCTTCCTGAAAGAAGCTTTGCTAGATAGTTGTTTAGTGCACCTACATTTTTTGATATAGACATATCATTATCGTTGAGAATAACTAAAATATTATTATCAGTGCTTCCTGAGTGATTGAGCCCCTCAAATGCCATGCCAGCAGTCATTGCGCCATCCCCAATAATGGCAATCGCCTTATTTTTTGATTTTCTTTTCCTTAAGGCCTCTGCCATTCCTAATGCTGCGGATATTGACGTACTAGAGTGGCCGGTACCAAATTCATCATACATACTCTCAGATCTTCTGGGGAAGCCTGAGAGACCATTTTTTCTTCTAAGAGTGTGCATTTCATGCTTTCTTCCAGTTATTATCTTGTGTGCATAGGTCTGGTGCCCAACATCCCAAACCAGTTTATCTTTAGGAGCATCGTAGACATAATGCAACGCTACTGTTAATTCAATAACCCCGAGATTTGAAGATAAATGCCCTCCAGTCTTGGATACGCTTTCAATGACGAATTCCCTTAACTCATCTGCCAATAGTTTTAGCTCGTCTCTAGATAAGTTTTTTAGATCTTTGGGATAGTTGATTTTTTCTAATATGGCCATTTAGTAATTTCTTTGATATATGTAGCTTACGAGATTGTTTAATACTGTTAGGTCGCTTGGAAATTGCTCTATTTCTTTGCGTAAGGTAGAAAATAATAGTGCTTTAATTTTTTTAGCTTCTGTAACACCCATCAATGTTATGTAGGTAGCTTTTTTGTCTTTAGCATCTTTACCAATAGTTTTCCCCAATGTATTTGTGTCCGATTCAAAGTCTAAAATATCATCCGTAATTTGATAAATACTACCTATTAATTTCCCTATGGAGGCTATGTCTTTCTCATGTTTCTGATTGTATTTATCTGAGATGACATAAGACATAACACACGAAGCTTCTATTAATGCGCCGGTTTTTAATGCCTGTAAATGATCTAGTGATTTTAAATTTAATTCTTTATTTGCGCTGTCTATATCTATAGATTGGCCTAAAGCCATTCCATGCAAACCAATCGACTGTGACAACATATTAAGTACTTTTATTTTTACCTTATCCTGTACATTAAATTTATCCGAGGAAAGCAGTTCAAAGGCAAGAGATTGAAGTGCGTCGCCACCTAAAATAGCTTGAGCTTCATCATACTTTATATGACATGAAGGCTTTCCCCTTCGAAGCTCATCATCATCCATTGATGGAAGATCATCGTGTACCAATGAATATGCATGAATCATTTCTACAGCTAAGGCAAGACAATTAAAATGAGTATCATACCCATCACTATAATTGCTGATAGCATATATCAGGAGGGATCTCAATCGCTTGCCACCATTAAGAACCGCATACTCACAGACATTTTTTAACAGGGATTGATCTATTTCTTTAAAAAAATGACTAAGCTCAAGATTTATTTTTTTTTGGTGATGTGATATCCAATTGTCATCAGCGACTTTAGTCATCAGGGTTAAATTCTATTATCTCATCGTTTTTAGAAAGTATTTGCACCCGCTGTTCGATTTTTTTTAGGTTTTCTTGAGCTAGTTTTACCAAGGAAATTCCTTTTTCGTATGAGGATAAAGAGTCCTCTAGATTAAGGCTGTCTTCCTCCATTTTGTTGACTATTGATTCAAGCTCTTTTAAAACCTTCTCAATACTTAGTCCTTTTTCTTTCATAGCTACGCTCTCTGTAAAAATTGTTTGATATGCATAATTTCTTCATCAATGACCTCATGACCCATAGGGAAAGTCAAAAGATTAAAGTACTCCGTAGACATTAAGTCACAAAAACTTTTCTTTGCATAATTTATATTTATAATATCATCATGGTGCCCATGAATAGCAAGAATAGGCATTTTAGATGATGCCTTAACTACATTTTTTTCTGGAAGATAGCCCGATAATGCAACAACACCATTTAACTTTGTTGAGCTATTTGCGGCAATATATAATGATAATACCGCGCCTTGAGAAAAACCAACCAAACATATTTTTAATGAATTTATGCTATTTATTACTCTTTCAGAGATAATTTTTTCTATATAAACCATAGATTTATTCATCCCATCAATATCGTGGCGCATAAAAGAAAGGGATTCTATGTCATACCACCCCCGCATTTCCAGTCCTTGATTGAGTGTAATGGGAATCATTGGTGCATTCGGTAAAATAAACTCTATATCAGAAAGACCTAACCCCTGCACAACAGCTGCAAAGTCATTGCCGTCCGCCCCCAACCCATGCAACCAGACTACCAACATTCTTGGGTTCTTTTGCTTGTTTATAATAAGCATAAAAAAAGCGGATTAAAAAATCCGCCCTCCATAGATTGTTCGAAAATTATTTCGATTCTAATACTTTTTTTAGACCTGCTAGACCACTATCTACGAAACCCTGAACCGCCGCCTTAGCTGTAGCATCATCTTGACCTTCAGGTATTGGTGGGTTTAGTTTGTAGACACGATAAAATCTCGCGGTCCACTGAATAACTGATTCGTTGTCATTAGATCCTTTTGATACAATCATGTAAGCATTGAAATCAGTAAAGGGGACGTTACCTTTAGTAATTTCCCACCTTATTTTTTTTAAATCTTCGTCAGTAGATCTGAGTTTTTCATCCAACTTATCTCCGGATTCCAGTGTAATAATTCGGTACGTATCTTCGCCTCTTTTTTCAATTTTAGTCTCTTTTGCTGCAGAGAGCCATGTACTAATCGCTCCAAAATCCTTAACAAGTTCCCACGCTTTTTCTGGAGATACATTAACAGTTACTGATTCTTGAACTTTTTGAGGCGTCGGCCCGTGAGCAAGTATTGAAGCTGAAAATATTAGAGTTACTAAAAATAGTATGAATTTATTCATTAGGTATAAGTCCTTTTTTATTCGTTAACTATTAATTTTACTACAAACAACCTTTGATTTCATGAGAATAAGCTATTTTCTGTAAATAAATTGGCCAAAAGAACGGCTCTGCAACCCCGTTTTTATTTCTGCTATCTGCTCAAGGGTGTTTAAATCAAATACTGTTACTGAGTCAGATCCCCAATTTGTGCTCACCAGCTTATCGTTTATAGCATCAATAGCTATATTTTCAGGTGTTTCACCGGCATCAAGCAACTTTACTTCCTGTAGGTTATTTAGATTAATAACAGTTATATTGTCACCTTGAGAATTGGCCACAAAAAGTCTATCTTGATTTGCGGCAACACTATAAGGGTGCATGCCTACAGCAATAGTTTTTTGCTCCCAGTTTTGTAAATTTACAATGCTAACAGTGTCATCATAAACGTTAGCAGAAAATACTAGATGATTGCCGGTTGAGACTCCGTAAGGATGACTGCCAACCGCTAGCACTTTTTTTAATTTAAAACTTTCTGCATCGTACATTTCAAGCGTATTTTCATCACGGTTTGCAATAATAATTAGATTGTAATCTTCGTTAAAAGTTATCCCGGATGGTGTGGCCCCTACATTAAAGGCTTCTGAGATTGTTAAATCATGAGTAGATAAAACTAAAACTTGATTTTTAAACCAACTAGTAATAAATACTCTGCTACCATCTGCGTCTGCAACAATACCTAAGGGGGTAGCGTCAATTGGAATGGTTTTAATCACTTCATTAACCTTGAGATCAATTATAGATAAGCTTTGACTTTCAATGTTACCAACTACAGCAATATCTTTTGAGTTAACTATTGAGATACCAAGCGGACTCTTACCTACGGAAATTTTTTTTTCTAATTTTAATGTATCTAGATTTACCACAGAGACGCTGTCCTCACCTTGGTTGGTAATGTATGCCTTATTTACGCTATGACTTTTATTTAATAAAATAATTGAAACCAAGCTTGCCAAAACAAATGCACATATAAGTAAGAGTATTTTTTTTTGTTTGCTCATAATTGATTCTATTAAATTTTAGTGTTTTGTGGAAAAATGCGTATATATAAAAGGATAACATTATGATTGATAAAGAAGGTTACCGGGAAAATGTTGGAATAGTAATTTGTAATGACCAACGAAAGGTTTTATGGGCAAGAAGAACCGGTGAGGAAGCTTGGCAATTTCCTCAAGGGGGGATTAATAAAGAAGAAAGTGCTGAGGAAGCTATGTATAGAGAATTAAAAGAGGAGGTCGGACTTGATCCTCATAATGTAGAAATACTTGCCAGAACAAAAGGCTGGCTAAAGTACGACGTTCCAAAGAGTTGGATTAGAAGGGATTGCCGCGATCGATATAGGGGGCAAAAGCAGATTTGGTTTTTATTGCGTTTCACGGGAAAAGATTCCGATATTTTTTTAAAAAATACAGAAAAGCCAGAGTTTGATGACTGGAGGTGGGATAGTTTTTGGGCCCCTGTGGATCAGATTATTGATTTCAAAAAAGCTGTGTATGAACAGGCCTTAAAAGAACTGTTTGAGTACCTTCCTTCAGCCTAGCCGATTTAGATTTTAGCAATAATGGTTTCTGTATTTTTAACGGTTTGACCAAGGTCAACTTTTATAGTGGCGTTAATGGGAAGATAGAGATCAACTCGAGAACCAAACCTAATAAAACCGTAACGTTCCCCGCTCGAAATGTTATGTCCCTTTTCTTTGTAACAAAGTATTCTTCTAGCAATTAACCCAGCAATTTGTACGCACGTTATAACTTTACCGCCCTTTGTTTTAATGACGATGGCACACCTTTCGTTCTCTAACGATGCTTTTGATAAAGCAGCATTTAGAAATTTTCCAGGATAGTAAAATTTTTCAAGTATCTTTCCGTCAACAGGACTTTTATTTGAATGAACATTAAAAACATTCATAAAAACACTTACCTTTATAGCCTCTTCATTTCGATAAGGGTCTATGGTTTTTTCTATTGCTATAACCTTGCCGTCCGCAGCAGATAAAATTATATCCTTACCGGACGGTTTGACTCTTTGGGGATCGCGGAAAAATTGCAATATAAATAATGTGATAATCCATGCCGGCCAACTCAGGGGACTATGAATAAAAGTCAGAACTAGGCTTACAAGTAAAGAAAGGCCTAGAAAAGGCCATCCTTCTTTAGCTATAATGGGGTAAGTAGATTTTTCCAACTAGTTTTTTGATTTATCAACAATTTTATTGATCCAAGGCATCATAGACCGTAATGACTCGCCTATCTCCTCTATTTTGTGTTGCTTTTGCTTCTCTCTTCTCTCCGGAAGCGAGCCAACATTGCTGACAAACTCTTTAGCAAAGGAACCATTTTGAATTTCAGTAAGAATTTTCTTCATTTCATTTTTTGTTTCGGAAGTAACGATTCTAGGACCCCTGGTTACATCACCGTATTCAGCAGTATTGGAGATTGAATAACGCATATTAGCTATTCCACCTTCATACATAAGGTCAACTATAAGCTTTAGCTCATGCAAACATTCAAAGTATGCCATTTCTGGCTCATAACCAGCCTCTACGAGTGTCTCGAAACCAGCCTGGACTAATGCAGTTGTACCACCACATAAAACTGCCTGTTCTCCGAATAAATCGGTCTCAGTTTCATCCTTAAAGGTAGTTTCTAGGATTCCTGTTCTACCACCACCAATTGCTGAGGCGTAAGACAAAGCTATGCTTTGGGCTTTTCCTGAAGCATCTTGATCAACAGCGATTAAATCTGGAATCCCACCACCCTTAACAAATTCTGATCTTACTGTATGGCCAGGGGCTTTTGGCGCAATCATAATAATGTCTAAATCTGGACGGGGTTTGATGAGTTCAAAATGAATATTGAACCCATGTGCAAAAGCTAATGTTGAACCTTCCTTTAAGTTTGGCTCAATACTTTTGTTGTAAATTTTTTCTTGAAATTCATCGGGCGCTAAAATCATAACAAGGTCAGCCCAAGCGGTAGAGCCCTCAACTGACATTACATTCAAACCAGCATCAGAAGCTTTTCTTTCTGAATTTGATCCAGGCCGAAGACCAACAACAACATCAACCCCTGAATCTTTAAGGTTATTTGCATGTGCATGACCTTGAGAGCCATAACCAATGATAGCCACCTTCATTGATTTGATAATATTTAAATCTGCATCTTTATCATAGTAGCGCTTCATATATTTCCTTTTATGTATTTATTTAAGCTTTTAGGATCCGGTCACCACGACCAAGCCCTAATGCTCCAGTCCGAACAGTTTCAAATATTGATTCACTGTCAAGGCTTTCAAGATAGGCGTCTAACTTACTTGATGATCCTGTGACCTCTATTGTAAAAGTATTATCAGAGACATCAATAATGCGGCCTCTAAAAATATCTGAAATCCTCTTCATTTCATCTTGGTATTGATTTGACGCTTTAACCTTAACCAACATCAACTCTCTCTCGATATATTTTCCATCATTAAGATCTAAAACCCTAACTACATCAAGTAGCTTATTTAGCTGTTTAACAATCTGCTCAATCACTGCATCAGAACCATTGGTAACAATTGTCATTCGTGACAGTGTTGGGTCTTCAGTTGGAGCCACAGTTAATGACTCAATATTATATCCTCTGGCAGAAAAGAGGCCGGATACTCTTGATAAAGCTCCCGACTCGTTCTCCATTAGCAATGAAATGATATGTCTCAATTATGAATCTCCTGCAAGAATCATCTCAGAAATACCTTTTCCATTTGGTACCATAGGAAACACATTTTCAGTCTGATCGGTAATAAAGTCCATGAAAACCAGCTTTTCTTTTAGTTTTTCACTAAAAGCCTCTTTTAGTGCAGGCTCAATGTCGGCTGACTTTTCTATTTTCATTCCTACATGCCCATAAGATTCGGCTAATTTAACAAAGTCGGGAAGGGCGTCCATATAAGACTCAGCATATCTGTTGCCATAAAAAAACTCTTGCCACTGCCTAACCATACCCATATAGCGATTGTTAAGATTGATAATTTTTATTGGTAAATTAAATTGTTTGCAGGTTGATAACTCTTGAATACACATCTGTATAGATGCTTCGCCGGTAACGCATGCAACCTGCGAGTCCGGAAATGCTAATTGACAGCCCATAGCATATGGTAGGCCTACCCCCATAGTCCCTAAACCTCCTGAATTTATCCATCTCCTTGGTTTATCAAACGGGTAGTACTGAGCTGCCCACATTTGATGCTGACCAACATCTGAGGTAACAAAGGCATCCCCATTCGTAACTTTATGCAATGTTTGTATTACCTTTTGTGGTTTGATGAAAGAGCCATCATCTTCAAAAGCCATACAATCCTTGCTAGCCCATTCTTTAATTTGGGCAAGCCAAGGTTTTACACGGCTTTTATCATGATCACTCTTTACTTCGCCATAACACTCCAGCATATCGTCTAAAACGCTTTTTACATCACCTACTATCGGCACATCAATTTTAACTCTTTTGGAGATAGAAGCAGGGTCTATATCAATATGAATAATTTTTCTAGGCTTAGAAAGGAAGTGGTCAGGATTCCCGATAACTCTATCATCAAACCTTGCACCAACTGCAATCAAAACATCACAATCCTGCATGGCCATATTGGCTTCATAAGTTCCATGCATGCCTAACATGCCTAAAAACTTTTCGTCCGAGGCAGGGAAGCCACCCAGCCCCATAAGCGTATTGGTTACTGGAAAGCCAAGAGTGTCTATAAGTTTTTTTAAAGACTCTGCCGCGTCACCCAAAACAACTCCTCCACCAGAGTAAACCATGGGCTTTTTTGCTTTGATTAATAAGTCTAAGGCTTTCTTTATCTGACCTAAATGCCCTTTGGTTACCGGAGTGTAGGATCGCAAGGCTACTATTTCTGGATAAACAAATTCAGCCTCCTCCGCTGTAATATCTTTTGGAATATCAACCAAGACTGGACCTGGGCGACCTGTAGCCGCAATATAAAATGCTTTTTTAATAGTGCTTGCTATTTTGTTAACATCTTTTACGAGGAAATTATGCTTTACGCAAGGTCTTGTGATTCCAACAGTGTCACATTCCTGGAATGCATCTTCACCGATTGCATGCGTAGGAACTTGACCACTGATTATAACTATTGGAATAGAATCCATATAAGCGGTCGCTATACCCGTTACAGCATTAGTTGCCCCTGGGCCAGAGGTTACTAGTGCAACGCCAACCTTTCCGGTGGCTCGAGAAAAAGCATCTGCAGCATGCACAGCAGCTTGCTCGTGCCTGACTAGGACATGCTTAAAGTGTTTTTGCTTAAATATTGCGTCATATATATTTAATACGGCACCACCAGGGTAGCCAAATACAAAATCTACACTTTCTTTTTGAAGTGAGCGAATGACGATTTCAGCGCCAGTTATAATTTCAGGTTTCATGCAAGGAGCGTTTCAATTAAACAAATATGATACCCTTTAGAAGCGCTTAGCTCAAGCGAAGTTGGCTAAATTGTGTCAATAATCATTGAAAAATCAATCGCTTCAATATTTTTAGTAATTGCCCCAACAGAAATTCTCGGTATGCCTAATTTGGCATAATCTAAAATATTATCAATATTAATATTGCCTGACACCTCTAGCATTGCTTTTCCTTTGTTGATTAAGGTAGCTTCTTTTGCTTTGAGGATTGAAAAATTATCCAGCAAAATATTTTTAGCGCCACACTCTAGCGCAATTATTAACTCACCAATGGTTTCAACCTCTATTTGGTAATCATTATCCCCTACATTTTCTATGGCTGCTCGTATGGATCCGAACGATTTAATATGATTTTCTTTTATTAAAATTTCATCATATAGACCAAGTCTCTGATTGAGACCCCCACCAATTTTTACCGCATACTTTTGGGCAATTCTTAATCCAGGAATTGTTTTTCTTGTGTCCAGGAGAACAGAGGATGTCTGTGCAATTTTTTTCACCAGAATATTTGTAGAAGTTGCAGTAGCAGAAAGAGTTTGTAAGAAATTTAAAGCAATTCTTTCCCCTTCAAGCAATTTGTTGTATTTCCCATGAAGTGTACAAATAATCTGATTTTTTTTAAACTCTTGTCCTTCTTCAATATCCCATTGACACGTGATTCCTTTGTCAATTAATTTGAAGCTTTTCTCAAACCATGGCTTGCCACATAAAATAGCTTTTTGATTTGCTTTAACAATGGCAACTCCATTTATATTTGAGGGAACAAGTGTTGACGATTTATCTATATTTTTAATGTCTTCAGCAATGGCAGAAACTACGTTATTATTTATAGCATCTAAGATAATATTTTTATTTAGCTTCATTGCTTAATATTTTTCATATCAATTGCTTGCTCAATAAATCCTCCACCCAAACATACATTGCTTTCATAAATTACAATTGACTGACCGGGAGTAACAGCCCATTGTTTTTGACCAAACAATACTGTGGCTGAGACATCGTTGATATCATCAATTTCACAAGGAGCATCAGGTTGCCTATATCTTGTTTTAGCGGCATAAACCCAATTCTCTCTAGGTAGCTTTTCTCCAATCCAATGCATTTCCTTAGCAATAAGACCATCGTTAAAAAGAAGAGGGTGATCATGGCCTTGCCCAACAACAAGTTGGTTCTTTTTAAAATCCTTGCTTATAACAAACCATGGCTTACCATTACCTTTTTGAACTCCACCTATTTTAAGGCCTTGTCTTTGCCCTATTGTATAAAAATTTAAGCCATCATGAGTACCTAGAACTTCACCTCCATCGGCGCTAACTATACTTCCCGGATCTTTATTTATGTATCCCCCAATAAATTCTGCAAAAGGCCTTTCACCTATAAAGCATATACCTGTAGAGTCTTTTCTATCATGAATATGAAGAGAGTTTTTTCTAGCAATTTCTCGCACATCCTTTTTTAACATCCCACCTAGAGGGAAGACTGATTTTGATAGCTGGTCTTGATTAAGCCGATGAAGAAAGTAACTTTGATCTTTGGAGCCATCATCTCCTTTAAGCAAATAAAACAAACCATCTCTTTCCATAACCTTTGCGTAATGGCCGGTCGCTATTTTATCGGCCCCCAATGCAAGTGCATGGTTTAAAAATGCATCAAATTTAATTTCCGAGTTACATAAAATATCCGGGTTGGGCGTAATTCCAGTTTTAAGACCGTCAATAAATAAGGAAAAAACTTTTTCTTTATATTCTTTTGCAAAATTAACTACCTCAATATCAACCCCAATTTTTTCTGCCACTGCTATAGCATCAAGCAAATCTTGTTTGCTTGAGCAGTATTCATCCTCGTCATCATCTTCCCAGTTCTTCATAAATAAAGCAGTAACATCG
>OJFX01000365.1_pt1 | contig 16846 bp, 10 predicted proteins | sample 1594171 | NCBI WGS metagenome assembly OJFX01 (sample SAMN05416840, study PRJEB24817) | seawater metagenome | isolation source: Sea water | place: Canada:Atlantic | collected 2013-07
AGGTATGGGCACGGGAACTTCACAAGCGTCGACGGCGTCCCCGGGCGCAGCCTCGCGCGCCTCGAGAACCCCTGCGGCGACATGACGGGCACTCCCTACTGCTCGACTCGCCGTAACTCGACAGGCCAGCTTGCGCTGACCCGCGCACGCGGCGAGGCAAGCCTCACAGCAGGCACCCTCGAACTCCAGCTGCGGCAAGCGCCGGCGGGCGTCCCTGCCCTCTTTGCAGTGGGCACGGAAGAGACTCGCGCGCCAGCGGGTGACGGCGTGATCTGTATCTCCGGAACCCTGACACGGGTCACGCCCGTGACCTTCACAGATCCTGCCGGCGAGATGTCGGTTCCATTCGACTTCGGCGCAGGCTACGCCAGCTCCGCGGTGGCGGGATCGAACCTCTACATCCAGGGGTTCTTTCGCGACAACGCCAATGGCCAGTCAGGACTCGGCGTCGCCGACGCAGTGCGTGTGCGCGTGCGCCTTTAGGGGAGGGCGCAACGGAGCCGGAATCGATCCGTAGCTTCTGGGAAGTCGCGGCGAAAAAGCGCGGACTCCCTCCCTGCCGCTGGGCCCCAGGCCCCGTGGTCAAGGGCGCGTTGCCTCACTGGGAGCCAGAGGGGAACCGCGTCTGATAGCACGGCACGCAGAGCCCCCCCGTCACGTTATCTGGCTGGTTCTCGACCCACTCAGGGATCCACTCCCATCTCTCTGAGCCGTCCGAGCGCTGAATGCGTCGGCAGTATCCGCATTGCAGGATGAGCCCGTGTTCGTCCAGGTAGAGGCTCTCCTCCGGCTTCATGGCAACACGATCACTGCCATGGGGATGCTCTGCCGTAAGCGTGTTGATCACGAGCAATCCGCGCGCCCCCCCGATCGCAAACACGTCCATGTGGAATTCACGGAAGACTCTTGGGCTCGAACATTCGTAGTCATGCTGCCACGCGCGGCACTTCTCGAAGCAGAGGCGATACTCTCGCTCAAAGAGAGCTCGCACCGGACCGTGCATGGCTTCGAGAACAGGGGCCCCTAGCCCCCAGCGCTCGGACACCTCTTCACCTCCGTTGTCGCGCGCGAAGCGGAACCAAGCGGGATTGAGGTAGCCGATCGTGAGGTCTGGCAGCAGCCCGAACACAGAGGCCTCGTGCTGCTCCGCATGCTCCCCCAATCGTCCTCCCAAGAGACCCAAGAAACGCTCATCGCAGACTGATTTTTCACCCACTGGCATCCGGTCAATGTGGGGCGGCGGGCCGCTTTTGCCCACGGGCTCTACTTCGTAGTTGCGCAAAGAAATCCGCCAGGGCCCTGTGAGATCCGAACCCGACTGCCGCCCCTCGGCGGTCCCAAGGACCCCGGATTCGTCCTTGCCCCAGGTGGCCCCCATGGGTCGCAGCGCTCGATTCCCTTGGCGCGCACCGCCCTTCTCGCGCGCTACTCGGCCGAAGCAAAGGCGGTGCGAATCCAGCCGATCAGCTCGGCGTTCACCTCGGAGGGCTTGCCGATCCTCACGCGGTAGTTGCACATCTTGCCGGGCGGCAGCTCCTCGAGGCGGTCGGTGGGCTCGACGCCCTTCATATTGAGGCCTACCTCAACCTGGGTTTTGGTCGCGGGCCCGATCGTCACGAACTGCTTCTTGCGGCGGTAGCTCACGTAGGCCTTCTTGGGCGCCTCCTCGAACGTCCCGAGCTTGTGCAGGGCTGTGAGCAGCTTGTCGTGAATCGGCCGCAGCGCTTCCTTGGGCCCGGTGTAGAGCCCGTCGAGCACCTCCGACCCGCTCTTACCAGCGGTGACGCTCGCGCTGTCGGATTTGCGCACCGTGTGCACCAACGTGTTCGCGTCCCCGTGCCCCATGCCAAGATCAGACTTGAGCATGGCCACCATCTCCCCATGCTTGGTGAGGCCGCTCTTCTTCACGATGGCGGTGAGCTGCGCGATGGTCTTGCCGGTCCTCTTCTCGATGTTGGCGAGCTGGGTCGCGACGGCTTTCTTGGGATCAGCCATGGCTGTTTTCTTGTGGGGTCTTCTTCCGTGAGCAAGCGACCGGTCCAGTCGCGGGGCCAGCTTCGAGTCCATCCGATCGATCGCGATTCGGCCACACTTTTCCACCGCCCGGAGCGGGATGCCCAATGGCGTGGCGGTCCGCCCGAGTCGCGATCTACTAGAATGAGATCAGAGGCTCAAGCAGGGCCGCCACGCTGTCCCCCTGGGCGGAGAATCGAGTAGACCCCCGCGTACGCATTTCGGGACCAGGGTATTGTCGAGCGTATGAGACTCGCCCTCCTGCTGCCTGCGTTGCTCGCCGTGACCGCCCAGGCATTCGCATACCCCCAGATCCTGCCCGCTGACGTGGTCCCCACGGCGGACACGGGCGCTGTCTATCCCATCGGTGGCATGGCCGCCATTGACGGCGATGTCGCGCTCGTCGTGCCAGCGTTCCCTTACCCGGCCGAAGCGCCTGGTCCGCTGCGCGCGATCTTCATGGCGCGGGACGCCGGAGGCACCTGGTCCGAGACGGGCATCGTCACGCTGAACGCCGTCGTGCATACGCTGGGTCAAGCGTCTATGGCGGTCAAAGGCGACGTCGCGGTGATTCAGGTGGTAACGGACTCGACCCCAAGGAGAGTTCGGTCGATCATCATGGAACGCTCACCGACCGGCGACTGGGCCATCGCTCAAACGATCTCCACGGGCGTCTTCCTCGGCGTGATCTCGCCGACGTCGTGCGTCGCCATCGACAGCGGTGACATTCTCCTGCGCGACCACGCCGCGGGCCGAGTGCGTGTCTTTCAGCGCCCCACGCCGACGGGAGCATGGGTCGAGGGCACACCGCTTCTCGATTTGCCCCCGTACTTCTTCGGGGCTGTCGAGATGTCGGTGAAAGACGGCCTCGCCGTGGGGCTCGATGGGGTTGCCTACAGCGTCCACGAGCGCGACGTCACCGGAACATGGGTGCCGACCGACGTCATCACTCTCCCGCCCAACGTTCCGTTCAACCTGCCGCGCTTTCCCTACAGCGCCGCTACCGACGGCGAGTTCATCGCGATCTCACTCCTGAACGACCCGGGCTCGGCCCAGGGCCGCCTCTACATTGTCGGCCGCACCGACCCGGCGCAGCCTGACCTGTGGAGCGTCATCGCGTCATTCGACAACCGCTCCTTGGGCGGTGACTACAGGTTCGCGTCGCCCCGGGACTTCGACGATCTCCATTTTTCGCACGGCATCCTGACGCTCTCCGTCGAGGGAGCCTGCGGCACGGAAGACTCAGCCCGTAACCCGATCACCATCCAACGCCCGCCCGGCTCGTCGACCTGGGTTGTGGACGCCCCCCACTGCGCGCTTCCACTCGGCGGAGCGGCGTCGTCACGTGCGCTCGCGTTCGACGGAACGACCCTCATCGTCGGTAGCAGCACTGCCCGCAGCCAAGGCACCGGGCCAGGGGGAGCCGTCGCCTATGTCGATGTGCCATCCCTCGCGGTCGACTGTGACGGCAACGGCCTACGCGACCTCGACGAGATCGCTCAGCCGGGCAATGGCGACCGAAACTCCAACGGCATCCTCGATATCTGCGAGACGATCGGCCGAAGGTTCTGCACGGACGTCATCCCCAATTCGACCGGGAATCGCGCCTACCTGACCATCATGGGTGCGCGCGGTGTCGGGCAAACGCCGCTCGTGCTCCGTGCCCGAGGCGCTCCTCCGGGCATGCCGTGCGTCGTCATCTCCTCCCCCTTCGGGGCGAACCTCCCCGGAGCCGGCGGCTCCACGGGGCGGCTGTGCATCTCCGGTCTCAGCTTCGGGCGCTTCACGGGACAAGCATCGGCGATTGGGACGACCGGCGACTACTTCGCCCTCATCGATCGCAACGCGATTCCAATCGCGGGCGGATTCACCTCGATCGCACCGGGCACGTACTGGTACTTCCAAGCGTGGTTCGCGGACGGATCCATGACCTCGAACTTCACGGACGCCGTCTACTTGAGGTTCGAATAACGGCTAGGCTCATGAGCTTGCGCCTGCAGCGTAGAAGTTGCGGTGCCGGACTAGTTGCTGATTGACCAGAACCGAACGTGCAACTCCGAGGTTTGACCCGCGAGGATGACGACCGGCAGACGTTGCGTGGTTCCGGCACGCGACGGATAGTAAACGATCGTCTGCCGCCGGGACCTCGGCGTCGACCGTGGTATCCAGGAGGTATCCGTCGAACAAGGCGCCCACCAGAACCTGGCCCCGGACCGGTCGCCCCAGCGTCAGCCGGTAGCGACCCGCGGCGCTCAACGGCTTCCCGTCCTCCGACGTAGACCGGAGCGGCAGGTGCACCAACCACGATGGCAGACGGTGGTGCGCCGGTACCAACCAGCGCGGGTTGATAATCGGGTTCCGGATCCTCAGGCGGCTGGCCATAGAACATTGCTCCGGCACAGACCAATAGCGCTCCCACCAGGCAGAACGTCTTAGCCTTCGCAGTCATCAGTACAACACCCAGTCAGCGTGGGCCGACAGCAGAGGAATCGAAAGCGCGGGAAAGAACGCTCCCCATGCTCCATAGGCAACTCCACTGACAGCCGATGGTTCACTCCAACTCACGATCCTAGGGTGCCCCCTGTGAAAAGGCACCGATTCCATCCTCAGCCCCTCCCCAGGCTGGCCGTCGTGAAACGTGCGCGATGGGCCGGCGAGGCTTGGCGTCACTTGCGCTTGACCGCGAAGTTGTGGCGGTGGCCGAGCCAGCGTTCGACAACGCGGTCCTGGGCCTGGGCTCGGATCTTTCCGGTGCCGCTGCCGCGGGCGGGTGTGCTCTTGACGCCGCTCCCGGCGGGGACGTAGCCGCCGTAGAGTTCGTAGTTCCCTATCGCTCCTCGAGCGGACCAGCCCTGGGGGGACTCGAGGCCGGTGAGGTCGTAGAGGGCCGCGATCAGGTGGGCGCGCTGGGACGGGATTCTCGCCACCTGGAGGTTGTCGATGAGAATGGGAACAGCCTTCCACCCCTCCACGAAGAGGTGGTCAAGCGCGTGCGCGTCCTCCGCCTTGGAGCCCTGGTAGCCGGGAAGATGGAAGCCCGTGAGGGAGACCTTCTTCTCCTTGTAGAGCTTCTCCAGCGCGGCGTTTACCCGCGCCTCGTCTGCCTTGGAGATCTCGACTGCGCGCGGCGCCCACTCGAACTCAAGCTCCTGGGAACGAAACAGAATGCGTCCCGTGGAATCGGACTCGTCCGCGATCGTCGCGCTGTCGTGGTACGCCACCCGCAGGGTGTACTTGCCAAAGGTCGCCGGGCGCCGGTAGGCGGCGACCGGGAGCGGTATGGGGAGCGGCGGTTTTGGTTCCCCCTCTTCACGGTCCAGGTTCCACGGTTCGTCCTGGTCGATGCCCCACACGAAACCTGGACCGACGGGCAGCCGCTGGCTCATGCCTCCCCCGAACATGCTGGTCCAATCGTCCACGCCCCCGTGCGGCTTCCCTTTGGCATCCCTGAACTCGACGTCCCAACGGGACAGCCGACCAGAGCGGTAATCGCCGCCGATCTGCATAGGGAAGGTGGCCGTCTCTCCCTCCGTATGGAGCAGCCGCACACCGACCACGGGGAGCTGAGGGAAGAGGTACGGCCCCTCACCCAGAAGCGCTGCCTCGACCGTGAGAGGATCCGGGCGCCCCTGCATCCGGCGAAGGGCCGTGAGCAGCAAGACCTGTGTCACCTCGCGGAGGTACCCCAGGGAATCCGTCGCAGCCTCCTCCTGGGAGAGCTCCCACCATGCCTTGAGGCGCGGCTCCCAAACCTCGCGGCTGCGTCCGGCCAGAGAGCACAGGCACTGCTCCCCGTCCTTGACGTCCTCCCCTGACACCCAGGCATCGATGCGCTTCTGCAGCTCGTCGTCGCTGAGCTCCGCCCCCTCTTCTTGGTTCAAAGCACGTACCTGACTCAGCGGCGGCTCTGGGCGCTGGTGCACCGGGGACGGGGATACCGCTGGCGCGAGAAGAACGAGGCAGAACGCTGGATCGAGCATAGGGCTGAGGGTGGGAGTACGGTCCATGGGCGCTAGCCCCTCTCCACTGACCGGTTTCGCCCCCTTCGCCATCGGGGTGTTCAGCCATGGAGCTAGACCCTCTAACGCCGGGGCAGCCGGCAGGTTCAAAGCCGTCACCTGGCTCGACTCGTCATTCGGCTGGCTCGTGATCTGCGCCAGCCACCGGATCGGCGTCTGGAATCTTCGAGAGGCGGTGAATGGTCCGCCGGTCGCTACGCTAGAAGGCCTCATGGCCATTTCCATCCTCGCAGGCTGCCTCGCTCTGCCTCTGCCTCTGCCTCTGCCGTCCGCGCCAGCAGGCCCTCCCCCTTCCGCTCGGTTCGCCCAGGATTATCCCTCCAAAGCGAGCCCCTTCGACGCCCTACGCTTCGAGGGCGATCAGCCGGAAGTGAAAGTCGACGACACTTGGTACCGCCCGGTGGCCATCGACGGCGTTCCCCTCGAGGACATTCTCAGGGCATGTGACAAGCGATGGGGAGAGGAGAGCCGAGTGAAGCGGTTCGGGGAGGATCTCATGGAGGCGCTCGCGCTTCTGGACCATCGGGCAACCTCCAGAGTCACCCTCGACCTCGTGCGCCTCAGCGATGGCGAGGCCGTTTCACTCAAGGGCGTCGCCAACACGCGGACAAAGCGTGAGGCGATTCGCAATGCGGTGCCCGCAGCGCTCAGCCTGACGGACGTCGAGACCGATCTCGACGCGTTTGCGGACGGACTGCGGGCACAGTTCGCCTACGTAGATCGCAAGGGGCTAGATCTCGAAGCGATGTTGGCCGAGCTGCATGCTGAACTGAGGGACAGCGGGGACGAGGTCCCCCTTCGCACGTTCGCCAACGGGCTGGAGGAGATTCTCCACCAGTTCGGCGACGGCCACGCTCGCGTGGAGCACCCCGCCGGTCCGAGCGTCGGAAAACACACTCCATTTCTACTCGGCGAAGCGGACGGAGGCGTGGTCGCGTTCCTGCCAGATCGCAGCGCCCTTCTCGATCCTCAGCGGCCCTTCGTTCACGCGGTAGACGGCGTGAAGATCGACGAATGGGTGCGGCTCGTCGCTCCGCTGGAGGCCAGCGGAAGTCCGCAGCTCGTGCAGCACCGAGCGCTTCAGCGGACCCGAGAGCTGGAGCTAGTGCGTCGCCGGCTGGGGCTCGAGGCATCCGACACCGTGCGACTGTCCCTCGCCAAGAAGCCGGCCAAAGGACGTGCAAAAGAGGTAACCCTCCCCCTCACCAAGAAGCGCCCCACCTACGGCGCGTGGCCACGCTCGAAGACCCGACTTCTCAAGGGCAAGGCCGCAGGTCGCATCAAGGGCGGCATCGGCGTACTGCGGATCGCCCGGATGGACGACGACCTCGTCCCGTCCGTGCGCCAAGCGATGACGGATTTCAAGGACACCGCTGGGCTCATCATCGACGTACGGGGGAACGGCGGCGGCAGGCGGGCTCTTCTAGCAGCCATAGGAGGCTACCTCGTGTCCGATGAGACGGGCCCCATCGTCGCTAACTGCGCGGCCTATCGCTTGCACGAGGACTTCCGAGACGATCACCTCGGCGGATCACGACTTCTCTACCGCGAGCTTCACAGCGGGTGGAGCGACGCGCAGCGCGCCGCCATCAGAGCCTTTGCGAAAACGTTCAAGCCAGAGTGGCCGCTCCCCGAGGGCTTCAGCAAGTGGCACTACCTCGTGCTCGATCGAACGGGGCACAGGGACGAGTATCACTACGCGCGACCTGTCGTCCTCCTCGTGGATGAGGGCTGCTTCAGCGCCACCGACATCTTCGCCGCGGGCCTCGCGGAGTTCCCGAACGTCACGCTGATGGGGCGACCCACCAGCGGGGGCAGTGCCCGCGTCCAAGCCTTCCGCCTACCGAACTCACGCCTTGAGGTGCTCTGCGCCTCCATGGCCTCGTTCCAGCCGAGCGGGATCCTCTACGACGGAAATGGTGTCGCCGTGGATGTGCCGGTGGAGCGAGAGCCAGGAGATCTAATTCGCGGCGGGGGCGACGCTCAGATGGACGCCGCCGTGAAGCTCATCTCGAAGAAGCGCTAACTGAGGCCTGGAAGCCGTCGCAGAACGACAGAATCACCGGTTCCTTGACAGGCGGCAGGTCTCAATCTTGACCACCATGGGCCAATGGTCGTAGAGCGCCCTTCGATCCGTGGGCATAAGCTAGTGGGCTCTTCCCTGCCTCGGTCGCCCATGAACAACCACGAACTCCCCCCCCATTCACGCAGCGGCGACCCGGAACGACTTCTTCCCCAAACCCACCCAGGGCCCACCGAATCCTCGGTCAGCGCGACAACAGAGTTGCCCAACGGGAAGCACACGAAGGCATCGGACGCCGGGGAGAATGGGTGGTATGAGCTTGGTCGCCCGGAATCCTCCGCTTCTTACGAAGCCGTGGCCAAGCCCATCACACGCACGCCGGCCGACCCAAGGCCCGTCCCAGAGGCCGGACCAGACGGCTGGGACCTCGAAGACCCCGGGCTCTACCTCAACCGCGAGCTGACCTGGCTCAACTTCAACTTCAGGGTCCTCCACGAAGCCGAGGATCCTCGAACTCCGCTGCTGGAGCGCATCAAGTTCCTCGCGATCGTTGGCTCCAACATCGACGAGTTCTTCATGAAGCGCATCGGCGGGCTCAAGCAGCAGGTCGAAGCCAACTTCCAAGAGCGCACGGTCGATGGTCGGACGCCGGCTGAGCAGATCAGCGAAAGCTACGAAGTGGTGCACCGGCTGGAGAAGCGCATGCGCGAGGTGCTGCTCCAGGTACGGAATGAGCTTGAACAGCATGACATCAGCCTCGAGACCTGGGAGGGCCTCACCGATGCGGAGCGTGCTGATCTGCGCGAGTACTACGTCGAGAACGTCTACCCACTTGTGACGCCCCAGGCCACGGACCCCGCCCACCCGTTTCCTTTCATCTCGAACCTCTCGCTGAACCTCCTCGTCAACCTGCGCAGCACGAAGGACGACCTCCCCTCTCTGGCCCGCGTCAAAGTACCCGTCGGGCGGGGGACACCTCGACTGCTCCAGGTAGGCTCCACGAAGCGCTACGTACGCCTGGAGTCAGTGATGGCACACAACCTCGACTTGCTCTTCCCGGGCATGCACGTCGAGGGCTTCGCGGCCTTCCGCGTGACCCGTAACGCCTACGCGGAACGCAATGAAGAGGAAGCGGATGACCTGCTGGAGATGATCCAGTCGGAGCTCAGGGACCGGCGCTTCGCATCCGTCGTTCGACTGGAAGTGGATCACCGCATGCCTGCATCGCATCGCGGGATGCTGGCGTCCGAGCTGGACCTTGATGAGCGCGCGGATGTCTTCGAGCGCCAAGGGATGCTTGGAATGCGGGACTTGATCGAGCTCTGCCAGATCCAAGACGTCGGACTGAAGCACCCACAGCACCACCCGGCGAACCATCCGGCGCTCAACGACGAGAGGAGCCTGTTTGACGTGATCAAGGAAGCAGGCTCCATCCTGCTTCACCACCCCTATACGTCCTTCTCGACGACCGTGGAGCGTTTCCTGAGCGAGGCGAGCACCGACCCCCAAGTGCGCGCCATCAAGATGTGCGTGTACCGGACGTCGTCGGATACCAAGGCCATTCAGTACCTGATCGACGCGGCCCTCAGGGGCAAGCAGGTGACCGTCGTCGTCGAGCTGAAAGCGCGCTTCGACGAACAGGCCAACATCAACTGGGCCAACGCGATGGAGGAGGCCGGAGTTCACGTCACGTACGGAATCGTCGGCCTGAAGACCCACTGCAAGGCGGTTCTCGTCGTTCGCCAGGACGGTGACGGCCTGCGGCGCTACGCCCACGTGGGGACGGGCAACTACCACGCCGGCACCGCGCGCCTGTACTCGGACCTGGGCCTATTGACCTCCGACAGCGGCGTGGGCAAGGACCTGACCGAGCTCTTCAACTACCTGACGACCGGCTACAGCCCGAAACGTCACTACGTCAAGATCCTGCCCGCTCCCAAGCTGTGCAAGCACGGCCTCCTGGCGCGTATCGAGCGCGAGATCAGCATTCAGGGCGAGGGCGGACGGGGGCTCATCCAGTTCAAGCTCAACGCGCTCGAGGACCCCGAGATCACGCGCGCTCTGTACCGGGCCTCCATGGCCGGCGTGCAGGTCGACCTCATCATCCGCGATACCTGCCGGATCCGTCCCGGCATCCCCGGCCTCTCGGAGAACATCAGGGTGATCAGCGTGGTCGGCCGATTCCTGGAACACGCCCGCCTGTACGCGTTCCACAATGGTGGCGACGCCGAGTACTACATCGGCTCAGCGGACGCGATGCGCCGGAACCTCCTGTCCCGGGTCGAAGCGCTCGTGCCGATTGAAGACGAAGACCTGCGCGCAGAGCTGCGGTACATGCTGGACCTTCAGCTCGGCGATCAGCGCGCGGCCTGGGATATGCAGCCCGACGGCAGCTACATCCAGCGTGTGCCCGAGAACCCGGACGCCCGGGGAAGTCAGGAGTCGCTCATCGAGTGGCATGAAGCGCGCCTCCGCGAAGCCAATCGACTCCGCCGGCGCAAGTCCCGGGGCGGCCCCGATCGCCGCAAGAGCCGCCAGGGACCTTGACGCGCCGGAACAACCGACGCCTGTCGTCGAGCGGAGGGTCGCCGCCATGGCTTCCAGGCCTTTCGCGCCTGGGGGCCCGTCTCAACCGAGCTCGCCCTTCTGGCCCGCCGTCCGCGCCATGCGCTTCGCGAAGTAGTAGATCCGCTTGAGGCTCTCGAGAACACCCGTCTCGATGGTGTAAGCCCGCAGCCGATTAGGCTCGGCCGCCACCAGCCGTTGGGCCTCGTGCAGCGCGGCTGAGTGCGCCATCTCGTTAATTCTGCCCTTCAGACTGACCACACCTTCGGCGGCTTGCGAGCTGTTCTGAGTGACTGCCAAGATCGCTTCGTTCAGCGCGCCGCTGACGAGTCGATGGAAGTCGGTGAGGACTTCGCGGGTGGCGTCGCTGATGGCAAAGCCGCCCTGGATTCGCTCGGTACCGTTGCGGACGAGGTTGGTCTCGATGATGTCGCCGATGTTCTCCAGAGCATTGACCGCTTGCATCAACTCGATGAGCTCCTGCGTTTGTGCGTCACTGAGCTTGGCCCTGCTGATCTGCCCCAGGTAGGTGACGATCAAACCGTGCAGCGTATCGACCTCGTCATCCTGAAGGCGAATCGCCTCCAGCTCCTCGCGCGTGCCCGAGAGGATGGCGGGGAGGATGCCCGCCATCATCGCTTGGACCCTCTCCCCCATGCGCAGCAGCTCGAGTCGCGTGCGATCCAGAGCGATGGCCGGGGTGATCAGCAACTCTTCGTTGAGGAACTTCGCCCGCACGACCTGCGCTTCTTTTAGGGGCCGATCAGGGACCATCCACTCCACGAGTCGCGCGAACTGGCTGACGAAGCCGAGGAACAGGAAGGTGTTCGCGATGTTGAACAGGGTGTGAGCGTTGGCAATCTGCCGCGGAGTCTCTGCGGCAAGCTTGGCTGTCCCGGTGAGCCCTTCCTTGGACGGCGAGAACCAGGTCACGAACTCCGCCAGGTGACTAATGAAGGCCACCCAGACCAGGACACCCAGAACGTTGAACAGGACGTGGACTACTGCCGCACGCAAGGCCTCGCGCGGCTTGCCAAGTGAGGCGAGCAGCGCTGTCACGCAGGTGCCGATGTTGGCTCCGAACGAGATGGCGATGCCAGCTGGCAGGCTGATCAGTCCCTGGGACGCCATGGCGATCACGACGCCGCTCGTCGCCGAGGAGGACTGAACGAGGGCAGTGAAGAGGGCGCCGGCCAGGATGCCGAAGCCGGGGTTCTCCATCCGCGCCATCCATTCCACGAACGGGGCGTAGGTGCGCAATGGGGTCATGGCGGTGCCCATGACTCCCATTCCAAAGAAGACGAGCCCAAGGCCCATGATGCCCCGTCCGTGATTACGAATCTGCTCGCGCTTCGAAAGGAACACCACTCCGAACCCAACGGCAATGAATGCCAGGGAGAACTTCGACACCTTGAACGCGACGATCTGCGCGGTGATCGTTGTGCCGATGTTGGCGCCCATGATGATGCCGATGGACTGCGACATCGACATCAGGCCGGCGGAGATGAAGCCAACGACGAGCACCGTCGTGACCGACGACGATTGAACAACGGCCGTGACGAACGCCCCCGTGGACACGCCCATGAACCTGTTGGACGTCAAACGGGCGAGGATGCCCCTCATTCGATCCCCCGCCACGAGCTTGAGGGCGTCTGCCATCTGCTCCATTCCAAACAGGAACAGGGCGAGCCCACCAAGCAGCTCCATCGTGAGCGTCACTAGATCTAGGTCGCTCCCGAGAGCCAGCAACGCCGTGGGTACGCTTGAGGTATCCACTAGTGAACTATGGTGACGGGCACCGGCGAAAGCTGCGCGATGCGCTCCGCCTTCGAGCCGAGCAAGATACTGGCCAGCGCAGAGCGCCCCTTGCTCCCCACAACGATCAGCTGCGCTCCTTCGGCCTCGGCGACCTCCACGACGCGGTTCGCTGGCAAGCCGACCGCGAGTTTCGTGCACATTCCGTTGGGAAGATCCTCAGGTGCACACTGCCCAGGGTGCGCCTCCGCAAACTTACGCAGGAAGTCGTCCATCATCTCCTGGGCGACTTCCTCTTGCAGTTGAGGCCCATCGGCGCCCTTGTCACGATAGGAGCCCGGCGCGTACCCCGGATCATGCACGACGTGCAGCACGACCAGCGGCGCTTCGAATCGGCGAGCCGCCTCGAGGGCCCAGGCAAGGGCGTGCTCGGAGTGGCTGGAAAAGTCGACGGCGACCAGAATGGGCTTGGCGTCTTCAGGCATCTCTCAATCCTCGGTCGCGACTCTAGCGGCGCGGCGAGCCCCCATCCAGAACAAGCTCCCCCCACTGGAGCCCAAGCCAAGAGCAGATTCCGAGGCAGCCGTGTCGAACTCGAGTCACGGCCCATCGACTCCCGGGCCGCAGACGTGGCGCGCGCGATGGCAAGATCGCCGCGCCGAGGCCGATCGGGACCTTCGGCGGGGCGCCTCTTCGCAGAGGCATTCGAACGCTGGATCTCAGCGCGGAGCGCTGGATCGCCACTCGCCCGTGGGCGTTCGCTCGGCCTTCCATGCTGCGGCCAAGCGCTCCGTCGCCTCGATGGCCTTCGCATGTTCTGCCCGCGCCGCATCGAGCTTGACCCCCATGGCGTCTTTCTCTTGGAGGCGCTGTTCGAGTTCGAGGGCGAGATTCGCCGTGCGCGCCTGGGCGGCCCGGACCTCGTCAGCGGCCGAGCTCTGCGCCGCTCGGGCGTCTCGCTGGAGCGCTTCGGTGCGTACCACTTCCTCGCGCGCTCCAGCGAGCAAGGCATCCCACCGTGCGAGCGCCTGCTCGAGCGCCCCATCGTCGCCCCCAGTGCTCGCGGCCGCGGCGGCCCGCGCCGCCTCGAGCGGCGCTACGCAGGCCTGCGCCGCCGTGAGAAGCTCGTCCATTTTCGCAGCGGCGGCAGCCGCATCCGCCGCGCGCGACGCAGCGTCCCCCACCGACGCTGTGATCTGGGCGCCGCTGTCCTCCGCTGCAGCCCATGCCGCGGCAGCCTCCCCAAAGGCCGCCGCCAGCTCTGCGACCCGCGCGGCGCTCGCATCCCTCTCCACCTCGGACGCGCGAAGCGCCCGCAGCGACATGGGTGGCGGATAGGCCCCAAGCGTCAGGGGACGCTCTTGCGCTGCGCCATCGAGTCTCACGAACCGCGCCCCGCCGGACAGGTCTCCGACGAGCGCATGGGTGCCATCCGCGGCTGCCGCGACGGCGAGCGTCGGCTTACCGAGCTTGCGCTGCTTGCCACGGGCTTTGCCCGCGCCGTTCGTCACGCGCACCGCGCCGTCCCGGCCGACCGTCACGAGCCCCCCGTCTTTCAGCCAAGCCACGTCGAGCGCGCCGCCGCCGGAGGTCTTGTGGGCCGTCCACGAGGCGACCTGCTTCCCGTTCTCAGGGTCGAATACGCGCACGTTCCCCGCTTCGTCCGCAGCGGCGAAGCGTGCTCCGTCCGCGCGCCAAGCCAGTCCCGTGACCGGGCCGCGTGAGGGCGTGGGCCGTTGGAACTCGCGCCCCGTAAAGGCCTCATGCAAGACGATCCCTCCCGCGCGGTCCCCACTCACAATAAGCGCACTGTCAGGGCTCGCTGCGATGGCCGTGACCCAGTCCGTGTGGGCACGGGACTCCCAGCGCAGCGCTCCGCTCGCTGGGTCGTAGGCGCGCAGCACGCGGTCAGGCCCCCCTAGCGCCACGACCGCCAGGTCGGCGGTGACATCCGCATCGAGGACCGTCTCGGGCTCGTCCCCCACCGCGAACAGCCGTTTCCCCGTCGCGACGTCGTACCCCACCGCCAAGCCACGCATTCCGGCTCGGCCGCCCGCGGCGAGTAGCACGGCGCCCGTGGCGCTGAACGAGAGGCGCTCGGGGCGGCCCTCGGGAAATGGGAGCACGCCCAACAGCTCCCCAGCGGGCCGCTCGCCCCCGGGCAGCGCGTAGAGCGCCACCTGACCGAGGCCGCCCACCGCAGCGAAGGGCGCTCCGGGACTCGCGGCCAGTGCCGTGAGGGGACCGGCGCGCTCGGTCCAAGCCAGCGGCGACACCGAGAGGCCCACCGGGGGCATCGGCGCCGGCCCGCCGGAGAGGACCGGAAGGGGCACGGCCTCCAGAGGCGCAGGCGCCGTCCCCTTGTCGTTGGCATCGACCCGGGCCCCGCCCGCGATCCAAGCCCGCAGCGTCGCGCGTTCGGCGGCGGGCATCATGTCCTCGTCGGGCGGCATGAACGGCCCCTGCGTATGCTCGACGAGCTTGATCAGGAGACTGCCGTCGGGGTCGCCCGGCGCAATCGCCGCCCCGGAGCTGCCGCCCGCCAGCATCTTCGCCACGCTCGAAAGCTGAAGTCCATTGCGCGCGCGGCTTCCGCGATGGCACGCGAGACAGTACTCGCTCACGATCGGCTCCACGTGGTCGACGTAGTTCGGCGGTGGATCGTCGTCGGGCGCGGGTACGGCGGCGAGGCCAAGGCAGGTCGCAAGCAGGGACAGGGCGGAGCTCATCGTTGGAACAGGAACTCGTTAGAGGTCAGCAGGGCCCAGAAGACGTCCTCCAGTACGGCGCGGCGCGCGTCGCCGGCGCCGCCCAGGAGCGCGACGAGCGCGTCGCGCTCGTCCGGGAGTGGAGCACGGCACAGGGTGCGCCCATAGAGAGCATCGACAATGGCGGCGTCGTCAAGTCCGGATGCAAGCAGCGCCGTAACGACGGGACCGCGCGTCACTTTCTCGTGCACCGTGGCTCCGTTGACGAGGTGTAGTGCCTGGCTGAGAGACGGCGCGTCCGAGACCTCACAGGCGCAAACGCTCTCGCGCGGCGCGCGGCCAAATGTGCGCAAGAAGTACCCCGCGTCGGCCCCATCGGCGAGCTGCGTCGCGCGCACGCCCGACGGGAGTCGCGGGTGGTCCTCCGGCGCCTCGGTCACCGCCGAGAGTGCGTCCGACAGCGTCTCAGCGCGTAAACGGCGCACCTGGAAGGCGGCGAAGTTGTCGAGGTCGAAGCCGCCGTCGCCATCAGGCGCCGCGGACGTACGCTGGTACGCTCGGCTCTTCGTGATCTCACGCGCAAGGTCGCGCAAATTGAAACCACCGGCGACGAGTCGGTCCGCGAGCGCATCGAGCAGCGCTTTGCTGGACGGAGGGTTCGTCACGCGGACATCATCGACCGGAGCCACGATTCCGCGGCCCATGTACGCGGCCCACGCACGGTTCGCCAGATTACGCGCGAACCACGGGTTCTCGGGTGCGGTCAGCCACTCTGCGACTACTTCCCGTCTCGCGCGACGGCCGATGTCCGGCGTCAACCCGCCAAGGTACTTCGGCGGAACGGGCTGGTTCGTGATCGGGTGCCGGAACGATCCGCCGCGGCGGTCGCTGACCATCCGCTCCTCCGGATCCTCCGATCGCTTCGAGCGCACCTCCGCGAAGAACGCGACAAAGCCCGCGTAGTCGTCTTGGGTCCAGCGATCGAACGGGTGGTTATGGCACTGCGCGCAGGAGATTCGCACCCCGAGCATCGACTGGGCCACGTTCTCCGCCATAACCTTCACGTCTCGCTCGACGAGGAAGTAGCTCGCCTGCGGAGTGCCGAAATTCCCGCCGCGGGCCGTGAGCTGGCGGCGCACGATCGCATCGATGCCAACGCCACTGCGGAGCTGCGCTTGGAGCCACTCGAACCACGCCTGCGCCGCCTTCGGGCTGATGTCGTTCGTGGAGCGAATGCGCAGCAACTCGGCGATGCGCATCGCCCATTGATCCCAGAACTCCGGTCGCTCGACGAGTGTGTCGACGAGCGCAGCGCGCTTCTGGGGCGAAGGCCGGGTGTCCCCCAAGAAGTCCGTTCGCTCCTCCGGCGTGGGCGGCAGGCCGATGAGGTCCAGGGAGGCGCGCCGCAGGAACTCTTCGTCGCTGCAAAGTGGGCCGGGCTCGGCGCCGACCGCGCGCAGCTTCTCAGCCACGAGTTCGTCGATCCAGGTCTGGGGTGCGAGTCCGTCGGCGGGGTCACTCCACGGCGCGCCCACAGGTTGGCTGCGCACGATGACCGCTGCACCAACCGTTTCTGTGGCGAACGCGGCCGTGAGGAAGGCCTCGCCCGTCGTTCCGGTGGCGACGTGGCCGTCGCGACCCAGGGTCGCGACGGACGCATCGTTCGTGCGTAGGAGCGCGAGTCGCGTCACGTCGCGCGTCTTGCCGTCGGAGTAACGCCTGTCTCTTATACACATCTCCGAGCCCACGAGACTAGGCATGAT
>OJFX01000366.1_pt1 | contig 16824 bp, 12 predicted proteins | sample 1594171 | NCBI WGS metagenome assembly OJFX01 (sample SAMN05416840, study PRJEB24817) | seawater metagenome | isolation source: Sea water | place: Canada:Atlantic | collected 2013-07
CCCACGGCCTGTCGGGCAGTGGCAAAACGACCATTACGAATCAACTGATCGGTCGTCTTCCGGCGTTCCGCATCCGGTCTGACGTCGAGCGTAAACGGCTGCATGGGCTAGGGGCCCACGCCCCAAGCGGCTCGGGACTGGGCAGCGGCCTCTACACGGCGGGAACGTCTGGGGAGACCTACGCCGTCCTCGAGCGTGCGGCGGCGGCGGCGCTCGACGGTGGGTTTTCGATCCTCTGTGACGCAACGTTTCTGAATCGCTCGGAGCGGCGCCGGTTCATGGCGCTCGCGGCCGCCCACGGCGCGCGCTTCGTCGTGCTCGACTGCACGGCTCCCGATGAAGTCCTTCGCGATCGCGTCGCCGCACGGTCCGCGGGCGGGCACGACGCGTCCGAGGCCACCGTGGCGGTTCTGGAGCACCAACTGCAGAAGCGGGAGAGACTCGACGAAGAGGAGGCCCGGCACTCCGTCGTGGTCGATACGACGCGCGAGATCGACCCAGATGAACTCGTCCGCCAGCTACTCGGGACCATCAATCGGCGCTAGGCCGTGCGGGGGACCGTGCGAGAGGCTGGCGAAGCGTGCCACACAAGTCCACCACGCCTTCGTGAAGTGCCGGTTTTGGTCCCGGTGCGTTGAGCCTCTGCTCGGCACCGCGCCGGGGCGGTGCCGCTTCTGGCGCTTCCCATGAGTGGGGAAATCTCTCGAATGCTGCCCGCCATTTGCGAGTAGGTTCTTGAGATGGACAGCTCAAGTTCCACGCCGGCGCGGCCCTGCCTTTGGTGCGCGGCGCCGCTGCCCGAACCCTTGGAGCCGACGACACGCTGCACACGCTGCGGGCGCGGGAATCGGCGCGACGATCTAGCGACGTACCGAACGCTGAATCCGCGCGCCCGACGCCTCCAGACGGGGCTCGAGGTCGCGGCTGCGCTGACCCTTGGCATCTGTTTCTTTGCAGCGGTCGTGAACTGGCGGCACCTGAAGGGTGGCGACCCGCGTGTGCACTGGAGCATCCTCGGCCCGGCGATCCTCGCCTTCGCAGTGGGCTACTGGAGCCGCTTCATCACGCATCGGCGTGTCCCGCGCCGTCTGGGATGGAGCCCGCTGTCCTGCGGGATGATCCTGCTCGTTCTCGCGGCCTATTGGATGTTCCTTGCGCTCTCCCAAGATGATCTCCAGGGAGGGACGCTCTACGCAGCGCTCGCTCTAGCGGGCATCGTCGTTGGGCTCATGGGGATTCGTCTCTGGCGCGTGGTCCGCCGTACCTAAGGGACCCTGACCCGCATGGCTCTCGGTGTCCCTCACCCACCTGCCCGCCGGACTCCCGCCCGTCGCCGCCTTTCCCGGGGAGCTTTGGCCGTGTGGCGCCTATGTCGCGAAGCACCTTGCGGCAGACCAGAGGGCGGTCTCTAATCGTCGCTGTGAAGGTCAGCGTCGTGCGGGTCACCGTTTCTGTAACTCCCGCCAACCCCAGCAGGGCCGCGACCCCCATGGAAGGCAACGAAGCACCTCACGGAGACCCCAGTTCGAGCACTCCTGATCCGCTGGTGCCTCCGAGGCCGAGTCCCAAGCAAGGAGCCGCGGAGTACGGAGCCAGGCCCAAGCTTCCGTTTCGAGTCTCTTGGGATGCTTGCTTCCGATACAGCGCGATTCGCCGGCCACTCTGGGGCCGAAGAATCGAGCCTCGCTCCGTACCTCTGACGACATCATGATGCTCTCTTCTCGCCCTTTGGCCGCTTGTTTCGTGCTGCTCGCCGGTTCCCAGGTGGCTTGCAACGCGCCAGACCGAGTGAGCGCGGCGGAGAACGACGTCCAATCTGATCGCCCGAACATCATTCTCGTGATGGCAGACGATCAAGGCTGGGGCGACGTGGCCTACAACGGACACCCTTTCGTTCAAACGCCGGCGCTCGATCAAATGGCCAAGGACGGGCTGACTCTCGATCGCTTCTATGCGGCTGCGCCAGTCTGCTCGCCCACGCGCGCGAGCGTGCTTACCGGGCGTCACCCGATTCGAACGAAGGTGACAAATCACGGTCGCTACATGCGCCCCCAAGAACAGACGATCGCGGAGACGCTTCGGGACGCCGGGTACGTGACCGGACTCTTCGGAAAGTTCCACCTTGGATCGGGGCAGCCAGGGACGGACTGCAATCCAGGGGGAATGGGTTTCGACGAGTGGGTCGTGGGCCTCAACTTCTTCGATGAGGACCCGTTTCTCAGTCGCAACGGAACCGTTGAGCATCGCTCGGGCCTCGGGTCGGTGCTTACGATGGATGACGCGCTGTCTTTCCTTGAGAAGCACAAGGACGAAGGCCGTCCGATCTTCACCGTGATCTGGTTTCCGTCGCCGCACGACCCACACGCAGAGGGGCTTCCTACGCTGCCGCTTTACGCCGACGAGGAGAATGCGGGCTACTACCGCGAGATTTCTCTGCTGGACAGTCAGGTGGGCCGGCTCCGCAACAACCTGCGGACCATGGGGATAGAAGACAATACGATCGTCTGGTACTGCAGTGACAACGGCGGGCTTGTCGCGGAATCGAGCGGCGGTCGAGGCCGGAAAGGGAGCATTTACGAGGGGGGCCTGAGGGTGCCCTCTGTCATCGAGTGGCCCGCGCGTGGGCTCAGGGGAAGCTCGGAGGTGCCGATGTCGACCTCCGACATGTATCCGACCCTTGTCTCTTTGGCCGGAGTCGATCTGGTCGCTCCTCACCCCTTGGACGGCGTAGATGTCAGCCGCGTGCTTTCGGGGGAGGCCCTTCGCCGGGGCCGCCCCATGGGGTTCTGGCACCAAATACAGGCCGGTCAGGGGACCTGGAGCGATGCCATCCTCGAGAAGATCATGAAGGCACAGGTCGCCGGCGCGAAAGGTCCACACAACGCCCAGAGGCTGCGAAAAGACGTGGACTCCTTCCCGCAATTCGATGGGGGACTCACGAAGGGGCACGCGGCATGGACCGACTGGCCCTGGAAACTACATCGCATCCAAGGCGATCGGTTCGAGTTGTACCAGCTGCTCGACGACCCGAAAGAAGAGCAAGACCTCAGCGGCAAGCCCCGTCACGCAGAGCGGCTCGAGCGCATGAAAGGGGAGCTGGACGCTTGGATGCGCTCAGTGATCGGCAGTCTCAATGGCAACGACTATCGATCGCAGTGACGGCTGAGAAGTACGGCGTTGTCCCGCAGCCAGCAACCCGATGCTTTGGCTCCACGGGCATTCGAGATTTGCCCTGATCGGGGGGGCCGAGAGGACCGCTCGCAGGAGTCCCGTGCCAGTTGCGAGCTCTTGACCCAGAGGTCGTGGTCGAGCGGCCCGCAAGCGGGGAGTCAGTCTTGGCTCCCGTACTGCGCCGTGTGGGCTACTTCGCAGCCAGTTGGGCCAGCTCCACCAGGACCTCGGACAAGGGCCGTCGGAGGAGCCGGAGGTTGTCGCCATTGCACTGGAGGCTGACGCCCATGTCGTGCTCGGGGAAGTAGCCCAGGCTGGTCACATAGCCCGGCATGAAGCCGTCGTGGTAGCGCAGCTCTCCCAAGTCCGTGGGGCGCACCATGACGCCCAGGCCATAACCGGTCTCGGGGCCTAAGGAGCGGGCCGGGGTCGTGGTCAGCATGGCACCCAGCGCCCGCTCTCCGTGGAGCCGGCCGGAGAACAGCAGCCGCGCCCATCTCGCGAGATCCCGCGGATTGCTCGCAAAGCCGCCTCCGCACCACTCGAACTGCACGTTGTAGGTGAAGCCTTCAGGCCCGAGGGCCAGGTCCCCGGTGCCGAGCTGCTTGCCTAAGACCACGTAGCCCTGGGCCATGGATTCGATGCGGGACCGATTGGTGGGCAGCGTGTCCTTCAAGCCGAGGGGGTCAAGGAACGTGCGCTGCACCCGCCCATAGAAGCTCTCGCCCATGCACTTCTCCATGGCCATGCCGAGAACGATGTAGCTAGTGTCTGCGTAAGCCCAGCCCTTCCCGGGTGCGAAGAGGGGCTCGGCCCCCGCCACATAGGCCACTAGCTCCTGGGGGGTCCAGACCCGCTTCGGGTCCGAGGACATGGCCGGACCGAAGTCGGGGTGATAGACGTAACGCGGCAGACCCGCGCGATGACCCATGAGCTGGCGGAGGGTGAAGCGCTCCCCGTTGGGCAGGGCCCGGAGCCAATCGGACTCATCGTCGGAGAAGACGCTCAGGGCCGTCTGGTCTAGATCTAGCTCGCCCGCCTGGGCCAGCAGCATGGCCTGGGCACTGACGAAGGTCTTGCCCGTGCTGCCAAGAAGAAGTCGATGATCGGGTGTCAGCGCTTCCTGCGTGGCCCGGTCCGCGAGGCCGACGGCCACACTGTGCTGGCTGCCGTCCTTGAGGACGATCGAAGCAGATGCCCCAGGCATGCCCGCGTCCACGAGGCCCTGAAGCACGGCGCTCAGCTGCTCATCGAGGCTGGGTGGCGCAGGGGCGGTCCATTCCTGGGGAACGGCGAGGGTCAGCAGGAATGCAGGGAGGATGGACATGGTCGCCATGATGGCCAAGCTGCCCCAGCTCGCAAGGGCCCAACGAGCCCATGCACGGGGTCCTTACCGCACGGATGTAGGGGCTGTGTTCCCGGGGACTCGCATCGAGGTCAGGCCCCCGTGGACGCCAACGGCCTCGGGTCGGCTGGGCGCGCCGGCAATGGCGCGGCTGAACCCGTTGCTCCCCCGTGCGCGTCCCGTGAACTCAATGCATATGCGGGACCACGAAATGCGGAGCCTGACCCATTCTCGCGTATCTGGTTTGTTGGGACGATCGTCTTCGATACAGCACGATCCGTCGAGCTCTCCAGGTACGCACTAGCGACCCTGACTCCGTACCTGTCAGAGCGGCAGGCGCTTGGGAGTTCCCGGCGGACGTGGGTAAGCGCGTGGGGTGGGCTCCTCTTTCGAAAGCCGCACCAGCAAGAGGTCGTTTGCGAAGGACTCTGGATACGCCGGGACAAGTTCCACGTCGCCGGCCCCTAGTAACGTCATCGCGTCACCGCTGACCTCGAGCTCGTCGACCACCTTGGGGCCCTTCATCGCGATCACAGCTCCGCCGACCTTGACCAGTGGTAGGGAGTACTCAAGCACGAGGGGCATGGGACCAATGGCACGGCTGATCGCAAGGTCGTAGGTCTCTCTGTGGTCCCGCCGCTGCCCAAGGGTCTCGGCTCGCTCCGCAAGGACCTCGACGTTCTCGAGCTTGAGGGCCGTGATGACCGACTCGAGGAAGGTGGTCTTCTTGCGCGTGGAGTCGACCAAGCTGAAGTGGACGCCCGGGCAGACAATCGCGAGCGGAAGGCCTGGCAGCCCTGCCCCGGTGCCGATATCCACCACGCGCGCTTCCGGCGGCAGGTCGAAGAGCGGAAGCGGCGTGAGGCTGTCGACAATCAAGCGCCTCCAGGCAGCATCCGGCTCGCGGACGGCGGTCAAGTTGACGCTGCGGTTCGCCTCGAGCAAGAGTTCGAGGTAGGCGTCCAGATGCTGGAGCACCTCTGGATCGAGGACGAGGCCAAGGGCCTCTAGTTCTGTGGGTACGAATTCCGGAATCAAGGGGGCGCAGGGTAGCGCACGCTCCGGGGCGCGGCGACTTGGGCTTGCGGTAGTTCGTAGACGGCGGGAGCTCTGAGGCTGACTGAAGGGTGAGCGGCTCCATGGCGCCGGGCAGGCGGTACTCCCAGAGGGGCCGGCGAAGGCGCTGGAAATCAGGTCGAGGGGGGGCGGTCGTTGGCAGGGCAACGAGTTCGTTTTCGGTCACGACGGCCACAGCAGCTTCAGTACGCCGATGATCGCGGTTGGTGCTACCCCTCGAGCGTGCCGTATCGAGATCCTCGTGCCGGGCTACCGGAAGGAGAGCCTGGTGCTAGAGCCCGGCGCCAGCAGTCCAACGACCGTCCGCTTGCGGCGATGAGCGGCCGTGGCTCGGTCATCTCCAGGTCGCTGCGCCTCTCGTTGCGGGAGGCCTACGCTTGGTCAGCGGGATGAGGGAGGCTTGCGTGTGCCAGGGCGCACGTTTCTCGAGCGAGTCCCTCGAGGTTCCCCGAATAGGCACGCCGGGCCTCTTCTCCGCTCGCGAAAGCGAAAGTTCGCTGTTGGTTCGAACCTGACGGACCGCAACTCCGTCTGGGAATAGGCCTCAGTGGCCCTCGCCCAGGGCTTCCTCTCGCTCGACGTCCCCCCGCATGATCAAGTCACAGCCGATCCGCCCACTCATCCAACCGTGGCTGCTCCTCTCTTTTGGGGTCATAGGATGTGGAGGTGGCGAAGAGATCTCGACGCCCCAGCCCATCCCCACCGATCCACGCGAGGGCTCGGAAGGTGACGACGAGGAGTATCACGCCGAGCGTGGGGCCTGGCTTGAGGAGATGCACCGCGCGGCGCCCGGCGTCGACTGGCGTGCCATCGAGGCAGAGAACCAGGACCGCGAGCGGCTTCGGCGAAACGCGGAGGTTGCGGCCGGCGGTTTCGCCGCGCGCCGGTCCACGTCGCCCTGGTACTGGGAAGAGGTCGGGTCGCGAAACCAAGCTGGGCACACGCGCTGCGCCGCGCTCGGTCCGGAGCGCGGCGGCGAGCGGCACCTGTACGTGGGCGCCGCAGCCGGTGGCGTTTGGCGCGGATCGATGGATGGCGAGAACTGGACGCCCCTGTCGGACGGCGTCTACGGGGGCGTCGACGACCTCGCGATCATCACGCCCCCGAGCCTCGCGGACGACGACATCATCGTGATGCGACGTGGCGACCGGGTCCTTCGCAGCGCAGACAGCGGCTCGACGTGGACGGAGCCTTCCGGGCTCCAGTCCATTCGCTCGGGGCGTCGTATGGTGAAGGCCGCGGACCTTACGCAGACGATCTACCTGTTCGGGACAGCGGAGATCCCTGGGTCGGGGGAGCGCAGTGCGCTCTTCGCTTCGATCGATGGAGGCCAGTCGTTCGAGCTGCGCTCATCCTTCGGCATCCGCTGGCCCGGGGATGTGTGGGTTCCGCGCACGGCTGCACTCGGGGGATCCGCCGTCTACGTCCTGCAGGCCGGGCGGATCTATGTCTCCACCGACGACGGTTTTTCGTTCGGTCCGGCGCTGACCCTCGACGTAAGCGCTACCGAGGGAGACCTCGTCGGGTCGGAGGCTGGTGGGCCGACTCTCTATGCAGCGCTGCGGGTAGGAGGGGACTTCGAGCTGTACCGCTCGAGCGATGGTGGTGCGACCGCCAACTACATTCGAACCCTCGACGGGCTCTGGAGAAGCACCACTTCACTTGCGACGCTGTCGAATGATCCCCAACGCCTCATCTACAGTGGCCAGGAGTGCCGGCGATCCCTGGATGGCGGCGCGAGCGGCGTCAGCATCAATTCGTGGGGCTCATACTACGGCAACCCGGCGGCTCGATTGCACGCCGACATTCGGGGGATCACGCCGCTGGTGGTCCCGGACGCGACCGGGGAACGCGACCTCGTTTACATCAACACCGACGGCGGAACTTACGTCACCGAGGACGGCGGGATGACCGTCCGCAATCTGTCGCTCGAAGGGCTTGGCGTCGGGCAGTTCTACTCCACGCACACGTCTATCCTGGACCCCGGGACGATCAGTGGGGGAACCCAAGATCAGGGGTACCAGGTCGGGCAACTCGCGCCTCCGTTGGCGTCGGGGCCGTCCACCGATTTCGATCAAACGATCAGCGGCGACTACGGGCACCTGACCTCCGGCGACGGAACCCACGGGCTCGTGTATTCGACGTACCCTGGCTTCACCCTGGTCCAGATCGGTGAGACGAACCCCCAGATGCGTCAGGTTAGCTTCCCTTCGGGTGTGGATCGGCTGTGGCTTCCACCGGTCCTGGCCGATCCGAATGACGCAGACGCCTTCTTCTTCCTGGGCAGTGAGCTCCACCGCTACGCGCGAAACGGCAACAGCTGGATTGGCAGTCCATGGTCGCCCCGCAATTTCGGAGCGGGCAACAATACCTATCTGACGGCGATGGCCTTCGCGCCTGGCGACTCGACGCGGGCCTACGCGATCACTGACGCGGGAAACCTCTTCGTTTCGTACGACCACGGCATCACCTGGACGCGTACCTCGACGGGCGGCCCGGGATCCCACTATTTCTACGGCGCCGCCCTCTTGGTGGACCCGCTGGACCCGGATCACGTCTTCGTGGCAGGATCTGGCTACAGCACGGCGGGCGTGCGCGAGAGCATCGACGGCGGTGCGAACTGGCAGCCGCGTGCGACCGGTCTACCGAGTACGCTGGTGCACGACATCGCATGGTCGCCGAATGGCAGCGGTGACCTCTTTGCGGCGACCGAGGCCGGCGCGTACCACTACGACGCGGCGACGCAAACTTGGTCGAACGCCATGGGGCTTGAGGGTCCCTCGACGAATTACTGGTCGGTCGAGGCGGTCGAGGCTTCCCAGCGCGTTCGATTTGGCACCTACGGGCGCGGAATTTGGGACCTCCAGCTCATCGATGGGTCCACCACGGTGAGCGCTTCGTACTGCAGCCCCTCGGTGCCGAACCACTCCGGTGCCAGCGCCACGATCCGCGCGATCGGGAGCCCGATCGCTGCGGACAATAGTCTCACCCTCGTGGCCGAGTCGCTCCCTCCCACGACGTTCGGCTTCTTCCTCGCGTCACGTGACACCGGCCTCATTTTTGCACCGGGCGGCGCCAACGGAGTCCTGTGCCTTGGTGGAGCCATCGGGCGCTACGCGGGGAGCGTTCAGAATTCCGGAGCCGCGGGGCAGTTCCAGCTGACCGTGGACGTCACGGCGTTGCCGCAGCCCATGGGATCTGCCAGTGCCCTCGCGGGCGACGAGTGGCACTTCCAGGCGTGGTTCCGCGACCTACTGTCTGGCGTTCCGACGTCGAATTTCACGGACGGCGCCACCGTGCTCTTCCGTTGATGGAAGGAGTGGCCGGGCTCCGGTGGGCCGCGAGGCTCGCGGCAGGGAATCGACTCCGGCTGCTGAATCTCGAATGGATGGATGGGTGGCTAGTGGAGGTGGGGAGGGCGGCAACGGCCGACCCGATGGTCCTTCAGAAGGCCCTTTCTGGGGAATGACGAATCGGTTTGCGTGCGCTGTGTTCTCTAGCGGGTGTGTCAGCGGGATTCTTCGACACCCTCCCGGAAGGTGGGGTGTCGACCCGCTCCCTTTGATTCAGCGAATCCCCGTTCTTCCCGGGCGAGGCGCAAACAGCTCGCATGACCATGAACCACTCCCGGCTAAGACTTCGCCCGTTCAAGGCTCCCACATTCCGTAGCTGGCCCTTGGCGATTGCCGCCGGGGTTTTGATGGCCCCTTCTTTTTCGCGCGTGCCGTGCGCTACCCAGGGGTACGGGCCGCAGCTTCCGGTCTCCGCTACCACGAAGATTGCGAGTCAAATCTCGGGCGCGGACATGGACGGCGATGGCAGGGTCGACCTGGTCATGGTCGATGGCGAAGGAACCGAGATCTTGATCTTGTATGGGTTAGGGGGTGGCGAGTTCAGCTTGCCGCGCGCCTTGGGCATTCCTGCCCTAGGAGCCAATGGCGTCGCGGTCTTCGATGCGACCGGCGACGGGCACTTGGACGTCATGGTGACGAGCGATACCTTCAGCCCGAGCGGGCTCCTGACGTACTCGAGAAGCGCCAGCGGTGAGTTCCAGCTCGTGTCGCAGACGACGACGTCGGGGGTGGGGAACGAGCGGCTTGAGCCCCTGGATCTTGATGGCGACGGCGACATCGATCTGCTCATGCAGCCACCCATCGGATCGGACATTCCGGCCTACGGAATCAACGATGGCTTGGGCAGCTTCACCATCTACCTCCCGCCGGCGGTGCCCCTCGGAGGCGTCCAGGGCGCGGCAGCCGACATCGACGGAGACGGTCATCTGGACCTCCTATTGCACGACCGCAGCGCGGGGCTTGCATGGTGGCCATACCTCGGCGGGGGGACCTTCGGCGCTCCGGTGAACTTTGCCGACCCTCTCTTCGACGCGTCTGTGTTGGACATCGAGGCGGGCGACCTCGATGGCGATGGGGATTCGGACATTGTCGTGGGCTCTGGGGGCTCCGTCGGCATTGGGATTTTCCTGAACGATGGCGGCACGCTCTCGTACGAACGGGCACTCGTTCCACCGGTGCTTGGGAACAAGATCGAACTCGGGGATTTTGACGCGGACGGAGATCTCGACGTCTTGGCGATGCCGTTCACTAGCGGAGATGAGCCATCGGCCCTCTTCCGCAATGCTGGCGGCCTGCTCTTCAGCGGCCCTGATGCCCTGATCGGCGGCGTGCCGGAAGGGGGGCGCGCGCTGTCCGCTTTTGATGCCACGGGTGATGGGCTGCTGGACATCTTCATGACGAGCTTCTCGGACCGCGACCCCGCGGCGGCCATTCTCAGTGCGGCCCCGGTCGCTGGCGGCTACGCGCTAGAAGACACTGCGCGGCCGCTGACCGGAAGACTCCCCGGGCTCCGCGACTACGCTGCCCTTGACTTCGACGGTGATGGCGACGTCGACCTCGTGTCGTCGACCCGCTCCAACAGGGTGCCGCTCACCTTTCATGAGAACATCGGTGCCGATCGCTTCAGGCTGCAGTTGCCGCTCACCGGAGGACCGACCAGCACCCGGCTCTTGGATGCCGGTGATGTCGATGGGGACGGAAAAGTGGACCTCGTGACCACCGGAGGTTTCGCGGAGCTGCTTTGGCTTCGGAATATCGGGGGCGGGGCCCTCGTTACGACGGTGATTGACTTTGTGGGCGGCAACGTCAATGCAGGTCCGGTCCTTGGCGATCTCGACGGGGATGGCGATTTGGACATTGTTGTCAGTCGAACAAGCCCCAATGAGGTCGTGTCTTATGAGCAACTGACGCCGGGCACGTTCGGCGCCAAACGGCTGATCGCCTCGGCTCCCAACGTGGTCCAGAGCCTCGTGGTGAAGGACTTGGACGGCGACGGGGTTCTCGATGTCGCGGCACTGATGGGGCTCGTTGATGCGCAGTCGCTTCGGTGGTTCCGGGGCGTCGGCAACGGTTCCTTCTCAGCCGAGGGAGAGATCGCGGGGCCCATCGGCCGCGCCGCTTCCCTTCACGCGGTTGACCTCGACGGCAGCGACACCCTTGACCTCGTGTGGGTGAGCTACTTTGCGAAGCGAGTCTTCTGTGCGCAGGGCACGACGGGCGGGGCTTTCTCCGCGCCAGTGACCCTTGGGACGGTCGATGGGTTCGGCCTTCGCATGGGCATCATGGAGTCGGGCCCGAACAAGGACATCGTCGTGGGGGTGCTGGATACGACCACTCCCATCACGCCGGGCACTTACCTTTCCATCCTGCCATCCCTCGGCGGCCTCAACTATGGACCTGAGCAGCGCCTAACCGACTCTGTCGTCGTCCCGATGGCGCTTGGCTTCCACGACCTCGACGCCGACGGTGACCTCGACGTGGTCAGCGCATCCCAGAATGACGAGCGCCTGGCGTGGCATCGGAACCTCACCAACGCGTCGATCGGCTCGCAGGTGTGCGGCCCGGCGAATCCGAACTCAACGGGTCGCTCAGGCCGTATCGCCGCTTACGGAAGCGCCATGGCTGCCGACGGCGACCTAACGCTCCGCGTCCTCGAGGTGACCCCGGGCGCCGTCACTCTCTTTCTGGTCGGCTCCCAAGAGGGCTTTCTCCCGGGCGCCGGCGGAAGCGAAGGCAACCTTTGCCTGGCGGGGACCCTCGGCCGCTTCCAACGTCCCGGCGAACTGGACAGCGTCAACGCCGACGGCACCCGATCGATTCCCGTCCGAGTGGACTCGCTACCCCAACCCTCAGGATTCGTCCCCATCCTCGCCGGGCAAACCTGGACCTTCCAAGCCTGGCACCGGGACGTCGTAGGGGGCGTCGCCACCTCCAACTTCACGTCGGCGGTGACGATCGCGTTTCTCTGATTCAGGGGCCAGTGCTACGGAACGTGCAGCTCGGCAACACAGTTCAGGTACGCGTCTGGCGCGTTGTTCCCGAGCCCAAGTGGCGCCCACCAAGCGGGAGTGCCGAGGAAGTTACGATCCGGGCTCGGTACTTCCAAGCGTAGTACCGGGACCACGTGCGGCAGTCCGCGATAGGTAACCAGGCCGGGGCGCTGCAAATACATCTTCATGGTCTGAAAGACAGCGCCCTGGCTTCCAGTTCCCGTCCAGTCGGAGATCCGGAGGCCCGCGGGCGATTCCGCGGGCGGTTTGGAGCTGGGGGGGGTCGAAGTACGGAGGCAAGGCATGCAGCGAGGCTAAGTTTTGGCTTTTGAACTGTTGGGAGGCTTGCGTTGGATGCGGCAGGATTCGTCGAACGCTCTAGATGCGAAAAGTCGCGCCTGCTTCCGGACCTCATCCATGGCCATGGCACTCGGATTGACCTGATTGACGGGGGGGAGGGCGCCTTGCCCAGAATTCTGGCAGCTGCGCAGGCGCCCATCCGCATGCCTCGGTGTCATGGAATACTCCATCTACCGGCGCCACCAGAACTCCTCCGACAGCTTCCAAACCACGGGTCTCGTCCTCCGGAGCCTCGGAATCGGGCTAGTCCTCGGGGCCTACCTCATTTTGAAGGACTACGGGCTGTCGCTTTCGCACGTCTCCTTCTTCTCCACGTGGAGCCTCTTCTTCTGGATCGGCGTCCTCTGCTTCGTCCTTGGCTGCCTGCTCTGGAATGCGCGTTCGTACACCCAGATCGATCCAGTGGCTCGCCGGGTCGTGCAGACCAGCATCATTTTCGGAAGCCGCCGCCACCGCACCCTGCCCCTGGATGGACGCGGCAGCTTTGTCCCCAGGTCTTTCACCGTGGACGACGAAGACGGCAGCCACACGACGTACGAGACGATCTACGACCATCCCAGGGGGCGCATGACCCTCTACGAGGCCGAGGACAGAGTGGACGCGAGGGGTTACGCAAGGGAGCTCCGCGCCCAGTTTCCCCATCGCCTGTCCCATGAAGATCGTCCGAGTGACCTGAGGTCGGGGAGCTAGGGGGCTGGGCTACGGATCGCAAACCTGGCCCCACCCCCGGTCACTTGAAGGTCACCGGAATGGCGTCGGAAAGATTGCTCCCGGACGGGCCCGCCACGTCGCGGAACCAGCATTGGAAGAGCCGCGTTTCGCCCACCATCGCAGGACGGGAGAAGCCCGGCACGTTAGCGGTCGGCAGGGACCCCAGTGGAACGTCCATGATGCTTACGCCAGCGGAAGCCGAGAAGAGGTTGTTGTGGCGCGCGAGGGTTGCGGGCGAGAGGCATAGTCTTCCGTCGCTCGCAATGGGCAATGAACCAGGGCCGAAGGCTGGAATCGCGCTGCTGGCGTTGAGAAGGAGAACGAAGGACGTCGGCGGGAGGTTCCTCACGGTCAGCGTGAAGTCATCGTCCGCCACGCTCCGGTTGCCGGTTGCAAACAGGCGGGACCCAACGCCCGCGGAGTGCGGCCGGCCGCGGCAGATGATCTCATCCGTGCTCCTTTCGAGCTTCACAACTTCGAACTGGAACCTGGACGTCACGATCACGTCGGCGAGCCCGTCGCCGTCGACGTCGCCCGCGGGGTAGACAGCTGAGAACGCCGAGGAGTCCTCGATGATGTAGCTATCGACGTCATTCAGATCCGCTCCAGAGAGAACCCAAAGGGATCTCACGGAAGGCTGGCTTCCCACGATCGCAATGTCGTCGATACCGTCCCCGGTCATATCCCCCGGTACGCACATCGAACGCACATCCGAGAGCCCAAACGTAGCCGTATGCTCTTGGATCGTCTGGCCATTCGTGCCCGAGATCCTCACCACCTTGAGCGGGTTCCCTTGCACAAGCCCGACGAGGTCGTCGACCCCATCTCCGTTGCGATCTTCGGTCTGTCCGAGGATCGAGCTCAGCGTGAGTCCATCGGTGGGCGCCGTCCTCTCGAACAGCAGCGCACCGGTCGTGGGCGAGTACGCGCGGACAAAGTAGCCCGGCGTCCCCAGGTTCGGGGAGGGGCCGCTCGTGACGATGTCCCTGAAACCGTCACCGTCAATGTCATCCCCCCGAAGAACTGTCGCTGGCAGGAATGAATTCCCGATCGGGAACTCGATGAAGCGGATGTACGCGCCCGTGGCGCCCGAGAGGATGCGTAGCCGCCCGCCCGTGGGCTCATTCTTGGCGACGGCGACGAAATCATCCACGCCGTCTCCGTCCAAATCGCCGAGGAAGCAGGCATCGGACCCGAGCCCGGCGCCGGCCGCGGGCCCTTCCGTCCGCGTCAGTCGTGTGCCCGCGATCGGGTCGTATGTGTAGGCCAGGCCTACCCCGGATCCGAGGGTGGCGCTGCCACCCCGGTTGTCCGTGATCAGAAGTCGGGCCCCCGAGGTCGACGCGCCGGCGTCATCGGTGGCGTCGAGCGCAGCGGCTCGCAGCTGGGGCAACTCGCGAATCAGGGCGCCGCTCGCCCCATCATGAATCTGAACCGATGGCACTGCGCCGTTCGAAGAGTTCCCCCCGTTGGCCAATGCCAGCTCAGCGCGCCCGTCCCCATTGAGATCCCCAAGGCCCACTCCATTGAAGGTCAACGCCCCATTGAGCGTGTCGATCGTCGTGACCCTTTGAAGGCCGCCGGTGAAAAGCGGGCCCGCGTCATCTAGCACCAGGCGATCCAAAGCTCCCGGGCCATCCATCCACACTTCCATGTGGTCTATGCGCGTCGAATCAAAGCCGGGGTCTTGTTCCACGGTGGCTACGGCGGCGAACCCCTGTTGGTCCGCGAAGCGATCCAGGGGCAGCCCGCGCACCGCGCCAATGGGAGTCGCGACCCCATCCGAAGTGAACCCCGGAGGAACATCGAAGGTTCGCCCGCGGCCAGCTGTGTCACGGACCGTGACCCGTGCCGTGACCGCCGGCCCCAGGGACACCAAGTCGATCGACTTGGGGACCACGCGCCGGAGGAATTGAATCACGACCGTCCCCCCCGTGGGGCTTGGCGCCGGTGCGTCGTAGATCCCCGGCGTCGACTGCGTAAGGTCGGACTGAATGACGAGGAGATTGCCCCGCTCGACCAAGAGCCCAGGGGCGCCGGCCTGACTGTTGGGTCCGGCGGGGTCTGAGTCGAAAGCCGCAACGCCGTGGGATGACTGCCCAAAGGGAACCACACGGATATCGGGGTCCATCAGGCCCGGCGTGTCGAGATCTTGTCCGTTGTCGATCGTGCCCGTCCCGCTCCCTGGCTGCTCCCAGTCGATGACCGTAAAGCCAGCGTCGAATCCGAAGCCGTCGACGCGCACCTCATTGACTCCCAATTGGTGTTCGGGATCCATCACGCCCCAGTCGGCGGCTCCGTCACCGTCCAAGTCCCCAAGGGCGGTCACGTCTCGGCCGTACAGGCGCGAAATCCCAAAGCCAAAGCTGGACCAAAGGAGCTCGCCCGTACGCCCGCTCAACAGGTAGGCCGCACCGCCCTCTTGCCCGCCGCACCTCGCCCTAGGCGCGCCGACCACGAGGTCGGGAACGAGATCCAAATCGACATCGCCTACATCAGCCGCGGAAACGCCGAAGAAGAGGTTGTCCGTCACGCTGGTGCTTCTATCAGGCTCACTCATCGTCGTGAGGAGCGCCCCGGTCACCGCCGAGAAGATCTCGATACGGTGGGAGGTGTCCTCTCGCACCACGGCCAGGTCCCTTCGGCCGTCCCCATCGATGTCGCCTACGGTGTGCACGCGCTCCCCGAACGAAACCGCTCCGGGGCCCGCGGGAATCTCCAGCAGCACCGCGCCGGTCATCGGTGACATGACGTACACCCGACCGACCGTCGGGGGCTGAGCTGCGTTTGGGCTCGTTTCGCTGATAGCGAGCTCTCCCACTCCGTCGCCGTCCAGGTCGTCCAGCAGCGCGACTGCCTGGCCAAACAACAGGCCACCTGTTGGGCTGGACAAGGACCGGATCAGGCTGCCGTCGACACACGACCGAAGCTCAATCTCTCGATCGCCACCCGAGGGACCGCTCTGCACCCGAACCCAGATGTCACCCTCGCCATCCTGGTCGAGATCCGAGGTTGGCCCCACCGGTGTCGCGCCGCCAAAGACAGGCGTCCGGGGCAGCGGGAGGGAGTAGACCGGGGTGAAGCTGGTATGCCGATAGACCCGGAGTGAGGTGCTTCCCGGGGAAATGCTCAACGCAGCAATGTCAGGAACTCCATCGCCGCTCGCGTCTCCCACAAACGCGGCTTTGTACGAATCCACGGTGGGTGACGTGCTGCCCAGGAACGCCCGCGTCCGGCCCGAGAAAGCCTGGGCGGAGGGGAAGCCTACGAGCAAGAAGTCCGGGTCCCCATCGCCGTCGAGGTCCGGTGCACTGATCATGCTGTCCCGGCGACGGTCCAGGACGTCGAACTGGAAGAGGTTAGGGGGCGAGGAGCATTGAATGAGGGCCATTAGAGCGAGCATCTCCAGATCGTAGCAGTGCCCAGCCAGAGCTGCCGACCCTGCGCAACGGCATTCACTTGCAACGTGCGGAGCCGGGCGCGCGTTCTCGAATCAAGAGAGATGGAGGCTGACTGCGAGGCCGCGCTCGCCATGCGCACGGGTCGCCAGCCAAGGGTCGTCGACTCATGCGGTGCCTTCAGTGAGAGGCCTTCCAAGCTGGCTCCGCACTTTGGCCTTCGCTTCGCACGAAACCGCCACAATCCCTGCAACCATCGCCGCCTTCGACCGGTCGTCTCCTGAGGAGGCCCTCCGCATCGGCCTCCACCAGGAGATTGCCCGATGTTCGAACCGCCACGTTGCCCCCAGACGGAGTGCCCCATGCACGCCGCCCCGACCCCGAACTTCTACATCCGCCGAGGCTTCTACCGGTCGAAA
>OJFX01000367.1_pt1 | contig 16823 bp, 14 predicted proteins | sample 1594171 | NCBI WGS metagenome assembly OJFX01 (sample SAMN05416840, study PRJEB24817) | seawater metagenome | isolation source: Sea water | place: Canada:Atlantic | collected 2013-07
TATAAGAGACAGCGAGAACCTCGAGCGGGAGCTCGCCGATAGCGGGGCCACCGCCCGGGAACTGGGGCCCTTGCGGGACCTTCTCGCCACGGCCCTCGTGAGCCTGGCGGTGAACGCCAACGTCCGGCTGAACGACCCGGTGAAGGCCACGGCCTACTACGAGCGGGCCTACGCCCTCCGCAAGGACGAGTTCATGCGCACGCTCCTGGCTTGCTATCGCGCCCGGGCGGGGCGCGATGCGGAGGCCCGGACGTTGCTGGCCTCGATCCGGCCCGGGCCGGGCACCTGGTACAACCTCAGCTGCACCCACGCTCTGCTCGGGGACACGGACCGCGCCCTGGATCTGCTCGACCAGGAATTGTCCCTGAACCACTCGACGGAGGAGTCCCGGAACCGACAGCGGGCATGGGCCGCTGAGGATCCCGATCTGGCTTCCCTCAGGGACTCACCGCGATTCCGGCGCCTAGTGCGACAGAGGTAGGGCTCCCCGACTATCCTCTTCGCCCCCGAATGTGATCCGAGTGTGATCCGTCGGCGAAGGTGAATATGGGCAAGGTGACTCTCTCGGGCAAGGGCCGTCGGTGGTTGATGAAAGGCCACCCCTGGGTATACCGCGATGACATCGCGGACGGCGATGGAACGCGTGGCGAATTGGTCCCGGTGGAGGATCCGAATGGGCACCCCCTCGGTTGGGGCCTCTACAGCACGGCGAGCCGCATTGCGGTGCGCATGGTGACGCGGCAAGCGGAGCAGCCGAACCGCGAGTTCTGGGTGAACCGTATGCGGCGCTCCGTCGAGCACCGCATACAGCTCGGGATGATGGATCCGGAGGGGTCCTGCCGGATCATCTCCGGCGACGCTGACGGATTCCCGGGGCTGGTCATCGACCGCTACGCGAAGACGTTCGTCGTGCAGTCGGGGTCCCAGGGCTCGGACCGCATGCGCGACTTCCTCCTCGATGTGATGAAGGAGGTGTTGCCCTTCCAACCCGAGGTGATCGTTGACCGCTCCGATGCGTCGGTGCGCAAGCTCGAGAAGCTCGAGCCGCGGGTCGAGACGATCGAAGGTAGCCTCGACGGCACGGTCCTGGCCAAGGACGGCGGGCTCACTTACGAAGTCGACGTGCTCACGGGGCACAAGACCGGCCATTACCTCGACCAGTCGCGCAACCGCCGCGCCGCCGCGGAGCGCGGCAAAGGCGGGCGGGTGCTCGATGCGTTCAGCTACGACGGGCTCTTCGGGCTGCATGCGGCATTGGCCGGTGCAGAGCAGGTGACCTGCCTGGAACAGAACAAGGCCGCGTGCGAACGCATCCTTGCCAACGCGGAGCGCAACGGGCTCCAGGACAAGATCAAGGTCGAGCGCGTGGATTGCATGAAGGACATGCGGGCCCGCGCGGAGAAGGAAGAGCGCTACGAATTGATCGTTGTGGACCCGCCGGCTTTCGCGCGCTCCAAGAAGGAGATCGAAGGGGCCGAGCGTGGTTACGTCGAGCTGAACCGGCGCGCGTTTGACCTTGCGCCCCCGGGCGGCTCGGTCGTGACGGCTTCGTGCTCCTACAACGTCAGCGCCCAGGACTTTGTGCAGTTCATCGGCAAGTCCGCGCATCTGGCGCAGCGCGACGTTTGGATCGAGGAGCTCGCGAAGGCTTCTCCTGACCACCCGCACCTTGCGACCCTTCCGGAGTCGGACTATCTCAAGTGCGCGTTCTTGCGCGTGGGTTAATGACCGAGACCGAAGCTGAGCTCCTGATCGCCGTGAACGGCGAAGACATGCGCGTGCCCGCGGGGTCCACGGTGGCGGACCTCGTGGCGTCCCGCGGCCTGAAGCCGAGCCAGGTGGCCATCGAGATCAACAAGGACATCGTGCCGCGACTCACACACGCGGACCGCAAGCTCGAGCCGGGCGACCGAGTCGAGATCGTCACCCTGGTGGGGGGCGGCTAACAGACGCAACCGAAGATGAGCTCAGAGATCACACCATCCATGTCAGCTGGCCCTATGCCCCGCGATCAGTTCGCCGACGAGCCCCTTCGCATCGGCGACTATGAGCTGAACTCACGCCTGCTCGTGGGAACAGGGAAGTACGCGAGCTTCGAGGAGACCCGCGAGGCCCTCGAGATCAGTGGCACCGAGATGGTGACCGTCGCTATCCGGCGCGTGAACCCCGACCCCACGACGGGCGAGTCGCTGCTCGACTACATCGATCGGGACCGGTACCACATCCTTCCGAACACCGCGGGCTGCTACGACGTGGAGTCGGCGCTGCGCACGGCGCGGCTCGCACGGGAGCTGCTCGACACGCCGCTGGTGAAGCTGGAGGTCCTCGGGGATCCGAAGACGCTGCTTCCCGACCCCGTGGGGACGCTCGAGGCCACCGAGACCCTCGTCAAGGAGGGCTTCACCGTCATGGTGTACTGCTCCGATGATCCGCGCCTCGGCGTGCGCCTCGCGGACCTCGGCGCCGCCGCTGTCATGCCCGCAGGCTCGCCGATCGGCTCCGGCCAGGGCGTGCTCAACCCCAACGCGATCCGCATCCTGATGGAACTCGTCGACGTGCCCGTGATCGTTGACGCGGGGGTCGGAACGGCGTCGGACGTGGCGCAGTGCATGGAGCTCGGGGCGGAAGGCGTGCTGCTGAACACCGCCATCGCGGGGGCGCGTGAGCCCCTGCGCATGGCCGCTGCCATGCGGGACGCCTGCCACGCGGGCCGCGGCGCGTACCTTGCGGGTCGCATTCCCAAGAAGCTGTACGCCAACGCGTCGTCGCCCGAAGAAGGTCTGATCGAAGAGGCTGGCCCCGCGAGCTGATCGCGCGGGCACTTAACCGCACATGCTCGGAGCGATCGAGGAAACCGGCGCCGAGGCGCTCAATGAACTTGGGCCAGGCCTGATCGCCGGTGCGGCATTGGGCTTGGTCGTGGTCGGCGCCTTTGTATTGCCGCTGCGCCAGGCGATCGTGGGGCGCTTGCTACACCGATCCGAACTGGCGCCCGCGGCGTTCCGATGGGAGGACCTTTTTGCGGCCGTAGCGCTCTTCCTAGTGGCCACGGGCGTAGTGATTCCGCTAGTCGGGTCGTACGTTCTGACGGGTCATTGGCAGCCAGACGACGACGCCATCGAGCGCCTTCAGAACGTCGGCTTCCTGGGCCAGGCCATTCAGACGACCTGCGCATTCTTGGTCCCCTGCCTCTACATCGGCTGGGCATCGATGAAGCGAAGCCGGGGCGCCCAAGCCCTGGGGGTTCGGTCGCTCACGCCCCAGACGATCCCCCTGGGCCGCACCGCCACCGCCATCGTGAGCTTCGTCCTCGGCGCGCCGTTCTTCTACGGAGCGAGCCTCATGACGGCGGCCGCGTACGGGCTCCAGGGTCTGGATGTACCGGTCCAGGATGTTGCCGTGGCCATCTCGGATGAGATCGAAACGGCCCCTTGGCGGGTGGCGCTTTTTGCCGTCGTGATCATCCCTTTCCTCGAGGAGGTCCTCTTCCGGGGGTTCCTTCTGGAGCTGTTCCGGGGCAAGCTCGGGACGGTCGCTGGCGTCGTGATTTCCTCGACGCTGTTCGCCCTGGCCCACGGTCTGGCCGCGGCACCGACCATCTTCGTCTTGGCCGTGGTCATTGCCGTGGTCAAGCTGCGGACCCGAAGCCTCTTTGCCGCTTGGGTGGTCCACGCCCTCAACAACAGCACTTCCCTGTTCATCCAGAGCCAAGGCCTTTCCCAATGACGACTACCGACCCTTCAGGGGGCGCCCGGGTGAAATCCTTCCCCGCCGCCGGCCTCTTCGAACGCCTCGATGGCGGCGCTTTTGCCGCAAAGAACGCGACCCTGACCGGCCGCATCGAGCTCGGTGAAGGCGCGAACGTGTGGTTTGGCTGCGTCTTGCGCGGCGACGATGCTTCGATTCACATCGGCGCGCGTTCCAACGTGCAGGACCTCACGATGATCCACGCGGACATCGACGTGCCCAACGTGATCGGCGAGGAGGTCACCATCGGCCACCGCTGTGTCCTTCACGGCGCCAAGGTAGGGGACCGCTGCCTCATCGGCATGGGCGCGATCCTGCTGGGTGGCTGTGAGATCGGCGAGGGGTCCATCATCGGCGCCGGGGCCGTGGTGAAGGAGGGCATGGTCGTGCCGCCCAGGTCCCTCGTGGTCGGGGTCCCCGCCAAGATCGTGCGGGAGGTGTCGGACGCACAGATGGCGGGCATCCGCGCCAGCGCCGAGGGCTACGTCAACAAGGTCCAGCAATACCTTTGAGGCGCGCATCTGCCCCTTCGAAACCCATGATTGACGCGGTCTCCTATGGATCCAAGGTCGCGGCCCTGGACCGATCCCTCGAGTCCATGGCGCGCGTCGCCGTGGCGTTTTCGGGGGGCGTGGACTCGACCGTGCTCCTGCATGCGGCCCATCGCGTCTTGGGCGACGACAACGGCATTGCGGTCATCGCGGACTCGCCGTCCCTGCCGCGGGCGGAGTTGACCGAAGCGCGTGAAGTGGCCCAGCTCGTCGGCGCGCGACTTGTCGAAGTGCGTACAGACGAGGGGAGCGATCCCAGCTATCGCGCGAACGCGGGGGACCGCTGTTACTTCTGCAAGGCGGCGCTCTTCCGGGCCATGGAGAGTTTCGCCCGGAGCGAGTCGTTCCCGTACCTGGCCTTTGGGGAGATCGTCGACGATTGGAGTGACGATCGTCCCGGCGCCCGGGCCGCCCAGGAGTTTGGTGTCGTGGCTCCCCTGAGCCAGGCCGGGTTCACCAAGGCAGACGTGCGTGAGTACGCGCGACGCTTTGACTTGCCCGTGGCGACGAAGCCGGCGTCCGCTTGCCTCGCCTCGCGCATCCCCATCGGGACCGAGGTCACGCCAGAGCGCCTCCAGCGAGTCGAAGGCGCGGAGGCCGCGTTGAAGGCGATCGGGTTCCGCGTACTGCGGGTGCGCCATCACGGGGAGCACGCCAAGGTGGAGGTGGGGGAAGCAGAAGTGACCCGTGCTGAGGCGAGCCGGGACCAGATCGAGGCGCTTCTTCAGGCCGCGGGCTTCACTTCGTGCGAGATTGGCGTCTACGGACGCCCGTAGGGCACCCCCGGAAGGGGATAACGGGCGATTTCGTGGCCAAACCCGCCGCAGTTTTTGACAAAGCGACATCCTGGGGTAGTGTTCGCCGCCTCAATCCGAGCGGGGTGTTGGACCTGTTCGGAACCTAGGAAGTCACGGCTCATCGCCCGCGCTTTCCAGGCCCCGGGGCCCGCCGGTGGGTATTCGCCCGCCGACCGATCCGATTTCCCTTTTGGAATCGATCCCATGTGGGCAACAAGTAACAACCGACAAGACCCCATCCCAAGGACCTCCGGGTCCTTGCGAATCGCTCAGGGCAGGCCCTGCGCCGGCCGCGTTGGTCAGGGGGCCCGAGCGGGCTTCTCCATGCTGGAGCTGGTGGTCGCGATCGCCATCTTGCTCGTGGCCACTCTCGCGGCTTTCGGGTCGCAGGTGAAGAGCTTCGAGCTGATGGACTCCAGCCGCGATGCGGCGTCCGCCATGACGGACCTCGAGGTCTGCATGGAGGAGATCTTGACTCGCACCGCCGACGAGATGCCTGTGGCCTTTCCGCCGGGAACGTCCATTCCTGGCTACGACGGTCTGCACCTCGCCAGCGAGCGCATCGTGCCCCAGTACCCGGGCTATGTCGCAGGCGGAGCCGTGCCTGATCCCCTCGAGATCGTTCTCACCGCCACGTGGAACGACGGCCGATCCCGCCCGCAGCGAGCGACTCTCTCCACGATCAAGACACGATGAGACGCCTAGCAATGAAACAACCAAGGCAGAGCAGAGCGGCCGGGTTCACGCTCATCGAGATGGTCCTGAGCGTCACGATCCTGGCGGTGCTCGCCAAGGTGACGATCAGCGCCAGTCAGACGTCGAGCAAGATGACGGAGCTGGGCAACCTGGAGGCCCAGATGTTCCGGCATGGCGAGCGCGCGATGAAGTCGATCATGTCCGATCTCCGGATGTCGGGGACCGAGACCCTCAACGGCAACTCGTACCCGCACGTGTTCGTGAACGGCAACGCGGGCCCCGGCTTCACGTTCTTCGACCACACGCCCGGTCCGACGGAAGCGGCCCCAGGCGAGGCAGACTTCGGCCCTGTGAAGTCCATCGTGTTATGCCTTCCGAGCGACTTCGACGGGGACGGCCGGCCTGAGCTCGATGCCGACGGCAACGGCATCCCGGAGCTAGACGGAAACGGGGACGGCGTCCCCACGGACGACCCAGCCGATGTTCTCGCGTGGGATCCCACGAATGCGACGATTCATCCCGATACGGGCGTGGTGTGGAGCCATGCAGACATCGGGTACATGGTCACGGCGACGGGGCCGAATGGAGAGAACGAGCTCGTGCGGGTCCGCAACGACGGATCGGGCGAGCGCAAGGTGCTCGCAAGGAACGTCGAGCGCATCGAGTTTGACACTCCGCTTTCGTCGGGGTTCTCGGTGCCTTCGATCCCGAGCGGCGCCGTGAGGGTTCGCCTCTTCTTCCGGGTGAGGGACGATGCGGGCCATGTGTACAGAAGCCGAAACGAGGCGATTGTTCGCCTACGGAACGGCTGATGGTTGGGCGGGGGAAGGCCCAAGGCCGCACGGCGCGGACTTGGTTGCGTTCCTTCTTGGGGGACTAGTGAGTAGCCGCGAAAGCGGCAAGCCGGGGGCGGCGATGAAGAGCACAAGACGTATACGATGGAATCAAGACGGCCAGGGAGGCCGCGGGGCGGGGGGCCCGAGGGGCGGAATCGCGCTTCTCTACGCGGTCTTCGGCACCTTCGTGGTGGCGAGCATGGTCTCGGTCATGTTCACCATGGCGGGGGTGAGCGACCGGCGGGCGGACATCAAGCGGGGTCAGACGAAGTCTCGACTGCTTGCGGAGGGGGCGCTCAACAAGGTGGAGAAGGACCTCCAGACGGCCCTCGCCAACTGGGACAACCCGCTGCTCTCAGGCACGATGCAGATCGGGGAGAACACGGTGGAGTACCAGGTGGCGGAGCTTGGCAATCAAGCCACGAGCTCGGATGCGTCCGGCATCGTGCGTTTGATCCAGCCGTATGAAATCACGGCGCGCGCCAAAACGGACGGAGCGTCGGCTTCGGCCCAACGCATCGTCAACGTCGAGTGGACGCCGCTCTTTCAGTTCGCGGTGTTCTATGACCAAGACCTCGAGATCCACGCCGGTCCCGACATGACCCTTCGCGGACGGGTGCACTCCAACGCGGATATGTTCCTCGGCGGTGGGTCGACGATCAAATTCGACACGAACTACGTGCGTGCCGTGGGCGATATCTACCGCGCGAAGAAGTCGGGCACCGAAGCCGGCGGCAACGTCGACATCCGGAAGTGGGTCGAGAACCCCTTCGACTCGGCGGAGCCGAGCGTGTTCGAGCGCATGCTCAGCAAGGCGCAGTTCGGGCCGGCTTCCATCAGTGGGTATGACTCGGCCTTCCGATCGGGCTTTGACTCGAACATGGACGGGGACTTCTTCGACAGCGGCGACTACCTGCCGTTCGAGTTCGGGTCCCAGGAGCTTTGGGGTGAGCCCAGCGGTTACAGCGGTTCGGGCCAGACTGTCATGACGGGCCAGCACGGCGTCGAAGAGGCCGTGACGCCGGACATCGGTTCGATCCAACTGTACGAGGAAGTCCCGGCGGGCTCGGGCAACTTCGAGAAGGGCTATTACCACGAAAACGCCGGCCTGGCGATCATCGTGAGCGAAGACGGCCTGAGCTACACCGCGACCGACGCGGACGGAAACGACATCACGACTTTCGTGTCCTCCGCGGTGACGCTGACGGACATTCCGGACATGCGCCAGTCGGACAGCGATCCGACGCGACTGCGGGTCGCGCAGATCGACATGGCTGCCTTGGCGGCTACCGGCTACGCGCCGGCCAACGGCCTCGTGTACGCAGCGCACGAGGGCATGGGGGATGGGCTCGAGGCCCGCGGCCTTGTGCTGACGAACGGCTCCGAGATCCCGAGCGCGCTGACGGTGGCCAGCGCTGGGCCGGTCTACGTGCACGGGGACTACAACACCGTGAGTAAGAAGTCGGCGGCCGTCATCGGCGACGCGATCAACCTGCTGTCGAACGCCTGGGATGGCACCAAGGCGCCCGGCACGTTGCCGTCAGCGACCGAGACCACCTTCAACTTCGCAATGATCACGGGCAGCTATGAAAGCGTGCAGGGCCGCTATAACGGCGGCCTCGAGAACCTGCCGCGCTTCCACGAAAGGTGGAGCGGTATCCCGTGCAACATCTCTGGTTCCTTCGTGAACATCTACGACAGCCAGTACGCCACCGGTGACTGGGCGTACGGATCAGACCGCTACACCGCGCCGATCCGGAACTGGGAGTACGACGAAGCGTTCAACTCGATCTCTGGGCTGCCGCCGTTCACGCCCATGGCCGTCTCGGGTGTGCCCGTGGTGAGCTGGTAGAAACCAAGTGGCGTCTTTGCGGCCCCCAGGGCGAGACCTCGAGTCTCGCCCTGGGGGCCGCTCTCATTTCCCGATCAGGGCGCGGGGGCAAGGCTAATGCCAGTTGCCGTTCTGGTGCGTGCCGGCGTCCCTGCAAGGGCATCAGGGACCAGGACGGTTGCGTCCGATTCCATCGTGGCTACTTCGCTGAACGGGGCGCGGTGGGTGCTTTCAACTGGAGGACCGCCTTTCCGAAGGCGCCGCCGATGCCGCACATGGTGCGGGGGCTGCCGAGGTAGTGGTATGGCCGGTCGGAGCCGACTCGGTTCCAGGCGTCGAGGTTCTCCTTCCAGCCCTTGTCGAAGACTGCCTGGGCCTCGGTGTCCCAGTGGGCGTCGGTCTTCACCAGGGCGACGTTGCCTTGGAACTCGGGCAGGGCGGTGGGCGCGGCCTGGGCGGCTTTGAAGCGAAGGTGTTTGGGGTGGGCGGCGGTGAGGCCACCGACACCGAACTGGCCGATGACGAACGGGAGCTCCGGGGCCTTGAGTGCTCCGCGCACGTCACGAATGAAGTGAGCCATGTTGTCCGCATACTCGGCGGTGGCCCGCTCGTCGATCATGTCGTTCCAGCCCTGGAACCAGACAAAGCCAGCGAGTTCGTGTCCTCGGTCTTCGGCGTCAGGGAACATGGCCGGGAGGTCCTTGAGGGTGGCGTCGATCTCCGCGAGCATCGCGCGATAGGTCGCGCCGAAGCTGTTTTGGATCTCCGCTGGGGTGGCATCGGGGCGCTTCTTCTGGGCCCGGGCCAGGAGGTCCGCCAGGACGTCCTTGCCGGGCAGGCCGGCGCTGGGGCTCCGGAAGTCGCGCCACAGGCTGCGGCCTCCCCAGGCGACCTTGATGATGAGCACGGGGGCCTCGTGGTGATCGCCGACCACGTGCCCAAATTCCAGCTCGGGCCCGATTCGATCCGGGCTGCCGTAGCCCACGGTGAGCGGGCCCCGGCGATCGAGGAAGTCGATCGTGACGTCGTCCCGCTCGATCCACTTGCCGTCGTTGTGGAGGTGAGCGAAGCGCGGCGCGGTCTTCGGGTCGGTGATCTGGTGCTCAAGGACGGAGATGCGTGCCTTGCCCTCCATGTTGGATTGGCCCGCGAGAATGTAGACCTGGATCGGGGGATCCTCGGCGGCGGGCAGCGGGGGAGTGGGCAGGGCGGCGAGGAGGAGCGTCGTGGTGAGCAGCATGCCGTCCAGGGTAAGGGCGCGCGGGGATTGCCGCGAACCGGTTCACCTTTTTGGGGGGGCGTGGGGAAGGCCGAAATAGGAGAGAGGCGACGGGCGCGGGTGCGCTCGTCGCCTCTCCTGGGGCTCACCGAGGTGGCGGGTCTACTTGGGTAGGGTCCGCTTTCCTTTATGGTTCATCTGCTGACGCAGATGAGACTGAGACTACTGGAACGTCACGGCGAAGCCGCGCGTGAAGTTCGACGTCGCCGACGGGTTGTTGTCGCGGTGCCAGCACTGGAAGTTGAAGGTCTCGCCCGGGAGGGCTGCGACGGTTCCAACTGGCTGGACGATCGCGGTGGTGTCCACCGTCAGGCCCAGGGCTCCGAAGGGGCCCGAGCTGCCGATCTGCGTCAGGTAACGTCCGGTCTCAGCGCCGACGCAGAGGTTGCCTTGGCTGCCGCCGGGGTTCGTGATGAACGCTTGGTTGCGTGACACCACGAAGAACCCGAACTGGTTCGGAGGCAGGTTGCCAGCGAGGAGCGCCAGGTTGTTGAGGGCGATCTCGTTCGATCCAGATGCCGTGATCTCGCCGACGTTGCCAGTGGAGTTCGCAACGCCCACGCAGTACGACACGCCGATGGGGCCGCCGCAGTCTGTGTCGCTGATCTCAAAGTCGTCGATAGCCGCTTCAACGATCGAGCCGCCACCGGCGTCCTCGGCGATGAAGCGCAGCTGAACCTGGGACGTGAGGGACACGAAGTCCGCCAGACGGAACGAGGCTTTGATCCAGCCGCCCGACGTGCCTGCGCCCGAGGGGCCCACGCGCTCGAGCAGGGTCCAAGTGCTACCGCCGTTGTCGCTGATTTCGATGTCGAAGACGTCCGCGTTGGCGTTGCCCCCCTGATCGTTCGAGTACCAGCGGAAGTAGGAGATCGTCGGATCGTTCAGCGAGGCCACGTCGTAGAGGCGCGTCGTCAGGGTCGTGAAACCGCCATCGACGTCCGCGGCTCCGAGGCTGCCACCTTGAATGCCTTGGCCGGTGAACCAGCAAGCGCCTCCGATCGGGCTGTTGTCGTCCTCGGGCTGGGCGTCGGTGCCCACCGGGTTGCCCCGGGCCCAGATCCCCGTGGAGGCGGTGTCGCCAGGGGCTCCACCGACCCATCCATCGGCCGTCTGCATGTTGTTGGAGGCGGCGACGGTGATGCCTTCAGCGGCCGTCGTCGAGTAGAAGGCAGTGGGTGCATCGGCCGGGAGCGTCGACTGCGAACCGGAGTTCGATACGGCAGCGATGTACCACTTCACGTTCGTGTCGCAAGGTACGGCCGGGAAGTCCCCGGTGAAGTTGCCGTTCGGGAGCTGCGTCATCGGGACGGACGTGAAGCCGGCGCCGATGTCGTAGTTGAGCGACAGACCGTTCGGGTCGACGGTGCCGGCGACGAGGCCTTGTGCACTGACTTCCACGCTGTCACCCGCGGGGTTCAGGATGCTGGGGAGCCCGCCGACCACGTCGAGCGAGATTCCGTCGAGCTGCATGACGAAGAGTCCGCGCTCGATGTCACTGCCGATGACGACTCCGCTGGGGAAGTAGGGGTAGCAGCTCCAGAGGCCGTTGAACGACGTCGAGGTGGAGCTCGGCGCCGTATCGAAGTAGCCGATCTCGGGCGGGTTGTTCAGGTTGGCGTCCACGTCGAAGATCCGAAGACCCGAGGTGTAGTTCGCCTGGAAGAGCAGCCCGTCCTTCGTGTACATGTTGTGACCGATCGCGGGGTCGCCGTTATCGAACACGCCGATGTAGCTCGCGTTCCCGGGATCGGAAACATCGAACACGCGGGTCGACGTCGTCGAGACGGTCGCGCCCTCGTCCAGCTCGTCTCCGAGATAGAAGCGCGTGAGGTCCTCGGACAGCCAGCCCTGGTGGCTGTACTCGTTGCCCGGGTAGCTCACCTGGCTCAACGAAGTGATGTTGGACTTGTTGGTGACGTCGAGGACCGAGAGGCCGGTGTCCTGGAAGCCGCCGTTGAAGCCGCTGCAGCAGTACGCGATCTGGCGTCCGGCGTAGGGGCCGGTCGTGTAGGTCACGATCTGTGCGTCGTGCACGTAGCGAGTGTTCCACTGGCCGACGAATTGGGGCGAGCCCGGGTTCGCGAGGGAGTAGATCCGCAGCCCGTTGCCGCTTCCGCCCACGCGGTAGAGGAAGCCGCTGACCTCGTCGATGGCGACGTTGTGCGTGGCGTTCGTCCCCTGGCCGGTGATCGTGGTTTCCAGGGTGACCGTGCCGTTGTCGACGTCCGACAGGTCGATGACCTGAATGCCGTTGCCGCCCTCGGAGACCGTGTAGGCACGGTCCTGGTAGGTCTTGATGTCCCGCCATGTGCTGGAGGGACCATTGATGCGGCCGATGACCTGGGGCATGCCCGGGTTGGTGATCTCCACCACGACGGTCGCACCGGTCGTACCCATTAGTGCGTACTCGCGGCCTGACGGGGAGACGTAGCCCCAGCAGTCGTTGCCGTTCTCGTTGCCGTTGCCGAGGTCCGACATCGTCAGCCAAGCGGACAGGGACACGCCGCTGGCGGGGAAGCCCAGGTTGGCTTGGGATGTGCCGAAGCTAGCACCGTTGGCAGCGGTCGGGACACCTGAGAGGTATCCCGTGCCCGCCACGGGGGGCTTGCGGTCGAGGAGCTTGGGGTCGTCTTCGTGCGCGACGGCGGTCGCGGTTAGAAGGAAGCCGAGTCCGGCGGCGGCGAAAGCCGCGCGCGAGTCAAATCGAGTCATCGATGGACGGGAGAAGGGCGCTGGGAGAATGGGGGAGTCCTGGAACGTACGAGACGGTACCCCGCGGTGCCGAAGAGTATCCGGCCATGGCGCCAGGGGCGCTCGGCGGGACTCATCGGGGAAACGTCGGGGCCGAATCGGGATCGATCCGGGGAGTCGAAGGCGGTTTCAGGAGCGTTTCCGAAAGGGGCTCCCCGTTCAGGGAGTCCAGGAACGCGCGTAGATCGGCCTTCTCGTCCAACGTGAGACGCAGGGGGCGCAGAATCTGTTCCTGGTGATGGCTCCTTCCCGTGGCGCCGGCGAGCTCTGAATAGAACTCCAACACGGCGTCCAGGTCGCGCAATTGCCCCTGGTGCATGAAGGGCGCCCGATCCGCGAGATTCCGCAGGCTCGGCGTACGGAATTCGCCCCAGGTCTCCGAGGTCTGTCTCAGGCTGCGAATCGCCTGAGCAGCAGCGCCTGTGGTGTCGTCGCTGTGGGGTCCGGCGGCGTGGAACTCGCTGTCGAGGAGCACGGCCGCGCCGTCATAGCGGCCTGCATCGACGGGTTCGCCCCCATGAAGAGTGGGCAACGCGTTGTTGTGGAATTCCCCGTCGGAGAAGTTGGGCCCGTTATGACAAAGCGTGCAGGTTCCCTTGCCCATGAAGATCATGAGGCCGCGCTGGGCCGCGGGAGACAACGAGCCAAGCTTCTCCTCATCTCCTTCGGCGAGGCCCTCCACGAAGCGGTCGAAGGGGGACGCGCCACGCACGAGGCGGCGCTGGTAGGCAGCGATGGCCTTGCCGGCGTTCACGAAGATCCTGTCGACATCCGCGCGCTGCTCGGGGGGGAGGGCGGCCCACCGGGAGGCCACCTCGGTGTCCCCCGGCTCGCCGCGGCGTGGCGGTCGCGCCGCGAGGCTCTGTCCCCCCGCGACGGCCTCGGAGAGCCACTTGGGGAGCTCTCCGAACACGTCGCCGTAGGCGCGCCGTAGCCCTTCATCTCGGGTGATGATCTCGGCCAGCTCGCCGCGGGTCGTGCCCATCTCGCGCGGGTCCTCCAGGGGGTCGAGGGCCTGCATCCACAGGGAGTCGGCGCGGCCGTCCCATGTGAGCCAACGGTGGTAGCTCACGTTGAGCAGGGTCGGCGTGTGGCGCTTGCCCTGGTCGACGCCCATCGCAAGGGAGAGGCCGTCCGTGAACCCAAGGTCCGGACGGTGGCACGTGGCGCATGACACCGCGCCGTTCGATGAGAGTCGTTCGTCGAAGAAGAGCGCTTGCCCGAGCTGGGCGGCGGCCGGATCGTCGGACACACGGTTGGTTGGGTCCGCGGGCGGCTCGGGCAAGGGCGAGAACGACTGGAGCCGCTTTCGCAGGGCGCCGGACACGTCGATCACTAGCTCGTGGCGCGCTGGCTCGCTCGGTGCCGTTTCCCCGTTAGGGGACTGGCGATCACAGGAGCAGATCATCGCGGCCGTCGCGACCATCGCGGGGAGGCATCGGACTGCCAATCGGTTGCCGACGGCTGGCTTTGGATCCTTCAAAGCGTCAGTTCGTAGCTCACTTGGGCGCGCTCGGTGCGCAGCCCTCGGGTCATGTCCACGTGGAACTCCCAGTGGCCGATCATATGGAAAAGAAGCCCCTCCGCACGGAGGGCGCCTTCCCCGTTGGGGACCAGCTCCACGTCCCGGAGCATGCCGTGCCCATGGGCGGGCATGCGCGCGTCGAGGGTGACGCTTCCGTAGTCCTCCAATCGGTCGCCGGTGCCGGGGGCGATGAGATCCACGATGACCGCAAAGGGCTCGTTCAGGGGGATCGAGCCGCCCTCAGGACGGATTCGAATCTGGAAGTTGCCGCGGGCGGAGCTCGCCGCGAGCGAGACCTGGTCGGCTTCGGCAAGGGACGGCGCCGCCGCGCCAGCAGCGGCCCCCGACGGTCCGCCCGTGGGGGGCTCTTCCTCGCCGCCGCAGCCGGCGAGGGGCGCGATCGCCAGGAGAACCCATGCGAAGGACGCGGCATAGGGCCGCCTGATGGAGTTAGACATGGTGGGAGGTGGTGCCGCGCCGCCTCAGCGGGGCTTCTTGAGGGGCTTCGTGTAGAGCCGACCACCGAAGCCGGTCAGGAAGTTCCCTTCGGTGTCGAAGATCTGTCCCCGGTGGCTCCCGTGGTCGATCACGATGAGACGGCCGTCCTCGAGCACAGCCAGGCCGCGGGGGTCGTGGAACTCCGTCCTGCCGAGGCCGGGCGTGCCAAAGCCGCCCACGTGGGTGGCTGCGCCTTCGGTCAGGTCAAAGGTCTCGATGCGCGATCGTAGGGGGTCGCTCACGAAGACGGAGGAGCCGCGGCAGACGATGGCGTCGGGGGCCAGAAGGACCTCGTTGCCGAATTCCCCCGCGAAGGAACCGTCGGCAAGAAAGTGCAAGACGCGTCCGAAGCGCTTCGGTCCGTCCATGCCGCGATCCACCACGAGCCATCCGCCGGAGGGTGAGGGGTGCACCCCACCGATGGAGGCGATGGGGCGCGCGCCTTGTCCAGCCCGCAGGATTCCCGTGGGCCGAAGCTCCCCGTCGAGGAGGATTCCGGCATTGTTGGCGCGGTCGGCGACCAAGATCTGTTCCCCCTGGGCGCACACCGATCCCGGCATGGGCGCAAGCCAAGCGGCTCGCTCGGCAGGACGTAGGCTTTGGGCCCAGTCCCCCCAGTCGAGGCCCTCCCCGGCGAGCTCCCCGAGGAGTAGTGCGTCGTGGTACTCGGCGACCTCGGGGTCCTGGGCGATGGGCTCATCGGGGCGGACCTTGAGGTGTGCCCGGGACAGGCGGCGTGCGCCCGTGTCGGTGACGAGCAGGGTGCGGCCCGCGTCCGTTAGCCAGAGTCCCGCGGGACCCTGGAGCATGCCGAGCCGCCTTCCGTATCCGAAGATCTCCGCCACCCGCACAGGCCCTTCCCCGCGCAGGTCATGGACCTGGACCCGGTGGCTCTCAGGGGAAAACGTGACGAGGTAGCTCCCCGACGCCGATGCGTCAGGCCCGAGGTGGGCTCCCGGGGCGCCAAGGCCCACGCGTGTGGGGTCCTCCACGGGTTCGGCCCCTGGTGCTCGCGAAAAGAACTGCACGCGGCTATAGAGGGGCTCAGGGAGCGCGAGCAGCGCCGCGTCCGTGGAGATCGCAACGTCCACCGGATAGTGCAGCCGGCCTTCACCTTCGCCGGGGCGGATGGCGTGCACGCCAAATCGGTACTTGAGGGGAAGCGGCAGCGCGGGATCAAACGCTTGGACGCGGTGGTTTTCCGTGTCCGCGACGAAGATCAGCCCATCCGCCACTGCCAGGGCCGACGGCGTTGAAACGAGGGAGGGGAAGGAACCCCAGTCGCTGAACCAGCGGACCAGGGAACCGTCGAGGCCTGCGATTCCGATCCGGTGCCGGGATCCGTCGGCGATCGCGATTTGCGTTGAGCCGTCAGGGCCCCCGATGAAATGGGCCGCCGTGGGGCGGGCGAGATTCTCTGGGGTGAGCACGCGCCACTCGCCGCTTGCCAAGTCGAGCACCTGGACGCGGCGATTGCCGGTGTCGGCGACGATCAGTTGACCGGGGCCATCTTCGGCGCCTCGCCACTCCACGTCGGCGGGGAAAAGCACCTGGCCGGGGCCGGCGCCCTTCTCGGCGAGCACGGTCCACGTCCCTTGCCTGTTGTCCTTTGGGTTGGCGCCGTCGAGGCGAAGCACTTGGTGCAATTCCGAGTCGACGACGAAGAGCTGCCCATCCAGGCCGGCCGCGACGCCGCTCGGGCGTCGAAGTGTGCCTTCGCCAGCGCTGAAGTCCGGGGAGAGTTGAGCGCTGCCGTCCACACTGACCGAAGCCCACCGCAGTCTTGGGGGAGTCCCAGCGCTGCCCTCCTCGGCGATCCACAGGTGGTGTGAGCCATCGGCCCCCTCCGTAAATTCGACGGCCACGGGGCGGGCGAGGCCTTCCAGAGTGCCCACGTATCGCCCGATGTGAGTTTCCCCCTGCTGTGCGGCCCCGGCAGGGGAGAGAAGGCATGTGGCTACGATGGCGGCAAGAGGGGATCCCATGGCGCAGAGTGTAAGTCGTGCTCGGGTCCTCATGAAGGATGGGCCAGAGGGCGATTCATCCATCGGAATTCGATCCCTTAGCGCTACGATCCCTTACGCGCGAGACAAGTGAGCACGCGGGAGGGCCTTTGGGCGCGCCCGCCGGAGGGGTCAAGGGCGAGCGGCGGAGGTCGCGGATGGGAAGGGCAGAACCGAGTCAGTCACAGGATACGGGTGGCACCGCTGGTCCATTCGACGAGCGCGATGGGATCGTGCCGCTTCCGAGCCATGATTCCGGCGTCGACTCTGGTATCGATCTGTCTCTTATACACATCTGACGCTGCC
>OJFX01000371.1_pt1 | contig 16783 bp, 12 predicted proteins | sample 1594171 | NCBI WGS metagenome assembly OJFX01 (sample SAMN05416840, study PRJEB24817) | seawater metagenome | isolation source: Sea water | place: Canada:Atlantic | collected 2013-07
CCCGCCCCGCGCCCCCTCTCCCGCGTGACCGTGGCAGAACCGTTCACCACGGGCGTCCGGGCCATCGATGGGCTCAACACCCTGGGCCGCGGCCAACGCGTGGGCATCTTCGCCGGCGCGGGCGTCGGCAAGTCAACGCTACTCGGGCAGATCACCCAAGGCACGGACGCCGACGTCGTGGTCGCTTGCCTGGTCGGCGAGCGTGGCCGCGAAGTGCGCGACTTCCTCGAGGAGACCATCGGCCCGGAGGGTCTCAAGCGATCCGTCCTCGTCGCCGCCACGTCCGACCGCTCCCCCCTGGAGCGCCTGACCGCCCCTTGGGTGGCCATGACCATCGCCGAGCACTTCCGCGATCAGGGAAAGAACGTGCTGCTCGTGCTCGACTCGATCACTCGCTTCGCCCACGCGGCACGCGAGATCGGTCTCGCCGCTGGCGAGCCCCCCACCACGCGCGGCTATCCGCCCAGCTTCTTCGCCATGGCCCCCAAGCTCCTCGAGCGCATGGGCCGCACCGCGAGGGGCAGCATCACGGGCCTCCTCACCGTCCTCGTGGACGGCGAAGGCGAGGACGACCCGGTGGCCGACTCCCTGCGCGGGCTCCTGGACGGGCACATCGTGCTCTCACGGGCCCTCGCACAGGCCGGGCACTTCCCGGCCATCGACATCCTCGACAGCCTCTCTCGATTGATGCCCAAGCTCGCCGATGGCCCGCACGCCCTTGCGGCAAGACGGGCCCGCGAGCTCATGGCCGCCTGGCGGGACGGCAAGGACCTCGTCGACGTCGGCGCGTACCACCGCGGTTCGAACGCCGCCCTCGATATGGCCCTCGATCGCATGCCCGCCATCGACGCCTTCCTTCAGCAGGACACCAGCGACCCAACCTCGTTCGCTGACTCCGTCGAGATGTTGCAGATGGTCACCGGACTCATGGAGGGCGCCCGATGAAGCCCTTCCGACTCGCGCGCCTCCTGCGCCTCAAGGAAGAACAAGCGAAGATCAAGCGGCTCGACTGGGCACTCTCCGAGCGAGACGTGGCCAGCGCCGACGATCGGGTCACCCAGGCCAAAACCCAGGTTGCCCTCGGCGAAGAGCAGCTCCGGGGGAGCCTTGTGACCCGCCGGGCCTCCGGCGGCATGCAGTCGCTCCTTGGCGCTCACCAGGTCCTCGACAGCCAGCGCGAGGACATCGACGTCCAGCGTGCGCGCCTGGAACAAGCCCGTCTCGTGGCGGGCGAAAAACGACTCGAGAGCCAGGCGGCCAAGCGCGATGTGGAAGCCCTCGCACGACTGGAGCACCGATGGCTCACGGAACAGAAGTCGCTTGCTCGCCGGCGCGTAGCACGGGCTAGCGACGAGTACATCGCCTCCAAGGTGAGCATGAAACAGGCCCTTGCTGCGCGTCAGCGCGGCGCGGATGGAAACGCAGAGACCGATCGAAACTGACCAATGAACAACCTCCTCAAATACGTCGCCTACGGCATTGGTGGGCTCTCGCTCCTCATTGGATCCTTCGTGACTTTCTCGGTGCTCACCGGCACCCCCATGCACGAGATGAAAGCCGTCGGCGGCATTTTCCCCGAGAGCGTCACCGCCGAAGAGGTCGTGAGTGACAACAACCAGCTGCCCATCCCTGAAGAGGAGCGCAGCCAGGATGTACGCAGTCCGCGACAGGTCTACGACACGGCGTCGACCCCCCTCGGGGCGTTCGCGCTCCAGGACCCCTTCTCCGCGGAGGAGCTGCGCAACCTCGAAGAACGCCTCCAGCGCAAGCTCGACGCCGTCGCCATGCGCGCCCGGGAGCTCGACCAGCGCGAGCGGGAGCTCGATGAGGAACGCCAGCACGTGCAGGATCTCTACGTGGAGATCACCGAGCTCCGCACTTCGCTCCTGAACCAGTCCGCCGAGAACGAAGCTGCGAGCGACGAGGTCGGCCGCGACGTCGAGGTCCTCGCCGAGCAGAAAGCCAAGGTCTACAAGCAGATGGCGAGCATCTTCGAGGAGACAGAGGCCGCGGAGGCCGCCGCGATGCTCACGGACAACTACGCACCGAAGGAGGCCGCCAAGGTCCTGGTCCACCTCGAACCCGAGCGAGTCAGGGAACTGATGGGGGCCATCCACAAGCTGCTCCCAGACGAAGGCGGCCAATACCTGAAAGCTCTGCAGGACTTCAGAACGGTCAACCAGTAGCACCCAAAGCGCCCCGGCGATCTTCTCGATCGCCGGGGCGCTTCTTCTTTGCAGCGGGCCTCAATCGGTACGGGGCTCGGCCCGGGGCTCCGGGCGGGGCTCGACGTTCGATCGGATATGGATGTCCCTCTGGGGGAACGCGATCTCGATACCCGCCTCGCGGAAGGCCTTGTCGATGTCCGTGTGGAGCTGGTTGATCATCTCGGGCCAGATGTCACGGTTCTCGATGAACACGCGCAGTTGGAAATCGAGGGTGCTGTCACCGAACCGCAGGAAGATGGCAGTGGGCTCCGGATCCTTGAGCACGAGATCACTCTCATGGGCGACCTGCAGCAGGATCTTACGCACCGACGCAGTGTCCGAGCCGTACGCAACGCCCACAGGGATCACCGTCCGGGTGACGGAGTCGCTCAATGTCCAGTTCACGATGTTGCCCGTGATGAACTGCTTGTTCGGGATCAATGATTCCTTCCGGTCCCAGTCGAGGATGGTCGTCGCCCTCATCCGGAGCTGCGTCACGCGGCCCTCCACGCCACCGACCGTCACGATGTCCCCCACCCGTACCGGACGTTCGATCAGGATGATGAGGCCAGAGACGAAGTTCGCGAAGATCTCCTGGAGACCGAAGGCTAGTCCAAAGGTCAACGCGGCCGCGAGGAACTGGATCTGCTGCCAGCCGACGCCGAGGGCGCCGGACACGGCGCTGACCCCGAGCAGCAGAATCACGTAGCGAGTGATCGTCGAGATCGCGTACCTCGCGCCGCCGTCCATCGGCAGCCGCTGAAGGACCGTGAGCTCGAGCAGCGCCGGTAAGTTCCGAGCCGCGACAAGGGTCAAGATCCCGAAGATGATCGCCATCAAGAGATCCGCAAGCGTGAGCGAGGCGGGAATGCCGTTCGCCGGCGCCGCCTGATCACTGGACGCGTTCGCCGTTTCGCCCGTCGCCGGGACCATCCCAGGCAGCGGCATCGCGGAGCTAGTCCCGCTGGAGCTAGTCCCGGTGGAGCTAGACCCGGTGGAGCTAGACCCTGTGGAGCTAGACCCAGTGGAGCTAGACCCAGTGAAGCTCGCCTCCAACGCCGCCGCCTCAAGGCCCGCAATGTCCTGCCCCCTGTCCGGCTCATTCTCCAGGATGGTCATCACCGGATAGAGCTGAACGCGGTCGAAGGCCCGCAGCGCGGGGAGGGTGCTCGCCCAGATGAAGTAAAACGCAGCGAAGCTGGCCAGGGTCAGAGCGCTCTTGAAGAGCTGCCTTGTCTGAGCATCCACGGCCGGAATGTCGACCTTGTCCACATCGACGGCCGGGCCCCCGGACTCCGCCGTGTCGTCCTTCTTCTTCGCCTTCCGCTCCCGGCGCGCCTTGGCTTCGAGGGCCTGGCTTACCGCGAGGCGGCGCCGGGTGATGAAGAGCCAACGCAGCAGGAGCCCGTGCCCAAAGATCAGCGCCAAAGCCGTCGCCAGGGACAGGCGAAGGCGGTTCTCGAACTGCAGCGCCGTGTAGTCGTAACCCGCAAGGATGAGGCCGACGAGCCCCAGGGGAACCATGGGAAGCACGACTCCCCAGGCGCCGCGGCTGCGCCACAACAGGCCCCGGTCTTCGGTGGCCGTGCCGCTCCAGAGATCGCTCGCCGGATGGACGAGGCGCCTGAGGAAGATGAACAGCGCCACCATCCACACGACGAATGCCACGCGGCCAATGGAGTTCGTCCACTCCGGTTCCCGCAGTTGATCCAGGTACAGCGTCACGAACCCAAAGGTGACCGCAATGGGCAAGTACCAGCGGATCTCACGGCGCAGGAGAGCCATCGACGCGCTGGACCAACGGAAGTGCTGGACGCCAATTCCCTTTTCGCTCGCCACGCCGCGCACGAACCGTAGGACGAACCAGGTCACGGCGACCTCCGCCAGGGCGACATAAAGCGCCGCCAGCGCCGGATCGGGCGGCGACCCATCCGCGCCCGGGGGAACCGAAAGAATCCAAGCCGTCCCCCCAAGCACCAAGGGCCACGGCGCAGACAAGAGCGCCGTCTGCACGAGCGCACGGGCCGTGTACCAGAACTTGTCCGTACGGTAGGAACGCACAAGCCGGCCCAGCTCTTCGCGGCGAGCCTTCAGCGTTCGACGCATCGCAATGAGGCCGATCAGGAGCGCAGCGACCAGTGCCGTGCGCAGCGGGGAACGAGTCACCGCAGTGACCCAACGGTTTCCGGCGGCCTCCAGCGAGTGATCGCTTGCGAGGCTCACGACGTCCTTCGGCAGCCCGACCACCTCGGAGAAGGTCAACGCCTTCATCCCTCGCACCCAGAGAATGTGCTCTTCGATGATCCCCCGGTACTCCGCGGCGCTCGCGCTGAGCCCTGCGGCGTAGACCTTCTGCCTGATGTACTCCCCATGGAGCTCACTGAGCTCGTTGCGCACCGTAGTGGAGACCTTCCGACGCTCCCCAAGCAGGTTGATCGCCTCCTCGCGCAGGGATTCCGGCGCGGGCTCAGGGAGGTCCAGGGACGCGAGAAGCTCGTCCGCAGAGGCTTCGAGGTCACCGAGGGCGTCCCGGCGGTCTTCCAGGTCGAGCTTCTGCAGCTCAACCTCCGACAGCCTGTGATTGCGGGCACGTGAGGCCGCCTTCAGCGCCCGCGGAGTGGGCAGCCACTTGAAGTCCCTCTGGAGCGTCGCCCCCATGCCCTCCGTCAATCCGCCGAGGCCGAGCCGCGTGCGCGCAGCGGCCATGCGGGTCTTGATCTCTGCGTGCTGCGATTCGAGTCGAGCCACCTCCTCCCGTGCCGCCGCGATCTCACTGATCAGCCCCTCCTTGCCCACGAGCATGGCCAAGTGCTCGCGCTCAGGCTGGGCGAACGGCTCCAGGACAGGAAACCGGGTGACGATGGAATTGAGCCGCTCTTCCGCCGCGGACGCAGCATCGTCCCCAGACGCTTGACGCCTTTCGTTGAACCACGCGGTCCAAAGGTCGGCCGCCCGACTTGCCGCAGAGACCCGCGCCTGCGCTCGATCCTGCCGCAGTTGAATCAGCTCAGATTCGGCCTCGTACATCGCGGCCTCTGCTTCGAGCGCCCCGATGTCTGCGGTGCTGCGGGCCACCTTGGACTCGAGCAACGCCCGACTCTCTTCGTTCTCGGGGGCTGTGGGCAGCCCGTTGAGCTCTTCCTTCAGGCCTTCAATGGACACGCCAAGCCGCTCGATCTCCCCGGGGATCTTCATCAGCCTGTCCGATCGAGACTTCGACTTGCCCTCGAGGCTCGTTGCCGTCTCCTTCGCCGCCTTCAGGAGTCCCTGGGCCCGATTCACGCTCGCTTCGAGCTCCGCTAGCGACGGGGTCGGTAAGGCCTTGCGATCGGGCTCCGAAACGGGCGCGGGGGGCTCCTGGCGAAGGTCTTCCATGGCGCCTGGCGCGCGGTCGCGGGCCGCAATGGCGACCTTCTCCCGCTCCTTCGCCTCGGCGGTCTGGCGCTGCAATCGGTCGAGTTCCGACTCCGCCTGAGCCGCAGGGGTTTCAGGCTCCCCCTGAAGCGCCAACGCGACGGCATTCGGGAGGATCTGCCCTGGGCCGCCACCGATCGCAACGATGGCGGCTAGCGCCGTAACAAGGAACCTCATCGCTCGCCCCCAAGCCAACCGAGGCGCCGGAAGAGAAGCAGGAGCATGCCTGCAATCACCGTGCAAACGGCGATGAAACCTGCGTAGCCGTAGGGACTGCGTAGCTCCGGCAGGTTCCATGGGTGGGACTGGTCGAAGTTCATTCCGTACACGCCGGCGATGAAGGTCAGGGGAATGAAGATCGTCGAAACGACGGTGAGCACGCGCATCACATCGTTGGTCTTTTGCCCGACGATCGAGAGGTGCAGGTCCACGAGGCTCGTGGTGAGTTCGCGATAGCTCTCGTTGACCTCAACGAGCTGCATGATGTGGTCCAAGGTGTCACGCAGATGCAGGCGAGCGTCTCGGGTCACAATAGGAGAGTTGCCGCGGTGGAGCTGGCCGAGGGCCTCGCGCAAGGGCCAGGCGGCCCGGCGGAACGCGGCCAGGTTGCGCTTGGTCCCGTAGAGGTCGCGCACCATGCCTGTGCCTTGGTCATCCGACTCGAGCACGCGGTCCTCGTGCTGATCGATGCGGTCTCCATAGTGCTCGAGGACCGGGAAATAGCCGTCGACAAGGGCGTCGATCACCATCATGGCGAGGTAGTCCGCGCCGCTCGAGCGAATCATGGGACGGCCCCGGCGAATTCGATCGCGCAGTGGTTCGAAGCAGTCCTGATGGGTCTCTTGGAACGTGAGGACCAAGCCAGGCAGGATGAAGAGACTGATCTGCTCCCACTGGAGGTCCTTACCGGGCAGCATCGTGACCATGCGCAGGACGGAGTACGCATAACCCTCGTACTCATCGACCTTGGGCCGCTGGCCGACGTTCACGACGTCGGACACCGCCAGGGGATGGAGCTTGAGCAGCTCCCCAAACTCCCGGACGATCGACCCGTCCCCGAGCCCTCGAACATCGATCCAGGTCACGGCGCGCTTGCCGGCGAAGTCGATGGCCTCGGCCGGGGAACTGACGTTGGTCTCGTCAAGTCCGTCGAGGTCGAAGCTAAGCACGGAGACGATCGGCTCGATCGTCTCCGTCGTGGGCGCGAACTCCCCCGGGGGGGCACCACGCTTGGTGAATTTTCGATCGAAGTGGCCCATCGTGGCCCTTGACGATATCGACGAACAGGCCGCTGCCTCAGGGGAAGATCCCAAAGTGTGTCGGACAGCCGCTGCCGCGGGACTCCATGCGGGCAGCGCCCAGGTCGAGCGTGTATCGTCCCCTGGTGATTCCCGTGGCCCCTTCGCTCCCCGATCCTGGTTCCGGTCCTTCCCCGTCAAGGGCACGGGTCCTCGTCGCCGCCTTGACCCTGTTCTTCGTGGCCCTCGCCCTGCGCTGGACCGGCATCGGAAGTGGGATGCCCCACATCGGCGAGCCGGACCCCTACATCGTCCAGCAGATGGACGCCCTGCGGGAGCGTGGACTTGCGGACCGTCACATGGCGGGGTGGAAGTACCCGCACCTTGTGGCGACGATCGCTGCCGCTCTCCCCCTCGAGCTCGACACGCTGCCGCAGGGCGCTCCGCTCGAGGCGCACCTCGCCGAAGCATCCAAGAAGCGCGTGCACGTGCGGCGCGTCACAGCTTTCCTGTCATCCGTCGCGGCCCCGGCCACGTTCCTGGTGGCCCTGCGGCTGCTTGGGTTCCGGTGGGCGCTCTTGGCGGGACTGATCGCGGCCACGAGCCTGCTCCAGCTCTGCTACTCCTGGCAAGCACGGCCCCACGGCCCCGTCGCGGGCATGGCGGCGATGGCGACGTGGCTCTGCGTTCGCTTCGGGGAACGACCCTCCCTCCCGCGCGCGGGCGCCATGGGGTTCGGCTGCGCCCTTTCCCTGTCGACCCTTCACACCGGCGCCGCCGCCCTCGGCCCCATGGGAGTCGCGCTGCTCTTGGCCCTTGGATCCATGAAGGGGCGTCGCTGGCACGTCCTGGGCATGGCCGCAGCCGCGGGCCTGATCGTGACCAGCATCGGCACCTGGTTCTACCTGCGCGCCAGCGACGGGTTTGGCGTGCAAGCCGCCAAAGACGCCTTCGCCCTCGACGGATCCGGTGAGGCCGACGCCAAGGTCCTCGGGAACTTCTGGATGAGCGGGCACCCCCTGCCGAACGTCGCCTTCACCGGCGAAGGCCTGCGGGTCTTTGGCCGCACGATGACGATGCTCGATCCGATCCTCGGCGTGCTCGCGTTGATCGGCCTGGTCACGTCCCTCAAAGGGCTCCTTCGGCCCCGGCAGCTATCGCCCGCCGCATGGTGCTTGCTCGCCTTCACGGTGCCAACGTTCACGGTCCTCTGCGGCTACACCCTGAGCTACTCCCGGTTCTTCCTGCTCGTGATCCTGCCCCTGGCCGTCGCCGGGGCCGCGGGCTGCAGGTCGATCGCGCGGCTCCTTCCAAAGGGCCACGTCGGCGCCCTCGGGGCGGGCCTCGCGTGCGCCCTGATGTTCTTCGTCGCTGGCAAGTTCGCCTGGCTCCGCACACAGCCCGATTCCTTCACGGTCGCTGCCGAAACCCTGGAGCGCGAAGGCTTGGCGAAAGGCGTCGTGCACCGCACGAACATCGGGAGCTTCCCCCGCTTTGTGGATCCCGCATTCCTGCCCGAAAGCACCCGCTGGACAGGGCACCCTTGGGAGCGGTATCAGCTCGACCTGAAGGCGCGGACAGGGGGCGTCAGGATGAAGATCCTCACCCTGCAGGGCATGGCCAAGATCCTCCAGTCACCCGACCCCGCGGGCGCCGCGGCCAGCGAGCTGAGCGACGCAGACGCCGCCATCGTGGCCCTCTCGCCGCGCCGGGGTCGCCCGCTGATCGCCAAGCGCTGGGACGACCTCCGCGATACTTGGCTCAGGGCCCTGGACCGACCCGGCTGGGAAGCCGTCGAGACCATCTCCACCACCACGGGCGAGCCAGGATTTGCCACGGGCTACTGGGTCTCGTTCCCGGCGGTCCTCCGGGCCCAGCGCCTGGGCCCGACCATCTCCGTCTATAGGCGCGTGGCGCGCTAACCCTGGGATTCCCTCCCGCGGGGCCAGCAAGGGGATCCCGGCCAGGGTCCCCCCGCGACGGGCCCTAGGAGGCCGCCACCGCGCGCTGCCCCCACGTCTCCGCCTGGTCGAACATCGACCGAGCATGCATGTATAGGAAGAGCTGCCAGGCCACCGCGGGCCAAGCCCCGGGCTTCTTGCGGGCCGCACCGATGACCTTCCTCACCATGGCACCTTCGGCGGGCCCCATGAGGGGGATCTTGCCGAGGACCGCGGCGCTCAGGTCGTCCACCGCGCGGGGTGGGCCGCCGGTACCGGCACCGGCCGGCACATCCGGCATGTGGCTTTCGCCGAAGAGCTCGATGTGTCGCACCAGGCGCGCGCCGAACGTCTTTGGGTCGTAGAGCTCGTTGCAGAGCCACTTGATGCCGCAGGTCAGCTCGTCCGGCGTCATGCCCGCGGGCACGATGTTCGTCATGAGCGGGCTGGCGATCGTCTCATGGCCCGTGTCCAGTAGCCGCCCCGCGGCGGCCATGCGCGCGTATAGGGGCGTGCCCTCGGGCGCCACGAGAAGGCCCACCGTGTAGCAGCCGACGGGGGTGCGCGAGGCAAACTCGGCGATGCGTTGGAACGTACCGGCGTCGTCGTTATCGAAGCCCGCGATGATGCCCGCCTGCACGGCGATGCCGTGGCGCGAGAACATTTCGATGGCCGCCTCGAGATCCACGAGGTTCTGGCGCTTCTTCGCTTCCTTGAGGCTCGCCTTCTCGGGGGTTTCGATTCCCAAGAAGACCGTGCTCAGCCCAGCGTCCGCGCACAGGGCCAGGAGCGCCGGCTCGCGCGCGAGGTCCACGGAGAGCTGCGTCGCGAAATGAACGGCTCCGTCGGGCCGGCTGTGATTCCAGTCGCGGAGGGCCGTCATGAGCTCGGTCGCGTGCCGCCGGTACACCGTGAGGTTGTCATCCGCGAGGTAGATCTGTCGCAGGCCGCGTCCATAGAGGTCGTCGAGCTCGGCGAGGACATGTTCGATCGGCTTGTGACGCTGCTTGCGGCCGGCGTAGACAATGACGTCGCAGAACTCGCACTCAAACGGGCAGCCCCGCGATGTTTGCACGGAACCCATGGACGCACGGTCCAGGGGGTAGAGATCCCAGCGCGGCTGAACGGGAACGCTGAAGTCCGCGGGGGCTCCCTGGTACTCCGGCTGGGTTTCGCCGCTCACGAGGTCCGCAAAGAACTCGTTGGCGATGGGCTCGAGCTCGCCGCGCACGAGGATGTCCGCGTAGGGGCGCACCGTATCGGAGCTCAGGCTGGCAAAGGACCCGCCGAGGATGACCTTCTTGCCGATGGACCGAAAGTGCCGCGCCAGCTCCATGGCCCTCGGCCATTGGTTCACTTTGCCCGTCAGCCCGACGTAGTCCTCGTCGGGGGCGAGGTCGACGGTCTGGCACTGCTCTTCGCAAACGCGGACGGGGAATCCGTCGGGGGCCATGGCGGCCACGGTGACGGTGGCGAGATCCGCGATCATCACGGCCTGGGGCAGGCCGTAGTGTTCGTAGATATTGCCGCCGAGGTAGCTCGGCGACGGCGAGAGCGGGTTGATGAGGTAGAGACCCTTCATGTTCATCCGGGAAAGCGGGATAGGAACAAGGCGAGGGGGCGCTCACCGGAGACGGCCTCCGCGTGAACCGGGGGAAGATCCGGTGGCCACGGGAGAGCTCTGGGGTGCGTCCAAGGCCCCTCATGGGGGCATCTCCCCCATCGTAGCCGCCTCCAGAGAAGATTTTTCGGGCGAGAGGCCCCTGGGCCATCAAGGGAATCGTGCCTCAGGTCGATACGGGGACCGTAGGAGCCCCCTGAATCATGGACCTGAACACCGTAATTGGCGCCGCGCTCGCCTTCATCCTAGTCCTCGGCGCCATGGCCATCGGCCCCGGCGGGGTCATGGTGTTTGTGCACGTACCCTCGATGATCATCGTCTTCGGGGGCACCACAGCGGTCATCATGCTGGCCTTCCCAACGGCGGACCTGAAGCCGGTGATGAAGATCATGCTGATCTCAGCCGTCCGGAAGTCCTCGACTCCCACCGAAGAGATCGACCGCATCGTCGACTTCGCCAACCTCGCCCGCAAGGAAGGCCTTCTGGCCCTGGAGACCAAACTCCAGACCGTCGACGACCCGTTCTTCGGCAAAGGCGTCCAGCTCGTCATCGATGGTTTCAGCGCCGATACCGTGCGCGACATCATGGAGCTCGAGGCGGAGTGGGAAGACAGCCGCCACTCCACCGGACGCAAGATCGTCGATCAGCTCGGGGCGTTCATGCCGGCCTTCGGAATGATCGGAACCCTGGTGGGCCTCGTGCAGATGCTCCAGGACCTCTCTGACCCGAACGGCATCGGCCTCGGAATGGCCACTGCGCTGCTCACGACGCTCTACGGCGCCATGGGCGCCAACATGGTGTTCATCCCCGTCGCCGGCAAGCTGGAGATGGTCGCCAAGACCAACCAGCAGCTCCGCAAGTTGATGATCGAAGGCATCGTCGCGATCCAATCCGGCGAGAAGCCCCAGCTCATCAAAGAGAAACTGAAGGGCTTCCTGTCCCCGCCGATGCGGGCCCTCGTCGACGCCGAGAGCTGAGATGCCAAAGCAGAAGATCATCTACAAGGAGGTCATCGTTGGTGTCGATGGCGCTCCGGCATGGATCACGACGTTCGTGGACATGGTGTCCCTGCTCGTGACGTTCTTCATCCTGCTGTACACGTTCTCGAGCATCCGCGAGTTCGACACGTTCACCTACCCCAAGAACATCATCAGCACCAGTGGCGTGTTCAAGGGCGACGCCTCTGACACGATGGAGGCGCCCCAGGACGACCTGATGCTCGGCATGGACCTGGCCCGTGGCTCCCGCAAGCGCCACACGCGCCCGGTCAACGAACTCCTCGAGAGCATGGACGACATGGGTCAAAAGCTCACCGAGGAGCACGTGCCCGTGGACCTCCGCAAGGTCGCAGATGGGATGAAGATCCGCTTCCCCGACAACGCCGGATTCCGTCCCGGCGACGCCACGGTGAACCGCGCCCTCGCCAAGGCCCTGCGCGAGCTCGGCGGCACGGTGGAGTACTACCCCATCATGATCGTGCTCGCGGGCCACACCGACGACGCGTTCGTCCCGTCGCCCAAGTACCCCAACGCCGAAGCCCTCTCCATCGCCCGGGCCAGGGCCGCCGCCGATGTCCTCATCGAAGAAGGCGGCTTCGACCCCACCCTCGTGATGCTCGAAGGCTATGGCGATACGCGCCCGAGGGTCCAAGCCGAAACGGCGGTGGAACGCGCCAAGAACCGGCGCGTCGAAGCCCGACTTGTGTCCATGAGCCTCGACCGTATGGCGTCCTTGCAGCTCGGCGAAGATCCGGCAGAGGGTAAGTGATGGTCGATCTACCAGTCCTCAAGCCCCTGGTCGTCATCCAGAAGGTCAAGACCCAGGGAGCACCCGCTTACTTGGTGTCCTTCGGGGACATGATGACGCTCATCCTGTGCTTCTTCATCTTGCTCGTGGCGATGTCGAAGGAGCGCAACTACGGCCTCATGGCCCGCGGCATCGGCTCGTTTGTGGTTCAGGTCAAGTCCATGGGCCTCACGGGCGTTCTCGACGCCCACGAGAAGCAGGCGATCTTCAGTCAAATGCGAAGGCGCTTCAACCTGCCGCCCGAGGACGATCCCGAGCGCCAGGCGGCTCACGAAGAAGCTGCCCTCAACGAACTCATCCGCGCTGAGGATCTCGAGAACCTCGAGCCCCACGACGAAGTCCGCCAGCCGCGCCTCGCGAGCTTCGACCCCGACAGCGCCACGCTCACCCGGGCCTCACAGACCTACATCGACGCCCTCGTCGACACGCTCCGGCCCCGCGGCGCCCAGGTGCTGAGCCTCGAGGGGCACGCCCAGGACGCCGGCGAGAACTTCGGCTACGACTCCGCTCGTCTCGCCCATGCCCGCGCGGCCGCGGTGTCGGCGTACCTCGTCAACGAACACGGTTTCGACCCTCGGCGTGTCCGCGCCAAGGCCTGGTTCACCGAACTGGCCCGCGGCGGTTCCGCATCCAGAGGCGTCGACGCCCGACTCATCATCCCCGCTGGCCGCTAGGGCCGAACACCACTCCAGAACCATGGCTGACGAAGAAACGATAGACGCGCCGGACGAGGAAGGTGCGGCCACCGAAGAAGGTGGTAAGAAGAAGTCCAAGGGGAACATCAAGCTCCTCGGGGGCGTGATCGGATTGATCGGCGCCGGCACGATCCTCGCGGTCATGGCCATGCCGAAGACCGCAAAGACCCCCACCTTCGTGGGCCCCGCCATGCACGTGTTCCTGCCGGACGCAGACATGGTCGGAAACCCCCTCGACGACAACTTCTCGCGCTACATCAAGTTCAAGCCGAGCTGCTCGTACATGGCCTATGACCTCGCCTATCCCGAAGCGCGGCGCCAGGACCCCCACTACGAGACGATCCTGAAGCAGGCCATGCAGTTCACGATCTCCCAGTACCGCATCGACGAGGTCATGGCGGGCGCCAACCGAGACGCCTTCGCGGCGGCCCTCGAGGACGTGGCGGAGCCGATCCTCTTCCCGGTGCACCTCGGGATGACCATGAGCCCCTACGACCCCGACGAAGAAAGCGGCCTACGCCTTGGGGACAGCCAGGACCGAGAGGGTTCGTTCCGCGGACCGTTCTACGATCACGTACTCAAGGTCGACGCCCCCAAGAAGACGCTTCAACTCGACGACGGCCCGGAGGTTTCGTTCACCGGCAATGAGTACGACCTGCTCGTGGAGGCCGAAGACGGGACCAAGCTCTACGTGGACGTTCTCAACCTGGACGAGAACTTCGAGGGCGAGGTCAACGTAGGGATCATGGGCCGCATCCGGCGCATGTTCACCGGCGACATCATCGCCCAGTAGCCGTTGTCGCCAAGACGGCGCACCCCATCCTCACTCCCTCCTGATTGTCCAAAGACCGTAGACCCGACGACACCAAAGTGGCAGATAACGTGAACCCTGACGAAGCGGCGGCGCTCAGCGAAGCAGCCGGTGGAGATCCCTCCGCCGGCCGCGTCGCTGTCGTTACGGCCCGCGACTTCACGGTCCCGCGCACGCTCTCGGCCGACCGCATCGGTCGCATCCGCAAGACCCTCTCCGCCCGTCTACAGACCATCGCGAACGCCCTCGCCGGCCCCCTCCGTGGGCACCCCACGATGACCCTTGGCGAAGTAGCGGAGATGAACGCCCATGGCCTCTTCGACGGCTTCGTGAGGCCGTTCCTCGTGCACGGATTCACGTGCAACGGCCAGCAGGCTTGGCTCATCTGGGACGCGGCCGCAGCCCGTGCCGCCAGCGACACGATTCTCTCCGGCCCCGAATCCGAGGCCGAGGACGAAGCCCAGGCGCCCAAAGAACCCGGCGATCCGATGCTGACGCGGACGGAGCGCCGGGTCGTTGCGAGCCTCTTGGATTCGATGGTCGTGACCGTCGCGGATGAGTTTGGCCTCGCCATTGAAGCCGGGGAGATCTGGCAAGAGCCCGAGGAGATGACCACCCTCGAGGACCTCGGGCCCGACGCGGACTCCCGGCGCATGTTGATCCACCTCGGCATCGAGATCGAGAACGAGGAGCCGAGCGATCTGCGGATCTACTTGCCGGGGATCGTCGATCCTGACGAAGACCTGCTCGACCACGATTCAGACAATGCACCTTCGCACCTTGCGTTGGTGGACCTGGAGCTCTCTGTGCACCTTGGCGGTACTGACGTGCCCCTTTCGGAACTACTCGCCATTGAGATCGGCGACGTGATCCCGCTCGACTCGCGAGTTGGCGACCTTGTCGACATCGAGATCGAAGAGAACATCTGCGCCCGGGCCCGCTTCGGCGCCCAGGAAGGCCGTTTGGCCGTGATCGTCGAAGAAGTTGGCCTGGCGCTCCCGCCGGCCGAGCCCAACGAATAGCTAGCCCCCACCCGATGCAAACCACATGACTGACGAAGCACAAACCGAAGGGCTCGAAAGCGCCATCGACGCAGCGACCGAGGCGGTCGCTGTCCAGGCCGCCGAGATCGGTGAACTCGACGGTCTGACCGACGCCGCGGGCCGCCCCATTGGCATGGACGCCCTTCTAGAAGTTCCGGTGCGCGTGACCGTGCGCATCGGTCGCGCGAGCCTCTCCCTCGGGGAACTCGTCAAGCTCGGCCCAGGCAGCCTCGTGCCCCTGGATCGCGAAGCCCATGAGCCCGCGGACGTCCTCGTCAACGGAAAGGTCATCGCCAAGGGCGAGATCGTCACCATCGACAACACATACGGCGTCCGGATCACGGCGGTCGAAAAGGACGCTTAGCGGCGTCCCGCCCCCGCTACTCGGGGGCCAGCGTCGCCACGACCCGGCGCGCTGTCCGAACGTCCACGGCCTGCGCACGGGGTGAGGACCCGGGGGGGATCTGCAGTGGATCCTCGCTGAGTCGGTTCAAGTCCTGGCGGGCCGCCCGCTCCTGGTCGCGGGCCCCCGCCTGGCCCATGAGAACGCCCGCGATGGAGGCCACGGCCCGGGGCACACCCGCGACCTTGTCGAACTCCCTGAGCCACCGCGGAAGGCGGCTCGTTCCTTCCCGCCGTCTGCGCTCGATCACGACCCGCATCGCGGCCACCACCGGATCCACCGCAGCACGCGCCCCGTCGATCCCTTCAAGGTCGCTCAGCGAACGTGAGATGCGACTCGCTTCGTCATCGCAAACGGCGACCAAGAGAGTCAACCGCGCCAGCTCGTAGCTCAGCGGCCGGCGCCTGCGCCAGGCGCGCCCATACTGGCGGGCGGCGAAGTTCGTCAGCTCGTGATCTTCGCCCAACAGCCCGCGCTCAAAGACCGTCACCAGATGATCGGAGCGGTACTGATGGAGCACCGCGCGCGCGGCACGCGCCAACTCCTCGTGACTTCCGGGCCGACGGCCCAGCTCCTCGAAGGCCGCCTCCACGTCGTCCAGTTCGCGGATCGGACGGCCGATCCTCGACTCGAGCATAGCCTCGGCCGCCATCTCCAGGTCGAGGCGTTCATCGATGCGTTGCTTGCGAACGGCGGACGTCGACGTGTCCCACACCCGCACCGAGGAGCTCGATCCGGTCGAGATGAGCGTGTTGCCGTCCGGCGCGAAGGCGAGCCTTCGGACCCAGCTCTCATGCCCGAGCAGGTCGAGCACGATCGTTCCCGTCGACGCTTCAATCAAGCGCACCAGTCGGCTGTGGGACGCCACCGCCAGCAGCCGCCCATCGGGGGACACGGCGATGTCCTCCAGCCCGTCCGTGTGCCAACTGTGCCCCACGCCACCTGACTGAGTCACGCCGACCCGTTTCAGGCTGCTCGCGTTCAGGAAAGCGAGCGCCCCATCGAGGCTCACCGTCGCCAGTTGATTCGATGCCTCCAGGTAAGCGATCGCGTCGATCTGCCCGCCATGGTGAGCGACAACCCGCTTCCGAAGCTCAAGGGACTCGGGGTCCATCGAAAGTAGGTCGCCGCCGATCGTCCCTGCGTAGACCGTCTTGCCATCCGAGGAGACACCGACGGAGGAGACCCCCTCTTTGGGGAGCCGAACCTCGGCAACGACCTCGCCGTCCGACAACCGCACGATCTGGACCTCCCCTGAGTAGGCTCCAAAGCACGCCAAGGGGCCATGGGTGGCCGTACCCGGCGTCGTGGCTGGCAACAGGATGGGCTCCGTCGCCTCCCCGCGCACCCGCAGGCGCCAAAGCAGCTCGCCGGTTTCGACGTTCCAGTTCATGACGTGACCGACCCGGTCCGTCGAGAGGATCTGCCGATCAGAGTCGTGCCAGACGAGCCCCATGAGCTCGGAAACGTGCCCGAGAATCAAAGTGTCGAGTCGCAAGGACGTGGCATCGTGGACTCGAATCGTGGCGTCCCGGCCCCCCGTGGCGAAGCGATCGCCGCGGTCTGCGAAATCGAGGGCCGTCACATCCGCCAGGTGCCCCGGCA
>OJFX01000372.1_pt1 | contig 16726 bp, 15 predicted proteins | sample 1594171 | NCBI WGS metagenome assembly OJFX01 (sample SAMN05416840, study PRJEB24817) | seawater metagenome | isolation source: Sea water | place: Canada:Atlantic | collected 2013-07
GGGCTCGGAGATGTGTATAAGAGACAGGGGCGGGGGGCACGGCGCAGACCAGGATGGCAAGTCGAGGCCGGCAATTGGGCCCCGGGCCCATCGGATCCTGCCCACCTCCGCGCACGTGGCGGTGTGTCCCTTCCGCCTGGCCCAAATTACGGGGCCAGGCGGGCTTTTCTCTCCCGAGACCCCCGAAGACAGTCGGAGAAAGGGCGAAGTTGCCCGATGTTGCTTTAGGCCTTGCGCGGCCTCGACGATATCGACGGAACAAGAGTCTGTCCCCGGGCTTCTCCTTGCGATTGACCTCCGCGCGCTGGATAGTCACAGACCGTGGACTCACCGCCGAAGCTCACGTTTCTCAGGTCCCCCGCAGGTCTTTCGCTGGCCCCCGTCACGTCTTCGGTTCCTCCGACGACGCGGAGTGAGGGCTCGCACTCACCATCCCCACTACGCACTCACCGCCGTTGCGTTCCCTAAGCCTTGCGCTCCTCCTCGCCGCCCTCTGGACGGCCATGTCCGGCCATTTCGAGGGATTGATCCTCGCGATGGGCGCGGCATCCGTGTTCCTCGCGGTCTGGCTTGCCCAGAAGATGAAGCTCGTCGACGAAGAGGGGACGCCGGTGGAAGTCGCAGGGGGCATTCTGCCCTACGCCATATGGCTCCTCCGCGAGGTGATGAAGTCCAACGTCGCCGTGGGCAAGATCATCGTGTCGAAGGAGGCCAGGATCGCTCCGGAGGTCCTCGAAGTGCCGGACGGCCAGGGGAGCGATCTGGGCCGGGCCCTCTATGCCAATAGCATTTCCCTTACACCGGGAACCGTGACCCTGGAGTCCGACGGAAAGATGATGCGTGTTCACGCCCTCCGGGACGACATCGCGGGTGATGTCAAAGAAGGCGAAATGTCCAGGCGCGTGGCCCAAGTCGACGGAGCAAGTCGCTGATGTACTCCGTTGCTTCTCTCTTGTTGCTCGTCGGAATGGGGCTTGCGCTTTGGCGTGCCCTCAAGGGGCCGACGGTCTTCGATCGCATCCTCGCGGTCAACGTCTTCGGCACGGCCACCGTGCTGATGGTCTCTGTGATTGGGTTCATGGGCACCTCCCGCGACCTTGTGGACATCGCACTGATCTACGCGCTCATTTCCTTCACGGGCACGATGGCTGTGCTCCGCTTCGTGGAATACGACGAAGACCGAAAACGAGCGGAGGCGAGCCGATGAGTGTTGTCCTCGACATCCTCTCGTGGATCTTGCTGATCTCGGGGGGCTTGGTGAGCATCGTTGCAGGGATCGGCTTGATTCGTTTTCCCGACGTCTTCAGCCGGATGCACGCGGCGAGCATGCTCGACACCCTGGGAGCGGGCTGCGTTCTCCTCGGGTTGATCCTCCAGGCCGGTTTCGGAGTGATCGGACTGAAGCTGATCATCGTGTTCTTCCTCCTGGCCATTACGACCACTTCTGCGGGGCACGCCCTCGCGAAATCCGCCCTTGCTTCGGGGCTCAGGCCCAAGGACAAGGACGGCAACGATATCGCCATTCGCGGCAGCGGAGCAGAACATGACATGCCCGAAGAATCGGAGGTGTCGTCATCGAAGCGCTGATTGACATTGTCCTGCTCGTGTTCCTGCTCGCGATCGCCTTCAAGGCGTGCGTGACCCGGAACCTCTTCGAGGCGGCCATGCTCTTCGGCATCTTCAGCTTCCTCTCGGCTACGCTGTTTGTCGTGCTCGACGCCGCAGACGTCGCCATGACGGAAGCGGCCGTGGGCGCGGGCGTCTCGACGATCTTGATGCTCAGCACCCTCGCGGTGACCGGGCACAGCGTCCGGCCCGGACCGAAGGGGCGCCAGATGCTCAGCGCGGCCGTTGCGGTGGCCCTCGGGTTGACGCTCATCTACGCCACCCTCGACATGCCGAAGCTCGGGGATCCGACGGCTCCGGTCCACACCGACGCCCTGGCGAAGCACTACATCGAAGTCTCTCCGGTCGAGACGGGCATTCCGAACATGGTGACGCCGCTGCTCGCGAGCTACCGGGGCTACGACACGTTCGGCGAAACCGCCGTGGTGTTCACGGCCGGTATCGGTGTCCTCGCGCTCATCGGCAGGCGCCGCCGCAAGGACGGCTCGCTCGTGGAGGATGGCAAAGGGGAGGACGCCACGGTCGAGAAGCATCGCGTGCTCCGGGTCGTGTCGAAGCAGCTGATCCCGGCGATCTTGCTGTATGCCGGGTACGTCCAGGCCCACGGGGACTTTGGCCCTGGCGGTGGCTTCCAGGCGGGCGTGATCTTTGCCAGCGGGCTGATGCTCTACATGCTCCTCGTCGGAATCGACGAAGCCGAGCGCGTTTTGAAGCCGAGGGTCATGGAGCTGCTCATCGCCATCGGGCTCCTCATCTACGGCGGCGTTGGCGTGATCAACATGCTCCAGGGCGGGGCTTTCCTCGATTACACGACCCTCGCCCACGACGGTCAGCACGGCCTCCACTACGGCATTTTGGCCGTGGAGCTTGGTGTCGGAATCACGGTTACGGCCGTCATCACGACCATCATTTATGCCTTCGCCGGCCACATGCGCGCGCGGCAGGTTGAGGGACATGGGCATTCTGATGCGCCGGAAGGCGCCCAGGCCCAAGTCCTCGAAGGGGAGGGTGCCTGACCATGGAGTCCCTCGGCCTCTTCAACTACTGGGTCTTCATCGCCCTCATGATGAGCGGCTTCTATCTGCTGCTCTCTGCCCGCAACCTGATCAAGAAGGTCATCGGTCTGAACCTGTTCCAGACTTCTGTCTTCGTGTTCTACATCAGCACCGGCAAGGTTGAAGGCGGCGCAGTGCCGATCGCGGCCCCTGGCGTTGACGTGTACAGCAACCCGCTTCCCCACGTTCTGATCCTGACCGCCATCGTGGTCGGGGTTGCGAGCACCGCCATTGGCCTATCCTTGATCCTGCGCATCAAAGACGAATACGGCACCATTGAAGAGGACGAAGTGGACGCCCAGGACGTGCTCTCATGATCGAGTCCAACGCGATCATTTTGGCGGTGGTCCTGCCGCTCCTGGCGGCGCCCCTTTGCATCCTTGCCGGCCGTGGCGCCTGGGCGTGGGTGATCTCCATGGTCACAGCTTGGAGCTCCTTCGGGCTGTCCCTTGGACTGCTCGCGAAGGTGCGCTCCGAAGGTATCCTGCGCTACGCCGTCGGCGGCTGGGACGCTCCCGTCGGCATCGAGTATCGCCTCGACACCCTGGGGGCCCTCGTCATGGTGGTCGTCACGGGCATCGCGTCGATCGTGCTGCCCTATTCGTGGAAGAGCATCCAGAAGGAAGTCGATGAGCACAAGCACACGTGGTTCTACGCGTGCCTCTGCCTGTGCTTCGCGGGGCTGCTCGGGATCCCTGTCACCGGCGACGCGTTCAACCTGTTCGTGTTCCTCGAGATCAGCTCGCTGTCGACGTACGTGCTCGTGGCCATGGGCCGGGACCGGAGGGCACTCACCGCGGCCTTCCGCTACCTGTTGATCGGCACCGTCGGCGCGACGTTCTATCTCCTGGGCGTCGGGTTCATGTACATGATGACGGGTACGCTGAACATCGAGGACCTGAGTCGGCAGCTTGCCGAAGTGGGGCCCGATGGCGTGACCCCCCTGCATGCTACGACCACGATTCGGGCGGCCCTCGCGTTCCTCTCGGTGGGCATCTGCCTCAAGATCGCGCTCTTCCCCCTGCACCTTTGGCTGCCGAACGTCTACGCCTACGCGCCGAGCGTGGTGAGTGCTTTCCTGAGCGCGACCGCGACGAAGGTCGCGATCCTCGTGCTGCTGCGGGTTTTCTACACGATCGATGGGGCGGCCTCGCCCTTCGAGACCCTGCCGCTGGCGGACACGTTGGTGCCCTTTGCGGTGGCGGGCGCCGTGGTCGCGTCCTTCCTGGCCATCTACCAGCGCGATGTGAAGCGGCTCCTGGCCTATTCGAGCATCGCCCAGGTCGGCTACATGGTGGTCGGCATCGGGCTAGCCACCGAGGCTGGCCTCGCGGCGGGACTGCTGCACCTCTTCAACCACGCGCTGATCAAGGGCGCTCTGTTCTGCGCCATCGGATGCGTGGTCTACCGCGTCGGCAGCGCCCGGCTTGAGCTACTGCGCGGCGTCGGCCGTCAGATGCCGTTGACAGCGACGGCGCTCGTATTGGGCGGGCTCAGCCTCGTGGGTGTGCCGCTCACGGCGGGGTTCGTCTCCAAGTGGGCCCTCTTGAGCGCTGTGGTGAACGACGGCCGCTGGATCACCGCCGGGCTGATCATCGTGAGCTCCCTGCTCTCCGTGATCTACGTCGGCCAGTTCCTGCACGTGATGCTGATTCGGACCCGCCCCAAGGATGCGGCCCCATTGACGGAGGCGCCCATGTGGATGGTCGTGCCTACCCTGGTGCTGGCTGCCATGAACCTGTGGTTCGGCATCTTCGACGAGACGGCGGCCGAGGTCGCCCGTGAGGCGGCGGCTTCGCTGATCGCGGAGGTCTCCCGATGATCGATTCCAACACAGCGTTGCTGGCGGCGATGATCCTGCCGCTCGTGGGGGCGTTCCTCGTCCTCTTGACGGGCAAGTGGCCCAACGTCCGGGAGGCCGTGTCCCTGGTGATCGGCGTCCTCACGTTCTTCTGCGTCGCGAGCGTCGCCCAGGGCGTGCTCTCGAGCGAGGTCGTTGCCGCGGAGATCGCCGAGCCCGTGAAGGGCCTGCGGCTGGCCTTCAACGTCGAGCCCCTCGGCTTGCTCTTTGCGCTCGTGGCGAGCCTGCTGTGGCCGATCACCACGCTGTACGCCATTGGCTACATGCGTGAGCACCACGAGGTGAACCAGACCCGGTTCTATTGCTTCTTCGCGATCTCCATCGCCGCGGTCTTGGCCCTGGCGTTCAGCGCGAACCTCGCGACCCTCTTCGTCTGCTACGAAGCGATCACCCTGGCGACCTTCCCGCTGGTGACCCACGGGAACGACCGCGCCGCCTGGCGGGCGGGCCGGATCTACTTGGGCATTCTGATGGGCACGTCCATCGGGCTGTTGCTCTTCGGGTGCGTCGCGGTCTACGGGGTCGCGGGCACCACGGAGTTCACCCAAGGCGGCGTCCTCAGCGGGCCCCTCGCGGAAGGCAAGGTCTCCAAGGCCGTCCTCGGCGTGATCCTCGGGCTTTTCGTCTTTGGTGCCGGCAAGGCGGCGGTCATGCCGGTGCACCGCTGGCTGCCCAATGCCATGGTCGCCCCGACGCCCGTGAGCGCCCTGCTCCACGCGGTGGCCGTGGTGAAGGCGGGAGTGTTCACGATCCTCAAGGTGGTGATCTACATCTTCGGGATCGACCTGGTGCGGGACCTCGACGCCCACACGGTCCTGGCCTACGTCGCCGGGTTCACTGTGGTCGCGGCATCAGTGATCGCGCTCGGGAAAGACAACCTCAAGGAGCGCCTCGCGTATTCGACCATCGGCCAGCTCAGCTACATCGTGCTGGGGGCCTTGGTCGCAACGGAAACCTCGACGCAGGGGGCAGCGATGCATATCGCGACCCACGCGGCGGGCAAGATCACGCTCTTCTTTGGTGCCGGGGTGATCCTCATCTCGGCGCATATCAAGAACGTCTCAGAGCTCGACGGCATCGGCAAACGCATGCCGATCACCATGGCATGCTTCTTTGTGGGCGCGCTCTCGATCATCGGACTGCCGCCCGCGGGGGGCATGTGGAGCAAGCTGCTCCTGGTCCAGGGGACGGCTGAGGCGGGGGAGTGGGTGCTCGTTGGAGCCTTCCTCGTGAGTTCGCTCCTGAACATCGTGTACCTCCTGTCGATCCCCATGCGTGCGTTCCTGCGGCCGCTGTCCGAGAAGGCCCTGGCCCATCCCCACGGGGAGGCGCCGATGACCTCGCGCATTGCCATGGTCGCCACGGCTTCCTTGACCGTGCTGCTCTTTGTCCAGCCGGCCTTCGTCTACGACCTGATCCAGCGCATATCGGAGGTGGCACCGTGAGCGGTCCCCACAAGGGTTCCCAATCCCAGGGCGGCTCTGGCGACGGCGATCATTCGACCGATCATCCCCCTGAGCACGACTTCACAGGGCCTCTTAGCCCTAAGACGGCCAAGCAGATCAAGATCTTCCTCGGGTGCTCGGTGGTGCTCTTCATCGCCGACTTCTTCGTGAAGCGACACACCCACCCTGGCGTGGACGACCTACCGGGTTTCTACCCCGTCTACGGCTTCGTGGGCTGCGTGGTCTTGGTGCTGGTCGCCAAGGAAATGCGCAAGGTCCTGATGCGTGACGAGTCGTACTACGACACCCCGGAGGACGAGCAATGAGCGCTCTGCCACCGTTTCTGATCTTCTTCCTCGGCGCGCTGTTCATGGCGGTCGCGAGGAAAGAGACCCGCGGCCCGATCCTGGCCCTCGTGCCGGTCCTCGGGCTCGCGAACCTGGTCTTGATGCCGAAGGGCGCCACCGTGACGGCCAGCGTGGTCGGCCATGAGCTGACGCTCTTCCAGGCGGACGAGATGTCGTTCCTGTTCCTGGTGCTATTCCACGTGGCGGCCTTCATCGGCGGCCTCTTCTCGATGCACGTGGACCGGCCTGGGCAACACGCCGCATCACTGCTCTACGCGGGCAGCGCCATCGGCGCGGTCGCAGCCGGGGACCTGATCAGCCTGTTCCTCTTCTGGGAGGTCATGGCGGTCTCGAGTGCGTTCCTCGTATGGGGGCGTGGTACCGACCGCTCTTGGCGCGCGGGCAACCGTTACATCGGCTGGCAGATCGTCTCTGGGCTCCTGCTCCTGGGCGGCATCGCGTGGTTCCAATCGGCGACCGGTGAGATCACCCTCAGCGCCGTCGCGGACGCCGTCAAGGCCCAGGGCATGTCGGCGCCAGGGGCCTGGCTGATCCTGCTCGGGATCGGCACCAAGGCGTGTTTCCCGTTCCTGCACACCTGGCTCGTGGACGCCTACCCGGAGGCCACGCCCACGGGGGCGGTCTGGCTCAGCTCCTTCACGACCAAGGCCGCGGTCTATTGCCTGGCCCGCATGTTCCCGGGCCAGCACGAGCTCGTGATCATCGGCGCCATCATGGCGGGCTTCCCGATCTTCTTCGCCGTGATCGAGAACGACATGCGGCGGGTGCTCGGGTACTCGATGATCAACCAGATCGGCTTCATGCTGGTCGGAATTGGTATCGGCACGGACCTCGCGGTCAACGGGGCAGTGGCCCACGCCTTCAACGACGTCCTGTTCAAGGGTCTCCTGTTCATGACCATGGGCAGCGTCCTCCAGCAGACGGGCAAGATCCACGCTAGCGATCTGGGGGGCCTTGCCAAGACCATGCCCTGGACGGCGCGGTTCTGCCTGGTGGGGGCGGCCTCGATCTCGGCCTTCCCGCTCTTCAGCGGCTTCGTCTCGAAGTCCATGATCATGGCGGCCTGCCTGGATCCTGAGGTGCACCTGACCTGGGTCTGGTTCATCCTCCTCTTTGCCGCGGCGGGGGTATTCCACCATGCCGGCATCAAGATCCCGTTCTTCGCCTTCTACGGCCACGATTCGAAGATCCCGGCCACGGATCCGCCCAAGAACCAGCTCTTCGCCATGGGGCTGGCGGCGACCCTCTGCGTGGTGATCGGGACCTTCCCGGGGGCGACGCTCTACAAGCTGTTGCCGTTCCCGAACAGCTACAACCCCTACGACGTCACCCACGTGCTGACGCAGCTCCAGCTGCTCTTCTTCAGCGCCCTGGCCTTCACGTGGCTCCAGCGCAGCGGGCTCTACCCCCCTGAACTGCACTCCACGAACCTCGATAGTGACTGGATCCTTCGCCGGCCGGCCCTCCGGGCCTGGCGTCGATCCGCGGCCGCAGGCTCCCTGGCCCTCGCCAGCGCCAAGCGCTTTGCCGTGGGCAGGCTGAAGGGAATCGACTACTACATGCGAAACAACGCGGGTCCCTACGGTGTGATGACCAAAACTTGGCCCACAGGCGTCATGATGGTGTGGGTCGCCGCGATGTTGATCGGCTACCTCCTCCTCTACTACGTCCAAGACGTCGGCTAACCAGTGACACCTATCCTGATCGTTGCGGGGCTCACGCTCTTCGCTTCGTTCCTATGTTCGCTCTTCGAAGCGGCCCTTTACTCCATCACGCCCTCGCAGCTTGAGCTCCTCAAGCGCGACGGATCCCCGGGCTCGAAGCGCCTGGCGGCCCTGCGCGAGAACGTCGAGGAGCCCATCGCGGCGATCCTGACCATCAACACGGTGGCGCATACGATCGGTTCCGCCGTGTGCGGCGCGATGGTGAAGGACTACTACAACACCGACAAATCGGTGGCGATCTTCGCCGCCGTCTTCACCTTCCTGGTGCTCGGCCTGACCGAGATCATCCCCAAGAGCCTCGGTGTCCGTTACGCCCAATCCCTTGGGCCGCGCGTCTCGACGCCGATTCAATGGATGGTCTGGATCAGCTATCCCATCGCCCGGCCGTCGAAGACCGTAATGCGTTGGCTCACCGGCGGCGCCGACACCGATGGCCCGAGCGAAGACGAGATCGTTCTGTTCTCGAAGCTCGCCCTGACCGCAGGTGGCGTTCGCAAAGACGAGCACCGTTGGCTCAAGGGCGCGCTGCGTCTGGACCAAGCCACGGCGGGTGAGCTACGCACGCCCCGCACGGTCGTGACGACCCTTGACGCATCGTTGACGGTGGGGGAGGTCACGGCGGAGGGAACCCAGTGGGTGCACAGCCGATTCCCCGTGACAGAGAACAGCAGCCCCGACTCCGTGGTGGGCGTCGTCTTCCGTCGCGACATCCTGCAGGCCGCCATCGAGGGGTCGAAGGACACGCCCATCCGCACGCTGATCAAGCCCCTTGCCGTCGTACCAGAGGCGATGCCTGCCCACGAACTCATGGCCGAGTTCATCCGCTCGCGACGGCACATGGTCGCCGTCGCGGACGAGTACGGTGGCTTTGAGGGTGTGGTGACCCTAGAGGACGTCTTCGAGCAGCTCATCGGGGAGGAGATCGTCGATGAGTTCGACATTCACGAGGACATGCAGCAAGCCGCCCGGGACCTTGTTCAGGAGTGACCGCGACTTGGTCCCTTGCGCTCTGGGTGGAGGAGTGCGGGGGCCGATCATGGGGCTCCCTCTCCCTTTGGTGCGACGTGGCGCCACGCGCGTCACGGTCCTCGCCTCGGGGCCCTCTCGTCCCGGGCACACCTCTTACTCAGGCCATTCCTGGGCCGTCAGGTAGAGACGGAGGTCCAGCTCGTACTGGTGGTAGTCGGGTTCGATGTGAGTGCAGAGCCGGTAGAAGTCCCGGTCGTGATCGAAGTGTTTCATGTGCGCGAGTTCGTGGACCACGATCATGCGCAGGAACTCGGGGGCCACGTCCTTGAAGAGGCTCGCGATGCGGATCGAGCGGCGCTTCTTCAGCTTGGACCCGTGGGATTGAGTCTTGGTGGTATGCAGTCCGAGGGCGCCTTCGATCACCCGCAGCTTGTCGTCGTAGGTGGCGCCCTCCAGCGGCCTTGCGGTGCGCATGGTGTCCGCTTTCAGGTCCTGGACGTACTGCGACAGATCGCGATTCGAGCGAACCTGGTGGCGGTCGGGGTAGCGGGATTCGAGCCGCGGTCGGAGTTCGCCAGCCTCAAGGAGAGCCAATGCTTCGGCCTGAAGCTTGGGTGCATAACCTGAAAGATACGGAAGCGTGACCATGGGATTGGCGCGCCGGTGCATCCAGCCGGTTGACGGGAAGGGGCGGCGCTGACAGAGTGCTCTACGTGAACGCCCACGTCGAGATCGATTCGCCCCTGAGGATGGCGTGCGCCCCCCGCCCGAGCGCACCCCAGGGTCGGCTCCCGTCGTGTTGGCTCGCGGCCGCGCCCCTGCGCCGATCGGGGCCCACTGTCTTCATGGGCCGTTCCGGCTTCAGCTGACGTTTGGAAGTGAGTGGCGGCGTGTCCGAATTGCGCGTTCGAGGGATCCTTAACTAGGCCCCGGCGCGCCCTCCACCTCGAACCGATTCACACGCCCCCCTTGTCTCTTCCCACAAAGCAGAAGGAGGGCTCGTCGGAATCCATAGGTGACCGAAGAAACGAACACGGCCGGCGACCAGCCGACTGATCCGGAGCGGCGTAAGCTCCTCAAGCAAGGACTCACTGCCGCAGCTGCCGGCGGGATTGGAGCCGCCTCGGCCCACGCGGGGCCCACTGCACCGCAGGCGAAATCGGGCTTGCGGGAGGACCTCTTCATGCCCGAAGAGCATTGGAAGGACCGCATGACGGCCCCCGACGACGGGAAGGCCTACGGCTGGATCGTCGACACGCGACGGTGCTTCGGATGCCACGCCTGCGAGGTCGCCTGCAAGGCTGAGAACGACGTGCCGCTCGGCAACTACATCCGCCAGACGGTCTACCACGACCACCAGCGCGAGAACGGAGCGGTGGCACGCATCATGGCGCCGATGGCTTGCCAGCACTGCGAGGACGCGCCGTGCATCAAAGCCTGTCCCTGTGGCGCGCTCCATAAGGGGGCCGGCGGCTCGGTCCAGGTCAACTACGACAAGTGCTCGGGCCACGCCAGCTGCAAGGACGCCTGTCCCTACGGCGCGATCTACATCGACCCCGTCGCCAACCAAGCGGTCAAGTGCCACAACTGCACCCACCGCGTGGACGAGGGCATGGAGCCAGCGTGTGTATCGACGTGTCCTAGCGACGCGCTCATCTTCGGGGACCTGAACGATCCCGACTCCAAGGTCTCTCGGATGAAAACCGTGCTCGAGGGAGAGGGTGCCCTGGAGCAGCTCCGCAAGGAGAAAGGCACCGAGCCACGCACCTGGTACGCCACCGACGAGAATCACCGCGTCAAAGAGTGGGAGTCGAAGATTCCCGGCGAGGGCCAGAGCTACCACCCGGACGCCTACTCGGTCTACGAGTGGCAGGAATCCACGCCGCCCCATGACCGTGTGGCGCACCCCGCGGACGCGGCACGCTCAAAGAATGAATCGAAGGATCAATCGAATGGGGAGGGTCGCTAATGGTTTCCCAAAGTGAATCGAAGGTCACCAGCCGCCGCGGCTTCTTGGCCCTGGGCGCTGCGTTCTCCGCAGGGCTTGCGGGCTGCGCAACCGAGGGGCAGAAGAAGGCCGGTCGCCAGGACCGACGTCCCCCGACGGCTGACGAGAACCTGAGCGTCTGGAAAGCCGGCGCTGGCAATCCCTATGAGGCCAAGGCCCCGGGTGTTTGCCCGCTCCCTGGCCCCAATAAGAAGACGCGCTTCCCCGACCCGGACAAGTACAAGAACGTGGATCGCATCCACGGCATGTGCCAGCTTTGCTCGACGGTCTGCGGGATCACCGGCATTGTCAAAGAAGGCCGCATCATCAAGATCGAGGGCAATCCTGCGGACCCCAACTCCCGCGGCAAGCTCTGCGCCCGGGGGCAGGCTGGCCTCAATCATCAGTACCACCCGGAGCGCTTGCTCTATCCGCTCAAGCGCGTGGGCGCCCGCGGCGAAGGCAAGTGGAAGCGCATCAGCTGGGATGAAGCTTTCGACGAGGTCGCTGAGCGCCTGCGCGGCGTTCAGGAGAGCGGGAAGCTCGAAGAGTTTGCTTTCCACCAGGGCCGCAGCCGCACCAAGGACGCCGTCGCCAACTTCCTGCGGGCCTTTGGCACGAACACCGCGCTCAACCACCGGGGTCTATGCTCTGCGGCGCGCCGTGCCGCGAACCTGACGTACCTCTTTGAGTCCGACTGGGACCTCGGGGACTACGAGCACTCGAAGTACATCCTGAACTTCGGCTCGAACATGTTCGAGGCCCACCAGGGCCACATCGCCGGGGCCGTGCGCCTCCAGCGGGGCCGCTTCGAGAACGGCGCCAAGCTCGTCACCTTCGACGTGCGCATGTCGAACACGGCTGGCAACTCGGACGAGTTCTTCATGCCGAGTCCCGGCACCGACGGTGCCGTGGCCCTGGCGATGGCCCACACGATCCTCTTTGAGGAGCTCTACGACGAGGGCTTCCTGAGCGACTGGACGAACGTCACGATCGAGGATCTCAAGGCCGAGATGGAGCCCTACACGCCCGCCTGGGCGGAGAAGATCTCGACCGTGCCCGCCGTCGACATAGCGCGTATCGCGCGGGAGTTCGCGGCGGCCGCGCCGCGGGCGACGACCATGTGCAACCGCGGTTCCTCCGCCCACGTGAACGGGTACTGGAACGACCGTGCGATCATCCTTCTAAACGCCCTCGTGGGCAGCGTCGGCAAGCCCGGCGGCTTCAACTGGATGTTCACGGGCGGCTACGACAAGAAGCGCTTCGCACCGCCCAAGGGGCCCGCGAAGCCGAACACGCCGTCCATCCTCGCCGACCCCCCGGAGTTCGCCCTCGCGAACGTCTGGAACACGATGAAGGTGGGGGAGATCGTCTACTGGTACCTGAAGACAAAGCGCGCCAAGATCCAGGTGTACATGACGTACAACCTGGACTCGCCGCTCACGTGGCCAGAGATGGACGTGACCCAGTCCGTGATGCTCGACGAGGAGGCCATTGGTTTCCACGTGTGCATCAACCCATTCCTCAACGAAACGGGTTCCCTCGCGGACATGGTCCTCCCGTGGGCCACTTACATGGAGCGCTGGGATGTGGACGCCCGCGGGGCGTACAACCTCAAGCCGTACCTCTCGATGCGCCGTCCGATGGTGGAGTCCCTCGGCGAGGCCATGGACGTGCGCGAGATCTTCCCGGAGATCGCCCGCCGCGTGGGCGGTTCGATGGCCAAGGCCTACCCGGACATGCCCCTGCGTGACTACATGGCGGAGTGGGTCAAGAACGTGCCCTACCGTCCATCAGAAGACGCTTCGCCCATGGACTTCCTCGAGCGCGTTGGCGCGTTTGAAGATCCCAAGGAAGCGCCCTACTTCGAGCCTTACCTTCGGCCGCTTTCGCCCGAGGACCTCGACGGTGCCCAGTTCGATGAGGGCACGTACGTCTGGACCAAGGACGGCAAGGGCATCGGCATTCGTGTGGATGGCGAGGACGTGCGCGGCTTCAAGACCCCGAGCCGGAAGATGGAGATCTACTCCGAGTTCGTGGCCAAGACCGGTCGCAACGAGGACACCGATGAGCTCACCAAGCTCGCGAACAGCAAGGGCAAGAACCGCCCGGCTTACCATAAGGGGCACGAGTACGACATCTACCCGTGGCCGAAGTACTCGCCCATCGACGAGCATCAGGACATGTCGGACGATCAGCTCGTCATGACGTCGTTCAAGTGGAACGTGCACAACCACGGCCGGACGGCGAACCTGAAGTGGTGCGCGGAGATCGTGCACTCGAACCCCGCGTGGATGCACCCGGAGACCGCGGCGAAGTTTGGCCTGAAGGACGGCGACTTCATCGAACTCACCGGACATCGCTCGCTCTACCTCGCCAAGCTCACGCCCGGCCTCGGGCTCGGCAGCGGTGAGATTGACAAAAAGCTCCGCATCGCCGTGTGGATCACTCCCGCCGTGCATCCGAAGGCCATCGCGATCTCCAACTCCCTTGGGCACTGGGAGTACACCAGCGTCGCCCAGGGCAAGAAGGGGAACGAGAACCTTGGCTCGAGGGCCGAAGGCATGGACCTCGCCGGCTACCGCGACCCCGACTGGGAGCGCAACATGTGGTGGCAGGACGACTCGAAGGGCGACCCTTCGAAGTGGGTGAAGAACCGCGGCAACGGCTGGGCGCAGAATGCGATCCTGCCCATCGCGGCCGATCCGATCTCCGGCCAGCAGGCGTTCCACGACACGGTTGTCACTGTGCGGAAGATCACCTGATGGCTGCTTCAGCGACAAGGCCCGAAGAGGCCATCGCCCTGGCTGGGGCGGCGCGCTTTTTCGGGGACCTCCTCGTGGTGGAGCTCGATGCCCATCGACTCGAGGCGCTCCAGGGTCCCGAAGCGGCCGCGCTGCTCGGGCCCCTGGGCCTCACGGCGCCCGAAGGGACCGGTGAGGGCGTGCTCGATGAGCTGGGCGCCCAGTTCCATGCCGCCCTCCTCCGCCCGGATGGTGGCGGGGCTCCACCCATCGCGTCCCTCTGGACCGAGGGGCGCTATGAAGGGGCCATCGCGGGCCGGATCCGCACCTTGGCGGAGAGCGCAGCCCTTGAGTTCGATAAGGCGCTCACCCGTGGGGCGCCCGTCGATCACCTCGGCTCGATCCTGCATCTCTGGGCGGCTTCGGTGGAGCGTGCGCCATGGGTGGCCGACGAAATCGCCGAGCAGCACCTCACCTGGATCGACCCCTGCCTCGTCCAAATGGCGGCGGTCGACGGTTTCTACGGGGAGGTCGCGGGCGTTGTGTCGCAGCTTGCCCGCGAGATCCGCGGTACGCGGATCCAGGCCGAACAGGGCTGATCGATCCGTTCGCGGGTCAGGAAGCCAGCCAACGAACCGGGGAGCGCGGGTCAGTGATAAGTGGCCCGCTGCTCCCTTCGTAGGCCTGCCCGTTCCCCAGGGCTTGCCACGAGGGAAACGGCGGAGGCATCGGAGGCTCCGATGCGCTCGAAGTTCATGCGCGCCGCCCGGAGCGTGATGTGATTGGGGCCAGACTCTTCATCGAGTCGATCCATATCTTGACCGTCGTCTTCCCAGTAGCAGACCGGGCAAACTTCGAATCCCCCGCGGGACGGCAGGGAATAGAAGTCGCAACAGGGGCACTGGTACGGTTGGTCCTCAAGCATCGCGCGGATTGTAGTCCCTGGGACAGGCACCAAGGATGGGGGGTCTGTGCACGAATCGTCAGAGGCGCTGGGGCTTAGGGCGAATTCGGCGTGGGGCGGACCCCCATGGCCGTAGGCTTCTGCGACTTCCGTGGCCCTTCGACCCTCAGGGTGGCCCTTATCGATTTCGACGAGGGCATCCACGTGTCGAAGGCGTGCAGGGACGGGCTCGATGTGACGCTCTGTTCATCTGCAATGTATGCGCCTTCATGCTCAATGTTGTCGCATCCAAGCTCGGCACTTACGCCGAATCCTACGGAAGCCGCGCGGCGACTTCGCCGCCTTCCCGGTCCTCCAACCTGATCGGATCCTCTCCCCCTGGGTCCCTATTCGGATGAATCTGAATCCCCGTACTCTTCTCGGCCTGTCCGTCGCTGCCACTCTCGCTCTCTCTGGGTGCAGCAGTGACGACGACAGCGCCCCCGCTCCCGCTGCCCAGGACGTTCTGTCGCGCCTCAACGCCCTTGGTCTGACGACCACCGCCACACTGATTCAGGACGCGGGCCTCGCAACGACGCTTAACGATCTGGTCGGCGGCTATACGCTGCTTGCGCCCACGAACGCGGCCTTTGCAGCCCTGCCCATGGCGACGCTGACGTTCCTTCAGGATCCGGCCAACGTCCTCGACCTGCAGGCCTTGCTCAACTACCACGCCCTTGCCGGCGAGCAAGACTCGACGGCCGTGACGGCCTTGGCGGGCATGAACGCCCCGACGCTCCAGACCTCCAACGTCATCGTTGACGCGGTCGGAACGGATCTCTTCATCAACAACGCTCGGGTTTCCAGCGCCGACAACACGACCTCGAACGGCATCGTTCACATCGTGGACACGGTCCTGCGCATTCCGAACGAGTCGGTGAGCTCCTCCCTGACCACCGAGGGCTTCACCACCCTCGTGGACCTCATCGGCCGTTCCGCAGGCCTTGCGGCGACGATCGATGCGGGCAACTTCACGGTGCTGGCTCCCTCGGACGCGGCTTTCGCGGCCCTGATGGCCCCGAACGACCTCACGTTCTACGAGAACAACCAGACCGAGCGTGACGCGCTCCTCGCGAACCACCTGATCCCGGCCACGACGAACATCGCAAGCGCCCTCGTCACCGCCGGCGACGCCGCGGCCGACGGTGGTCAGCGACTCTTCGTCTCCTTTGATTCCATGACCGGCGCCGCCGTCAACGGCAACGCCATCACATCGTTCAACCGCCCCGCCACCGGCGGGCTGATCCACGCCATCGACGGTGTGATCACCGATCCGGGCGACGCTATCGCTGTCGCCACGGCCGCGGGCTTCGCGACCCTCGTCCAAGAGGTTGATGACGCGGGCCTGACCGCGACGCTCCAGGGCGCCGGTCCTTTCACGATCTTCGCCCCGACGGACGCCGCATTCACGCAGTTCCTCGTCGACAACCCCACCACGACGATCTTCGGCGTTGGCCAAGAGGCCGAGCTGGCAGACCTGCTCAGCTACCACGTCGTCGCGGACGCGATCCAGTCCGATGAGCTCGCGACCCTTGCCACTGTCGACACGGTCTTCACGGGCAACGCGATCACGATCACCGCGGACATGATGGGCGGGATCACCCTCTCCACCAACCCCGGCATGGGCGACAACGTCGACGCGCCGATCGCCACAGCGAACGTTCTTGCGAACAACGCTGTGATCCATGTGATCGACTCGGTCCTCCTGCCCCCGGGCTTCGTCCTTCCGTGATTTGATCCCGCTTGGATTGGATCGCCGGCAAGACCGACGATGAAAAGGCCCGCGGCGAGATCCTCGCCGCGGGCCTTTTCTGTCTTCAGCGAATGCCGAACACCTGACCTAGGGTGAAGGACAGCAGCGGGTCGTAGGAGATCCCGTCGAGCTCATCGAGGGGGAACGAGAGGTCGAGGCGCAGGACGCCGTTCCCCAGGAGCGCATTGGACCCGATGCGCAGCCCCGCGCCCACGGAGCGCAGGGGCCGGCCGAAGCCCTCCCCGCGCTGG
>OJFX01000375.1_pt1 | contig 16685 bp, 11 predicted proteins | sample 1594171 | NCBI WGS metagenome assembly OJFX01 (sample SAMN05416840, study PRJEB24817) | seawater metagenome | isolation source: Sea water | place: Canada:Atlantic | collected 2013-07
ATGCCTAGTCTCGTGGGCTCGGAGATGTGTATAAGAGACAGGTGCCGGGCACGCCGACGAATCGATGGGACTTGCGGCTCCCCCCCTCGATGTACATGTCCTCGGTGGACGTGAGCGGCGCCTTCTCGCGATAGTCAATGAAAACGGGCGGGCTGCCGTCGCTAGGGTGCACGAGCATGAACCCACCCCCGCCGATGTTGCCCGCACTCGGATGCGTGACCGCCAGGGCAAAAGCCGTGGCGATCGTCGCGTCGACGGCGTTGCCACCCCGGGCGAGAACGTCAGCACCCACATCGGAGGCGTCCGGCGAGATCGTGACGACCATGCCGTCCTGGCTGGAGGCGTCGCGGCGACCCTGGGCCGACGCGGTCGCGGCGACAGCCAAGAAAACGGCGCACAATGGAAGCATGAAGCGTGGTGGGACCATGGCCCCAGCATAGGGCGAGGGCCCCTCACCAATGACACCGCGCCAGCGGTTCAGCGCAACTCGAACAAGGGGGCGCAAGGGTCAATGATCTCGCCGGACGCCGTTGCGTCTCCGGGCGCGCAGCCCTTCTGCAGCGAGTGCCACTTGGCTACACGTCTCCATTGCCACTGCCGAACACGCCCGACGCCCTACCGTCTCCATCGCGAGCTTCGAGCGCTTGGAACGCGGCACTCAGTGCCCAGTTAGCCTCGCCTTCTACGCACCGAGCGCCGCCGTTGACCCACGGGTCGCGACTGCCCTCTCTGCACTGACCATTGCTCGCACTCCCCCCCCGTGAGCCATCGGAAGCCCCGTCCCGCGTGGTAGGTTGTTCCCATGACGATTGGTTCCGGCCTGAGACAATGGGCGATGAGATTGGTGGCCCCGCTGGTGCTGACGCCGGGAGCCCTGTGGGCCCAGGACATCGACTACGGCCGTGATGTGCGGCCGATCCTCGCTGACCGCTGCTACTCGTGCCATGGCCCGGACAGCGCGACACGCGAGGCCAACCTTAGGCTGGACCGTCGCGCCGACGCGGTAGCTGAGCGCGATGGGTTCCCAGCGATCGTTCCCGGCAACCCCGAGGCGAGTGAGCTCATCCTTCGGATCCGTGACGATCTGGACCCGATGCCACCGGGCCCCCACCACGAACCACTCGCGGGCAACGAGGTCCAGGTCCTCGAAAAGTGGATCGCATCGGGCGCCCCCTTCGACGTGCATTGGGCCTATGAAGCTCCGCGCGTACCGGAGTCCCCCGCCGTGAATGACGAGGAGTGGCTCTCCAACGAGATCGATCGTTTCGTTCTCGCGCGATTGGAGGCCGCGGGGATCAAGCCGGCGCCGCGCGCGGACGCGCGCACTCTGGTTCGGCGGCTGAGTTTTGACCTGCTCGGTTTGCCTCCCACCTACGAGCAGGTTCAAGAGTTCGCCGCCGACCCAAGCAGCGCAGCCTGGTCGGTGCTCGTGGAGCAGATGCTCGATTCTCCCCATCACGCGGAGCGCCTGGCGACATTCTGGTTTGACCACGTCCGGTTCGCAGACACGACCGGGATCCACGCCGACAACACCTGGAACGTCAGCCCATACCGCGACTGGATCCTGGACGCCTTCGCCCGCAACATGCCATTCGACCAGTTCACGGTCGAGCAGCTCGCGGGCGACCTCATCCCGAATGCCACACGCTCACAGCAGGTGGCGGCCGCGTACAACCGGCTGAACCTGATCACACGCGAGGGCGGCTCGCAGCCGAAGGAGTTCCTTGCGCGCTACACGGCGGATCGCGTACGCAACGTCTCAGAAGTCTGGCTTGCGACGACGCTCGGCTGCGCCGAATGCCACGACCACAAGTTCGACCCGCTGTCCACACGCGAGTTCTACGGAATGGGCGCCTTCTTCGCCGACATCGAGCAGGTTGGGGTGTATTCGCAGTCGGGTCGGAACAACTTCAAGCCCGAGCTGGAGGTGCCGTCCGCCTCCCAGGAGGAGGCGCTCCGTGAGATCGAGTCCAAGATCGATGCGCTCGATGATCTGCTCACGAAGGACTCCCCCGGGCTGGTGGCGGACCGCGAAGAGTGGGAGAACTCGCTTCGCACGGAGGAATGGCCGGTGCCCCAGGGCCTCTCGTTCCAGGCGGACGAAGGCACACGTGCCGAAATGAATGCGGACGGCGTCTTCGTGGCCTCGGGGGAGGCACCAGAGCGGGACACGTATCGCTTGTCCTTCGCGCTTCCTGAGGGGCCCATCAGGGCGCTTCGCCTTGAGCTCTTCCCCCACGCTTCACTCGCCCGCGAGGGTCCCGGACGCGCCAAGAATGGCAACCTCGTCCTGACCGAGTTCGAGCTATTCCTCGATGGCAAGCCCGTCGCGATGGCAGGCGTGAGCGCGTCGTATGAACAGCCCGGCTACGCGGTTTCTCGTGCGCTCGACGGCGAGTTCGGCGGCGCGGGCTGGGCCGTGATGATGGAAGGTGCGGGGACTCCGGCGGAGGCGATCTTCGAGCTGGCCCAGCCTAGCCCCGTCCCCCAAACCGGTGAGCCAGGCCGGATGGAGATCGTCCTGCGGCAGGAGTACGGGTCGCAGCACACCCTTGGCTCCTGGCGCGTCACCTACACCGCGGCGAAGGGCCGGCGCGCCCTGGGTCCACGGCTCCGGGGACTCATCGCAGGTGACGCCGCAAGCCGCACCGAACTCGAGCGCGCCGAGCTCAAAGCGCTGCACCGATCGCTGACACCGTTGCTGGCGGACGAGCGCGCCAAGCGCGCCGACCTGATGAAAGCGCGCGATGCACTGCGAGCGGAGATCCCGCTGGTGCTTCAGACACGGGCAGTGGAGCCGATGATGACACGCGTGTTGCCCCGTGGCAACTGGATGGATGAGTCGGGCGCCGTCGTGTGGCCATTCGTCCCACTGGCCCTCGGCGCCATCGAGAGCGCCGGCGCCCGCCCGACGAGGCTGGACCTCGCACACTGGCTGGTGGATGGCGACAACCCGTTGGTGGCGCGTGTGCTCGTCAATCGGGTGTGGCGACTGCTCCTCGGCCGCGGGCTAGTGGAATCCCTCGACGACTTCGGAGTGCAGGGGGCCGCCCCCACCCATCCACAGCTGCTCGACCATCTGGCGCTGGAACTCGTCAACTCCGGCTGGGATCTCCGGCACATCATCCGCACGATCGTCACGTCCTCGACCTACGCCCAAGCCGTCACCACAAGCTCCACCGCGGACCCCGGAAATGTGTGGTTCGGGCGCCAAGAGCGTTTCCGACTCGACGCGGAGTTCGTCCGGGATGGGGCTCTCGCGGCAAGCGGTTTGTTGGTCCGCGATGTCGGGGGTCCAAGCGTCCGCCCTTACCAGCCCGAGGGGTATTGGTCCCACCTCAACTTCCCCGCGCGGGTCTACGTCGCCTCCACCGGGGACGACCTTTATCGTCGAGCGCTCTATGGGCACTGGCAGCGCCAATACCTGCACCCGAGCCTTCTCGCGTTCGACGCGCCGAGCCGAGAACGTTGCACCTGCGAGCGGCCGAGGTCGAACACGCCCCAGGCGGCGCTCGCGCTCCTCAACGACCCCATCTTCACCGAGGCCGCGCGGGTCCTCGCCGGGGAGCTGCTCCGCAGCAATGAGGAGTCCCTTGCGGCCCAGGTCACATGGCTCTGGCGCCGCGTGCTCCAGCGAGATCCACGCGAAACTGAGCTGAATTCCATTGCCCAGCTGGTGACGTCCCACCGGATTCACTACGCCGCCAACGGGGACGAAGCACGCAAGCTGCTCAGCGTGGGTGCCTCGCCGCGCGACGAGTCGCTGGCGCCCCACGAGCACGCCGCCTGGACGTCCGCTGCGCGTGTCGTCCTCAACCTGCACGAGACCATCGTGAGGGATTAGATGAGCCACCCCTTCCAATTCGACCCCCTGACTCTCTCGCGTCGCACGTTCCTCGGTGGTGCGGCGGCGGGTCTAGGCCAGGCGGCCCTCGCGTCCCTCAACGCCCCGGGCCCAAGGGCTCCGAGAGCCCCGCGCGCGAAGCGCGTCATCCACCTGTACATGGCGGGCGGGCCGAGCCACCTCGAGACCTTCGACGAAAAGCCAGAGCTCGCGAAGCTCGACGGCGAGCTGATACCAGCGTCCTTCACCAAAGGCGAGCAGCTCGCGCAGCTCCAGGGGCAGCAGCTCCGTTGCCTGGGGCCGCGCTTCCCCTTCAAGGCATTCGGCCAGAGCGGTCAGCGCCTCTGCGAGCTATTCCCGAAGCTCGGCAGCGTCGTGGACGACCTCTGCATCGTCAACTCCTTGCAGACCGACCAGATCAACCACGACCCCGCCCACACACTCTTCAACACCGGCTCGACCCTGGCTGGCCGTCCGTCCATGGGGTCGTGGGTCCACTACGGCCTCGGCTCGCTCAACGAGAACCTGCCTGCGTTCGTGGTGCTGACGTCGGTCGGTAAGGGGGGGCAATCCCAGCCGATCGCGGCGCGCCAGTGGCACTCGGGTTTCCTCCCGTCCCGCTTCCAGGGCGTGGAATTGCGGTCGGTCGGTGACCCCGTCCTTTACGTCGGCAACCCAGATGGCGTCGACCGGGAACGTCAACGGGACGTGGTCGATGCCATTGGGGCGCTGAACGCCGACCAGCACAGGCACTCGCTCGACCCCGAGGCCCTCACGCGGATCGCGCAGTACGAGCTCGCGTTCCGGATGCAGGCTTCAGTACCAGAGCTCGTCGACCTGGCGAATGAGCCCCGTGAGGTCCTCGACCTGTACGGCACCGAGGGAGGCGATGGGTCCTTCGCGAGCAACTGCCTCCTTGCACGTCGCCTCGCCGAACGCGGCGTAAGGTTCATCCAGGTGTACCACCGCGGTTGGGACCACCATGGCGCGGTGAAGAAGTCGATGGAGATCACGGCACGGGAGGTAGATCAGGCCGCCGCCGCACTCCTCACGGATCTCAAACGGCGCGGGCTCCTCGAGGACACCCTCGTCCTTTTCGGTGGCGAATTCGGACGCACGCCCATGGGTCAGGGCGACGGCCGGGATCATCACATTAAGGCCTTCTCTTACCTCATGGCCGGCGCAGGCATTCCCGGCGGAACGCGTTACGGCGCCACCGACCCCCTCGGTTACAACGCGGTCGAGAACAAGGTCCACGTGCGCGACCTGCACGCAACCATCCTCCACCTCCTCGGCCTCGACCATGAGCGGCTCACGTACGACTTCCGCGGCCTAGACCTTCGCCTGACCGGCGTCGAGGCTGCGCGCGTTCTCAAGGGTGTGATTGGCTAGGCCCGAGGCGCACGATCACCGGAGCTCATCCTGGCCCCTTTGCTAGACCGTCAACAACTCAGCGCCGCGCTGGGTCCCGAGCGCGCCTTGTGACCCCTCGTAGGAATATCCCTCGCGAGAGATATCCCGCCTCGCCGTCGCCACCCGGGTTGGCTCCCCGTTGTCGGGGCCAGTGATGGCCTGACCGACCAGACGGAGAGCGAACGCGATGACCTGTCAGCGGTGGCTGGGTCTCGAGGATTCCAACGCCAACTCCTATGACCTGTTCGACATGCCCGTGGCGATGGACGGTGACTCCATCGACCGTGGGAGCGCCCATGGATTCGCGACCGGCAGGTGAGTCAAGGAACGGGTCCCGTGCCCGTGCCGCTCCTTGACTATGGAAGCGGGATCGCGTCGAGCTCCGCCGACAGGGCGAGGTAGTTGTCCCGGACGATGCCCGGGAAGAGATGCAGACCCTGCCGCATGAGCTCGCGACCTTCAAATGGGTCGGCGTGTAGGTCGTACATCTCCTCCAGCGGCGGGCCGCTGCAGTTGAGCAGGTTGGTGTGGCGCAGCAGCTTGAAGCGCTGGTTCCGCAGCGTCCTGTCGATGATGAGGTGGCAAGGGTCCTGGCTCGTCGGGAAGTTCGGCCTGAAGACCTCCGAGAAGAGCGTCGAACGTCCCGGCCCGGGGAGACCTGCGAGGACATGGCTGAACGACTCGGAATCGAGGGGATTCGGCGAGATAGCTTCCAGCGTCACCCCATCGAGCCCGAAGAGTTCAGCGATGGTCGCGTAGAGATCGACGATGTGGATCATCTCTGTCGTCGTGCGCTGTGGCTGCCCTGGCCGCGAGCCCTGCACGCCCGCGCCCGCCACGATAAACGGCACGTTGATGCCGCCCTGGTAGATCGAACCCTTCGATCTCGGCCGGAGCCCGAGGGCGCGATCGCCGAGGAATGGCGGCGACGTCACGGATCCCGGCGTTCCGTTGTCCCCCATGATGAAGACAGTCGTCGTCGAGAGGTCCACGCCTGAGAGCAGTCGCCCGATCTCCGTATCGAGCGCCTCGATCATGGCTTCGTAGTACGGCCGCTGGGCAGCGATCTGGTCCAGGGTCGGCTCCGTCAGCGGCAGCTCACAGGCCTCAAGGCAGACCGCGGGCGGGCACGCGACCGGCGGACACTGGCTCGGCTGGGCCGGACAGCCGGGCGACTGCGCGTGGTAGCAGCCGCCATTGCCGTCGTCTAAGAAGTAGCTGGGAGCCAGATGGGCCGGCGGGACGTGCCATGGGTTGTGCCCTGCGTGCACCGCCATGTACAAGAACCACGGGTCGTTGCCTTGGCCTGCAATGAACGAGAGCGCTTCGTTGACGCTGTCGGTCGTCGCGTACGTCTGGCTCATTCCGAAGGTGCCGTCCGTGTTCTTCAGCCACGCGCAATAGGTCTCGTTCGGCCGGTCCCAGCGCGCGATGTTGTGTTGGGACCCGCGGTAGCGATCGAACCCCTGCCTCATCGGTGCCATGGGATCCGGACCGAGGTGCCACTTGCCCACGGCGGCCGTTCCATACCGCGGAAGGAGGCCCAATTGCGCGGCCTCATGCAGCATCTCCGGGATGGTGAACTCCTGGTCGTCGAGCGCGTCCGCTGGCGGACAGTTCAGGCCAACGCACTGATCGACGACGCGACCGATCTTGTGCCGAAAGGGCTGTCGCCCCGTCAGGAGCGAAGCCCGCGTGGGAGAACAGACGGGCTGAACCCACGCGTTCAAAAAGGTCACACCGGAGGCCGCAAGCGCGTCGATGTTCGGCGTCGGCGGGCGCGTGAGACACACGCTTGAATAATCCGGCGCGCCGTACACCTCGAGCATATCCAGGCCCCAATCATCCACCAGAATCACGATCGCGTTCCGTGGACGAACGCTTCCCGGACGAGCATCGGGAATCGGCAGCGTCTGGGCGGCGATCGCCAGAAGAGCTGGAGACAAAATCATGTGGGTGCCTCGGTGAGCGAGCTTGGAATACAGCGAGTAGGGAAAGCCTGGGGGATTCTAGGCTATCCCATCCAGGGTCGCTCGCCCGTGCCGTTCCGCCGCAGCGCAGTTGCGTGAATCCAATATCGGGATGCCGGTTCCCCGCCCGCACCACGGCCCTCAAGTGCCCCGGTCACTCGCCGGCCAGCCTTGCGACTGGACTTCGATCCATCACGTTGGACGCAGCTGGTTCCTCGGTCTCTTGTGCGTGCAACGGGTGCGCCCCAGGCCCCCCAACGGGGACCTTGTCCCGGGCCGCGAGCTGCTAAGTCCGCGGTGACTCCAAGCGACTCTGGCAGACCGTCCACCTTGCTGTCCAGGCGGCCCACGTGCATGTGCCAAGTGATCCTGGAACCGGAGCAAAGGTGACCGTCGCAGTTCCGCGAGGGGGGGGTAGGTGGAACGCCATTCATGCACCAACGCAGCAGCCCCACTGCTCGCGGAAGTACCTCCCCGGGGCGCTCATCTATCCGGGAGGCAGGAACAACGCAGAGTCCGGGGGTTGGTTGTCGCCTACGAGGGAGATCATCTGATAGCGCGTGTAGCCGGTGTCGTAGACGCCCCAAGCGGGGACACGAAGATTGCCGAAGCGCTGCAATGGGCCAAGCGTGTATCTGTAGACCGGTGTCGCCTTGACGATGGGTTCCTTGTTCGCGTTCAGAATGACCCAACCACCCAGGTCTCCATTCGGTCCGTAGAACTCGATCCGCCGCGTCCCGGGAATGTCCCCTTCACCGAAACGGACCTCGTAGAAGGAATCACCTTCAGCGATCGCCTTGACCAGTTGATAGAAGTTGAACGGCGCCCTCGCCAGACTGGCCTCCAGGGTCCCGTCGCCCGAGTAGGCGAACAATCCGTTTTTCACGGTCCAGTGCCGTCCCTCGGGGCTATACACCCGAAGTGAGTGGTCGATCTCGCTCTTTCGGTCTGCCCAAGAACGGGGACCAGTCAGGTCGAGTATTTCGTTTTCGACATAGGAGTCCACCCGCATGCACGGGTACCACTCGTGAACGAAGTGAAGGCTCTTGAGCTGGGCCCAGATCGCTCCCCCTCCCATGGTCTCCACCATGGCCTTGGCGTCCGCAATGGCCAGAGGGTCGCCGCGGAGGCCAGTGTTTCCAGTGCTCACTTGAACAGGCCTCGCCTCCTGGTCAATCGGCCTGAACATCTCAACGGCAACCATCCCGGTCGACAGTACAGCCGTCGCCAGCATCGCGTGAAATCTAGACATACTCGAACCCCATGGGCAACACCTTGGTGAATGGACGAGTGGCGACTCTACGGCAGATCTGGCCCTGCGCACTTGGCATTCTCGACGCGACGGCCAAGCTGCTAGCCGAGTTCCCCAAGGCAAACTAAGCTCGAACACCCCCGTAACGAGGTGGAACATTGGATGCACGCACAGCCTCCGCTTCCTGCGCCCGTGACCCGCGAGTTCTAGGGCACCTACCGGTTACGGTCCGACAGCGGATGCACGTGCTCTACTGATGATCCCGCGGGCGCACCGTTCATGCTCGACCTACCGGCAATCGTCACCCGACGGAGTGCTGCCGCCGGCAGCATTGAACTTCAAGGCGTAGCCGCCACGCTCTGGTTCCTGTCCCGCCGTCACTGGGGACGCCGATTGGCGCGCTCGATCGTCGCGAGATCCGCCTGCCCGAGGCCGCCGCGCGCGAGGATCCGCTCGAGGACCTCGGACTTGCCTTCGACATAGGCGTCCATGTCATTGGGGAAACGTCGTGCGAGCTCGAGCTTCTTCGCACCGTATTCGCGGGCGAGCTCCCCGTCACTTAGGAGCACGTCGCGCACGGCGAGGTGATTACGCAGCGCGAGGCACCCTTCCACGCAGACGTACAGATGGTGGCCCGTCGAGTCCGCTGGGGCATGGAAGGCCTCGCGGCCCACGATTCCGAGGTCGCCCCGATGCCGGTACCCGAGCCCCTCAAGGGCCTGGACCGCACGCGGCACGTCGACGGCTTCCCCTACAACCACGTCGAGGTCCACGATTGGCTTGGCCGGAAGACCTGGAATGGCGGTGCTTCCTACGTGCTCGATGCGGCTTGCAATGCCAGCGAGCGCCGGCTTGAGGCGTGCACGTAGAGCGTGGAAGGTGTCGAGCCACGCTGGGTCGTGCGCGATGACGACAACTTGCTTCATGCAGGGCATTCTAGCCCAGACGGTCTGCGGCGCGCCCTACCCCGAGGACGCTTGATCGGGGCGGCTGCCATCGGTCGCCAGCACAGATCGGCGCTACCTGTAGGCTGGGGGAATGAACCGCTCCCTCACGATCGACCTGCCTTCCGTCGCCATCGGCGGCGCCGCTGCCGTTCTTCTCGCTGTGACCATGGGCTTCTCCCAGGTCAGTTCCACCCCCACCGGGCCTCAGCGTCCTGGCCCCCATTCGGTCCTGGCGGGAAATCTCCATGCCCGCCCGGCGGCGCGGGACCTCGTCTTCATCAAGCATGACGCACCGCTCTACACGGTGCCGGTGGGGAAGATCCTCGTCATCGTCGGGGTCGGGGAAACCGGCCCTAACACAGGCCCCGCATTCCGTGAAGTGGGGCTCGTGATCGACGGGCAGCCGACGGGCTTCCAGTTCCTCAGCAACTCCCTCGATACCTGGAATTTCTGGACGGGAATCCCAGTCGCCGAGGGCTCGACCGTCGACCTGAGCTACAACCCCGCGACGGGTTTCACCGCCGCCTACATCACCGGCTACCTCGAAGACGCATAGACCGTTGGTGGTCCGTGGGGTCCCTCGTCAGGCCGTCGGCTGCGTGAATGGACGACCGGGCGAGCGCCAGGCTTCAACGACGTACGGTCGCCCCATGTGATGGGCGAATGACGTCACCAATGCGACGAACAGGCGCAGGGACGCCATACGGGACGGTGGCGGACCCGGCGGGCCGGTGATGGCGTCTCCGACCGGGACATCCGTAATGGCTATGCACGGCCTCCCCCCCCGTGGCCTGGTGGCGGCTACCTTGGGCGACTGTCCCCTCAACCCTCCGCCATGATACGTATCCAATCTGCGCCGCTCGGCGCTGTCCTAGCCCTCGCCTTCAGCTTCGCCCCCAGCCTCGCCCCCCGGGCCCTTGCCCAGGACCCCGGCGAGGGCTTCTCTTCGATGTCTGCGCGCTCGATCGGCCCGGCAGGCATGAGCGGCCGGGTGACCGCGATCGAGGGCATCGAATCGGACCCCAACAGCTACTACGTAGGCACAGCGACGGGTGGGCTGTGGTGGACTGAGGACGACGGCCTGACGTTCACGGCGCTCTGGGATGACCAGCCCGTGCCAAGCATCGGCGCGATCGCGGTGTACCAGGCGTCGCCAGAAGTCGTGTGGGTCGGGAGCGGCGAGGCCAACCCTCGCAACAGCTCGTCCGTCGGCAACGGCGTGTACCGATCCCTGGACGGCGGCAAGAGCTGGGTACACCTGGGCCTCGAGGGCACCGAGAAGATCTCCCGCATCCTCGTTCACCCGAGCGACCCCGATACGTGCTGGGTCGCCGCCATGGGCACGACCTGGGGTGAGAACGCTGAACGCGGCGTGTTTCGGACCACAGACGGTGGGCAGTCTTGGACGAAGGTGCTTTACGTCGATGAGCGCACGGGCGCGGCCGATCTTGTGCTCGATCCCAGCAACCCGAACAAGCTGATCGCGGCGATGTGGGATCATCGCCGCTGGCCCGACTTTTTCCGCTCTGGTGGACCCGGATCAGGCCTCTACGTGACAATGGACGGCGGCGAGCACTGGACGAGGCGCACCACGGAGGACGGCCTGCCCTCGGGCGACCTTGGGCGCATGGGCCTCGGCATCTGCCGTACCCAGCCCAACGTGGTGTACGCGTTGGTCGAGGCGGAGAACAACGTCTTCCTGCGTTCCGACGACGGTGGGAACAGCTTCCGCACCGTGAACAGCGATAACAATGTCGCGAGCCGGCCCTTCTACTACGCCGACATCCGCATCGATCCGAACGACCCCGACCGCATCTACAACCTGGCGTCGACGGTCACGTACTCCATCGACGGCGGGAAGAACTTCAGCCAGTTGGTCGGCTGGACCGTGCATCCCGATCACCACGCAATGTGGATCGATCCGCACGACCCCGAGCACATCGTCGAAGGCAATGACGGGGGCCTCGCCATCAGCCGCAACCACGGCAAGACGTGGCGCTTCGCCCGGAACCTGCCCCTGGCGCAGTACTACCACATCAACGTGGACATGGCCGTTCCGTTCAACGTCTACGGCGGGATGCAGGACAATGGCTCGTGGCGCGGTCCCAGCAGCGTCTGGGAGAACGGCGGCATCCGCAATCACCACTGGGACGAGGTGGGCTTTGGCGACGGCTTCGCCACGATCCCCCTGCCCGGGAGCACGACGGAGGGTTACGCGATGAGCCAGGGCGGCTCGTTGATGCGTTGGAACAACGTGACCGGTGAACGCAAAGGCATCCGCCCCGATGCCCCCGAGGACGTGGACCTGCGCTTCAACTGGAACGCCGGCATCGCGGTCGATCCGTTCGATCCGAACGGCGTGTACTACGGCAGCCAGTTCCTGCACTACAGCGGTGACCAGGGCGAGTCCTGGTCGATCAAGAGCGCCGACTTGACCACGGACAACCCCGCTTGGCAGCGCCAAGACCAGTCGGGCGGCCTCACGCCCGACGTCACCGCGGCGGAGAACTACTGCTCGATCCTGACGATCGCGCCGAGCACGCTGCAAGAGGGCCTCGTCTGGGTCGGCACGGACGACGGCCGGCTGCACGTGACCCGTGATGGCGGCGAGTCCTGGGAAGGCCTCGAGGGCAAGCTATTCGACGTTCCTCGCAACACCTGGATCCCCCATGTCGAAGCCGGCAAGCACAGCGAGGAAGTGGCGTACGTCGTATGCGACGACCACCGCCGCGCGAACTGGGAGGTCTACGTCTTCAAGACCGAAGACGGTGGCCAGACCTTCCAGCGACTGAGCACCGAAGGCATCCGTGGCTACGCGCACGTCATCGAGGAGGACCCCGTCGACCCGGACGTTCTTTTCGTGGGAACGGAGTTCGGCATGTGGGTCACCCGTGACGGCGGTGAGAGTTGGTTCCAGTGGACGCACGGCTTGCCAACCACGCCGGTCACCGCAATCCACGTTCACCCGCGCGACCATGACCTGGTGATCGGCACCTTCGGACGCTCCGCGTTCGTGGTCGACGACATCCGCCCACTTCGCAACCCAGCCGAGGGCGAAGCAGATCAAATGGTGCGCCTCGTGTCGCCGCCCCCTGCCTACCAGTACCGCACCAAGCAGACCGGCGCCTCGCGCTTCCCGGCCAATGGCGAGTACCGCGGCCAAAACCGCGCCCGCGGCGCCTTCCTCTCGTTCCACGTTGCCGAGTTCGACGAACGCCCGGCGGAGGCCAGCATCACGATCGAGTCCTCCGACGGCACACCGCTCAAGCGCATCCAGCACAAGGTCAAGACGGGCGTCAACCGCATCACCTGGCGCTTTGACCGCGCTGGCTTCCGTGGCGCCAACGACACGACGCCGGCCCTCGAGCTCGGCGGCGGCCCCGAGGTCCTTCCTGGCAACTACAACGTGCGTGTCACTCTCGGCGACCATGAGAGCATGGGTGAGCTCCAGGTCCTCGCCGACCCCCGCGCCGACGTGCCCATGGACGAGCGTCAAGCCAAGCTCGACGCGATCCTCGAGGCCGGTGAAGTCAGCGCCACCTTCTCGGTGGCCCAGGCCCGACTACGCCGCGCGAAGTCCGACCTCGACCAGATCGAGTCCCTCGCCAAGCGCGACAAGGACCCCGAGGCCGACGAAGACGCGGAGGACTACGTTCACCCACAGCAGTCCTTGCTGGACGCGGTGAAGGCGGCCAAGAAGAGGCTCGACGAGATCTCCGAGGCCTTCAACGGCCCCGAGGACCAGAAAGGCATCAACCGCCGCCCCGACCTAATCGGCGCCCGTATCAACGGCGCTCGCTGGGGCATGACCTCCAGCTGGGACGCCCCCACCCCGGGTCAGCTCAAAACCCTGGAGGATGCCAAGCAAGCACTGGCCGAGGGCCTCGAGATGCTCAATGGGGCCCTCGAGACCGAAGTCGCTGCCGCCCGCGAAGCCTTTGAGTCCTCTGGGCTGGGCCTGCTCCGCGGCCTCGACCCAGTGAAGTGAACGCCAGTTCGCCCGTGGCTTGGGCCGCTCTCCCCTTCTGATCGCGCCGTGTCGCTCAGCGCTTCTCCCCGCCCGTTGCCGGGCCCGTGCCTGGCGATGGGAGGAGCAGCTCGAAAGTCGACTGGCTGCGATCGAAGGGCAGACGAAGAACCTCATCGGTGCGAGAGCCCCCGACAAGAACCCGCAGTTGAGCCGAAGGGCGACCCTGCCTTGTCATCCCGGCGGTTCGGCGTAGCGCAACGAAGTCATAGACGCCCCCATCCGGAGGAGTCGGGATGATCCACTTCTCCCTTCGCCTGGGGCGTCGCCCCCTTTGGAGGGCGGCGCCGTTGGGCACGATCCCCACGGTGACGATGGCCCCCGGGGTGTACTCCGCCTCCTTGACAAGAACCTCGACGACCGTCCCCTCCCAGGTCAACGCTTCGTCCAGCTCGCCTCCTTTCCGGAGAAAGGACCCCGATGGAAGCCAACTCAATGGGAACCCCGGCCGCTCCATGTGGAGTGCGAACTCCCAGGCCCCCGCGGGGAGATGCTGGACCCTGGCCGCCCCGTTCCCATCCAGCCGTAGGGAGACCTCGGGCTGCTCACGGGTGCCGCCCGACTCGGGGCGCCAGAGCAGGAGAAGCCCATTCCTGGCGAAGGCGAGCGCGTTCTCGCCCTTGAAGGCCAGCCGGAGTGGTTCCTCGGACTGCCAGTCATCCTGGACCACAAGGACGTCGCCGGGACGGAGAAGTGGTACGGCCCCAACCGGCCTTCTGCCGCCGTCCGCATACGCGTGCTCGATCAGCAAGTCATGGAGAGCGTCGACGTCGTAGGGAATCGAAACGTCCAGGGACCAGCTTCCGTCCGGCGCAAGGTCTGCGATGTCCCCTTCGAGTGTCCACGGGTGGCCGCCCCTCCCGGTGATCCCCCTACCGGAAATGTTCCGCGTGGCAACCAGTCGCCGCGGACCATCTGGCCTCTCTTCCCGAATCAACACGAATCCCTGGGGCGCCCGGACGCCCTTGACCTCTTCGTGCGGTGCGCGCGGCGTAGGCCCGCCGCCATGGCCTTTCGGCGCGAACGCGATGCTGCCCGAGATCTTCGCCTGGGGGCGCAGCTCAACCACGATCATGTCGCCATCCGTTGGGAAAGCGGGGGCTGCTTGCTGCAGCTCCGATGCGTGCAGTAGACGGTGCAAGTATCCACTTCTCCGGAAGTAGTAGGAAACGTTGGGATTGCGCTGCACCCTCGCTCGCCCCTTCTTGTCCGTCACGTCGCCCGAAGATCTCTCGGCGTTCTTTCCCCCGACCTCCACGGTCACGCCGGAGATTGGCCGACCGTCGACCTGCGAGACCACTTGGAGGCGCCGGCTCCGTTGCGCAGGGGGAGGCACGGCAGCGGCCAGCTGCGGGTCCACTCCCCCCTGGGACTCCGTGCTCTGGCGCTTTGCCCGGGACGAAGCTGTCGGATCGGCCTCGACTTCGGAGGAGTCCTCTACGGGGTTCGGGGAAGCGCCCGCAGCCTGCGCACCGGAAGGCGCATCGTGCTGGGCCAGCGGAAGGAGCACTCCAGGGTCTGCCCCCAGCGCTCGGAGCCACAGATAGCCGAGGCATAGGGCGACTAGTAAGGCGAAGGAGACGATGGCGAGCCGCATGGCGATCAGACTGGGTAGTGGTCAGAGCGAACGAATCCCAGACCGTCGCCCCCGCCCCTACAGAGAACCGGGTCTGCGCCCTGACGCCAAGACCTGGGCCGCGAACCAAAAATCGCCGCGGTGCGATCTGGAGCGCCACCATACACCGCGATCAGGATTCCCGCGGCGTACACTGCCGCTGTTGTCGCGCTCGCCGCTGCGCGAATGGTGAATCCCGATTAGAAGTGCAAGAATCCATGGCTAGCGCTGATCCACGAGAGCCCCAGCCCGAGAGCTCCGAGTTTGGATCGCAGGATGACATTCTCAATGTCCTCTACCACCTCCGCGATGCGCTGACCGCGATGCTCTCCGCCACGGGAGTCGATATCACGAAGACACGGGCTACCGCGCGGGAGCTGAACCTGGACCGGAACCTCGTCTGGCAGGTCACCCACGTGATGAACTCGCCGGACATCCTCTCCGCATCGCGCGCCATTCCCAGCCGCGCGAAGTTCGAGAAGCTCTGCGAGGTCTGCCAAGGCCGCGGCGCCTCCAGAGCGACTGCGGACAGGGTGATCGAGAGCCTCGACCTCTTCGAGCGAATGATCGAAGTCAGCCTCGGAAACCGCGAGGACTTCGAGACGATGCTGGCCAGCCTCGAGCAGGAGGACGTCACCACGCGCCAGGAGCCCACCCGGAAGCTGGCCTTCCACTGCAACAGCACGATCTGGGGCGTTCAATCTAAGCTGAACTTCAAGGCCTGCTTCACGGCGCCCTCATTGACGGAGCCCGACAAGTTGGAGGTCATGCAGGTCTCCGGACTGGTGGGATTCCGCCGGCTGCGGCCCGTGTCCTGGCCCCTATCGAGCTCCCACGCTTACAGCGATACAGGCGAGACGCTGGAGCTCAACTACGACCCCATCAGGGACGCTGACGGCGACGAGGGTGAGCCATCGCTGCTCACCGAGTTCTGCTCTCAGCCCCCGCCGGTGATCAACCGGGTGACCACGAGCTACGGCCATTTCTATGAGCTGGCGCGCGGACCCATTGGTAACGCCGGATTGTGTACCTGCATCTTCGCAGAGCGCGTCACCCCCCGCTTCGAACGGTATCGCACGACCCGCGAGGAGTTCCACGCGACCATGATCGATCTGATCACGCCGTCGGAGCACACGATCCTGGACCTCTTCCTGCATCACGACTTGGGGGACTTCGACCCGCCTGAGGCCATGCTCCTGGACCGGCTGAGCGCGGCGCGCGGTTACAACCCGGAACTAGACGCGAAGTACCAGCTCCCGATGTCCGTGAATGCGATCCGGCTCGGCTCCAGCGCGTCTGGCACGGCAACGCCGCAGTTCCCGCTCTACCCGAAGGTTCTGAGCGACGTGCTGAAGAGCATGGGTTGGAAACACGAGGACTTCGACGGCTTTCGCCTGAGCCTCAAGTACCCCCCCGTTCCCTCGGCCCTGGTGCTCCGGATTCCGCTCAAGTGGAAGCCCGAAGCTTGAGCGAGCCGTACGGCGAGCGCCCCATCAGGCCATGGCTACGCCTCGGCTCCACCTGGTAGCCGCTGACCGGCAATCCACGACGAAGTCTCGTCGCACGGGCCGACCCGGTACTGCACGGGCGCACGGCCCCCGAGAGCCCCCCTTCGGC
>OJFX01000376.1_pt1 | contig 16665 bp, 15 predicted proteins | sample 1594171 | NCBI WGS metagenome assembly OJFX01 (sample SAMN05416840, study PRJEB24817) | seawater metagenome | isolation source: Sea water | place: Canada:Atlantic | collected 2013-07
GAGCAAGAAGTCGGAGCCGTGTCGTCAGGGCAGCAACAGCACTCCTCCCCCACCGTCGCGCCCATGCACCACCCAGTCGACACCAGCGGCTGCACAAAGAGATGTGCCACCGCGAAGAGCGCGAGCAGGAGAAGGTGCTGGATACGAGTGTTCATGGCTGGGACGTGATTACCATACCCCCCCTACGGTTCCATCGGCAGATGGTTGGCGAAATCCGAACCAGAATCTTGAGAGTACGCACTATTGCGTACTGGCCTGTGGGGCACGGACGGCCGGGGCCCTTGACGTGGGTACGGCGGCCGAGGGGCTGCTCAGCGAGGACGCGAAGGCGGCCGCCCCGCTTCTTGCCAAGCGAGGCGACCTGACGCGTCGGAGAGAGACGAGCGTCAGATGGGCTGTTCGGCGATGAACGCCTCGGCTGAAGCGATGACGCGGCGAAGGTCTAGCAGGTCACCCGAGCCAAAGCTCTGTGTGCTCTTCCAGCGCCGGTTGCCTTCGTCTTCGACAGCGTAGCTGCGCGTGACGGTCAGAGAGAAGAAATTGGTGCCCGAGTCGGTCTCGTTCTTCCAGACGGCGCCTTCGACGGAGCCGCTGCGGAACGATTGGGCGGGCTGATTCGTAGTTGTGTTGGTAGTCATGGTTTGAAGTTCTCCTTCGCCCCGTCGTTGAGGAGAACTTGCAAGGCCGTGGCTGCCGTGCGGCCTCGAGCCAGCTTACACCGTCGGTGACAGGCTCTAGAAGAGGGCCGCCCTCTGGGGACACCTCTGTCGGCACCGCGCCTTGCTCGACCAAGGAGTCGTGCGAGCGGCCGAACGTGCAGCACGGGGGAATACAGGGCGTCGGTTTCTTGACGCAACGCAGCGGTGTCGAGTTTGCGTGGCTAGCAGGGGGGCGCTTCCGTCGGACCGGTCTTGAGCCGCGGAAGGCGGCAACTCGCATCGGTCCCGCTCAGGGAAGTAGCGGCTCAACCACATGGATGTCGAGTGCTCCATCATCGCCGTTGGTGATGTTGAGCCCGATTCGCGCCATCACATTGGTCCATATACGTGAGAGCTCGGGTTCAGCCTGCGCACCCGAGCCCGCTCGCATCGCGCCAATGAACGCGGTCCAGTCCGGACCAAGATAGGTACTGAACCCAGGCTGAGGCATCAATGCGTCGGTAAGTCCGTCCATGGCCTCGACCGCATCAGCAAGCGCCACAGCGTGTGGGAGTACCTTGAACAGCTCTCGAACGAGCTTGTGCGCGTCGAGCCCCAAGAGAAAGCTATCTCCCCCATCATTGCGGTACGGGAGCACCTCAGAGCGAACGAAGTCGCTCATGGCGACCAGCAACGTAGCGGCGGAACCGGCGTACCCGTCAAGGAAGAACTCGCTCGCACCGGCGTGGACGCCAACTGCTCGCAGGCAATGGCGACTGAGCTCGTCAGCTCGCTTGTCGGCATCGTACTCGTCGTACGCTTTCCGCGCCTGATACGCCACGTTCTCTCTGTAGGTGCACGTGGCCTCGTCGAAGTCCTCGTGATTCGCACCGACCCCCGTTGCGCGTTGAATGACGTGCATGAGTTCATGAAGCAGCAAGAACCAGCGCAGCACGACATTCTCCGTATCGTCCGTCAGCCAGCGGTCATGCTGAAGGATGATGCTGACGTGGACGGCGTCGCCACCATCGCCAAAGAGCGTGATGCCCTCTGCCTGCCCAGCCTTTCCTCTCGAGGCATACAACGGTCCACCAGCTTTGCTGATGGACTGCTGAGCGGCGTTGACGTGCGGCTCGACATCAGAGGCAAGCGTGATGTCGAGAACGACATCACGCTCGAGCTCGAGCCCTGAAAGCACCTCAGTCATCGAAGACACTTCTGACTCAGCAAGTACGCGTCGGTCCGTATCCAGCTCTCCTGCGAAGAGCCTGCGCAGCAAGAAGGTGCTCATTTCAGGTTCGTAACTGAGTAGACGGTGTCAGGCCCCGGCCTGCCATTGGTCCGGAGTCCACACCCGGACTCGGTCGCCGAATAAGTGCCGGACGGCATCGGGGAGGTGTGCAACGCCTTCGCCTGCGCTTTTCTCCGCCGTGCAAAGGTGCCCAGTGACGGCGGCAAGAACGAGGTAATGGATATCATCGAAGTCGTTCTCCATTGCGTCGACGCGCTCGCGTCCCTTGGAGACGAACTCCGAGAGGTAGAACAAGATGGCTCCGAAGAAGAGGAACTTCGGGTAGCCGCTCGGATGCTTCGCAATAGCCTCCTTCCAGGCGAGGTCTATCTGGTCCGGCAACTCTCTCGCCAGGAGTTCGATGAGCTCGTGAGGCTCTTCTAGAATGTTCTGGGTGGCGCGCCGGACACCGGCGATGCTCTCCGCAGAGCTGAGGGCGGGACGCATTTCGTCAACGTACAACTGCCAGTTGTCCTTCGCATCACGCGTGGGTTGCACACTAGCGTCGTCTAGGAATGCCGGGGCACCCGCATGAAGGCTAGACCGAACACTCCTTGTGCATTCTTCGTCGCTGACTTGATGTGGCTCCAGTGGGGCTGGTGGAGCCGCCTCGTCAACGCTGAATGAGTGCCACTCTCGAGCGATGACCACCGGGTACGGAGCGGAAAGGGCCGCAAGCGCCGTGTTCGCAACCTTCAGTCCAGCATGGCCACGGCTTGCTGTTGAGGCTTCGCGTCCGAAGACGTCGACGAGCACCGTGACCAAGCTGTCTGGGGCTTTGGCCTTGTACCCAAACCCTCTGAGTACGCCCCAGTCAAGTACGACCCAGGGGCCACCGTTGAAGGGTTCCAGGCTCTCAATCTGCATCGATTGAACCAGTCGTTGCGCAACGCGCACTAGCTGTCCGGGCTTCAGTCTCTTGCATGGTCTTCGTAGCCGGGCTCAAACAGCCCACTGTGCAACCTGAGCTAACGGGTGTTGAATCGTATGAGTCTTGGTCAAGTTGTTCGGGGTTCACCTAGCCGCAGGCCCCGAACCACTTGGCCAAGAGGCATGCGATGGTCAGCCTGCAACTTCCCTTCCATCAACCAGAGAGCCACTGCGGGGCATCGGGGGTGTTGAAGCGGTGAGGATTGGGAAAGATTGTGAGGGGTCATCTCCGAATGCTGGGCGCGAAGCGCATCACTTGCCGTGCGCTGATTCAGGGAAACCCAGGAACGAGGCGATGAGCATCATCGCGAACATGAACACGAAGAAGACCTTGAGCGGTGTCGAAGAGTAGTGGCAGCCGAAGTGGTGCTTGTAGACCAGCCAGAGGCCGAGCGTGATTGCCAGGGCAAACGCCGTCGTCGTCAACGTGGCAGGCCAGTCGTCTGTTGGCTCCACCCCCTCGAAGACCACGCGACCCGTGAGCTGTTCAACCAAGAGAGGCACGGGAGCCACAGCCAGCACTATGAGAGCGAAGCCGCACCCGTACCTCAGACCGTCGTTGCTGTTGCCACGGAAGTCGTTGTCATCCCAGTTGACCTCTGCCTGCGGCGACGGTTGGTTCAGCGGGCTCGGACCTTCAGCATCGCGGATTTCGTCTTCGTACTTCACTTCGAGTCTCCATCGAACTCAAAGAGCTCGTTGATGTCCTCTTGCTCTGACTTGCCGCCGTCTGCAAGGTCACCGACCGCGGCGAGCGCGCCAAGAGCGAGCGCAAGTACGAACGAGACAGCCAGCACCTTGGGCTCGAAGTACTTGGCAAAGAGCTTCCTGTAGACCAGCGAGAGAACGGCGCTGGTGATGATGGCGAAGGCAGCGGCTACCAGTGCGCCCTCAAAGTCCATCACTGGGTCAAGGGTTCTCGTCACGATGTGCTGGGAGAGAGCAGCCTCGACGAAGGCCGGGATGACGGGCACCATCATGATGACGCTCATACATCCACAACCGTAGCGGACCCCCTTCATCGCTACCTCCTCCTCTCTTTCTGGAGGGCGGTAGTGCCGGTCTGGGTGTGTGTCGAGCTCAGGTGCCTGTAGCCGTGTCCCAAGCACGGTTGCACGCTGCTCAGAATTGAGCTGCTCTTGAGCCCTCGCAGTGATGGCGTGCTCGAAGTCGCGTACTGCTCTTCGAAGCCTGTCCTCTGGCACGCCGCCTTCGAGTCCCTTGCCGAGGTTCTCGCGTGCCGTGCGGGCAGCAAAAATCACTTCGGGGCTTACACCGCATTGAGCAAGGTGAGCATCCGAATCGTACTCCTGCTCCCCCGCTACCCCGAGGTTCGCACGGGCGAGCAATGAGACGTGATTGAACAAGAGCTCCAGGGCCGGGAGCTGGAGAGCTGCTGCGCCATGGACGTTTGCCAGTGCTGCGATTTCCGCGAGTGGAAGAAGGCCGGACGGGAGCGGACTTGACTCAGGCGCCATTACAGGAACCCTCCGCGCCTGTTCTTCCTTCGAAGCTCGAACTGCTCGGCTTCGGTCAGTTCACGGGGCGGCGGCGCGGGCGCGGGTTGAGCAGGCGGCAGAGCGCTGGGCGGAATGTGAACGTTGATGACCGGCGGGAGCTGTTGCTGTTGTTGTGCTGGCAGGGCGTCCCATCCCGCTCCCTGCCCGAGCAGGTTGTTGCTGCCCTGGGGGGGAGCGGGAATGTTCAGTCGTGCCCAGTCCGCGGGCTGCATCGACTTCGACTGCGTGAGCCCGTAGTCGTCGTCGCGAAGCATTCCTGTGTTGTGTCGCCGCTTGTCCGGGCTGCTCAGATGCTTGCCTTGGTACTTGCGGTCGGTCTGCCCCGGCCACACGGGACGGTTCGGCACCTTGAAGAAGCCGCGAACAACCCCCTTGGACTCATCGGGTGCGCCGAGATGCTGGAAGCGTCGGTCAATCTGCCCTCTCTGCTCGGAGGCCTCTCGGCCCTGCGATGCAGCAACGATGTCGAGAAACCAGCGCTTGGTTACCGGGGAGTTCGTTGCAGTCATTGCAACGTTGGTGGAGGCACCGAGGATTTCATCGGCTCCACCGCGGTAGACCTCCCTGAGCCCCTCGAGTGTGTGCACGACCGTTGCCACCCGAATACTCTTCGAGGCACCTTGGGTGATGAGTCGCTCAAGGCTTGGAAGCGGGTACTGCGTTCGAGCCTCGTCGATGTAGAACTGGGTGTGTGCGTTCTCCCCCTCGTCCTGATGCAGCGCCAAGTCAGCGAGCACCCCGAAGGCAGCGTGGTTGAATGGCAACATCGCTGCCGACGACATCGGGTCCGACGTGAGCAAGAGCACTCCCGTCTTCTCTTCGTTGAACCAGTGAGAGAGTGAGATTGGCTCTCCTGCGCTCGGCGTTCGGTTGTAGCCCTCGAGCTGCCGCGCGTTGGCAGCGGCCACCGTTGCGAACACTCCCATGAAGGCCTGAACGTTGATGATGAAGGCGTCTCGCTGCTTCGCGCTGGTGAAGTACGAAGCGAACTGCTGAGCGACCGCTGGGCTCTGGTTCAGGACGTGAGCAATGAGTTGGCCGCTGCTGCAAATGTTGTAGACATCATTGAGCATCCAAGCGCAGCCACAGCGCTCGTGCAGAAGAGTGACGACAGCTTTGACCAACTCCCGTGCCCCCTTTCCGAAAACGGCGTTGTCCCCGACGAACTCACCTGGAATTAGAGCGTTGGCAAGTGCTGTGATTCGTTCAGGGCGAGTGAAGTCGTAGGCAACGTGCCAGGGAGAGGAGCGGACGTCGAGCGGGTGAAGCACTCGAATCATCGAGGGGTGCACTCCCATCCCAACGAGCAGCGGATAGAACTCGCGCTTCGGGTCGTGAATGACCACACGGCTTGCGAGCTGTCCGTACTCGTCGAACATCATGCTTTGCATGAGCATCCGAAGGAGAATCGTCTTGCCCGTCCTTGGTGCTCCGACGAACACCGAATGTGGGCTGTCATCCCTCCAGGGAAGCTCGGCAGCGCCGAAGGCGATGCTCTTGCCAAACACCATCGCCTAGAAGCTCCTCTCGATTTCCTTGGTGGTCGGAGCCCCTGGCACATACTTGAAGAACGCCTCAAATCCTGACTCCCAAGCGAGCCAGACGATGGCCTGTGCTCCTTGCGGCGCAAGGTAGTACGGAATGTCTGCGTAGGCGTACCTGAACGCAACGCCGCATGTGAGTGCAACAGCACAAGTCAACATGAGAGGCCACAAGAGGCTTGCCCTGTACACCTTCGAGGTGAGGGGGCCGAATCGGATGGCCCGCGTGATGATGCGACTGTGGAGCTTGGCCCCGAAGAGGAAGGCGAACCACTCAGCTCGCCCGAACACGTGCATGTAGTCGTGCACCCAATGGGGAGCCCACTGCTCTTCCCCCGGTAGGAACTTCACCGTGAAGAAGAGGACTGCGATTCCAACCGCTGGCCCAGCGATGAAGCAGAGCACGAAGTTGAGGAGCTTGAGGCCCACCTCGTAGACGCCTGTCTTGTGAGGGTTGTCGAGTTCGTTGATTGGCAAGGCTGGCGAGGCTAGCTCATGCCCATCGAAGGGCCTGGCTGTTGTAGCGGCTGGGGGGCCTGGGAGGGTTGCTGCTGTGGCTGGAGCTGAGGCTGCACCTGGTAAACCTGTGCGGCCTGCTGTGGTTGAACCGCAGGCTCCGGGACGACCGTGTGGTCACGCTCAATCTTCTCTCGGATGCCCTCGAGTCGCGCTTCCTCGAACGCAGTGGGCTCCTCGAGCTCGATACGGTGGCACGCCTCGAGGTCTTCTTTGAGCGCTGAGTAAGAAGCGAAGAGCGAGACGTTCGGCGCAGAGACAGAGCCAATCGTCTGCGCATCCATGTTCGGGGTGACGTGAACGTGCGCTGAGTCAACGTCAAGCTGCTCTGCCATGTACGGAGTGACCGCGTAGCCAAGGCTGACGTGCTCGAGGTCCTTGACCGGCATCGTCACCCGACGCGCCCTCACGTATTTCTCCCAGGTGGTTTGCCCATCGTCGAGCTTGATGGTGACGAAACGGTCTCTGAGTGGGCCGCTGTGACGAGCCTTGTCGAAGAATCGCTCAATCGTGGCCCTCTCACCCGCCCGGTATCCGTGGCCCTGATGTCCGCGCTCGAAAATCACTCGGTCACCCTTGTAGAAGGTGGTACCCCCAGCCTTGGCGCCTCGCCACCCAATGACGCGGCTCGGCTTGCTCAATGATGCACGATGAGCCTTCTGTGCTGCTCGATTCAGAAGGTCCACCTCCTTCTGGTCAGCACCGACGGCAAGGCTCTTGCGGTCTTCGATGCAGGCACGGGCGATGACCTGCCGGGTGATGTCGCCCGTGTGGTGGAAGTGGGAAGCGCCGTTCTCAACGAAGGTGCTCACCCCTGAGCGGAAGTCACCTTCTGCCAGCTGAATGTTGGCGATGTGACGCCAGCCGGGAAGGGGCTTGTCCGGCGCTAGTGTCGTCGGGGAAGCATCGAGCAGCTGAGTGAAGTGGGAGCGCTTGAAGAATCCCGCCTTGTCGCGCTGCCCAAATGCAACGACCTTGGCACTCGCCTCCTTCGCCTTTGCGAGCACATCGGCCAGGCTCGCTGGGTGCATCGTGTCAGCCTTGGAGATGACGAGGATGTCCTTGTCGGTGAGCTTGAGGTCTTGGATGGACCAGTTGCTCTCAACGGCGGCTCTTCCGAGCTTCTCGGCCCTGTCCCCCACCTTGCTCGATGCTGCCCGCTTCGGAGTCTGGGGCGAGAGTCGACCAATCGCGAAGTTCACGCTCTGTGACCTGATGCCTGTGGCTCGCTCAAACTGGGTCGCCGAGGCACGGCTGGGCGCGACTCCGTGAACCCGAAACCCTTGCTCAACCCACTGCGAGGCAAGGTACTTGGCGTGCCCGGTGGTGTTGCTGGTCTTGGTGGTCTCGACACACTGCAACGCCTGGGGCGCGAGCTGGAGCTGCACCTCGTTGGCCGCGAAGTTGAGGCCGTCCACCTGCAGCTTTCGAATCTCACGCGCCTCGCCGAGCATGCGCTCAGTGGCGATGGCGGTGCTCGGTGCCGAGTAGTGCTGAAACCGAGCACGAGGGTTTTCAAGCTTGACTGCGTGCTCTTTGACTTCCTCTCGAACGGTCTGGATGAGGACCTGGGGGCTCACCCCGCCCACCTGGAGCTGGTCTGACGTCCGACGGAGAAGGTCGGCTTCTGTGAAGTAGAAGTTGCTGACGTTGAACTGGGAGAGAGCAGTCTTGGCAGCAGCACTTGCGGCGGCCCATTGCTCCTGTTCGCTCAGCTTGTTCGGCGCTCGCTCTGGTCCCGTTGGTGCGAAGCCATGCTTCTCGCGGGCCTCCTCTCGCAGGGTCTCGAACAGCGTCCCCCGCGCTACGTGACCTTTGTGCGAGCGGGTGTACATCGAGGCGTATGCCTTGTTTCTTCCCGTCGCCTCAAGGCCGTGCTCTTCGATGTGCGCCTCAATCTCGTTGCGCCTCTCGGAGCGTTCTTCGCACAGAGCCCTTGGCACACACTTCACCTCGAACGAGCGCAGCTTCTCCTCGTTCCGTGGCACCGTCTCGTAGCCAAGCCCCTCAATCCGAGTGGCAAGGGTCATGCGGTACATCGAGCCCGCCGTGAAGTAGAACTCCTCGAACAGGGGGTGACTTACGAGTGTCCCCCACGTTCCATCGGAAGGCCGGTAGCCCGCGTTGATGCAAAGTGCGTGGGTGTGCAGTTGTTCATTGGCTGCCCTTGAAGTGCCATGCTCATGGAGAGCGAAGACGCAATTGGCTGACTCAAGGCGCTTGCCTCCAGCTCCTCGCCGCGACTGAATGGCGGCCTCTTCAAGGTAGTCGAGCGTGGTCTTTACCGCGTAGTCGTGAGCCTTGGCGATGGCGTCGCGATGCTCCCCTGGGGGAAGCGATGACCACAGAACTGACACGCTCTTGGGGGCGCTAAAGGTGAGGTCCCAACCTGGTTGCCTATCTCTTCCTTGCTGATGCTGGACCAACGATTGACCCGCTGGGGTGTAGCCAAGGAACAGGGCCGAAAGCTGCTCCGGCTCCACCTTCTCACCCAGCCCAAGTCTGGCGGCACCCTTGCCGTACCAATTCCCTTGAGGCTCTCCCCCATCGAGGTAGTAGTCCTCGATTGCCAGGGATGTGTAGTAGCCCTCTTGGCCGAGCTTCATTGCCGATATGGAGAACATCGAATCAGGTGCGGCCCCCGGTTGGCATTGGGCCGAGTGTTGCGTCGAGAATCTTGCTCATGTTCTGCGCCTCGATTGGGTCTTCAAGAAGAGCCCTCATGATGGCTCGAAGAGCCGTGTGCGTGGTGGTCGACACGGCCCCGATGCTGTCCTCGATGGAGTCCAGGCGCTCCATCATGAGGTCCGTGTCCACGGCGGAAGCACTGGCGCTCAAGGGGGTGTGCTCTCCCCCATCGAGGGCCGACACGAGGAGCTCTCTGGCGAGGGTCCCGGCAGCCTTGCCCTGCTGCTTGGCTGCCTGCTGAAGCTGCTCGTGGTAGTAGAGCGGGAGCCTCACGTTGGTCTGCTTGCTGGGTTCGGCTGTAGCCATCTGCTACGAACGTAACCTCGGTTGCCAAAACTCGATACGCCCGCCGCGACCATTCGCCCGTAGCAGCTCGACAGCAGTCCTAAGCCACCTAAGAAAAGCAGCTTAGGCCTCTGCACCTCCCTTCCCCGTAGCACCGAAGGTGCATAAGGTGTGAAGCCTTGAATCTCTGTAGCTGACGCAAGGCACCTCCCTCTGCGTCGCCCCGAAACGTCCGAAGCCCTGAAGCTCTGGAACTGACGCAAGACGTCCCCCTCAGCGTCGCTCCGCAAGGTCTTCAGCGAAGTGGTGCTCCAGCCAGCCTGACAAGCCTCCGTGTGCCTCCGTCCAGTCCCGCTCGTAGCTGAACTCCACCAAAGCTGCCACGAGTGCGCGTGCCTCCCGATTCCCGGCGAAGGGCGGACGCTTCCCTGCCGCAGCAATGACTCGCAGGAATTCGCTTTCAGTCAGAACTCGATACCGCTCTACCCTGTTTAGGGCATCCCACGTGGTTTCAAGCCCCTCGGAGCTAGCGCACCGCTCCAACCGCCTTCGCGCAGACTCGTCAAGATCCAAGCGAATCGAGAAATAGAAAGTGCCCGCAAGGGCTAGAGCTCTATAGCTCGCAGCATCAGCATCAAACTCGACTGGCTGGCGTGACTTCATGTAAGCAAGAAGACCTCCTGCTTCGAGCACACAAGGCGGCTCGGGCTCAAGCCAGATAATCTGGGCGACTAGCTCTAGCCCAGCTTCCCCAACACCGATGGCATTCTTCGTTCGCGCCAGAGCAAGTAGCTGGTCAAAAGACTCTTGGGTCAGGCCGCCAAAATCCGTACCTATAGACGATTCCCGATGCACCCATCCAACTGCTCGTAGAGCTGAAAGTAGCTGACGTCGGGCCCCGACGAGGTCGGGGGCGGCGGGAGTATCGTTCACTTTCAAAACGCATTCGGCGAAGGAACATTCATCGCTGCCTTCGCCTTGGTCCTGACGAGCAAGTCCAGGGTTTGAAAGAGCACTGGCCCACATGCGTCGCACGACGAATCCGACCTGCCCCCCCTCACTCCACTCGGGCCAACTTGCCTGGTTGCTTCCCTTAGCGAATTTCGCGTAGCTAAGAACGTCTTCAACCCCTTGCCCTCCTTCGCGGAGACCTGGCGCTAGGTACTCAACCATCGATTCAAGCTGCCCCTCGGTAAGGCGCACTATGTCCGTCTTGTTGCGACTGGAATAGGGAAGACGAAGCGCCTTCACAGCCATATTGAGTGCCCCCATCATGGTATAGTCGAAGTTGTCACCTTCCCAGGCGAGCTCAAGCAGGACCTGTTCTGGGCCAGCTTCATGGCAGGCTCGACGCTTCGCTTCTACATCGAATCCCGGGCGCTCTCGTTCGTCATGCCAGATTCGCCGAACGTAGCTCTCAGCGCCTTCGCTCGCCAACCACTGCGGGTACTTACCGCTGGTAGGGTCCGGTGCGAAGCGCACACATCGAAGCAAGCGCTGAAGGCCCCGGTCTCCTGCGCCTGAGAAAGCGGGCATCTCAGTACGCATCTCATAGATGAAGTCGACCACTTCACTCTCACACAAATCGACGTAGAGGTCACAAGAGGAGTACTTACCAAGCTTTCCAGGTGTGAAGCTGTGCCCGAAGCTCGCTAAGTACTGTTGCACTTGGCCTAGGCCACCGCGGTCGACTCCACTCTCGCTCAAAGGAAGCACAAGCACAGCCCTATCCGCGCTGAGTTCGTTCCCCTTGCTGGCGCTCGCGGCACCCGTGTCGCTAGCTGGACTGTCCGAGTCGTTGCTTACGACCCCGTTGTCGGAAGGGCGCGCCTCTCGCTCACCGGAGGCACTCCAGGCCCAGAAGGCAACGGCCACAATCGCAAGAGCCCCGATGAGCGTGAGCAGTCCGGTGATACTGGCAATGCGAGGTTTCATGGGTGCCGAATGGTGCTGAACAGAGAAGGGCTGTGGTGCCAAGCCGCGGAACCGTCGAGGTCCATAGAGCCACAGTGCTCTAGTGCTACTTCATCGGCGCAGCTCGACGCAGAGCAGCCGAGAGAATCCGCACCCACTGCTCCTCGTACTCTGCGTTGGCCAGCACGTCGTGCTTTCCGGGCCGCTTAGACACAGCCGTCTTGCGAAGCATCTCGAGAAGCTCGGACTCACCGTGCTGCACAACGGTCCACAAGGCCCGCGAGATGACACTGAAGTCGACCTTGCTCGAGGACGCATTGCGCAGACGCAGCACGAAGGCCTCGAATTCCTGCTCCTCGTTCTCCGTGACTCGGAAGCGCTTCTGGACGGACTGGCGCTGCGTAGACCGAGCCAGGTCGTTGGCGGCTCTAGAATCGGTTTTCTTGAGCTCCGGCACTGAGGCTGGGTGCACCGCCTCCGCGGGCTTAGCGGGCGCTTCAGGGGCCTTCTCGGCGGACTTCTGTACTGGCTTGGCTGCCGCCTTCTCCGGGCGCGAGCTCGGCGCTGGCTTCACGCTTGGCTTGACCGGGGGCGTGAGCGTGAGCGTTGGCTCCCCTCCCCCACCGGAGCGTTCCTCTGGCTCAGAAATAGCGGCACGGATGGCGGCTCGCTTGTTCTCGGCTGCGAACGGGTCGTAGTTCGCGTCCTCCTCTGCTTCGAATTTCTTCCTAGGCATTGGCGGCGACCTCCCCGGCGTCAGATTCAGGCTTCTGTGAGGCCTCCTCGCCGTGGTCTTGCTCGTGGTCGACCACAGGGGACGGAAGCTTCTCTTGCGGCTGAGGCACCAGGACGCTCACCGAGGTGCGCCCGATGCGAGAGAGGATCTCTTTGGCCAGGTCGCGGTACTGCTCAGCCGGTGTGCTTTCCGGGGCGTACTCGAAGATGGACTGACCCATCTGCTGCGCCTCCTGGATGGCCACCGAGCGATGGATGTCGTGGTCGAACTTGTAGGTGGTGCCGTCGGGCCGCTGGAGGTGCTTCTCGACGTAGTCGATGAGCTTTCGAGAGAGGCGCGTCTGACCCCGTCCTCGAGCGAACGAGCAGAAGATGACCCCGAGCAGCTGAAGATTGGCGTTGCCAGCTCGCTGGGCGTTGTTGATGTCGGTGAGAGCGTCAGCTAGACCGTCGACGGCCAGCTTCTCGGGCGTGGCCGAGAGGATGACGTAGTCGGCTGCCTTGAATGCTGGCAGGCTCGTCTTGGTGATTTGGGGCGGAGTGTCGAGGAAGATGAAATCGTAGGCGCCGCGGAGCTTGCCGAGCGGCTCGATGAGCAGGTCGAGCGGATTGGCCCAGCGGTTGTCCGGATGGAGCAACCAGGCGTCGAGCTCGTTGAGCTTGCGACTCGATGGCACAAGGTGGACTCCCCTGGGCAAGGTGAGCTCCTCCTCGGTCTCGTCGATGATGCAATCGGCAGGTTCCTCTTCGGCAGTGATGAGCTCGTACGTGCCCACCCATCCGGAAGTCGGAGCCTTGAGGGCCTTGGTGGCGCCACTGGTGGCGTCCAGGTCAACGAGCAGCGAGCGGTAGCCCCGCTCCCCCATCGCGGCGGCGATGTTGATGCTGTTCGTGCTCTTGCCGACGCCTCCCTTCTGGTTGGCAACGGTGATGATGCGTGTGTCACGCGGACGCGAAACGTCGTTCATGGGCCCCTCCTGTGCGGTGTGCGAAAAAAATCGAAGCTCCCCTCTGAGCTCCAGAGCATTCGAGCACTGTGGCTCGAATGCCATGGTGCCCTGATGCTCTAGGGCAACCGTGCCACATGGGAATCGCCAGTTCAAGGGCAATAAAGCACACCCTGGATAGCTCGAAGGCACTGATGCTCGAAAGCACCAGCGCATCAGTGCACCAGTGCTCTCGAGCCATCGAGCCTTAGGGCTCTATCCGGATTCACCCGGACGCCAGAAAGGGTCTTGCATCACGAGGAAAGCCATGTGCAGGCTGCTTCAAGACACTTGAAGCCCGCGTGCGGCCCGAGGTGCCCATCAAGGGCAGCCGGGCTGCGCAGGGGTGGCAAATCAACCAAGGGGAGCGCCCACCGAAAGGACGAACGATAGGCACAAAAAAAGCGACCTCGTAGAGCTCGCTTCTTCAGTCTGTTGCGCAGGAGCGCGACGAATCCAGGGAAGGAGACACCGGCACTGCACCTCAGTGAGTGGATGCTCTGAGACTAGGCCACCTTCCCTGGGTTCGTCAAGCCCTGATGCGACCGAGCGAAGCTGTGCCCCGCTCGAAGCGCCTCCTGCATCAGCAGGGAAGCTGTGACACAGGCAACCATCGCCCGAAGGGCACCAGAGCACGAACGCACTAGCGCACCAGCGCACCCGAGCCATGTGGCTCCAACCAAGCCGCGAGCAAGACGCACCACCCTGAAGGCTAGCGGCCCCAAGCCAGCGGAGAAGTACCCCGGGTTCTCCGGCGGCCATATCCAGATGCCTACCAAGCGACTGGTGCACTTTTGGGGCTCGCTGCTGTGCGGCTCTGTGCGCCCGTATGACGCGCGCACCTTCCTAGCCTGCCTTGAGGTCGCCGAGGAGCGGAAGTTCGCTCCACGGGGCTGCAAGCCCGTCTACCGGCTCTCTGAACTGACAACCCTCGTCGGTGGGGGAGGGGAGAGGCCGATTCGCGCTAGCCTTCGCCGACTCCACCGCGCTGGAGTGATGACCTGGCGGGGCAGCGACGGCCCACGCTTCCACGATTCCCAGGAATTGCTGGCGGAGGCGGCGTTGCCGCTCGTTTCAAAGATGGAGGCGCTCATGCCGAAGAGCCGCGAGTTCTTCCCGCTGCCTCGAGCCCTGTCCAAGAGCGTGCTCATGGGCGGGGTCAAGCGCTCGGTTCTGGCCAGCGTGTTTGCCCACCTGCTTCGCTGTCCACACCTCAAGCCAGAAGGCTGGGACCCAGTCGGCGCCGTCAAGGCGAACTGGATTGAGGCAGCGTTCGGCATCTCGGAGCGGTCTGCGGTTCGTGCCAGGAGCCACCTCGTCAAGGAACTCGGCTGGCTCACTCCCGTGGCCGCCCAGGTCTGGAGACAGAAGGCCAACGGCGGCTACTTCGCCGTCAACCTCGAGTGGAGCAAGGAGACTCCGGGCAAGCTCAGCCAGCCCGTGACGTCAGAGTTGTCCACAGGCGTTTTGTCGGGGCAGAATCGCCCGAATGACACCCGTTTGACGGAGCTAGAATCAGAACAGACCTCTCCTTCGGAGATTCAAATATCAAACCTGGGTGGCTTCGCCCCCGAACCCCCGGTTGAGTTTTGGAAGAAGACTCAGGAGGAACGTCCCACACCAAAGGGCAGCACGAAGCCGAGGCTGACCAAGCTGGTGAACGCTGACCTCCCGGACGTGAGTCGCGTGATGGAGCTGTTCGAGCAAGCGCTCGAGAACCCCGTGTGGCGAGCCAAGGGCTGGACACCGACGGACACCTACGTCGAGCGACTCAACTGGGCTGCCGCAGCTCGCAGGGCTCACGTTCGAGGAAGCACGAATCCGTGCGGAGTGTTCATCCACCTGGTGAGCAATCGCAAGTGGAGCCACGTCAGCCACGAGGACGAGGAGGCCGTGCGACGTGAGCTCGCGTTGTGGATGAACCCCGAGCTTGCGGAACCTACCAACGGTGGGGGAGAGGCGAGACGAGCAGCACCCAAGCTCAGCTCTGATGGCAAGGTGCTTCGCTGTGTCGAAGCTACCCTTCGCCGCAATGGGATTGACGTCTCGGTGGAACGCGTCAATCGCGAGCTCGCTCAGCGCGGAGGGTGGTCTCTTGAGCGAATCGTTGAAGCACGTGCACGCTTCAACGAGTGGAAGAACAGCGGCAACAGCCGAGGAACCCAAAATACGTATGAGCTCTACACCTGAGAAGACGGGAAATCTCCCCACGAACTTTGACCTGCTCCTTGGGCGCTTGGCAGATGACCAAGGAAGCCTAGCCTACGCGCTTGTTCGGGCGTACACGGCTAAAATTGGCAGTGATGATCTCGAGGAAGGTCTTCAATCCTGCCTAACAGACCGGCTTGACACTCTCCGCTCTGAACTGAGCGCAGAAGAGCTCGAGGAGGGTGACAGTGCGGATTGAAAGACTAACCATCCACGCCTTTCGCTCGTTCGGGAGCAAGTGCGGCCCCATCGACCTTGATGCACCTTTGGCGGTTGTGTGGGGCCCGAACAGCGGGGGGAAGACCAGCTTCTCAGAAGCTCTTGAGTTCTTGTTGACCGGAGACATCGCTCGTCGCGAGCTTCTGTCCAGCACGAAGGATGAGTTCGCAGGAGCCTTGCGCAACGTCCACGCGGCAGATGAGGAGCCGACGTTCGTCGAGGCGACGTTTGTCGAGGCGTCCAGCAGGCACGTGGTCAGGCGCACGCTGACGAGGGACTTCGAGAAGCGCAAGTCATGCGAGAGTGTCCTGCTGATTGATGACGCAGAGGCTGATGAGCACGAACTCGAAGTCATCGGGTTTCGGCTAGCGGAGCCGCCGATGGCGGCTCCCGTGCTTATGCAGCACACCCTGGGGTATCTCTTTTCGGCATCCCCGAAGGACCGAGCTCAGTACTTCAAAGCCCTCCTTGAGGTTGGAGACCTCGATGATTTGCGTTCTCGGATGCGAGAGCTGAAAGCGCCGACCCCTGATTTTTCCGATTCGACTCAGGAGCACCTTGAGCGGTGCCTTGGCCTTGAAGCGTTCAGTGGAGATGACTTCGCCGGTTTGTTGCGGGGCGTGCCAAGCCTTAGGGACCTAGCGGTGGTCTTCATGGCGAAGGCTAGGCAACTGCTGTTGTCCTCGGGCGAAGAGCCTCCGAAAGCACTAGAGCCATCTCTGCAGCGAGTGGAAGCTGTCGCTACAGAGAAAAGCTCGAAGACCTTTCCTTTGGACGGACTCCGGCGTGAGGAACGTGAGCTCATTGCCTGGTCGGACGTGGCTCAGGAGGCTGTTCTCCTCCAACAAGAGCATCTGGACGTACTCGAGGCCGCTGATGACGAGACTAAGCGCCTCGCTGGCCTCTTCAGGGAAGTGCTAGCCCGATCTCGTCACGAGTCCTCTTGATGGCTGCTCTCGATCACCGATCGAGGCGGCCGTCCGTCGTTTCGAGGGCAGAGTTCTGCTCGGTGAGCCTCAAGAGGCTCGCTCGAATGCTGTGGCGGGGTCCAAATGGGGTGCTCCGTGCCGTGCAGCCATGGGATTCCCTCGGCAGCGACGCCGATCCGCCCGATTGCTGCGACGCAGTCGCGGCTACGCGGCGCGTATTCGCTCGAACGCCGCTACGAACAGGTCTCGCCAGGGGTGATGCTCG
>OJFX01000382.1_pt1 | contig 16488 bp, 9 predicted proteins | sample 1594171 | NCBI WGS metagenome assembly OJFX01 (sample SAMN05416840, study PRJEB24817) | seawater metagenome | isolation source: Sea water | place: Canada:Atlantic | collected 2013-07
GTACGTAGCCGCACCCTTCATTGGAAGGCAGCACACCGTCGGCAATCAGGAAGGCACAGGAACGGATATGGTCGGCAATCACACGCAGCGATGGCGTGGCGGTATCCGGGTGGCCAGTGGCTTTGGCGGCGGCGGCCAGCAAATTCTGGAACAGGTCGATTTCGTAGTTTGAGTGAACGCCCTGCATCACGGCGGCGACACGCTCTAGCCCCATGCCGGTATCGATAGAGGGCTTGGGCAGCGGGTTGAGCGTGCCTTGCGCATCGCGATCAAACTGCATAAACACCAAGTTCCAGATTTCGATGTAACGATCGCCATCCTCTTCCGGGCTGCCTGGCGGGCCACCCCATACGTCAGGGCCGTGATCAAAGAAGATTTCAGAGCTGGGGCCACAAGGCCCGGTATCGCCCATCTGCCAGAAATTATCTTCGTCCAGCTTGGAAAAGCGCTCAGGATCGATGCCAATCTCATCTTTCCAGATCCGTTCGGCCTCATCATCGCTGATATGCACCGTTACCCACAGCTTCTCTTTGGGCAGCCCCAGGGTTTCGGTTAAAAACACCCAGGCAAAACGAATGGCATCGCGCTTGAAGTAATCCCCAAAGCTGAAGTTGCCTAACATTTCAAAGAAGGTGTGGTGGCGGGCGGTATAACCTACGTTATCCAAGTCGTTGTGCTTACCACCTGCACGCACGCAGCGTTGCGCAGAGGTTGCGCGTACGTAAGGGCGAGGGTCACGACCTAGAAACACATCTTTGAACGGCACCATGCCAGCATTGGTAAACAGCAGCGTCGGGTCATTACCCGGCACTAAAGAGCTGGTAGGTACTATCGTATGCTCCTGCTCTTCAAAGAAAGTGAGAAAGGCCTGTCTAATCTCTGCGCTTTTCATAGGGTATCCGTAACAAGAAAGCGTGATGTCCCAGGGCGCTGTCGACGCTACCCTCAGGGGTCGCAAAGGGGCCATTATAGCGCAGTTGTCAAACGACTAAAGCCGCACTTAGTGGCACAAAGGCAAACAATCGGGGAAAGTTGCCCATTAAAGCGCTACCAGAAACGTCATCAGCGTCGTTTTAACAAACAGAAAGGAAAGTATAGCGGGCGGGGAAAAACGTATTACAGACAGGAGAGTGCGTAACGGATTTGTTCAAAATCGAAGCCACGATTGGCGAGAAAACGTTCACGCCTAGCGCGCTCTTTGGGGTTGTCACCGGGCGTATCAAAACGTCTTGCTAACGTCTCACGCGCTAATTCAAACCAGTCGACCTGCTCGCTCTCCTCCACTTCGGCAAAAGCGACATTCAGCGTTTCCTGATCAACACCGCGTTGACGCAGTTCACCTTTAATGCGAATCACCCCTTGGCCACGTAGCAGGCGCGACCGCACAAAACTAGCCGCAAATCGTGCATCGGACTGAAGTCCCTGCTCAACCAGGGCAGTTAAGCACTCATCGATTGCCGCCTCATCAAACGCTTTTTTCCTCAAGCGCTGGGCTAACTCGGCGCGAGAGTACTCGCGCCGAGCCAGCAAGCCAATGGCGATGTCACGCGGCGTCGCATCGCGTTGTGAGCCAAATGCCATCAGCTTGCCTTAGCGAAGATCGACTTACAGCAGATCATCATCACCCGCCTCTGCGTCAGCGGATGCTTCAGCAGGTGCTTCTTCTTTTTTGGGGTCAGGCTTGGCCAGCAGCTGTTCACGAATCTGCGTTTCAATCTCGACCATAATGTCCGGATGCTCTTCAAGATACTGAGCAGCATTAGCCTTGCCCTGACCTATTTTCTTACCTTTATAGCTGTACCAGGCACCGGCTTTGTCGACCAAGTTACACTGCACACCCAGGTCGATCACCTCACCGGCATGGTAAATACCCTTACCGTAAAGGATCTGGAATTCAGCCTGACGGAACGGCGGCGCCACCTTGTTTTTGACTACTTTCACGCGGGTTTCGTTACCGGTGACTTCATCGCCCACTTTCACCGAGCCGGTGCGGCGAATATCCAGGCGCACACTGGCGTAGAACTTGAGTGCGTTACCGCCGGTCGTGGTTTCCGGGCTGCCGAACATGACACCGATCTTCATACGGATCTGGTTAATGAAGATCACTAAACAGTTGGCGTTTTTGATATTACCAGTGATCTTACGCAGCGCTTGTGACATCAAACGCGCCTGCAGACCGACGTGGGAGTCGCCCATTTCGCCTTCGATTTCAGCGCGTGGGGTCAATGCCGCGACCGAGTCGATAACAATCACGTCAACGCCACCGGAACGAACCAGCATGTCGGTGATTTCCAGCGCTTGTTCACCGGTATCCGGCTGGGACACCAGCAGGTCATCCAGGTTTACGCCCAGTTTTTCTGCGTAGCTTGGATCAAGGGCGTGCTCGGCATCGACGAAAGCGCACACTTTGCCCTGCTTTTGCGCCTGAGCAATCACCGAAAGCGTCAGCGTCGTTTTACCCGACGATTCTGGGCCAAAGATTTCGCAAACACGGCCAAACGGCAGGCCGCCAATGCCGAGTGCGATATCCAGCCCCAACGAACCCGTAGAGACCGACGGCATAACCACACGCGGTGCGTCGCCTAGGCGCATGACAGTGCCCTTGCCGAACTGACGGTCGATCTGGGTGAGTGCAGCGTTTAGCGCTTTAGTGCGGTTGTCATCCTGAGCCATTCAGAGATTCCTCATAACAAGCTGTATAATTACCCAGTAGTATGCCAAAGATTGCGCCGTAAACAAATCCTTGTTCACGCTTTCTCTTAACTATTTTCCTACCCTACGCCTGCTTGTCTGCCTTTGCCTGCGCATCCAGGCGTGCCACCAGCCCTGCCAGCGCCTGACGCACGGCCTGCTCGCGCACCGCCTGGCGGTCACCAGGGAAATGAAAACACTCGGCCTGCTGTTCGCCTGCAGCTCCCCAAGCGAGCCAAACGGTTCCCACAGGTTTTTCAGCGCTACCGCCATCCGGCCCGGCCACACCGCTAACGGCAACACCCAAGCTGGCACCACTTTCCCGGCAGGCGCCCTGCACCATTGCCTTCACCACTGCCTCACTCACCGCGCCATGTTCGGCCAGTACGCCTTCTGGCACGCCGAGCAGGCGAGTCTTCGCCGCATTCGCATAGGTGACATAGCCGGTTGTAAAGTAAGCAGAGCTACCCGCCACACCGGTAATGGCGCTGGCGATACCACCGCCTGTACACGACTCAGCCGCCGTCACCTCCACATCTAACTGCTGACAAAGCCGGCCCAGGCGCTGCGCTAGCAGCGTCAAATCAAGATTTTTCAGGCTAGATACGCTAGGCACTAGGGTCGCTCCTTCAAGTGAGTCGTCTGTTCAGCGTAGAATACTGTGTTTAGCTTTCTCAAAGAAATGTCGTAAAGCACTTCTATAAAGAACATATATAAAGAATATCTCCAACGAACAGGCCGTAAGCCGCGATGGCTTACGCCACGCTCAATCAGGACGCCCATGTCACAGGCCATTCCCCCTAACACGCCAATGATCACGCAGTATTTAAAGATCAAACGCGAGCACCCCGAGGTACTACTGTTTTACCGGATGGGGGATTTTTACGAGCTATTTTTTGATGACGCCAAACGCGCCGCGGCACTGCTGGACATTACCCTCACCCAGCGTGGCCAGTCGGGGGGCAAACCCATCCCGATGGCGGGCGTACCTTACCATAGCGCCGAAGGTTATTTGGCGCGCCTGGTCGCGGGTGGCGAATCGGTCGCGATCTGCGAACAGATTGGTGACCCCGCTACCAGCAAGGGCCCCGTAGATCGCCAGGTCGTGCGCATCGTCACCCCCGGCACGCTGCACGATGAAGCGCTGCTGGATGCACGCCGTGACAATGTGCTGGTAGCCGTCTCTCCCGGTAACGATAGCTGGGGCCTTGCTTGGCTGGAACTCTCGAGTGGCCGCTTCAATGTACTGGAAGTGGAGAGCGAAGCCGAAATGCTCGCCGAGCTGTCGCGCCTCTCCCCGGCTGAGTTGCTAGTGCCCGAAAGCCTGACGCTGCCCGATGCGTGGTCGCAAAAGCGCAGCCTGCGCCGCCAGGGCGAATGGCTATTCGACTTGGAAAGCGCTACCCGCAGTCTCTGTGACCAGTTTGAAGTCCAGGACTTACGCGGCTTTGGCTGCGCGCATCTTACCAGCGCGCTGGTCGCCGCCGGTGTACTGATCGATTACGCCCGGGATACCCAGCGCTCGCGGCTGCCCCACGTGACTGCCATCAGCGTGGAGAATCGCGACGATGCGGTGGTCATCGATGCGGCCAGCCGACGAAACCTGGAAATCGATATCAATCTTGGCGGCAGCGCCGACAATACGCTGGCCAGCGTGCTGGACACCTGCGCCACCGCCATGGGCTCACGGCTGCTCAAACGCTGGCTCAATCGCCCGTTGCGCCAGCGTGAGCTCGTTCAAAACCGCCATGCGGGCGTGGCGCTGTTAAGCCTGGATGCCGCTTACATGTCGCTGCGCGACACCTTGAGCGATGTGGGCGACATCGAACGCATTCTGGCCCGGGTCGCGCTGTATAGCGCTCGCCCGCGGGATCTGGCCCGCCTGCGTGACGCCTTGGTGACCCTCCCCGCCCTTGAGCAGCAACTGAGCGAAGTAGAGAGCGGCAGCGCACTGGACAACATGCGCCCGCATATTCGCCCCTACCCAGAAATCGCCGACACGCTGAGCCGTGCCCTGGTCGAGAACCCGCCCGTGGTGATCCGTGATGGCGGGGTCATCGCCGATGGCTTTGACGCCGAGCTCGACGATCACCGCGGCATGGCCGAGAACGCTGGCGACTACCTGATTAAGCTAGAGATTCGTGAACGCGAGCGTACGGGGCTTGCCAATCTCAAGGTGGGCTACAACCGGGTACATGGCTATTTTATCGAGTTGCCCCGCTCCCAGGCACAGCAGGCGCCCGCTGACTATATTCGCCGTCAAACGCTTAAAAACGCTGAACGCTTCATCATTCCCGAACTCAAGGAGTTTGAAGACAAGGCGCTGTCGGCCAAATCCCGCGCGCTGACCCGTGAGAAGTGGCTGTATGATCGCCTGCTGGGAGAGCTCAACACCAATCTTCACGCGCTGCAGAGCACCTCACAAGCATTGGCGGAGCTGGATGTACTGTGCGCCTTTGCCGAGCGGGCCGAGGCACTCGGCTGGGTACGCCCAACGCTTAGCGAAACCACTGGCATTCGTATCGACGCGGGGCGTCATCCGGTCGTTGAACAGGTAAGCGAAACGCCTTTTGTGCCCAACGATGTGACGCTCAACCCTGACCAGCACATGTTGATCATTACCGGGCCTAACATGGGCGGTAAATCGACCTACATGCGCCAGACAGCCTTGATCGCCCTATTGGCCCACTGCGGTAGCTTTGTTCCCGCCGATGCCGCTGAGATCGGCCCGCTGGATCGAATATTCACCCGCATAGGCTCTTCAGATGATTTGGCGGGCGGGCGCTCCACGTTTATGGTCGAGATGACCGAAACCGCGAATATTCTCCACAATGCCACCCAGCAAAGCTTGATCCTGATGGATGAAATTGGCCGCGGCACCAGTACATTCGATGGCTTGTCGCTGGCCTGGGCAAGTGCGGAACATCTTGCCAAGGGGCGCGCGCTTACCCTGTTTGCTACCCACTATTTTGAAATGACGGCCCTGCCTGATCAAATGGAAGGCGTGGCTAACATCCATTTAACCGCCACCGAACATGGCGACACGATCGTGTTCATGCACCGCATTGAGGCAGGCCCCGCCAGCCAGAGCTACGGTTTGCAGGTTGCGCAGTTAGCGGGCGTGCCGGGCCATGTCATTAAGCGCGCTCGCGAAAAGCTAATGAGCCTTGAACAGCGCGACGTGGACAATACAGCACAGGCACCGCGGACCACGCCCCAGCAAAACGACCTGTTCGCGGCGGCGCCTCACCCGGTGGTTGAAGCGTTGGAAAATGTCGATATGGATGACTTAACGCCGCGGGAAGCGCTAGCGCTGTTGTATCAGTGGCGAGACCTGATCTAATGGTGCTTATAGAATGAAAGGCTATACCTGAGATTCAGGTGCCAGTACAGGTTGAAGCGAGGGTCTTTCGACAGGGCCGGAAAATGTTCCCAACAATTCCGGCATTTCCGCCATCCATGGCGGTCAGATGTCGAAAGTAGTGCTCCCGCGGACACCTCTACTGGCATTGCTACCAACTGGAATCATATGGCGCTTGCCGCAAGGTATGCACACCTCTAGAATGTCGCTCAAACTTTTAGCTTATAAAAAACGGCTGATTTATAACCATTCACGATTGACCATGGCCGGGAGTTACCTGGCCCTGCAAGAGGGATAGCAAGATGACGTTTGTCGTTACCGAGAACTGCATCCAGTGCAAATACACCGACTGTGTGGAAGTGTGCCCGGTCGACTGTTTCTATGAGGGCCCAAACTTCCTGGTCATTCACCCTGACGAATGCATTGACTGCGCGTTATGTGAACCCGAGTGCCCGGCCGAAGCGATCTTCTCCGAGGATGAGCTGCCGGATGGGCAAGAGGCCTTTATTGAGATCAACGCTGAGATGTCGGAAGTGTGGCCCAATATTGCCGAAAGAAAGGATCCGATGCCTGACGCCGAAGAGTGGGATGGCAAACCAGGCAAGCTGGAGAAGCTAGAGCGCTAAGCGCTGGCTGATCGGTGCTTCGCTTAAAAACCAGCGCTTCTGACTAGAACAGCGGGCGCTGGTTTTTTATGCCTGCACAAAAGCCGATAGTGAATGTTAGACAAAAAAAGGCGGCCCGTAGGCCGCCCGCTCCAAGCACTTCCTCTGACCACTCCCTGGTTCAACCTCCTCAAATGACTTCCCTGCCGGGGCTCACCTCACTGTATCACCCGGCGCATTCGACCTTCATCCCGTTGCATCCTGTCTGAAGCGTCCTTGCCTCCCCTTGTCCTGAGTGCATTGTCGCAGAACACGGCAGCTTCTCAACAATGCCCAAATGCAAAAAGGCGAGTCTTAGCGACTCGCCTTTCTCCCACTATTCTATTTAAAAACAATAACTTGAATTTAAATTAGTGGAAAATTTCGTTTTTTCTTACCCCAAACCTAGCGATTGTCGTCGGCATTTGTAAGAGATCTCTTACAAAAACTTGAGACATCTCTTACAAAACTAATCCAACGTTGGGCATTTACTGCCCCTTGATGGCCTTTAAGCCTGGGTAAGTGACGTTTTCTAGCTCGGCCTCAATCACCAATAAACGGTTGTACTTGGCGACGCGATCAGAGCGACACAGTGACCCCGTTTTGATCTGCCCAGCACAGGTACCCACCGCCAAATCGGCAATGGTGGTGTCTTCGGTTTCACCTGAGCGGTGAGAAATGACCGCCGTGAAGCCTGCATCCTGCGCCATCTTGATCGCGTCCAGCGTCTCGGAGAGCGAGCCAATCTGGTTGAACTTGATCAGGATAGAATTACCGATCTGCTCATCGATACCGCGCTTGAGAATCTTGGTGTTGGTCACGAATAGATCGTCACCCACCAGCTGTACTTTATCGCCCAGCTTATCGGTGAGCGCTTTCCAGCCCGCCCAATCGGATTCGTCCATGCCGTCTTCGATGGACACAATCGGGTAATCGGCGCACAGGCCCGCCAAGTAATCGGTAAAACCAGCGGCATCAAAGCTTTTGCCTTCGCCGGAAAGATTGTACTGACCGTCTTGGTAGAATTCAGAAGAAGCACAGTCCAGCGCCAGCGTGACGTCTTTACCCAGGGTATAACCAGCATCGGCAACCGCTTGCTTAATAACCGCGAGCGCATCAGCGTTAGACGCCAGGTTGGGCGCAAAGCCGCCTTCGTCGCCAACCGAAGTTGAAAGGCCCTTCGCGGAAAGAACTTTCTTCAGCGCGTGGAAAATTTCCGCGCCCATGCGCAGGCCTTCACGGAAATTAGGCGCGCCCACTGGCTGCACCATAAACTCTTGGATATCGACATTGTTATCCGCATGCTCGCCGCCGTTGATGATGTTCATCATCGGGACCGGCATGCTGTACTGGCCAGGCTGACCGTAGAGTTCGGCAATGTGCGCATAAAGCGGCACGCCTTTGGCATTGGCAGCGGCTTTAGCGGCGGCCAGGGAAACCGCCAGAATCGCGTTGGCACCTAGATTGGCTTTATTGTCCGTACCGTCCAGCGCCAGCATGGCATCGTCTAAACCGCGCTGATCACGCGCATCCATGCCCAACAATGCGTCACGAATCTTGCCATTGACCGCCTCGACTGCTTTCAGTACGCCCTTACCCAAGTAACGCGACTTATCACCGTCGCGAAGCTCTAGCGCTTCACGTGAGCCGGTAGAGGCGCCGCTTGGGGCACAGGCTTCACCAACAGCACCACTGGCCAGGCGAACGTTTGCCTGTACGGTCGGGTTACCACGTGAATCCAGCACTTCCAACGCACTGATAGCAACAATTTTGGTCATGGCAGTTTCCTTAACGGTAAGTCAGATAAAATTATTAATATAACGCCCTAATCAGTCATCCACGGCAGCGAACGCCATCCTTTAACGAATGGTCAGCGGCTCAAACCCTTTTACCAGCGCATCCAACTGGGCAAGCTGGGTTAGAAACGGCTCTAACTGGTCCAGCGGTAGCGCACAGGGGCCATCGCACTTGGCGTTATCAGGGTCAGGGTGAGCCTCTAAAAACAGCCCTGCAAGGCCAACGGCCACGCCTGCACGTGCTAACTCGGCTACCTGGGCACGACGGCCATCTGCGCTGTCGGCACGGCCGCCAGGGCGCTGAAGTGCATGCGTGACATCGAAAAATACCGGATACCCGGTTTGCTTCATGTCACCAAAGCCCAGCATATCAACAATCAGATTGTTATAGCCAAAGCTTGAGCCGCGCTCGCAGAGCATCAGTTGGTCGTTACCCGCTTCCTGGAACTTGCTCAGGATATGGCGCATTTCGTGGGGTGCCAAAAACTGCGGCTTCTTGATATTGATGACCGCACCGGTTTTGGCCATGGCGACCACCAAGTCGGTTTGGCGAGCCAGAAAAGCCGGCAACTGAATAATATCAGCCACTTCCGCCGCCGCCTCGGCCTGCCAGGGTTCGTGCACATCGGTGATGATCGGCACGTTATGGCGGGCTTTGATATCGGCCAGGATCTGCAGTCCCTTTTCGATACCCGGGCCGCGATAGGAGTGGATAGAGCTACGGTTGGCTTTATCAAAGCTGGCTTTGAAAACGTACGGCATACCCAGTTTTTTCGTTACCGTGACGTAGGCCTGCGCGACTTCGTCAGCCAGCTCAGCCGACTCCAGCACGTTCATGCCGCCTAGCAGCATGAGCGGTAACGAATTGCCGGCGGTTAAGCCGGCAACGTTGATATGACGCTCTTGCGATCCATCTTGAGACGGCTCTTGAGAACGGTCTTGAGAAGCCATGCTATTGCCCTCTTATTCCTGCGAATGCGCATGGGCGCGATTACGCGCTGTTTTATGCTCCAACGCAGCGTTCACAAACCCCGAGAAGAGTGGATGACCATCACGCGGGGTGGAAGTGAATTCCGGATGGAACTGACACGCCACATACCAAGGGTGATCCGCCAATTCGATAACCTCGACCAGAGATTGGTCAACGCTCTTACCCGAAATCACCAGCCCGGCTTTTTCAAGCTCATCGATGAACTGGTTATTGACCTCGAAACGGTGGCGATGGCGCTCGACAATCTCGTCAGACCCATAGGCTTCGCGCGCTTTGGTGCCGGATGCCAGATGACAAACCTGACCGCCCAAGCGCATGGTGCCGCCCAAATCAGACGCGGCGTCGCGTAACTCGATTTTGCCTTCCGGATTCAGCCACTCGGTAATCAGCCCCACCACCGGGTGCTGGGTATCGTGGGTGAACTCGGTGGAGTTAGCGTCCTTCCAGCCAGCCACATTGCGAGCAAACTCAATCACGGCAACCTGCATGCCCAGGCAAATGCCTAGATAGGGAACGTTATTTTCACGCGCGAATTGGGCGGTCATAATCTTGCCTTCTACGCCGCGCTCGCCAAAACCGCCGGGCACGAGAATCGCATCTTTACCCGCCAAGCGCTCGGTACCGTGACGCTCGATGTCTTCAGAATCGATATAGTCGACGTTGACCTTAATGCGCCCTTGAATGCCAGCGTGAATCAGCGCTTCATTGAGCGACTTGTAGGCATCCAGCAGCTCCATGTATTTACCGACCATGGCGATGCTAACGGATTTGAGCGGGTTGAGCTTGGAGTCCAGCACCTTCACCCACTCAGAGAGATCGGCTTCGGGAGCTTCCAAACGCAGCTTATCGCAAACGATCTCGTCCAGACCGTGTTCATGGAGCATCAGCGGAATGCGATAAATCGTATCGGCATCCTGCAGCGGCACCACGGCACGCTCTTCGACGTTGGTGAACAGGGCGATTTTGCGACGCTCGCTCTCTTCCAGCTCCACTTCGCTGCGGCAAATCAGAATATCCGGCTGGATACCGATAGAGCGAAGCTCTTTGACACTGTGCTGAGTCGGCTTGGTTTTGGTTTCACCCGCCGTCTTGATGTAGGGCACCAGGGTTAGGTGCATAAACAGTGCGCGATTGGCGCCCTGCTCACTGCGAATCTGACGGATCGATTCCAGGAAAGGCAGTGATTCTATATCGCCGACGGTGCCGCCGATTTCGACCAGCGCCACATCGAACCCTTCGCCGCCCGCGTAAACGCGCTGCTTAATTTCGTCGGTGATGTGTGGGATGACCTGAACGGTACCGCCTAAATAGTCTCCACGACGCTCTTTACGCAGTACGTGCTCGTAAACGCGGCCAGTGGTGAAATTATTGCGCTGGGTCATTTTGGTGCGAATAAAGCGCTCGTAATGCCCGAGATCCAAATCGGTTTCGGCGCCATCTTCTGTGACGAACACCTCACCGTGCTGGAAGGGACTCATGGTGCCCGGGTCCACGTTGATGTACGGGTCGAGCTTGAGCATGGTGACCTTAAGGCCGCGGGCCTCTAAAATCGCCGCCAGCGAGGCGGAGGCGATGCCCTTGCCAAGAGAGGACACAACGCCGCCGGTCACGAAGATATATCGTGTCATGGATAACCTGTCGAAACGTGATCAGAAGGCACGGCAGAAAGCCACGCCAGGATGGGTCGACAGACTAGCAGATTACGACCTAAGGCTCAATTACGGCAGGAAGCACGGGCCAAGCCGCCAAGGGTGTAAGAGTCCAATTTATTGGGCGATCAGTAATCATTAAGACACCGCAGGTAAGTGCTTCTAGATAACATGATCGCCCGACAAGTTGAGCTCCTACAAAGGCTGGGTGCGTGAACCGGGTTGTGTAGGAGCCAAATTCATTGGGCGATCAGCAGTCATCGGAACGCCGATAGCGATACCCGGCAGATAGCCTGATCGCCCGACAAGTCGAGTTCCTACAAGGGCTGAGCGCGAGCACCGGTCTTTTGTAGGAGCCCAATTCATTGGGCGATCAGCAGTCATTGAGGCACCGCAGGCAAGTGCTTCTAGATAACCTGATCGCTCGACAAGTCGAGCTCCTACAACGGCTGGGTGTGTGCACCGGGTTGTGTAGGAGCCCAATTCATTGGGCGATCAGCAGTCATCGAAACGCCGATGGTGATGACCGGTAGACAGCCTGATCGCTCGACAAGTCGGGCTCCTACAAGGGCTGGGTGTGTGCACCGGGTTTTGTAGGAGCGCAATTCATTGGGCGATCAGCAGTCATTGAGACGCCGATAGCGTTACCCGGCAGATAGCCTGATCGCTCGACAAGTCGAGCTCCTACAAGACCGGTGCTGGAACCCGTATTACACGCCTAGGTAATCCAGAATGCCTTCAGCTGCCTGGCGGCCTTCGTAAATCGCCGTGACCACCAAATCAGAGCCGCGCACCATGTCGCCACCGGCAAAGATTTTTTCGTTGCTGGTTTGGAAAGCGTACTGGCCGTGCTCCGGCGCGGTGACGCGGTCGCGTTCGTCGACTTGGATGTTCGAACTGTCGAACCACGGCGCGGGGCTGGCCTGGAAGCCGAAGGCGATGACCACGGCGTCTGCCGCGATGATCTCTTCAGAGCCGGGCACCACTTCGGGGCGCTGACGGCCGTTTTCGTCTGGCTCACCCAAGCGCGTGCGAACTACCTTCACGCCTTCGACCTTCTCTTCCCCAACGACCGCGACCGGCTGGCGGTTGAACAGAAACTCAACGCCCTCTTCACGGGCATTGGAGACCTCACGGCGTGACCCCGGCATGTTGCCTTCGTCACGACGGTACGCGCAGGTCACGCTGGTGGCGTTCTGGCGGATAGATGTACGGTTACAGTCCATCGCCGTATCCCCGCCGCCCAGCACGACCACGCGCTTGCCTTCCATGGAGATATAGTCGTTGGGATCTTTTTCAAAACCCAGGCAGCGATTGACGTTGGCGATCAGAAAATCGAGGGCCTTGTACACGCCCGGCAGATCTTCGCCAGGGAAACCGCCTTCCATGTATTTATAAGTCCCCATGCCCAGGAATACCGCGTCGTACTCCTGCATCAAGGTTTCAAACTCGATATCGGTGCCGATTTCAGTATTGAGGCGGAACTCGACGCCCATCTCCTCAAACACCGCCCGGCGGCGTTCCATCACGCTCTTTTCCAGCTTGAACTCGGGAATACCAAAGGTTAGCAGGCCACCGATTTCCGGGTACTTGTCGAACACTACCGGTTTGACGCCGTTGCGGGCCAGAATATCCGCACAGCCCAGGCCCGCTGGGCCTGCACCGATAATAGCGACCTTCTTGTCGGTCCAGGTCACGTGAGACATATCCGGGCGCCAGCCCATGGCGAACGCGGTATCGGTGATGTACTTCTCCACCGAACCGATGGTCACCGCGCCAAAGCCGTCGTTCAACGTACAGTCGCCCTCACACAGACGATCCTGCGGGCATACGCGGCCACATACCTCGGGCAGCGAGTTGGTTTTGTGCGAAAGCTCTGCAGCTTCGATGATGTTGCCTTCCACCACCAACTGCAGCCAGTTGGGGATGTAGTTATGCACCGGGCACTTCCACTCGCAGTACGGGTTACCGCAATGCAGGCAACGGTGCGCCTGGCTCGCCGCATCAGTAGGCTTGAACGGCTCGTAAATTTCCGCGAACTCTTTGGCACGGGCGCGGGCATCTTTTTTCTGTGGGTCCTTACGACCCACATCGACAAACTGAAAATCGTTATTTAAACGGTTAGCCATGATCTCTCTCCTGTCAGCGTGAGGGGCATAAGCGAGTTATTGCGGCTGACGCCGAGACTGATCCAGCAAACTACCTAGGCTGGCCGCTTTTGGCTTCACCAGCCAGAAGTGGCGCGCATAGTCGCTGAAGTCTTCCAAAATAGCCGCCCCACGCGCGGAACCCGTCGCGGCCACGTAGGCTTCGATCATTTCACGCAGGTGACGACGATACGCCTCCATGGCCTCTGTGTTGACGCGATGAATCTCTACCAGCTCGTGGTTGTATTTATCCACGAAGGTACGCTCTTCATCCAACACATAGGCAAACCCACCGGTCATACCGGCGCCGAAGTTAACGCCGGTTTCACCAAGTACACAGACCAACCCGCCGGTCATGTATTCACAGCAGTGGTCGCCAGCACCTTCGATAACCGCTGAAGCGCCGGAGTTACGCACCCCAAAGCGCTCGCCCGCGGTACCGGCAGCAAACAAGGTACCGCCCGTTGCACCGTAAAGGCAGGTATTGCCAATAATGGCCGTTTTGTGGCTCTCAAACTGGCTGACCTTGGGCGGCACAATCACGATGCTACCGCCGTTCATGCCCTTACCGACGTAATCGTTGGCGTCGCCTTCCAGGTAGAGATTTAGGCCGCAGGCATTCCACACCCCAAAGCTCTGGCCCGCTACGCCGGTAAAGCGGGCTGTGATCGGTGCATCTTCCAGGCCTTCTTCACCATAACGCTTGGCGATCGCGCCCGACGTTAGCGCCGCCACACTGCGGTCGCAGTTGGTAATGGTGAAATCAAATTCACCACCCGAGCGGTTTTCGATGGCGTCTTTCAGCGCCGCCAGCACCTCCTGGTTCTTGGCACCGGGGTCATGCGGCACATTGCGGCTGACCTTGCAGAACTGCGGCGCATCGGCAGGCACGAAATCGTTGGCTAGCAGCGGCATTAGATCGAGCTTACGCTGAGAAGCGGTATTGCCTTCCAGCACTTCGAGCAGATCGGTGCGGCCGATCAAGTCGGTCAGTTGACGCACACCCAGCATGGCCATCAGTTCGCGCACTTCTTCGGCGATGAAGCGGAAGTAGTTTTTGACCATATCCACCGTGCCACGGAAGTGCTCCCCGCGCAGGAAGTCGTCCTGGGTCGCGACACCGGTGGCGCAGTTGTTAAGGTGACAGATACGCAGGTACTTACAGCCCAGCGCTACCATCGGCGCGGTGCCGAAGCCAAAGCTCTCTGCACCCATAATCGCGGCTTTCACCACATCCAAGCCGGTTTTTAGGCCGCCATCGGTCTGGAGGCGAATCTTGTCGCGCAGGCCGTTGATACGCAGCGCCTGATGCACTTCAGGCAAGCCCAATTCCCAAGGAGAGCCGGCGTGCTTGATCGAGGTCAGCGGGCTGGCCGCCGTACCGCCGTCGTAACCAGAGACGGTAATCAAATCCGCATAGGCCTTGGCCACACCGGTAGCAATCGTGCCGATACCCGGCTCAGACACCAGCTTCACCGACACCTGGGCCTCAGGGTTGACCTGTTTGAGGTCGAAAATCAGCTGGGCCAAATCCTCGATAGAGTAAATATCGTGGTGCGGCGGCGGTGAAATCAGCGTCACACCGGGTACTGCATAGCGCAGCCGGGCAATCAGCTGATTCACTTTACCACCGGGCAGCTGACCACCCTCGCCGGGCTTGGCGCCCTGGGCGACCTTGATCTGCAATACTTCGGCATTGACCAAGTACGCCGGGGTGACGCCAAAGCGACCGGAGGCGATCTGCTTGATCTTAGAGCTACGGATGGTGCCGTAGCGTTCCGGGTCTTCGCCGCCTTCACCGGAGTTGGAGCGACCACCCGCTTCGTTCATGGCCTGGGCCAGCGCTTCATGGGCTTCCGGTGAGAGCGCGCCTAGCGACATACCCGCGCTGTCAAAGCGTGGCAGCAGGTCTTCAACTGGTTCGACTTCCTCCAGCGCAATCGGCGTTTCCGCAGGCTTGAGTTTGAGCAAGTCGCGAATGGTAGCGACCGGACGTTCGTTGACCAGCTGCGCAAATTTCTTCCACTTGACGTAGCTGCCTTCTTGCACGGCCGCCTGCAGGGTCATCACGACATCAGGGTTGTAAGCGTGGTACTCGTGGCCATGCACATACTTGAACATGCCACCTTGGGAAATCCCTTTACGGGGAATCCAAGCGTCTTTCGCCAGCAGCGCCTGCTGCATCTGAAGCTCGGCAAAACCGGCGCCCTGAATGCGCGAGGCCATACCGACAAAGCACAGATCCATGACTTCGTCCGCCAAGCCCACCGCCTCGAACAGCATCGAGCCGCGGTAGGAAGCCAGCGTCGAGATACCCATTTTCGATAGGATCTTGAACAAGCCTTTTTGCAGGCCTTTACGGTAGTTTTCGCGGCCATCAGCCGGGTTACCGGTCAGCTCGCCCGTGCGGTGCATATCCGCCATCACCTGGTAGGCGAGCCACGGGTAAACCGCCGTCGCGCCCACGCCAAACAGCACCGCCATCTGGTGAGCATCCCGGGCGTAACCGGTTTCCACCACGATGTTGGCGTTGGGGCGGAGTGCCAAACGGCCTAAATGAGAGTGCACGGCACCCACGGCCAGGGCGGCCTGAATAGGGATCAGGCCTTTCGCAAGCTCGGCATCAGTGAGCACCAAGATAACCTTACCGGCACGTACTTGCGCTTCAGCCTCTTCACATAGCGCCTTGAGCGCCTGGTGCAGGCTCTGCTGCTCAGGGTCGTAGCCCAGCGACAGCGTATAGCTGGCAAAGGCCGGGTCATCCTGACTGACCAGCGCGGTAAATTTGCGCGGCGACAGCACCGGGGTGGTCAAAATCAACCGATGCGCGTGCTCGGGCGTCGCTTTAAAGACGTTCAGCTCGGCGCCACAGCAGGTTTCCAACGACATGACGATCGCTTCGCGCAGCGGGTCGATCGGCGGATTGGTAACCTGGGCAAACTTCTGCCGGAAGAAGTCGGTAAGTAGACGCGGACGGCTGGAGAGCACCGCCATCGGCGTATCATCGCCCATGGAGCCCACCGCTTCCTGGCCGCTTTCTGCCAGCGGGCGCAGCACCTGATCACGCTCTTCGAAGCTTACCTGGAACAGCTTCTGCTGCACGTTGAGCGAGTCGGTATCCATGGTTTGAAAACGCGCCAGCTCGGTCAGCGCCGACTCTAAATAGCTGGCTTCCTGCTTCAACCACCGCTTATAGGGGTAGGCGGACT
>OJFX01000384.1_pt1 | contig 16467 bp, 8 predicted proteins | sample 1594171 | NCBI WGS metagenome assembly OJFX01 (sample SAMN05416840, study PRJEB24817) | seawater metagenome | isolation source: Sea water | place: Canada:Atlantic | collected 2013-07
ACGCCCCCCTTGGCCCCAGCGCCAGAGCTTCACGATGATCCAGAGCCAGAAGAAGAAGATCGTCCTCTACCAGCCCAAGCAGGTCGATGACAGCCTGGGCGTCGAGTCCACGAAGGACATGCTCCCGCTGGAGCTCCTGACCATCTCGGCGTTCCCCCTCCAGGACGGCTACGACGTCAAAATTATCGACGGCAGCCTCTACAAGGGGACCGAGGGCCACCGGCGATTCGCCGAGGAGGCCGAAGGTGCCATGCTCATCGGAACCACGGCGATCCTTGGCTACATGGTCACGGACAGCTGGTTGGCGATGCAGATGGTCAAGGCCAAGCACCCCAAGGTCCCCGCGGTCATCGGCGGCTGGTTCGCCAGCGTCAAGCCCGAGCTCATGCTCGAAACGGGACTCTACGAGTGCGTGGTGATCGGGCAGGGTGAGCTCATCTTCCGCGACCTCGTGCGCGCGATCGATGCGGGGGAGCCCCTCGACGACCTCGAGGGCATCGCCTTCGTGAGGGAAGGCCAGGTCATTCGTAACCCTCGCCGCGCCGTCGCTGGATGGGACGAGGTGCCGCGCGTTCCGTGGCACTTGATCGACCACCGTCCGTATCGCGATCACCAGATGCGCGCCGACTCGGCCCGGGACGTGCTGCGGATGCCGACTCCGCCCTGGATTGGGCACCGGAAGCCCTATTACGGGATTACGTACTTCTCGAGCTACGGATGCCCGGAGCCCTGCGGCTTCTGCTGCAGCCCTGTGGTCAGCATGCGCCGCTGGAAGTGCATGCCAGCCGATCGGATGCTGGACGACATTGAAGAGCTCCACGATCGCTGGGGCTTCGATGTGATCCGCTTCCACGACGCCAACTTCGGCGTCATGCAGAAGCGCGTGCGTGAGTTCTCCCAGGGGCTCATCGATCGGAAGATCAAGATCGGCTGGAACGCCTTCATCGAGACGAACTCCATCCTCAAGTACAAGCCCGAGACCCTCGACCTAATGGCCGAATCGGGCATGTACATCGCCGAAATCGGTGCTGAGGCCGGTACGGACGAGATGATGAAGCGCATCGGCAAGCCCATCAAAGGCGACGACAACATCGCGGCTTCGGTCGAGATGGATCGCCGCGGTGTGCAGGCGTCGGTGACCTATATCATTGGCTACCCCGGCGAGAGTCAGGAGTCGATGATGGCGACGATCGAGCAGTGCCGGAGGCTCCACAACGCGGCGCCCTTGGCGCGGCCGACAGTGTGGCCATTCCGTCCGATCCCTGGAACGGTCATGTGGGACGAGGCCATCGAACTCGGCTACGAAGGCCCACGGACCATCCCAGAATGGGGCTCCATCGGCGAGTACCACCTCGAGGAGACCTGGCCGGGCAACATCCCGCCCGAGGTCGCCAAAGCCCGGATGATGTACCAGCACCACGCGACCCTTTCCTACGGGCTCGCCCGAGGGAAAATTGGATGGTGGGAGCGTCGTGCTCAGCGCCGGCTTGAGGACGGTTCCTACCGACGGGCACGCCTGGAAGCGAAGGCCTTCGGTGCCTACGCCAAGGTCTCAAAACGACTCTTCGGCGGCGTCGACACCGTGCGTTCCTGGGTGGATCCCGGGCACCGGACCGGTACCCAGGGAAACTCGGCCTCGAAGGCGTCGAACGCCATGACAGAGGCCACGAAGGGCTAAGGGCCACCGGCCCAGCTGGCTCAATGGCGCTCCTTCGGGGCCATATGCCCGTTTCCGATCCAGGTCAAACGACTTAGGACGGAGGCGGGCTGCTTCATTTTGGGGCAGCAGGAAAAGGGAACCTGGGTAGGGGGGCGTGCGTCCTCTGTGTGTCCGGCCGCGGCTTCTCCGCACCGCGACGACACAGACACACGACTTTGCGAATCCCGTGAATTCCCTCCGGCCGCCAACGCCGGGTATAGTTTTCGCGTGCCGGGGGTTAGCTCACGGCGCAACGTCACTTCCTCTCCTTCCCTCTCGAGACTCCTGATGAAAAAGACTTCTCTTCTCTTCGCTGCGACGCTTCTCGCGGCACCTGCGTTCGCGCAGGACGAGTGCTCCGGCGCTGTCACGCTTGTCGCTGGTGCAGCGACCCCGTTCGACACCGGCCTTTCGACCGCTAGCGCCACCCCGTGGACGTGCGCCCTCGGCGGCGGCCCCGACACCTGGTTCACGTACACGACGACGGCCACCTCTGACGTTGAGGTCTCCACGTGCAACAACGCGACCTACGACACCGCCATCGAGATCTTCTCGGGTGACTGCGCCAACCTCAATCTTGAGGTCTGCAACGACGACGGCCCCGGTTGCCTTGGCTTCTCGAGCCTCGCTGTTGCCAACGCCGTCCCGATGGGAACGACCCTGTACATCCGCGTCGGCGGCTACAACGGCGCCTCCGGCACCGGCTCGGTCACGCTGACGGAGCTCCCCGCCTCTTGCCTCCCCGACATGTTCGAGGACAACGACGACTGCGGCACGGCCGTCGCCATTGTTGACGGCACGTACCCCGGCCTGAATGTCGCCGATGTCGACAACGACTACTACTCGGTCACCGTGGCGAACGGCGCGACCCTCGACGCCTCGATCGCGTTCCTGAACGGCAACGGCGACGTCGACCTCTACCTTTGGGATCCGCTCGTCGCGTGCGACACCAACGTCGTGGGACAGGGCACCGGCACCGGCGCTCTCGTCGTGGGCTTCAGCGCCTCGGACGACGAGAACATCAGCTACACGAACAACTCTGGCTCCGACCAGAACCTCATCATTGAGGTCGACATGTTCTCCGCCGGCGCGTGCAACGACTACGACCTCACCGTCACCGGTGCAGGCATGGGCGGCCCCGGCCCGATCGGCGTGAACTACTGCATGGCGAACAACAACGCCACCGGTGTTCCCGGCGTCATGTCCGGCTTCGGTCAGACCTCGATCGGTGCGAACGACATCACCGTCACCGCGTCGGACCTTCCGCTGAACCAGTTCGGCATCTTCGTTGTCTCCGACACCCAAGGCTTCGTTCCGAACGCCGGCGGCACGTCGAACGGCAACATCTGCCTCGGCGGCGTCATCGGTCGCTACCAGAGCGCTGGCCAGATCCTCAGCTCCGGCGCCACTGGCAGCTACTCGCTGACGATCAACGTCAACACGATCCCCCAGGGCGGCGGCATCCTTGCTGTCTCCGCGGGCACCACGGTCAACTTCCAGTCGTGGCACCGCGAGCCGGTCGGCCAAGGCTCGAACTTCACCGACGGTCTTGAGATCGTTCTCAGCAACTGATCTTCAGCGAGGGGGGCTTTCCGATCCTTCGGACGGTCCGCTTCGCGGCTGACATGGGGCGAGGCCGGAGTGCGCATCACGCGCGCTCCGGCCTCGCCCTTTTTTGGTGACATGGGGCATGGGCGGGGGAGCTAGAGTCCCTGGTCATGAAGCTCCGCCCAGACATCGAGGCATTCGCCCAAGAACTCACCGATTGGCGCCGTGACATTCATCGGCACCCTGAGCTCGGATACAAAGAGACCCGCACGTCGGGCCTGGTGGCCGAGCGCCTCGAGGCGTTCGGAATCGAGGTGCACCGGGGCCTCGGGGGCACGGGCGTCGTCGGAGTCCTCCACGGGTCCCTCGGGGACGGGCCGTCCGTGGGGCTTCGGGCGGACATGGACGCCCTGCCCATGGACGAGGCCGGCGTCGCCGAGCACCGATCTACGGTCGACGGCGTCTTCCATGGTTGCGGCCACGACGGCCACACCACGATGCTCCTGGGGGCGGCGCGATCCCTGGCCGCAAGCCGAGCTTTCAAGGGAACGGTGAACTTCATCTTCCAGCCGGCAGAGGAAGGCCTCGCGGGGGCGCGCGCGATGATGGAGGACGGGCTCTTCGACCGATTCCCCTGTGACGAGGTCTACGGAATGCACAACTGGCCCCAGCTTGAGTTGGGGACGGCGAGCATTCGCCCAGGCCCGGTCATGGCAGCGAGCGATCGGATCGAGATCGAGGTCAAGGGCCGCGGCGCCCACGCGGCGATGCCGCACCGCGGGGTCGACCCGATCGCGGTGTCCGCCCACATCATCACGGCATTGCAAACGCTCGTGTCCCGGGGCACGGATCCACAGGACGCTGCGGTCGTGTCGATCACCGCGGTGAACGCAGGCAGCACCTTCAACGTGATACCGCATACGGCGCGGCTCCTTGGGACGTGCCGCACGTTCCGCCCGGGGACAAGGGATCGGCTGGAGGCGGAGATCGAGAGGGTTGCTGTGGGCGTTGCCGCGGCGCTGGGGGCGACGGCCGAAGTGACCTACACGCGCGGTTACCCCCCGACGGTCAATCACCCCGGCCCGACGGGTCGATTCGCCCAGGCAGCCACCGCGTTCCTCGGGGCGGGCGCTGTTTCGGATGACGCGGATCCGAGCATGGGCGGAGAGGACTTTGCCTTCATGCTCGAGGAGGTGCCCGGGAGCTACCTTTGGCTGGGCCAGGGGGGCGACTTTGACTTGCATCACCCGCAGTACGACTTCAATGACGTGCTGCTACCGGTGGGGGCCAGCCTCTGGGTGGAGCTCGTCGAGGGGCCCAGGTAAGTCGGTCCGGATCGGGGTTGGCCTTCTAATTTGTGCCCGTGCCGGGTAGAGGCTTGGTCGCCCCTTGCACTTAGGGCGAAATGGCGCCCTCCGAGGGCCTGCTTGTGACAGGCGCGGGCGTAAGTGCCTGCGAGTCAAACGCCTCCTTGCACCTCGAGCACAATCTATGACGCCAGTTTCTTAGGGATCTGCACGCTTCACGGCAACGCTACATGCTTAGCCAAAGGGCGGCCCAGTGGTTGTCTCCCGCTTGGGGGCGCCAGGCATAGGTCAGGCCCGTTTCCATCGGCGCCCCTGGGGAAAACACTGTTCTTCCCAGGGGCGCTGCGGGAGCTACGGGGGCCAATCCAATCGGGTGCAAGTTGGCGGCGGATCTTACCTGAGCAAAACGGCGTGCCCGTGGGACAATGACGCAGGGCGTCTTTGCATTGCCCCCTGCCTTCCTGTCCTCCCCTCTCGAGTTCCATAGATGAAAAAGACCTCTCTTCTCCTCGCAGCGACGCTCTTCGCGACGCCTGCTTTCGCCCAGAGCGACGACTGCGCCGGCGCTGGTGCGCTGGTCGACGGCGCCGGTACGGCATTTGACACAAGTTCTGCGACCGCCAGTCTTCCCGCGTGGCCCTGCGCCCTCGGCGGCGGTCCCGACATCTGGTACACGTTCACGACGACGCTGCAAGCTGACCTCGAAATCTCGACGTGCAACAGCGCGACTTACGACACCGCCATCGAAGTCTTCACGGGTGACTGCAACAACCTCGTGTCGATCGGCTGCAACGACGACGGCGCGGGATGCACTGGCTTCACGAGCACATTGAACGTCGTCGACTTGCCGATGGGGACGACCGTGTACATCCGCATCGGCGGCTACAACGGTTCCTTGGGCGTGGGCACGGTCATTCTCACGGAAACGGCGACCGTCTGCTCCCCGGCTGACAGCTTGGAAGACAACGACGATTGTGGCTCGGCGACCCCGCTGAGTCCCGGCACGACCATGGGCCTCAATGTCGCCGGCTCCGACAGCGACTTCTACTCCATCGTCGTTCCTCCCGGCGACTCGTTGATCGCGGACATCTCGTTCTTGACCGCCAACGGTGACTTGGATCTCTATGTTTGGGACCCCTCGATAGCCTGCGATTCGCGAATCGAAGGTGAGGGGGCTGCGACGGCGCTGGCCATCGGCTTCTCGGTGACTGACAACGAGTCGGTCAGTGTCCCGAACCTCACCACGTCTCCCCTCACGTTGATCCTGGAAGTGGACGTCTACAGCCAGAGCGCATTCCAGTGCAACGACTACGACCTCACGATCGCAGTGGGGGTCGATCCGTGCTACGTGGCGGATGCTTTTGAAGACAACGACGATTGCCCTTCCGCAGTCACTATCGCCAATGGTCCAACGGGTGGCCTCAACGTCAACCTTCAGGACGGCGACTTCTACTCTGTCACCGTGCCATCCAACGGCACACTGACCGTCGACACGTTGTTCCTCCATGCTGACGGCGACATTGATCTCTATCTTTGGGATCCACTCTTCGCCTGTGACACGGCCATCGAAGGCGAAGGTGGAGCCACCGCGCTCGCCGTGGGCTTCAGCGCCTCGGACGACGAGAACATCAGCTACACCAACGCCACGGGCGCGGATCAGAACCTCATCATTGAGGTCGACGTCTACAGCTTCAGCGGAAGTGGGTGCAATTTCTACGACCTGATCATCTCTGGCGCAGGCAACACGACGCCTGGCCCGATTGGAACCAGCTACTGCTCGCAGAACGTCAACTCCACGGGTCAGATCGGCACGATGTCGGCCTTCGGTCTCACGTCCGTGGGAGCCAACGACTGCACGCTGACCGCATCGAACCTACCGAACCAGCAGTTCGGCATCTTCGTCGTGTCCGCGATGCAAGGCTTCGTCCCGATGGCGGGCGGCAGCAGCAACGGCAACATCTGCCTCGGCGGCCTCGTGGGTCGCTACGACCAGACGGGCCAGATTCTCGGCACTGGTGGGACCGGCTCGTTCTCCTTGACGATCAACCTGCCGACGATTCCCCAGGGGAACAACAACGTCCCGACAAACGCTGGTGACACCTGGAACTTCCAGGCGTGGCACCGCGACAACGTCGGCCTCGGCTCGAACTTCACGGACGGCCTCGAGATCAACTTCACCAACTGATGTTGTGATAGGGAGCGTGCTCCTCTTCCTGAAGGGGACCTACTCCAATGAAGAAGCCCCCTTTGCGTTCGGATGGACGCAGAGGGGGCTCCTTCGTAGGCGGTCGAGGCGGCGGTCCTAACGCAGGATGTACCAGCTCATTCCCCGTGCGGGAACCGTGACCTCCAGATCGATGGTGCGGCCATCAATTAGCTCTTGGTCGGTTCGATTCCCGAGCGCATCTTCCACTTGGGCGGATCCCTTGATGCCCGTGTAGTAGACGTCGACGCGAATCGTCTTGGCGACATCCACCGTCAGGGGGTTGTAGACACACAGCATGCCCTTCTTGTCCAGGGCCGGATTGGCGTGCAGGATCCAGTCCAGATCGCGGCCATCTGCGCGGCGGCCATGGACCACATCGGATTCGAGGATGTGGCGGTGCTGCTTGAACCAATCGACCGCCGCAGCGACCAGGGCCTTCGTCTCTTCCGTATCGAAGAGCCTCGGCCCGCGGTAGTGGGCTTGCACGCCCATGCCGAGATTCGAATACAGCATGCGCTCGTAGTGCGGGCGGTGCTCGTGCAGCGGCTCGATGGTCGCGGCGGCGCCGCCGCCCTGGTACTCCGAGAGGGGGACGAACATCCAACCCATGCTCGGGGTCTTCTTCCACGTTCCGTCGTAGATGTTCTGGCGCGTGTGGATGACCTGCTCGGCGCGCGGCAGCGACCAGTTCACTTCGCGGTAGCCCATGCCGCACTTGTTGGAGCCGCTCAGGAAGTAGTAGTCGGGGGCGTTGATGAAGACCCCCGCGCCGCGGAGATCGCGGTAGAGCTCCGAGGTGTGTCGCCACTGAACCCAGCGCGAGTCCGCTTCGCCCTTCTGCAGGGGCGGTCTCTCCGTGGTGTCTACGTCGCCGGGGTACGGGCCGTCGTTTTCGAACTGATCGAACCCGGTGGTTTCATAGAAGCGGCGCATGCGCCCCAGCCACCCTTGCCCCCAGGTGCTCGTGACGGCGGGGCACTGGCCATGGGTGGGGGACTGGCCCTCCGGCGAGACGATCATGTGCTCTTTCCCGACGCCCCTGGACGAGAAGAGTGAGTAGCTCCCCAGCTCGATTCCTTTGGCTTCGGCGTAGTCAGCAACGCTCTTCCATTCCCCAAGGAAGGCCTCGTCCTGGTTCTCCATATTGAAGCCACTGCCGAACGAGAGGATGATCGCTTCGAATCCCACGGAGGCGGCGTCGTCAATGGCCTCCCGGACGCGGGCCGGATCGTGGCTCAGGAGGTGATGAGTGATGGGGTTTTCGGTGACCCAGGGAGCCACCGTGCGATACATGCGGCGCAGCGCCATTCCGCGGCGCTCGCGGTCTTCCGTGTCGTGGCTCAGCTCGAAGACGCGGAAGCTCTCGAAGCTCTCCCCGGGGGCAACGGTCTGGGCCGGGCCATAGGTGGGCTCGACGCACAGAAGGCACGGCGTCTGCCGCGCCCAGTTCACCTGGGAGGTGTAGAGCGGATCGGTCCGCCAGTGGACGGCGTGGCGGTTCGCATTCGGATGGTTGAAGCCGCCAAAGGCGAAGTCTGTCTCCACGTGGAGGGCCGTTGGGTGGGGGAGCGCAACGCCGTCCCTATGCTCGACCCAGTTGCTGTGCTCCACCGCCGCGAGCTCCTCGGCGCGGAACTTGTCGATGGTCACCGGGGCGTCCGACCCGTTGTGAACCTCGATCCACTTCGAAAGGACCGGGACGCCGTCGTAGAGCTCGTAGTGGACGCAGACGCGAACGGACTGGTGCTCATCCCTAGCGGTCTCCGGCATGCCGTAGTCCATGCGCAGGGCCTTGCCCGGTGGCGGCCAGACTGCGCCGGGGGCGGCGTGGCGCCTTTGGCCCCACGCGAAGCGCTCCTCGGGCTCCGTGATCGCCATGTCCATCAGTCGCATGGCCCCTGGGTCCACCGTCATGGCGTCGAGCCATTCGGGTGCGAGGTAGGCGTGGTTGGGTTGGCCCACAAGTCCACCCACGGCGTACTCGACGCCATCGATGGTCACGCGGGCCTCCGGCCGCACCGAGCGCAGCATCGCCTCGCCACTCGTCAGGTTGTCGTACCCGACAGTCGCCCCGTTGGGCGCGAGCCTCCAGGTCCTTCGCACGAGCCCGTTGTCGAGGACGAGCTCCTTCTCTGACGAGCCCCGGCCTGCCCGTGCTGGGTAGGCCGAGTCATCGATCAAGTAGTCGGTTCGGGCCTGGGCGGCCGGCCCGATTGCAGGGAGCGCAGGAGGGGCGCCGATCTGCGCCACTAGGAGTGCAAGGGAGATCATTCCCACAAGCTAACCCAGTGCCGAAGGAGTCGGCCCTGCCCGCCGCGCAAACCGCCCTACAGGTCGACCTCTTCCGCTTCCTCGGCGCGATCCATGATGAAGCGGAAGCGGGCCGACGGGTCCTTGCCCATCAGGTCGTTCATCACGCGGTCGGTCAGGAGACTGTCGGCGATATCCACGCGCAGGAGGCGCCGCGTCTCGGGGTTGAGCGTCGTGTCCCAGAGGGTCTTCGGCATCATCTCGCCGAGGCCCTTGAAGCGCGTGATCTGCGGCGTCGAGCGACCGTTTCCGTTCTCACGCAGGATGCTCGCACGGTGGTCCTCGTCCGCGGCCCACCAGGTCTCCTTCCCGATGTCGATGCGGAAGAGCGGCGGCACCGCAATGTAGAGGCGCCCCGCCGTGATCAGGTGCGGCATGTGCCGATAGAAAAACGTCAGCAGGAGCGTCGTGATGTGGTGGCCGTCGGAGTCGGCGTCCGCCAGGAGAACGACGCGCTGGTAGCGCAGCTTGCCGAGCTCGAAGTTGGGGCCGATTCCGCACCCAAGGGCGGTCACCAGGTCTGAGAGCTCCTTGTTGTCGAGCACCTTCTTGAGCCCGGCGTCCTCGGTGTTGAGGACCTTGCCGCGCAGGGGCAGGATGGCCTGGGTCTTGCGATTCCTGCCCTGCTTGGCGGAGCCGCCGGCCGAGTCACCCTCGACGATGAAGATCTCGGACTCGTCCCGTTCCTTCCCGGAGCAATCAGACAGCTTGCCGGGGAGCGTGAGCTTGCTCGTCGCAGACTTGCGCGACACCGACGCGGAGGCCGCGCGGCTTGCGGCCCGGGCGCGGCTGGCCGCGATGATACGGGCGACGATCTGTTCGGCGACGGAGCTGTTGGAGTTGAGCCACTGCTCAAGCGCCGGCCGGAGGGCCCCGTCCACCACGGACTGGAGCTCGGGGTTGTTGAGGCGGTCCTTGGTTTGACCCTGGAACTGTGGATCGGCGATGAATACCGAAAGCACACCGACGACGCCCTCGCGGATGTCCTCGTGGGTGATCTTCACTCCCCGCGGCGTCAGGCTGTGGGTCTCGAGGTAGTTTCGCACCGCCTTGTTGAGGCCGGAGCGCAGGCCATTCTCGTGGCTGCCCCCCGAAGCCGTGGTGATGCCGTTGACGTAGCTGCGGATGTGCTCATCAGTGGACTCGGTCCACTGAAACACCATCTCCACCCGGGCGTCGGCGGTTTCCTTGGACAGGAAGAACGCTTCGTCGTGGATCGCGTGGGCCTTGCGCTCGTCGCGGATCGACTTGAGGTAGTCGGTGATCCCGTTTTCGTGGCGGAAGACGTGGCGTTTGTTCGCGGCCTCGTCCACGAACACCATCTTCACGTTCGAATGCAGGAACGACGCGGTCTCGAGCCGCGCCTTCAGGGTCTCCGCGTTGAACGTCGTGCGCGGAAAGATCTTTGGGTCCGGCGTGAACGTGATCGCCGTTCCCGTGCCGCGCACTTCGGTGGACTTCGAACGCTGGAGCTTGCTGGTGGGGCGCCCCTCCGAGAAGGTCATGCGGTACTGGGCACCGTCGCGCTTGACGATGGCCACCAGCTCCTTGGAGAGCGCATTGACCACGGAGGCGCCGACACCGTGCAGGCCGCCCGAAGTCTTGTAGTTGCCTTCGCCGTCGTTCTGGAACTTGCCGCCGGCGTGGAGCTCCGTCAAGACGAGCTCGAGGCCTGTCTTGCCGCTCTTCTTGTTCTTGTCGATCGGGATGCCGCGGCCGTTATCCGCGACGCTGACCTTGTCCCCGGACCTATGCAGGGTCAAGGTGACCTCGCTCGCGTGGCCGTTCATCGCCTCGTCGATCGAGTTGTCGAGGATCTCCCAGGCGAGGTGGTGCAGGCCTGCGCTGTTGACGCCGCCGATGTACATGCCGGGGCGCTTGCGAACCGCCTCCAATCCCTGGAGCACGGTCAGGTTGTCTGCGTTGTAGCTAGCAGCCATCAGGCGTCTCCCTTGGGCGCACGGCGTCTGAGAACCGGCGCTTCCACCGGATCGACGACCACTTCCTTGATGCGGCCGTTCTTTTGGATCTCGGTGCCGACCCCGCCCCGGGCGGTGGTGCGGTACTTCACGGTGGACACGTTCTTCTTCGCGCCGCGGTTGGTCACGACGGTCAAGAGGTCTCGGTCTCCGGCGCTGGGCTTGAAGCCGATCAGGCGATCGTCCTTCGACACCTTGATGAGCTGCACGCCTTTGCCTGGACCGGATAGGTAATTCACCTCGCCCGCGGGGCAAACGACCGCGCGGCAACGCTCCGTCACCGCGAGGATCGTCTCGCTGCCGTGGATGGGGGTCATCCCGACAACCTGTTGGCCCGCCGCGGGGCGCGCGTACTTGCGGCCCGACCGAGTGGACGTTTCGACGTATTTGTCGAGGCCGAAGCGCAGGGAGTAGCCGTCCGTGGTGGCGGCGAAGCCGTGCAGCATCGGGCAGCTGTCGGGCTTCTTCGGGTTCTCGTTGATGCTTGCGCTCAGGGCCCGGGGGTCGAAGGACATCACCGCGATGATGCGCTCGCCGTCCTTGAGCTTGAAGAGCTTTTGGATCGGCTCGCCGAAACCCGTGGACTGGGGCAGGTCGATGAAGCGCGCCGTGTAACACGTGCCCGCCGACGAGAAGAAGCCAACGGTCGCCCGGGTCGAGCCCGCGACGCACGCGAGCACCGAATCCCCGTCGCGGATACGCGACTTCATCGGTTCCGCAATCGCCTTCTGGCGCTTCATCCAACCGTCGGTCGTCACGAGCAGGTGCGTGTCCTCCGCGACGATGAAGTCCTCTTCCGAGTACTCCACCTCCTCAGCGGGAACTTCGATGATGGTGCGGCGCTTCGCTTCCTTCGTCTTGCCGTGCTCTTCGAGGATCTCTTCGAGCTCGGTCCGCACGATGGCCCATCGGCCACCTGTCGTGTCGCCATCGTCGGTGGCGAGGAGCGCCCGGATGTCGCTGGCGCGGGCCATTTTCGCTTCGAGCTCGTCCGTGACGAGGTTGATCTCGAGCTTCGCGAGGCGGTACAGCTTGAGCTCGAGGATCGCGTCGGTTTGCTCCGCGTCGAGCTGCTTGAACCGCTTCTGGATCTTCCTCGCGGCGTCGGCTTTGCCGTCGGACGCACGGATGATCTTGATGATCTCGTCGAGGGCGTCGAAGACGAGCGCGAATCCCTGGAGGATATGGATGCGCTTCTCCAGCCCCGCAAGCTCGTTCTCGAGCCGGCGCGTCACCACGCCCAAGCGGAAGTGCAGGAAGTGCCAGAGGATCTCCTTCAGCCCGAGGCGCGCGGGGGCGCCGACCGCGGGATTCTCCGTCGGCACGAGGCACGTCAGGTTGTAGCTGACGTTGATCTGCAGGCTCGTGTGCTTGTAGAGGTACGCGAGCACCTTCTTCTCGTCGGCGTCCTTCTTCAGGATGACGTCGATGCAGATGTCCTTCTCTTCGGACTGATCGATGGCATTCTCGATGAGGTTCATCTTGTTGCCATTGACGATCGCGCCGAACTGCGACATCAACGTCTCTTTGTTGACCGTGTAGGGCAGCGCCGTGATCACCAAGGCCTTGGTGCCGCGCGTTGCCTTCTTCCGGTCGATCGCCGCGACGCCGCGCAGCTTGATCGAGCCCGATCCTGTCTTGTAGATCTCCCGCAGGGCGTCCCGTGAGGCGATCACGCGGCCGCCCGTGGGGAAGTCGGGGCCCTGGACGGCGTCGTTGGCGACGAGCTGGTAGTCCTTGATCTCCGGATCGGTGAGCAGCTTGAGGCAGGCCCGCACCGTCTCGCCCATGTTGTGGGGCGGAATGCTCGTGGCCATGCCGACCGCGATGCCCGTGCCGCCGTTGACGAGGAGATTCGGGTAGCGGGCGGGGAGAACGACGGGCTCCTCGTTGGTGCCGTCGTAGTTCGGCCTGAACGGGACGGTGCCATTCTTGATGTCGTCGAGCAGCGGCAGGGCCGCAGGCGCCAGGCGACACTCGGTGTATCGATAGGCCGCCGCGGAGTCGCCGTCGATCGATCCAAAGTTCCCGTGACCGTCGACTAGACGGTGGCGCATGGCCCAGTCCTGGGCGAGGCGCACCAGGGCGTCGTAGAGGGCGGTGTCCCCGTGGGGGTGGAAATCCCGCAGCGCCGAGCCGACGACGCCGGCGCACTTGCGGGGTTTTGCGTCGGGCAGCAATCGCTCCCGCAGCATCGTGTACAGAATGCGCCTCTGAACCGGCTTCAGGCCATCCCGCACGTCCGGGAGGGCGCGGCTGGTGATGACCGAGAGCGAGTAATTCAGATAACGTGCCTGGGCCGCCTCGTGGAGGGGAACTCCCTCTTCACCGGGTGCACCCGAGCCGCCTGAACCGTCTCCGGTCCCGCCGCCATCTCCGGCTCCGTCCAGATCTTCGAACAGTCCGGGCTTGCCGGTTCCAAGCCTCTTCGAGGCCGCTTTGCGGGACATCTTCGTTTGCGCCAATTCGGTGTCCGTGTGTGCCGTGGGGGTGCGGCAGGGTGAAAACGGCAACGATAGCACCCTGGCATGGCCAAACAAGCGCGCCGCAGGATCGTTCCAGTGAGTGGCCGCCTACGGAGCGGTGTCAGCTGCTGAGCCACCGCAGCGCGAGCAGCCCGATCAGGAAGATCGCCGGGCCGGAATGGAAGCAACCGGCCTTGAGATACCGCTGCTGGAGGGAGCCTCCGCACGTGGGGCAAACCCGGGGCGGCGGCTGCTGGAGGTCCGCCGAGCAATGCGGACACGTTTTGGTCTTCAGAATGCGGGGCATCTCAGAGGGGATTCAAAGGGGGACCATTAGAGGGGGATCGGTCCTGGCTTGGTGCGAGGATCGCAGAGGCCTGCCCGTGCGGCACGCTTTTGGAATTCCCGAAGGGCGGGGCCCATGTCCTCCGCTGGATCGTAGCGGCACTCCTCGCTCAGGTAGCTCCGGCATTTTGCGGCGGGCAGGGACCACGCCTTGGCGGCTTCCTCGGCGAGCTCATCCACGGCGTCCCGTCCGCGGGCGCGGGCGCGCCGGAAGGCGTCGAGGTGAGGTTCGATCTCAGCGTCGGGGCGTACGATCCACGCGGCGAAAACGAACGGGAGCCCAGTGCGCTCGCGCCATTCCTCGCTGGGGTTCCACGCGGGGGCGTCGATCGTCAGGGTCTCGCGCAGGGCCTGGTCGCCGATGCGCAGCCATCCGTCCGTGTCCTTGGCCGCGGCGGGATCCTGGCCCAGCGGCACCTCGACGTACTCGGGGGGGCCGCCGCGGCGCTCGAAGAGCAGCGACTTGGTGAGGGCGGCCGCCGCACGGCTCGCGGGATCCATCGCCAGGCTCTTGGCCTCTTGGATGGGGGCGCGGAGGAACACCTGGACGCTGCCCACGTAGCCGTCTCCGGCGACGCCAATGCCGTCCAAGTATCGGTAACCATCACGGCGGAAGAGCTCGATCGAAGAGACCAGGGCCACGTCGAGGTCGCCGCTGCGGAGTCGCTCGATCAACCGTGCAGGTACGTCGTGTTCCAGCGAGATCCCCGGCTCGTCCCCGAGGCCTTTGTCCAAAGGACGGCCAACCAAGTAAGGAACGCTTCCGACGCGAAGCTGCGTCGGCTTGGACCCTCGCCCCGATGAATCGGGCGCAAGTGATGGAGCTGGGCTCGGCATGCCCTAGTTATCGCACTTCAGCGGGCCACCCTCGAAACCTGAATCGAGCCAATCCATGGGCGGTGGTGAAACCTCCCTTGGATTGGAACGTCGATGGGGGGGCGCAACGGTGCGGCCTCACCCGCGTCGGGCCGCAAAGGGCGCCCCGCGGGGATCGAGCGAACCCGTTGACGCAATCCACCTATGACCCCGTTTCTCCTAGCCGCGATGCTGTGGCTTCCCCACGGACTCTCCCCTGCCCCGTTGGAGGTTCAATGGGGTGGTGCCCCTCGCCCGGTCCCGAGCATGGCGACCCCGGCGGGATCCTCCACCCGGAACCCTGCCGACTCCGTTCAGGGGTGGGTTCACAGGTGGGTCGATGGCGGGGTCGATAGCGGGCAGCTCGGTCGCTTCCTGAATCGGCCCGTGGGGGCGTTGGAGTCGCTGCTAGTCCCGCGACGGAGACTCGTGGCCTCATCGGCCGGAACTGCGCCCGAGTTCGGTTCAGCCGTGGCCCTGGATCCGGGAGACAGCCGGCGGGCTGCCCTTGCTTACGTTGGGGCTCCGCGGGCTCACGTTGACGGGGGCGGCCGAGGAGTCGTTCAGATCTTCCGTTCGCCGAGCGGAGGAGTCGGCCATTGGCTTGATGGCTGGGGCCACTTGGTTCAAGGGAGGGGGCTTGCGGTCGGCGCACGATTCGGCGCCTCATTGGCGGCCTCCGGAGGCCTCTTTGTGGTGGGGGCGCCGGGCGCGAACAGTCCTGGCGGCGAACGTTCGGGATTGGTGCGCATTTATTCGGCCCCCGGAACCGGCCCAGGGGCGATTCATCGCCCCCGTCTCCTTGCGGAGCTCCACCCACCCGCTGGGTTGGACGGCGCGGCATTTGGTGCAACGCTGGCGATCGAGACGGCGGCCGATGGGGAGGTGCAGCGACTTGCCGTTGGAGCGCCCAAGGCCATGCCCGCTGGGGTTGCGCTCGCGGGGCGAGTCTTCGTCTACCGCCGGAGCCCAGGGGGCGGATTCGTCCTGGACTTCGAAGCGATGGCCTCCGAGCCCCGTGTGGCAGCAACGTTCGGGGCGAGCCTGGCCTTCGCGGGAACGTATCTGATCGTGGGAGCACCCGGGGACGGACAGCTCGCGCCGGGGGCCGGACGTGTTTACGGGTTCGGACCGGATGGGGCACTCGCGTTTGAGCTGGCGCCACCAATCGGGGGGAGGCCAGGGGATGGGCCAATAGGTGGGCTCGGCGCGGCGGGAGCACGTTTCGGATCGGCGCTGGGCGCGGTTGGCGCCCGTGGGTTTGCGGTTTCGAGCTTCGGCCGCGGGCTCGTCGAGATCTTCCGCGTGGTCCATCTCCCATCGTCCGGCAAGGAACCAATTCACGAGCAGACCCTTCGCGGCCTGCCAGCCCACCGATTCGGAACGAGTCTCGCCACCAGTGGGCAGCTCCTCATGGTCGGCGCTCCCGGGGCCCCAAGCACAGGTGTCCCAAGCACGGGCGTCCCGGGCGGGAGTCCACCCCCTGGCCAGGTCTACGTTTACGCGAGGCTGGCCGGTGTTTGGCGCCCAGCCGGGGCTTTGCGCAGCGTCATGCCTGCGCCCAACGGGGAGTTCGGATTGACCCTTGCTAGCGCCGGGGGGCACTGCGTGGTGGGCGAGCCCGGTTCCAATGGGGCTTGCCCGCAAGCGGCCGCGTGCTTGGCGGGGATGGGGGCGGTGTTTCGGATGCCCCGGTAGCTAGCAGGCCGTTGAACAATTCAACTATCCAGAAAACCGCCCCTCGAACGCCTCG
>OJFX01000385.1_pt1 | contig 16459 bp, 20 predicted proteins | sample 1594171 | NCBI WGS metagenome assembly OJFX01 (sample SAMN05416840, study PRJEB24817) | seawater metagenome | isolation source: Sea water | place: Canada:Atlantic | collected 2013-07
TGGTGGGTGCCTCTGGTACTGTGACGACATTGGGCGCAATGTACCTCGAATTACCACGCTATAAGCGCAACCGTGTCGATGGACTTGAGATGCGGTTCGACAGTATTCGTATGATTGGCGCTCGGTTAGCCGGGATGACATGTGAAGAGAGAATTGCGCATCCTTGTCTTGGTCACGGGCGTGGCGATTTAATGTTGATGGGGCTGGCTGTTCTCCGCGCGGTGTGCGAACGCTGGCCGGTTGGCAAGCTTGGGGTTGCGGACCGCGGTATTCGAGAAGGTATTCTTGCGGAATTAATGGCGGCGGATGGCCACGACAAATTCGGGCCTAAACTACAACGTGGCATTTTTGAAATATGACGAATAAGACGGGAATAAATTGATGGCACGTGGCAGCGGTAAAAGTGGCAAAAAAGGATCAGGCGATCCCAGCGCAGCAAGCCGGGGCCTGCATACGCGTGTGAAAACCGCAAAGGGACGGCGGCTGTCCTCAACCCGTTGGCTGCAACGTCAATTGAATGATCCTTATGTTCAAGAAGCAAAGCGCTTAGGCTATCGGTCGCGCGCGGCATTCAAGCTGATTGAGCTCGACGAGAAATTTAAGTTCCTCAAGAAAGGCCTCAAGATCATTGATCTTGGCGCGGCACCTGGTGGATGGACACAGGTCACGATGGAGCGCTTGGGCAAAAGCGGCCATGTGGTCGGGATTGATCTTTTAGAAATTGACCCCGTTGCTGGTGCAGATCTGATTCAGGGCGATTTCATGGATGACGATGCGCCGGATCGTCTTAAGGCTTTGATTAATGGCCCTGCGGACATCGTTCTAAGCGACATGGCGGCATCGTCGACTGGACATCCGCATACGGACCATTTGCGCATTATGGGGCTGTTGGAAGTTGCGGCTGAGTTCGCTTTCGACATTCTGGCGCCCGGCGGTACATTTGTTGGAAAAGTGCTGCAAGGTGGGGCAGAAAATGACCTGCTTGTGGAACTGAAGCGTAATTTCAAGACGGTTAAGCATGCAAAGCCGAAAGCGAGCCGTAGCGACTCGGCTGAGTTCTATCTGGTTGCGATGGGGTTCCGAGGCGAAAATAAAGCGGCTTAAGTTGCTAGAGAATACGATTTTCTTAAATTATTTCAAATACTTCTGCATACCGTAATCGATATCACTCAGGAAGCTTGTGAAAGAGAAAGTCGTGTGTATGATGACGCGTCAACGCCACAACTCAAGATCGGAGGCGTCATGGCACCGCCCAAGATTGAAGAAGCTCTAACTTTTGACGACGTATTGTTAATTCCAGCCGCATCTCATGTGCTGCCTGCGAATACCGACACCCGAACCCGTTTGACCAAAGAAATCTCGTTGAATATCCCGCTGATTTCAGCAGCGATGGATACAGTGACTGAGTATCAGCTTGCCATTGCAATGGCACAAGCTGGAGGCATCGGGGTCTTACATAAAAACATGACGATCGAAGAACAGGCGGCCGAAGTACGGCGCGTCAAAAAGTTCGAAAGCGGCATGGTTTCAGACCCACTGACTATTCATCCTGATCAGATATTGGCTGATGCGCTCCGCCTGAAGGCAGAAACTGGTTTTTCTGGCATGCCGGTTGTTGAGCGCCAGAGCAATATTCTGGTTGGTATTTTGACCAACCGTGACATTCGGTTTGCCAGCAATCCCAATCAACCTGTCAGTGAGCTGATGACGCGGAATACTGCTGAAATGCCTTTGATTACGGTCAAAGAAGGCGTTGATGGTAAAGAAGCGCGCCGTTTGTTGCATCAATACCGGATTGAGAGATTAATTGTCGTTGATGATGATTTTCGCTGTGTCGGTCTGATCACCGTCAAGGATATGGTAAAAGAAGAACGTTTTCCGAATGCGTGTAAAGATGCGCATGGCCGTCTTCGTGTTGCTGCGGCAACAGGTGTGGGCGACGCGGGACGTGAACGTGCTGCGGCGCTATTAGATGCAGGATGTGACGTTGTTGTTGTTGATACTGCGCATGGTCATTCAGCCGGTGTCGTAAGTTCTGTGAGTGAAATCAAAAAGCTTTCGAATGCTGCGCAGGTAATTGTCGGTAACGTTGTGACGCCTGATGCGGCCAAAGCACTGATAGACGCAGGTGCGGATTGTATCAAAATTGGTATTGGTCCGGGTACAATTTGTACGACACGGATGGTTGCCGGTGTTGGTATGCCGCAGTTTACGGCTGTACTGGAAACTGCTGAAGAATGCCGCAAATCAGGCATTCCATGTATTGCCGACGGCGGGATCAAGTATTCTGGCGATATCGCCAAAGCGATTGCAGCGGGTGCCGATGCCGTGATGATCGGTTCGTTATTTGCGGGTACTGATGAAAGCCCAGGCGAAGTCTTATTGTTCCAGGGTCGGTCTTATAAGGCCTACCGTGGTATGGGCTCATTGGGTGCGATGGCTCGTGGTTCTGCAGATCGATATTTTCAAGAAGAAGTCTCGGATAGCCTTAAGCTTGTCCCAGAAGGTGTTGAAGGACGCGTCCCTTACAAAGGATCGATTGGCAATATCATCCACCAGCTAACCGGTGGTTTGCGCTCTGCGATGGGCTATACGGGATGTGGGACGATTAATGAATTACGTGAGAACGCGAGCTTCCGTCGGATCACCAATGCCGGTCTCCGCGAGAGTCATGTTCACGATATTACCATCACCCGCGAGGCACCTAATTACCGTTCTGACGGGTAGGGGTAAGACATGACCCCGGGCGCACGGGTTGAAGCAACGATTGAATTGCTGACGGCGATTGATGCTGATGATCAAGCGCCGGATCAGATTATCGATGGGTATTTCCGTTCAAGACGATATGCAGGCTCCGGTGACCGACGTGATGTTGGGGGGCGGGTCTATGACGTGCTTCGCCGTCGCGCCAAGCTTGATTGGTGGATTGAGCGAACGGGTCTTAGTTTAGAAACCAATTCCAGGCTTCGTGCGATCTCATTTCTGATTTTAGAAGAACGCAAATCTCCGGACGACGTCAAAGCGATGTTTACGGGCACGCGCCATTGTCCCGAGTTGCTGAGCGACCCAGAAGCCGAGCTTGCAGAAGCACTTTATGGTCGGCCGCTGCTCAACCGCGATATGCCGGACCATGTTCGCCTTGAATACCCTGAATGGATGGACCGACCTTTTCGTGCGCTGTGGGGTGATAAGCTTGAACAGGAGATGTCTGCACTCAATCAAGTCGCACCGCTGGACTTACGGGTAAATACAATTAAAGGCACGCCTGAGGATGCACTGGCACGCCTTCAAGAAGATTATATCACGTGCGCGCCGACATCACTTTCTCCGTTAGGTATTCGTATTGAAGGCAAGGTACGCTTGGGCGGGACCCGGGCCTTTAAAGAAGGGCTTGTTGAAGTTCAAGACGAAGGCTCACAGCTTGTTTCTATGCTGTGTGGTGCCAAGCCTGGCATGACCGTTGTCGATTATTGTGCGGGTGCAGGCGGTAAGACTTTGGCGCTCGCCGCCGCTATGGCGGATGAAGGTCGTTTGTCTGGCCGCCTTTTCGCACTAGATATTTCACGGTACCGGATGGACCGGATGACACCCCGCCTAAAGCGTGCAGGTGCAGTTCAGGTGCGCCGACGTGCGATTGCTGCGGTTGATGAACCGTGGGTTGAAGAACATAAAGGATTTGCAGATCGGGTTCTGATCGATGTGCCATGCACAGGAACTGGGAGCTGGCGACGCAACCCGGATGCGCGATGGTGCTTCACGCCGGAGCGACTGGCTGAAATTCGTGAGAACCAACAGCGTATTATGTTAAGTGCTGCCGAATTGGTGAAGCCGCATGGTCGTTTGATTTATGTGACGTGCTCACTTTTACAAGAAGAGAACGAGCAGCAGCTCGCATGGTTTGTGGAAAAGAAGCCAGAATTTCAGCCAATCCCAATTGACGAAGTCTGGTCTGAAACTGTTGGCGGTCCGCCGCCCCCATCAGGGCCGTGTCTTAGGCTATCACCTGCATCAGCAGGCACGGATGGCTTTTTCTGTGCGGTGCTTGAGCGTCAGCGCTAAGGCTTATCGAAGGCGCTCATGGCGCTCAAACTCATTTTCAAGTTCTTCAAAACGGCGTCTGGCGTCAACATCCTCAGCTAAATCCACGAGTGCAGGTGTGTCGCAATGCAAACACACGCGGTCACGTGTTGATTTTGCATCCCGGCTCCATTCACCCCCTTCTTCGTCGAGCTTTGGGGCCTTGGGATAGCGAGAGCGCATAAAATAGAAAAAGCCTGCGCGTTGTTTATCGATAGCTTTGCACAAATCGAAAGCACGCCTGACAACAACAACGCCTGGCTCTTCGGTCTCGTCATCTTCGAACATGGATGATGGGAACTTCGGTAGATCGTCGTCGTCTTTATCCAGTCGCTTAGCGACGGCGGCGAGTGCTTCCGCAGCCTGTCCCATTTGATCTGCATACGCATCAAGATTGGTGCCATCCATATTGCTTGGTTGCAAGGTCATTTTGTGATGCAGGTGTTGGTTCTGGTGCAAGCACAGGCTCTTCTTCAACAGGGTCCTGATGCATCGGCGGTGGCGTTGGAGCTGCAATCGGTGGCGGTGGCTCTATAGGCGGTGGCGGCGGTGGTGCCGGTACGGGCTCAACAGGAGGTTCTGGCTTAACCGGCGCACTCTCAACTGATTTGAAAATTGTTGTACGGACATTCTCAAGGACGGCCAGCTTTCTTGGGGCGCCGGCGGGTTTGTTTTTCTTTGGGATATTTATTTTGAGTTTTGGCATGGGCTTTTTTTTGTGCGCTTAGCGTTTCAAGTTCGCCGTTCTCAACAATGGCGATGTCAATTTCCAGCATCTGACCGTTATTGGCACCAACATCTAATCCTTTGAAAGGATGCTCGTCGCCATCATCGGGGAGCTTTATGTCACGGTCCGGCCAGACGCACTGCTATCGCCCCAGCGCACCAAGCGAACCTGGTATGTATTTTTTCACTCAAAAGACAGCTCCCATACGTTAGCGTATCCTGCGAAGATGGGCTTGGGTCAATGGAGCGACGATGCTGGCAGGCATATGGTATTTGTTTTTAAAGAGGATTCTTCATGGGTGGAGTCATCGCGACTTTAACTGAAATATTTCAAGGGGGGCTTGGAACGGCAACAGAATCGCCCGTTTTTGGAGGGTGTGATGGCCGCATGTGCCATGGTTGCGACGACGGATGGCAAGGTGAGCTTTGCTGAAAATGTTCGTGTCGACCAGATATTACAGACACTTGATCGCTTGAAAGTCTTTGATCCACACGAAGGGGTCGATATTTTTCGCGTATTTTGCGAGTCGATTCTTGAGAATCCTGAAATAGGTCATGCCGAAGCACGTGAGGCCATTGCAAAGATCACATCGAATGCTGAAGACGGTGCTTTGTTGCTGCGTGTGTGTGTTGCTGTCAGTGAAGCAGACGGCGAAGCGAGCCTTGCGGATCAAATTGAAATTGTATCGATGTGCTCACGTTTTGGCATAGACCCTGCCGAATGTGGTTTATACATTGATATGCCGATCAACGATTTCCTAAAACCCAGATATGAATAACGGATCAAGCGACCTTAGAGGATTCGATCTTCTTTGGTTTCATCATCATCAGCGGAAAGGAACGTTGTTATCACAGCCATTGGCGCAGCCAACATGAGTTTGATGCCGGCATTGTTCAATTCTTTAAGGGCGGCTTTGTTAACAGCATATCGGACTTCGAAATACCGGCTGGATGGCACCCAATAACGAATGCCTAAGATGATGCCGCCATAGGTGAAATCATGAATGCCGATTTCTGGTGTCGAGCCACCTTCAATTGCTTCAATGCCATCAACGGCACGTTTTGCAGCTGCCTTTACGACGTCGATGTCTTGACCTTCGGCAACAGCAATCTTTGTTTCGACAACGCGGCGGGTTTGAGAATTCACAATGATGCGGCCGACGATTTCTTTATTAGGAACAGTGATACGCTCGCCGTCTTCACCAATTAGAACGGTGTGGACGAGAGTGATTTCTTCAACGACACCGCTTGCGGCGCGGTTCACGGTGATTGTGTTTCCAACAACAAACGAGCGCGCAAGAATAATAGAAACACCCGCGCCGTAGTTCGATAGTGGGCCTTGAATGGCAATTGTCGCACCGAACGCACCCGCACCTGCAAGGGCGATTAAGGGTGCGATTGAGACACCAAAGTTGCCCAGTGTGATGATTATAAGGAACACGATGGCGATGATTTTGACGACATTTCCAATGAAGCGAGAGAGGGTGACATTAATCTCACGCGCTTCCATCATCAGCGCGACGCGTCCACCAATCCATGACGCGACCTCCAAGCCGACCAACAGGAATACGAGACCACCTAAAAGCTGAAAGCCGTATTCAACGCCAAATTCGACCACGATATCTGCGTACTTGGAAGCGGCTTCTAATTGTTCGCCTACATTGGCTTCGAGGTTTTTGTCCATGATAGGGCTCTATTATTTGGGTTCAACAATGACGGCAGTCCCGGTCGCAACGACAAATAACATACTTTTGCTATCGCCCGATATTTCGTTATAGACAAGATCAATACCGATAACGGCATTCGCGCCAGAAATCAGGGCTTCGCGTCTGAGTTCTGTGAGGCACGTGAGACGGGCGTTCCGTAATACTTTTTGAGATGATGATGTGCGACCACCAAAAATATCAGTAATGCTTGCGAAGAAATCTTTGAACAAGTTCATGCCAAATACGCACTCGGCTGTGATGATCTCTATTCGCTCAACAACTTTTTACTCATCCATATTGTTTTCAGTTGTGAGAATCAGTTCCTTCGCCAATTCATCAATAACTTCCGTCGACAACTCATCGAATTGTTTGTTGTCGATCAATTCCTGAATTTTCTCGTCGCTTTTACCAAATATACCGAACATATATCGCTCCCGTTAAATCTGTTGGTTTGAGTATGCCATGGATTGAGCAAGATGAAATCCTCCTGGATAGAATTTTCAGGTTGGCTATGAAGTTAGTCTTGTCTCTCTGCTTTCTTTCCGACATCTTTTGCGCCTCAAAGGAGACTATTCGAATGCCTAACGATCCAAAAACCATTGTTGATAACCTTTTATCTCAAGCTCAAATTGTCCGTACGCCATGCGGTGATGGCGAGATGGAATGGCAAGTCTGGGGGAAGGCGACATCGCATCCTCCATTGTTTCTATTGCATGGTGGATTTGGTTCGTGGACGCATTGGATTGCCAATGTTGAGAGATTATCCAAGACCCGCCTTGTGGTTACCTGCGACATGCCTGGCCTTGGTGACAGTGCATCGGCGCCGGGTGAGTTAACGCCTGACAACCTTGCCCGCCCGATCTGTGATGGTCTGGACGCGGTTATTGGACAGGGCACAGCGTTTGATCTCGCAGGATTTAGCTTTGGCGGATTGATCGGGTCCCGTGTCGCGGCAATCATCGGTGACAGGATGCGTCATTACATCGCCGTCGGTGCGAGTGGTTTTGATGGTTTGCACGTTCGTGTTCTGGGTATACGCGTGCCTGAAAAGGACATGAGCGATGCTGAAAAGAACGAAATACATCGTGAAAATTTACAAATTCTGATGCTCGCCGAAGCCTCGAATATTGATGATCTTGCTGTTTATACGCACCGGAAAAACGTTGCCAGATCGCGCGTGCGCTCACGCCCGATGTCGCTTGGTAATCATCTGGTTGAGGCATTGCCGGAGATTAAAGCCAAGCTTGCCGGTATTTGGGGTGTCCATGATGCAACAGGCGGGGGGCGAGATGAAATCCTCAAACGCCGTGATATTTTTGCTGAGCACCAAAAAGATGTGCCGTTCGAGATTATTGAAGATGCCGGGCATTGGGTGATGTATGAGCGCCCAGAAGAATTTGAAACCGCGTTACTTGGTATTCTTGATCGCAACGAGGCTTAGCTAATACTGGAATGATATCAGTTCGACTATCAACACCGATCAGGCGTCCTTTCTTTTTGCCAACGCCTCAGCGTAGGCTTTGACACTGTCTTCAAGGGTGCGCCTGGTATCAAGGGTTTCGCGCGTTTCAGACGCAAACGGTGTTTCGCTCATCAGTTGGAACATCCATGCAGCGCCATCATGAAAGTCACCGCTCACATCAGCTTCGCGGAATGTCTTGGAGATCTCTTCCATTTCACCAATCCAGCGGCCACTGTCGGCAGGCAGAAACGGAACTTTGCTCCGCATCGCAGCCAGATTAGCACCTTGGGAATGTTCAAATTCTGCAATAAGCGGGTCCAACAAGTTGTTCTGTTGGGCGGTCAACAGGACCGATGTCCAAAGCGTCCAACTGCCCTTAGTGAGGCCTGCATAGACCATCTTCATTGCCGATGCCTGACCGATATCCGGGCCCAGATTAATCACTTCAAAGCCTTTGCCGTCCAATGCTTCCATCGCACTCGTGTCTGGTCCTGAGACATAGAACCGCGATGACTTACTTTTATTGGGGGCTAGGCCGATGATGCCTGCATCAATAAAAGTCGCGCCTGCATTGGTGATATGTGTAGATAATTCTGTCGCTGTGCCGGGGGAGATCGCATTGCAATCAACATACACGGGCGTTTTGTCCGTACGCACCATGGCAGCACCAACGTCTTCAGCGAGTTTAGGCGCAGATGTCGGTGGCAAGATCGATAAAATCACATCGGCTTCGCTTACCACCGCGTCGAGATCGCCAACGTCTTTAAGCTGCCCCACTTCGGAGAGTTTTCGTGATCGCTCGGAGCGACCGACTAAAGACGTAATGACCTCATGACCGTGCTGGCGCAGAACAAGGCCGACGCCGTGCCCCATGTCGCCTGGCATCAAAATCGCAATGGTTGCGTTGCTCATATCATTGTTCCTTTGTCATGAAGTCGAGAATTCTGTGATGACGTCACCAGCATTTGCGACATCGTCGACAAGTCCGTCAGATGTTGCGACCTGATTACCGTTGATCCAAACGCCAATGACACCAACAGCGTCGGTTGTCAGGCGATGCGCGCCAGCGGGTAAATCAAAGATACGTTTCTTTGTGCCGCGATCGACAGTGCTTGGTTCAAACAACATCAAGTCGGCGGCATGGCCGACCTTGATCAATCCACGTCCTGCGATGTTAAAGATAGATGCAGGCTTGCCGGTTAACTCGTGCACGGCGGCGGCCATGCTCATCTTGCCCAGATCGCGTGACCAGCGACCAAGCAGTCTGAGACCAAATCCAGCGTCACAGAAAAACGTCAAATGCGCGCCAGCATCCGATAGGGCAACAGAAGCCGCCGGGTGCGTCAGTATTTTACCAACGGCGTCCTCGTCAGAATTCAAGAGCACAGCTGTAAAGATTGTTTCGAGATCTTCGGCAATGGCGACATCAAGCATGAGATCAAGAGGATCAACATCGCGCTCTGATGCGACGTCGCCCAAAGTCTGGTGCTCAAGGTCACGGTAATCATCAGTCGCAGCCTCGGTGACTTCGATCTTATTCCATTCACCATTGAACAAGCGCACGCCTGCAGGCGAGGCCAGTTCATCTCTGACAGATTGACGCCAATCAGGATCGCCAAGCCGTTGCTTTAAATCTTCTTTGGAGAGTTTCATCAACGGCTGCCAACTGTCGAAGCCTTCAAGCGGGTAGGCGGATTTCATCGTAAAATCCATTGTCAGCGGACAGCAGGATACTTGCCCCCACAGCTCATGACCGCGTGCGCGTGCATCTGCGATCTGCGCCAATTCGTCCAGTGTATCTGTCGGCTTAGTCGAGTTGTGGAGTAAAGCGGCGATCATGATGGGTCGTCCGGTTTTTTTGGCCAGGTCTTCAAGGTAAGGCACATCTGTGCGGTTGCCCTTGGTCAGCATAAAAATGCCACGACCCGATTTCGCCATGGCCTGGACCAGTGCCAGTAATTCTTTGTCGTCTGCCAAGCGAGACGGCATTGGTACACCCGCCCAGCCATTGTGTTGAGGTGCTGTAGACGTGGCAAAACCAACAGCACCTGCGGCCATGCCTTGTTCAATAATGGCGCACATTTCGGCTATTTCAGCGTCGTTTGCAGCACGCTCAGTCGCGGCGGCACCCATCACATACGTGCGGATAGAGCTATGCCCTAAGAAGCATGCAACGTTCGGTACGGTGCCTTTGTCAGCCAGCATTGAAATGTATTCAGGGAATGTTTCAAAACCCCAATCGATGCCTTCGCGCAAAGCTTCAAGCGACATGCCCTCAACCTGTGTCAGGTTCTTCATGACCAAATCACGGTCGCGTTCCTTGCAGGGGGCAATAGTGAAGCCACAGTTCCCCATGACGATGGTCGTGACGCCAAGGGCCGGGGAAGGACGGACACTTGGGTCCCAGGTGATCTGCGCATCGAAATGCGTGTGTGTATCAATAATGCCGGGCATGAGAGCCAAGCCAGCGGCATCGATCTCTTCAGCGCCAGCGGCGTCCAGGCCTGAGCCGATATTACAAATCTTCCCGTCTTTGACCCATACATCCGTATCAGACGTGGGTTCAGCGCCGGAGCCATCGTATACGGTGGCATTTCGAATAATGAAGTTCATGATCTATCTCAGTTGGGGATGCTATTTCAGAAATTCAATCTCAACGAAGGCACATTCAAAATCGTTACCGTTGATGACGTCGTGTTCGACACCGACTTCACGGAAATACGGCACACCATTTTGCATCGGTGCAATCGTGAGCTCATCGGCGCCTGTATTAATTTCCAGTTGGCCATTAAATAACGGCACGATGACATAATCATACTCGTGACGATGCCAACCCGAGCTATCACCGCGATTTTTAAACCGCCATTCTGTTACACGGGTGCGCTCGTTCTCGATAAAAATAGTCGGCACTGCTGTGCCCGATGTGACTTGATCACACATATAACCGCTCCTTAGTCTTTATCAGTGTCAGAATGACCCAGGTCTTTGCCGGGTGCGATGATATCACGTACGCATTGTTTCAGTTCTTTGCTTTCTGGAAACGTCCACCCTCAGTTTTGCGATCAAAGATCACGGTGCCATCTGCGGATTGGATACGAAATGTCCCGCCATCATCAGGCACAAGCATGAGCCCGCCGATGTCATCACCAAATGTGAACAGCAGTTCTTGTGCCATCCAGGTTGCGCGAAGAATAAATCGGCATGTGCGACAGTAATGGATTTCGATAATCGGTTTAGACATAGCGCAGCCTCCATATTGGGTGTATCAAAAGCAGGTATCACATTGGGGGTTTCGTGATGATTTGGTCAACCTGGATCACTGCGATTTGCAGGAATGTCGTTATAAATGGCAGACGCGTTATTCGGTTTTATCTTTCTTCTGACCAATCCTGGTTTCTTGGCCGCGGACAAGGCGAACAATATTCTCTTTGTGGCGTACCATTGAAAGAACGGCCAATCCTGCCGTCATGATCATGATGGTGGTGTTGCCACTAAACCACCATGTGATGACGGGGGCAGCGGCTAGGGATCCCATCGACGCTGCTGAGGAAAACCTGAACGTACCAGCGATAAGAAGCCATGCGCAGCATGTAAGGACACCAACCGGCCATGACACCATCAAGATTGCACCCAAAGATGTCGCAACACCTTTGCCACCCTGGAATTTAAGCCAGATTGAGAAATTGTGTCCGAGCACAGCAGCAAAGCCAGCGACAATGCCTGCGACTTCGTTGAATTGTATAAAGATCAATGCAGCGACAGCGCTCTTTGAGGCGTCGAGGATCAACGTTAAAAAAGCCAGAAACTTGTGGCCGGTGCGCAAAACATTCGTGGCACCAATATTACCAGAGCCAATTTTACGGATATCACCGAGACCAGCCATCCGTGTCAGGACGAGACCCCACGGAATGGAACCCAGCAAATAGCCAGCGAATGCCGCAAGGGCGATCAACATGTTTGGATCAAGATCGTTCATACGTCTAGTCGGCCACGAAAACGGTGCGTCCGTCAATAACCGTGCGTGTAACAGCCCCTTGCATCAAGCGGCCGTCGAACGGTGTATTCTTTGATTTGCTGAGTAATTTATCAGCACTGACTTTCCATCCACGCTGAAGATCAAACATCACAAGGTCCGCAGGATGGCCTTGAACGAGCTTGCCCGCGCGAAGCTTGAGCAGGTCAGCAGGTGCAGAGGTGACGAACTTCAAGGCGTCGAGCACGGACATATGGCCGTTATGGTGAAGCTCAAGGACGACAGCGAGCAATGTCTCAAGGCCGACCCCGCCCATCGCGGCAGCTGCAAAAGGCAGGCGCTTTGATTCTTCATCTTGCGGCGTGTGATCAGATGCAATGCAATCAATGGTCCCGTCGATAATGCCATCAACAATAGCGCGACGATCTGTTTCTTCACGTAACGGCGGTGACAGTTTCGCAAACGTTCGGTAATCACCGATGGCGACTTCGTTCAGTGCAAAATAGGGCGGTGCAGTGTCGCATGTAATCGGAAGGCCACGTGCTTTCGCCTGACGAATAGCCTCAACGGATTCAGAGATGGACAGGTGTGCAATATGTAAACGCGCACCAGTCAATTCAACCAGCCGGATATCACGCTCAATCATCATGATCTCAGCCTGACGTGGAATACCAACGAGCCCTAGGCGTGTTGCCGTCTCGCCTGCATTCATCACACCACCCACTGCGAGGCTTGGCTCTTCTGGGTGCTGACAGATCAATAAATCGAATGTGCGGGCATACATCATGGCCCGGCGCATGACTTGTGCGTTGGCTACGGGATGGAAGCCATCCGTAAAGGCGACGGCACCAGATTCTGCGAGCATACCTAACTCGGCAATCTCTTTACCCTTCAGGCCTTTGGTGACTGCACCGTAGGGAAATACTTTTGTCAGTCCTTGCAAACGTGCGCGCCTGGCAACGAACTCAACCACAGACATATCGTCGATGACGGGGTCCGTATTGGGCAAGCACACCATTGATGTGATACCGCCTTTGGTCGCGGCGCGACCGGCACTTGCGATCGTTTCTTTGTAATCTTCGCCAGGTTCACCGAGGTAAACCCGCATATCGACAAGGCCAGGAGCCAGGCAAAGCCCTACACAATCGATGACGGTCACGCCTTCGAGGGCGAGGTCCGCAGTAACTTTAGGGCCGACAGCCTTGATCATCTCGCCCTCGGTGAGGACGCCGCCAATTTTGTCCAACCCGGTTGCGGGATCTAAAAGCCGTGCGTTGATATAAGCAACCCGGCCCGGCATGCGATCACCTTTGACAGCCATCAGAGGTTCCTCTGTGCATTGTGTTCAAGGTTCGCGGTAAGAATTTCCAGCGCTGCCATGCGGACAGCGACACCCATCTCAACCTGTTCATGAATGGCGCTACGTCCAAAGTCATCAGCAACTTCGCTATCGATTTCGACACCCCGGTTCATAGGACCCGGGTGCATAATCAATGCATTTGGCTTGGCACCTTCAAGTTTGGCGTAATCAAGACCAAAGAAATGGAAGTATTCGCGAACCGAAGGCAGATAGTTGCCGTCCATGCGTTCTTTTTGAAGACGGAGCATCATGACAATATCACAGTCTTGCAGACCTTCGCGCATATCGTAGAAAACCTCGACGCCCATATGCTCGATACCGGTTGGGATCAGCGTGCGCGGCGCAATCAGGCGCACGCGCGCACCCATTGTTGTCAAAAGATGGATGTTTGAGCGGGCAACCCGTGAATGCAGAATATCTCCACAAATGGCAACGCGGAGCCCTTGAATTTTCCCCATGCGTCGACGAATGGTCAGCGCATCGAGGAGTGCTTGGGTCGGGTGTTCGTGTGATCCGTCGCCACCATTGATGACCGCGCAATTCACTTTTTCAGATAACAGTTTCACCGAGCCCGATTCTGGATGACGGACGACCAGTACATCTGGATGCATGGCGTTCAACGTCATTGCGGTATCGATCAGGGTTTCACCCTTTTTGACCGAGCTTGTCGCGACCGACATGTTGATGACATCACCGCCCAGGCGCTTACCCGCAAGCTCAAAAGAGGTACGGGTACGGGTTGAGTCCTCAAAAAACAGATTGATAATCGTGCGTCCGCTTAAGACCGCTTTTTTCTTATCGGCCTGACGGTTCTGCTCGACATAGCTCTCGGCTCGATCAAGCAGTGCAGTAATTTCAATAGGATTGAGACCCTCGATGCCGAGGAGATGCTTATGGGGAAAGCCGAATGGCGCGTTACTTTCGTTCATAGGCGCGCACTATATTCCTGAGTCTGCCATTTCGGCAAGCGCTGAAATGAAAGCGTTGATCACCGTGCTTTGTTGGCTTGCGAGTGCTGGATCAAGTAGTATGCTTCGGTGTGGGCGATTCGCAACACGTCCACGCATCAGCGAGTAGGGTAGCGTATGGAGGAGTACGCAAAGGTCCACGACAGGCTGGGCCAACTCTTAAAAAAAGACATGGTTTTCGTCGTAGGTGCGACGCGCTGGGGCACGTCTTGGGTTCAGCAGTGCTTAGATACCCACCCTAAGGTCTGCTGCAAGGGTGAGGGCCACTTCACCGATACGCTGTTTCCGGATTTAGCCAAGCTTGTAGACCAATACAATCAGAACGCTGAGAAAATCGGCAACCGAATGCAACTTGCCGGATTGCAGGGCAATGCCGCGGGCTTCACATTTGAAGATGTTGAGTATCTGATGCAATCGGCTGTCATGCTGATGATGCAGCGCTGGGTGCCTGAGGACGAAGATGTCTCGTGCATTGGCGAGAAAACGCCGGAGCATGTGCTGTCACTGGAATTGCTGGACCGTCTATTCCCGAACATGCGGGTTATTCACGTTGTCCGCGATGGCCGTGATGAGGCTGCAAGTGCCTAGGATTTCAATATGGGTATCTCTAAGGGGGAGTTCCCAAGGCGGTATTCGAGCTTTGCGGACTTTGCCGAGACGTTTGCCCGGAACTGGTCACGCTCTGTGGGTGCAGCACGCCGGTTTGGCCGCTTGAACCGCCGCCGATATTATCAAATTCGCGCCAAGGAAGTCATCAACGAGCCAGCTCCCATTGTCCGTCGCATGTTCAGGTTCTGCGATGTTGATGACTGGGAAGAACACGTTCAGGCAGGCATCAAGCAAGCCTATCAGGTCGCACCTTTAGATCTAGACCCGGGCGTCTGGCAGAACCGCTTTGATAAAGACGCCACACGTCGCTTCCACCGTCAGTCGGACGAATTGTTGAAGCTGCTGGATTACGCGGTGGCTGAGTAAGCGGTTAATTACATTAAACGCGGGCGGCAATTCTTGAGCGTATATTACTCACAATCCCAATGATGTAAGCGCCAAAGCCAACGACCAGCACACCAACACATAGGTACAAGAGCTTCGCGTACTTGTGCTCAGCCCCGGTGAGGCTGCCGACAATACCGGTGTAACCACTGGTTTCCAGGAAGTAAAGGCTGGCACCTACGATGGCGGTGATGAACGACGTGGCATAGCTCCAGGATGGCACGTCCGTGCGGCCTAGAAAAATCGAGATCACGATGACGGGGGTTAGATAAAGTGATTCGGTGCAGCTGACGGCGACGGCACCAAACAGGTCTTTGCTACCAAGAAACAAGAAGCCCAGACCTCCGATTGTGAGGGCGACCATGGCAATGCGACCATTTGCGACACGCTCGCTGGCGATGCGCATATCGGCAATGGCGAGCTTTGCCGCAGACGACAATGTTGAATCTAGCGTCGAGATTGCTGAGACGATCAATGCGATATTGAACAGGATCATGGTGGGCTCGCCAAACAGGCGGTTGAGCGCGGCGAGTATGGCTTCACCGGATTCTTTGTTAAGTCCTGCGATCACACCCAGCATGCCAAATGCGAGAACGCAGAGAACACTGATCCAGCCGGCATGAATGAAGCTGAGGCGTGTTGTCCGGCGATCTGCGATAAACCTACGGTCCATCATCACAGGGTCATGCATCGGATAGCTCAACACCTGCAAGCCAGCAACGGCGAGGAGGACCCAGCCGGGAGATGTGATGTCCGGGCTGCTGGACAGGATGGCGTCGACGTTGAACAAAGGGCCCACGACCGTCTGCACGCTCATAATGATAAGGACGATCAAAAGGGCGAGCATTTGCACGACATCGGTGCGAAGCGATGCCCGGAGGCCACCCATCATCGAATATCCAAGACCAAACACGGCCATGGCAATGACTGCAATGATGTACGTTGAGCTGCCAGCACCACCAAAGATCAGGCCAATCACAATAAGATTCGCGAAGACTTCTGATAGCAAACGCACTGCAACGACAATGTTGTAGCAATAACTGCCAAGACGGCCATGTCATGCTGTCAAAAACGATTGAATGCTCGAAAACCCATGCCGGAATCGTACTTGGTCAATAATCACAGCGCCCGTAAAGAAGGAAAGATCTGTCTCTTATACACATCTCCGAGCCCACGAGACTAGGCATGATCTCG
>OJFX01000386.1_pt1 | contig 16407 bp, 13 predicted proteins | sample 1594171 | NCBI WGS metagenome assembly OJFX01 (sample SAMN05416840, study PRJEB24817) | seawater metagenome | isolation source: Sea water | place: Canada:Atlantic | collected 2013-07
ACTGCATATCGTCGGCAGCGTCAGATGTGTATAAGAGACAGGTGGGGGAGGGCGCTCATGTCGAGGATGCAATCTTGTTGGATGGAGCGCGGGTTCGAAGTGGAGAACGACTTTGTGGCGCTGTACGGTCTCCATCGGGGCTTACGCTGTACCGCTACCGGTTGGACGCTGACCTCCTTGGTTGAAGGACTCCGTGTTCGTGGACCCCATACGAAATCATTCCCCATGTGCCCTTCAGATGACGAGCCTGTCCATGACTGGCGAGATGCTCTCGCCGAGCTGGCCCTGGACTGCATCATCGCGATCAATCACAGAGGCGAGATCGTCGAGTTTAACCCAGCGGCGGAGGCGACGTTTGGCCACCTCCGCGCCAACGTCCTTGGACGTAATCTCGCGGATTTGATCATCCCGGAGGAGCACCGCGGCGCCCACTCGGCTGGGATGCGCCATTTCCTAGCGACCGGCGAGGGGCCCGTTATTGGTAGGCGAATCGAGCTGGAGGCGATACGCGCGACGGGTGAGCGATTTCCCGTCGAACTGGCGATCAGCGCCGTGGGGCGGCACGACGCTAAGCCGCTCTTCACCGCTTACTTGCGGGACATCAGCGAACGCACGCGCGCAATTTCTGAGCGGAAGAAGTCGGACAATGCGCTGCGGGCGGCCCTCGAGCGTGCAGAAGAAGCGAGCCAAGCGAAGGACGCTTTCCTTGCGAACCTGAGCCATGAGATCCGCACGCCTTTGGCGGCCATGCTTGGCTATTCCGATTTGATCGCGTCGAGTATTCGAAACGACCCCGAGCTTTCGGAATGGATGCGAGTTGTCCGATCCAATGGCGGCTACTTGCACCGGATCCTAGGGGACCTCTTGGATCTGTCGATGATTGAAGCGGGCCAGATTACCTTGGAGCCACGGCCATTCCGGTTGGATCAGCTGTTGGCGCTTGAAGAAGCGACGTTCGCGCAGAGCGCAGCGGAGAAGGGGCTGAGCTTGGCGGTGACTATCGCGGGGCAGATTCCCCGGGTCATCACGAGCGACGCTGCGCGCCTGCGTCAGGTCCTTAGCAACCTCCTCTCGAACGCGATCAAGTACACGAGTGCTGGCCGGATTCGCCTCCGAGTCGAGGCGTCGCGAGTGTGCGAGGGCAGGTCCGCCCAGGTGACGTTCGAAGTCGAAGACACCGGCATTGGCATTCCCCTCGAGCACCAGCAAGAAGTGTTCGACCGCTTCGTCAGGCTTGAGGACGCCGGGGCTTCTGGTGCGCAAGGGGTCGGGCTTGGGTTAGCCATCGTTCAGCGAATCGTGGAGTGCATGAATGGGGAGGTGAGTCTTCGGTCGGCCCCCGGCCTCGGCACGAGCGTGCGTGTCGTGCTGCCGCTGGAGGGAGCCGAGGACTGGGGACTCCTCGAATCGGCAGCCCTCGGCTTAGGGCACGCGGATAGGGAGCCCACCGCGAGGGCCTTGACCGGACGTGTCCTCGTGGCAGACGATGTCCAGGAACTGGCTCGGCTCTTTGCAGCTTGGTTGCGGCGCTGCGGTCTCGATGTGGAAGTGGTTCACGACGGCGATAGCGCACTTCAATTGGTACGGTCCGAGTCGTTCGACCTGCTTTTGATCGATTGGTCGATGCCGGGGAAAGACGGTCTCGAGGTGGTTCGCGCACTACGGGCGGAGGGTTCCAGCGTGCCTATCGTCGCGCTCACGGCCCACGCGTCCCAAGCGGCGCGTGATACTTGCCTTAGTGCAGGCTGTGACGCGTACCTTGTGAAGCCGGCAGGGCAGCAGCAGCTCCTGAGCTTGGTTGCAGAGCTGTTGAATGCGACCGATCCACGCAAGCCGCTTGTCGTCCGAGGTGGGGCAAATGAAGAGGATCCATTTGCTGGGCTCCGGCAGCGCTACGTGGCGGCTCTTCGTGCTGAGACCGGTTGGTTCGGACCCGCGCTTGTCGCGCAAAACTGGACGGAGTTGAGCGAGCGGGGTCACCGCATCAAAGGGACGTCCGCCAGCTTTGGATTAGAGGCGATCTCAGAAGCGGCACGGGCGCTGGAGCAGGCCTGTGTCGCCAAATCCACTGATCTCGCTGAGGGCGCCATCGCGCACCTAGTGGCTGAGATCGAAGCACTCGAAGCGTAAGTGGTGGGTGCTCCAGATCGTTCCGTTTCGTTCGATCGAAGCGAAACGGTGTTCCAGAATTGAACGGGTAGCGACCGTGGCACGGCTGGAAGACCGTGAGACGCACTGGCGCGAGCTGGCACACCGGTTGCGTAGGGGAAGCTCTCGAGCCTTCCTCTCTATTGACCCGTGCATCTATGTTCTTTTCTTCTGACCGTGCTTGGCGCTGCTCTTGGCCCTTGCTTCTCCTAATGGGCTGTTCCGGTGGCGATTCTCCCGACACGCTAGGTGAGCCCTTTGGCTACGCCACGCTACGTGACCTGTCGGTGAATATCCAAGTGACCATTGACGGGGCCCCAGCTCCTTCCGTCCGCGTGCAGATCGCGGATGTCTTACGAGTCGACGCGAACGGCAATCTGCCCGAGAGCCTCGTAAGTGGGTCTCTCTATTTCGCCGGGCTCACGGGCCAGGACGGCCGGGTGGTGGGCGAGCTGAGGCTCCCCGAGATCGTGGGTGAAGTGGCCGTTGTCGCCCATGTCCCGGGGACGAGTGGGCTCTATTCAGAACCACTGCTACGGTCCGCTTGGGGGCCGTTTGCGCCGTCGGCGCGTCTTCACGTCGCAGCGAGTGTGCTGGGCAATCTCGACTTGGCTTTGACCACCAACTAGACTTATGAATCGACTTGCTTTACAGATTGCTGCCACGACTCTCCTGTGCATGGGTGCTTCCGCGCAGGACGGATTCACTTCGGTGCCTGGCGGCGTCGTCACGACCATCGGAAACGTGCTGCCCGAGTGGTCCAACGCCGGCGCGGCGTACGTGTCCGGGAACTACACGCCTAACCTCGTGATCAATGAACCCGCAGAGGTCAAGGTTATCTTGGTATGGGAGGGTGCCGGCTACCGCAACTCCCTCGGTTGGTTCAGGTACGCAGAGAGCGCGTCGGGCGGAGTGGAAGTCCTCGAGCGAGGGCTTCTGGAGGCCGATTGTTCCTTCCCGTCGGCGGGATCCATGGCTACCGGTGATACCTACGATCTGCGCGACGCGGATGGAAACATCCGGACATTTCAACCCGGGGATCGGGTCGGGTTCTTCCTCGTCGCCGATGGGTTTAGGACTGAGCCTGCGATCGGAAACTGGGAAGCTACGAGCTCGCCGATTCCATCCCCTCTGCCGTCGGATAACGCCGGCTTCGGACGAGGTTGCTACACGACGATCGACAGAATCAATCCGGAGAGGGCGCAGGGCTCCGTCGAGTTCTCAAGGCACCTCGCGCTGCTCTGGTTTCCGCCGGAGCCTGGTTTCCTCGACGGCGACCCGTTCTTAGTCGCCGGTTTCGAGGATCTGAACCGGCTGGGCAACTCGGACGAAGACTTCAATGACCTCGTCTTCATCGTTACGGCATCGCCGGTGGAAGCGCTCAGTGATACCGAGGCTTTCTCCTACGTCCCTGGCGATCCAGATGGCGACGGCGTGGGAGGGGTGGACGACCACTTCCCGGATGATCCGACGAGGGCAACGCTTACTCGTAACCCCTCCCAGGGTGAGTATGTCGTCGCGTTCGAGGATCAGTATCCCATGGTCGGAGATGCGGACTACAACGACATCGTCATTGCCTTCACAACGCAAACGGTCACGGATGCGGCGGGGAGGGTGCGTGATCTTCAAGTGACGTATCACTTGGTCGCACGCGGCGCCGGCTACGATCACCTCGTTGGCTTGCACCTTCCGGGGCTCCCCGGGGATGCCGACGGAACCCTAGAGATCGAGCGCTGGCTCTCTGACGCGGCGGAGACGCATGAAGTGGTCACGCCGAGGACGCTCACTGAGCTCGTCGCGGCGGAACGGCGGATCACGGACGTTTTTCCTTCGACGTATCTAGCGCTGCCGCCGCTGTCGGGCGCCACCTTTACCAATACCCAAGCACCGGGGATCGATCGGGCGGCCGCGTCGTCACGAGTCAAGTTGACTTTCGATACACCGATCGAGGCCGCTGCGCTGGGGCTCGCACCCTTTGACCTCTACCTTGGGGTCAATCATGGAGGCGAGATTTACGACATTCATCTCCCGGGCAATGCGGGGTTCGCTGACAGGCCCGCTTGGCTCCCGACAGAGAGCGGTTCCGATAGCTTTCGGGATACGTCAGGTCGGCCGTGGGCGCTCCAAGTGCCAGCCTCGTGGCAATTCCCCAGGGAACACGTTCGCGTCTGGACGGCATACCCACAGTTCGATGCTTGGGCTGCGAGCCGAGGAGCCTCGGCAGGTGGATGGTACCTCCAACCATCAGGTAACCCAGCTCACCACGGCTTCGCGCTTCAGGAGTACATCCCAGTGAAGGAGTGGACGGTGAAGCTCCCGCAGGGGTGAGGCAGAGCGGACCTCCCCGGGGACCGCAGGTGCCGAGCCGCTTCTGAATTTGGCCCTGGCTCAGTCGATTGGCGACGTTCAGTGGACGGCAGTGGCCGTTGGAAATGACACCGATGGGCCGATTGCGTTGGCGACCTTGATGGCGGTTTCGTCGAGGGTCTCGGTTTCCGCGGCGCCGCCCAACAACATCAGCGTGTCGATGGGCCGGTCCTTGCGGGCCTCGCCAAGGCACTGGATGTGGGTGAGAACCAAGGCTTCAAAGGGGGTGGAGTTCTTCTTCCAGAGTTCCGCTTCGGGAAGCTCCCGTGGGGGAGCGCAGGGCCGTGAGTAGGCGCCATGCGCGTGTTCTCTTGCCCGGCGCTGCCTTGGCGGCTGGTCGCATGCGGCATTTCTTTTCCTTTCTCCTCTACCAACAATGGAGCCCAATGATCCACCCAGTCATTCTCGCCGGCGGGTCCGGTACCCGTTTGTGGCCCGTTTCTCGCAAGAGCTACCCCAAGCAATTCTCCGCACTAGTGGGGGGGGGCACGCTGTTCCAGGAGGCGGTCAAGCGCGTGACCGGGCCCGGCTTCGCTGCGCCCATTGTCGTGACCAGCAACGACTTCCGGTTCATCGTTCAGGACCAACTCGCCAGCATCGGGATCGACGACGCTCAGGTGATTGTCGAGCCGATGCCCAGGAACACCGGCCCCGCGATCCTTGCTGCGGCCCATGCCGTGGATGCCGACAAAGATCCAGGGGCGCAGGTTCTGGTCTGCCCGTCCGATCACCTGATGGGCGACAACGCCGCCTTCCTTCACTCGGTGGGAGCCGCGTCGAGCGCCGCCGACAGGGGGCGCCTTGTGGTCTTCGGTGTGAAGCCCGATCGGATCGAAACCGGCTACGGCTACCTTGAACCGGCCGTGTCGTACAGCGGCGCGAGCGATGGCGCCCGTCCCCTCGCGCGCTATATCGAAAAGCCCCCTCGCGACATTGCGGAGAAGCTCGTCGACGGGGGGAAGCACCTCTGGAGCGCCGGTATCTTCCTATTTCGGGTGGTGGACCTTATCGACGCTTTCGAGGGCCTGGCGCCAGAATTGAACGCCTGTGTCAGCCGGGCGGTGAATGGAGCGGTCTCCGACCTGGGATTCTCGCGCCTCAATCCAGACGCCTTCGCCCAGGCTCAGGACATATCGATCGACTACGCGATTATGGAGCGAGCGGACAATCTGTCCGTGGTCCAGCTCACCTCGAGCTGGTCCAATCTTGGAGCCTGGGACGCGGTCTGGCGTGAGTCTGACAAGGACGTCCAGGGCGTGGCCCTCCACGGAAACGCCAGGGCCTACGACTGCGAGAACACGCTCCTCCGGTCAGGCTCGGACGAGATCCAGGTGATCGGCATGGGGCTCAAGGGTGTCGCCGTCGTCGCCATGCGCGATGCTGTCCTCGTCACTGCCATGGATCGCAGCCAGGGCGTTGGAGGTGCGGTGGAGGACCTCATCGGCGATGGCGTGAAGCAAGCGACGGAATTCCCGCGCAGGCACCGGCCCTGGGGCTGGTACGAGACGGTTTCCCTCGGCGGCCGCTTCCAAGTCAAGCGAATCATGGTACGGCCAGGGGCGAAGCTTTCGCTTCAGTCGCACTTCCACCGGGCGGAGCACTGGGTCGTGGTCCAAGGGTCTGCATCGGTGACGGTGGGGGAAGAGGTCCAGCTCCTGACGGAGAATGAATCCGTCTACGTGCCCCTCGGCACAACCCACCGCCTGGAGAACCCCGGCCGCGTGGAATTGCACCTCATCGAGGTCCAGACCGGCTCCTACCTAGGAGAGGACGATATCGTCCGGTACGAGGACCTATACGCCCGCGAGGACGTGAGCTAAGGGAGACAGAACGCTTCCAAGGTGACTTCGATGATTGGGCACGCATCCCCGTAAGTGTCGGTGGGGGGGGGCCTTTTGCCTGGCGCGGTCAGTCGGGGCCCCGTACGGGGAGGATACGCCCCAACCCACCGTGCCGTAACGGCTAGGGAAAGAGCGAACCCAAAGAGAGGGGCCAAGGCGGACAGCTTCCAATCTGGCTCCCATGAATGGGCACGCATCCCCATAAGTGTTGGTAGGGGGTTGCCCTCTGGCTGGCGAGGCCAGTCGGGGCCCTACACGGGAAGGACCCGTCCCAACCCACTCTGCCGCAACGGCTACTGAAGAAGCGAGATCATCGAAGGGGGCCAGGCCGGAACGCTTCCCGCCTGATGCTTCGCATCGGTTAGTTAAGGCCTGGACCCCCCCTGATCAGCGGGAGGCCCGGGGATGAAACGACCCGGGACCACTCCCGGCGCCACGGTGGAACCATGGACGCAATGCTACTGACGTTTGAACATGGAATGGCCCATATTGCGCATCCATAGTTGGTAACCGTCGACGCCCTCCTGCGAGCGAACGAATTGAAGCTGAAAGCGCTTCTGGATGGAGCGATCGGTCCCCGGCCTAACGCGCCGGATCGGGGGACCCCACGGCCGATGCACCCATAACGCCCTGGCACTTTTCGTGATGTTCAAATCCTTGTCCAGCTCGGCGCAACGATAAGTGACCGCGCAGTCAGCCAGTGGAGCCTCGCCCCTGGGAAGCCCGTGTCCTCAACAGTCGCCGGGGGCTCCATGGCGGCAGGGTGCTGGCGGCGGGTCTCCAGTCGAGGATTAGTCCCGAGTTGCCCCCCAAGCAGGACTCTCGTCACCTTCACGCAAAGGCAGGTGGGGCTGATATCGGTGCGACTAGCCAGGCAGATGATGGTCGTCTCTTGCTCGGGGAAGCGATGCATCTCTGCAGCGTAGCCAACCCATTCACCTGCGTGCATGGCCATAGGCAACCCGCCTTACTCAGCCAACCTCAGTCCGCAGCCGTAGTCGACGCTTGAGCCATCGTTGAGTAGCCCCTTGGTTTGCATGACCGCATTGAAGGGCACGCCGTCGGTCAGTTGCTCGTCATAGAAGTTGGAGTCCCATCGCAGCACATCGCGCAGTGGTGAAGACACCGCCGTCGCCAACACAATCGTTCTTGCTGATGTCGAGCTTCACACCCCGTTCTCGTTGGGAGAGTTGTCAAGGACGCGCCCGCGAACTACTTGTCCGTGGCGGTCATGGAACTGGGTGGAGTCCATGCCCATGGGATCAAAGATGTTCTCCTTGGCGAAATCGGCCAAGCTCTGCTCGCTGACACGCTTGACGATCTCCCCGAGTAGGAGGTAGCTGCAATTGATATAGCTGTAGGTTTGGCCCGGCGCAGTACCGAGTCCATCTTGGCGCGCCACGGCCGCCACGCAATCGTCGATAGTCATACCGTCGAGACTGCGCCCCATCATTCTGGTCAGGTTGAGGAAGTCGCGCAGGCCGCTGATGTGGTTGAGCAGGTTCAGAGTTCTGATCGGCGCACCATAGCCGGGCATCTCCGGAAGGAAGGTGCGGATAACCTCCTCCAGGGAAAGCTCCTCCGTCCGCGGGGAACGTGTATCCTCAGTTCGATGGGCGCTGTCCGTGGCGGTTGATACTTGCCGCGGAACTCGTCTTGAGCACGCGGACGACGTTTTCGGCAAGGATGACTGGAACGGTCAGGTGCGCGGCGCAGTAACAACGGATGATTAGAGCACCTATGAATGCACCGACCCACGAGCCTACCCGCCGTGTCTTTCTCCAGGTTGCGGCCGCGAGCGCAGTCAGCGCTGGCCTCAGCCCTCGAGCGTTTGGGCGCCAGAGTTCGGGCACCACGCCGCCTCTCACTCTCCGGTGGGGCGTCGTCGGCACCGGCTCGATTGCCAACGCCATGGCGCGAGCCATCAAGGGGGCGCAGGGCGCCGAGCTCGCCGCAGTGTCGAGCCGCCGCATGGAGTCGGCTCGAGTCTACGCGGAACGGCACGGTGCCGCGCATGCCTTCGACTCCTGGGCGAAGATGGCCAGCTCCGAGAAGGTCGATGCGATCTACGTCGCCACACCGACCAGCGTGCGCGAAGAGATCTGCATCGCGGCTGCGCGCGGCGGCAAGCACGTGCTGGGCGAAAAGCCGCTGGCGAGCCTGGCCTCGGTCAACCGCATCCTTACGGCGTGTCGCGAAAACGACGTGGCCTTCATGGATGGAACGCACTTCGCGCATCACCCGCGCACGGCAGAGCTGCAGGCGCGGCGCGATCGCTGGATCGGCGCGACCGCGCTGGTCGATTCCTCCTGCGCCTTCAACCTGCAGGATCGCTCCAATATCCGTTACAACACCGAGCTCGAGCCGATGGGCGCGATCGGCGACGCCGGTTGGTACAACATGCGGGCCGCGGTTGAGTGCCTGCCGCGCGAACTCAAGCTGGAGAGCGTTCGCGCCGTGCTGCGGCGCGACAAGGAGACCGGCGCGGCGATCGGTGGCAGTGGGGAACTGTGCTTTGAAGGCGGCGTTCGCTCCACGTGGAGCTGCGGCTTCGACGCGCAACCTTCATCCATGCACGTGCACATTGAAGGCGCGGGCGGTGAGATCGAGATGCCGGGCTTCCTCTTCCAGGAACGTGACAACTCGGCACGCCTCGTGGTCAAGCAGGGCGACGCGGAGCCGACGACCCATCGCATCGCCTCAGACAAGCCAGGCTCGGTCTTGATGTTCGAAGACATGGCGGCCGCGGCCGCCGCTCCGGAACTTCGTGCTGGTTGGGCGAATCGTACGCGCCGAACGCAAGCGCTGCTCGATGCCATCTGGCACGTGGGGCTGGCTGCGGAAGCGAGCGGCAAGTGACACATCGGGTGGAGCGAGTCGGCCGCCAGATGTGGTCAGGGCCAGTCCCAAAGTCTGAAGAAGCCCACTCGCCCGTCATCGGAGACTCCGTCGACGGAGTCAGGATCGAGACGCGGCTGGCGTGGCGTCTCAGTCCTTACTGTCGCAACCGCGCTCTGTTTCATCCGTGGCTTGACGCCCTGACAATACCGTCAAATCCGGTTTTCTGACCGGCGCTCTCCCGCCCCGCGCTCGCAGACGGACCGTCGTTGTCTTGGTCAGTCGGGAGCGGCAGCGACGATCGAGTCCATGACCCGGGAGGACCGCGTTCTGGTGGGGCTGCTTTGGGGCCGTCGGCTTGGACTGACCACTGATCGGCGGCCAGCTCACCACGGGCGTGGCCGTGACCTCCGGTTAGTACTTCAATGACGATCTGGGGCAAGCAGATAGCTCCGGGTCCGCTTCGCGATTGATCTCTACGCGAGCTGCCGCTCCCACGGCACCTCGTGCTTCCCAATCACGGTCACTTCTGACAACGCTCGCAACCTACCGGACGCTCTATCTTAGACGCTCGCATGAACTCGGGCGCGGCGGGCGCACTGACGTTCACACTCGATCTGCCCGCCCTCTCGCTCCCCAACGGCCCGGTCGTAGGCAGTCCCGGCGAGACTTGGTCGTTCCAAGCATGGCACCGCGACACCCTTGCGGGCACCGCAACGAGTCAGCTCACGACGAGTGTCTCGGTGACGCTGCAGTAGCAGGTCCGACTTCGCTCGCGCTCAACGGAGGGTGCGCGAGCGAAGTCGGTGCTTGAATACCAGCTCCCGAAACCGCGCTGGCACTGCGTCTCGACTTTCACCTGTCGCGACGTCAGGGGGGGGCTCACCCGTGAACCTTGGCGGGGATGGGGGACCTGCCTGGCCGTTTGGCTTCATGCACCAATGCCACGCGGTGCCGATGGTCACGCCGCGGCGGGTCACCAGTACGCGCAAGTGCGCAGGGGGGAGAGGACGTGTTCGCAGGCGGTCCAGAATGCCGCACGGTTCGCTGAGCAAGAACTAGACTCTATCGGAAGTCCCCTACGTGCGAACGCCTTGGGTTGGTGGGCATTCTCACAATGGCACTCGGCGACTACGTGCTCGTGGCTACGCGCACGGACTCGACGATACGGCCCGCGGTTCACTGCCACAACTCGCTATGAAGCTCACGACACTTTCCCTTGCCTTCACCGCTCTCTCGCCCGTGCTCAGCGCGCAGGTCGAACTCGAGCAAATCTTCTCGCCTGCTCCGTATGCCAACGAGCGCTTCGGTCACTATCTTGATTTGTCCGGTAACACGCTCGTAGTGGGAACTTCGACAGAAGCCGGGGTCGGGACCTGTTACGTCTTCGAGTCGCAGAGTGGAATCTGGTCACACACCGCCTCACTGATTCCGGCGCCGTTCGACCCCTCCCAAGGGGTCTATGAGACCGAGCTAGAGGGCGACTTCCTTTTCCTGTCCGCAGCGGATTCGCTCACCTCTGGGCGCGTCTACGGCTTCGAGCGCGATGCGGGAGGATGGAGCCAAACGGCCTCGCTCACGGGCTCGACTCCGAATGAGGCCTTCGGTCAATCGCTTTCGATGGACTCCGACCTGCTCGTCGTCGGCGCGTCGTCGGCTGTCGCGCAGGGTCTCAACTCTGCCGGCGCGGTTTACGTCTACAACCGCAGCGGCGGCCTGTGGACCGAAACCGCGCGGTTGGAGTCCAGCGCGCCGGGCCAGCAGGATTTTTTGGGGGTCTCCGTCGACACCGACGGCGAGACAATCGTCGCGGGCGCCCACTTCGGCGACGCCAACGGCGTCAGTTCAGGCACGGCGACCGTCTGGGAAAAGAACGCCGCGGGGACCTGGATGGAGGTTGCCATCCTGGCGGCACCAGATGGCGCCGACTCCGATCACTTCGGATTGGCAGTCGCCGTCATGGGGAACCGAATCGCGGTAGGAGCGCGCTACGCTGACGGACAAGTGGGGGCGGTCTACGTGTTTCGTCGCGCCCTTGGCGCCTGGACGTTTGAGAGCAAGCTCGTGCCGAGCTTTGCCCAGCCCTTGTCCCGCGTGGGATACTCCGTCGAGTTCGACGGAACGCAACTCCTCGTCGGCGCGCAGAGCGGCGATTTCGTCACGGGCTACGAATACCTGGCCGGCGAGTGGGTCCAGACGCTGTCGTTCCAGGCGCACGACACCTCGAGTTCCAACACCTTCGGGTCACGGTTTGCGCTGGACGGTGACGTGCTTGCGGCCGCTAACCCCTTCCACGACGAGGCGTGCGGGGGAGGCAGCGGCTGCAACGCGGGAGCCATCTACCTCTTTCGACTCGAGGGGTACGCCTTCGAGGCGTGCCCCGGCGCCCCAAGCTCGAGCGGCGGCCCGTGCACGCTCAGCCTCGACGGCTCACTCGAGGTCACTGACAACGACTTGCGTCTCATGCTAGCGGGCGGCCCGGCGGGCCAGTTTGGCATCGCGGTGACCGGTCAGGATCCTGTACGTTTGGCGTTCGGTGACGGCGAGCTGTGCATCAGCCCGTTCCAGCCCGGATTGACGCGGCTGCCGCCGGTGGTACGCCTCGACTCCGCTGGCAGCGCGATGCTAACTCTCGACCTGGCGACAGGCCCGGCGGCTGCCACGATCCTCGGTGGGTCGAGGCACTACTTTCAGCTGATCTACCGCGACGACGCGCCTGGTGGCTCGGGGATCAACCTCAGCAGTGCCGTTGGCGTGACTTTCCTGCCCTGAGGGCGGCTGGTCTCCCATGGTTCAGTCGGCGCTCTGACGGCACCGTGGGCGCCGATGGTCATCAGAGATGCCCGGAGATCAGCTGCCCCTCGAGGCCAGCGTGGTGCAGTGCGAAGTGCTGAAAGCCGCACGCGATCCCTGCGACTCCGCTGTCGTGTGGCGACGATCGTGACACCCCGCACGATCAGGCGCTGGCGTCGGCAAATCACCGCGGACAAGTGGACGTATGGGAATGGTGCAAGAGGGCGGAAGGGAATCACGCGGGAGATCCGTACCTTCGTGGTTCGGTGGCCCGCGAGGCCCTGGACGCGGCATACCAAGGGCTACCGAAGGTTGAACGTCGATCGGATCAGGAAGTGGTCCGAGGGGAAGCCTGATGGCCAATCCTTGATCACGCTGGTTGAAGTGTGGCGCATGCCGGGCCCCTTGAAGTAGAGCTGATCGATGCGGCGGCCGCTGCGATGGGTGAAACCTGGAGACTCGGCGACGTTTGGGTGGAGGCTTCGGAACGCATCGGTGAAACCGGCCTTCTGCATCGCCGTCGAGGCTGGGCTCTGTCCGCCGTCGGTGTGGGGTATAGCGTTGAAGTCCCCTCCGAAGAGCACCGGTGTCGTCTCCGTCGCATTGAATCGGCTGTTGTGGAAGTCGGCGACGCTCTCGAACTTGTTCATCCCATACCAGTTCGACATGACCCACACGTCCTGAGTCTCGCTGATGGCCACTCTGGCTGCGACATTCATGAATGCCGCGCCTTCGGGAACCCGAATCTCCCGGATCGGATAGCGACTGACCACCGAGATGTTCGAGCCCTGGTTGAGGTAATCCCAGTCCACCGTCGTTGCGAAGTAGTAGCCGAGCTCCGCCGCGATGAAGTCGCCCGCGGAGTAGGTTTCTTGGAGCATGACCACGTCGAGTTCCTCACGTTCGATGATCTGCGCGATGGCCAACCTCGAGTCCCAACCATGCTGGTCGACGGTGAAGTGAAGGCCCCCGTGGAAGACATTCCAGACGCCTGTCGTGATGGCACCGAGTCGTTCCTCAAGGTGCCTCTCAGCAGGCTCGAAGTGTTCGGCGTATGAACTCAGGATCTCCCCTGGTCGCAGCGCGCGGTCCCAGACCGTCAGGTTGTCGAGGTCGAATTTGGAGTCGTGGAGCCGCTCCTGCGCGCCAAACGCCTGGGCGGAACGTTCGTCGATCGTGACTTTTCCGGCGTCCAAGCTGAAGATCTTCAGGAGAGGAGCTGCCTCCATGAAATTGAATACCTGGTGCACCGTGTAGGGGTTGCGCATGAGTTGGGCTTCCGCGTGGGACACCGACCCGAAGTCTATGGACAGGGCCTCCTCGGCAAAGGCGGCTCCATCGACCCCCAATGCCGCGACGCGTGCGGCGACCTTCCTTTCGAAGAGCTGCTTCGGTTCCACGATGAGCTCCACAAACTCATCCGGCTTGACCTCGTCCAGACCGAGGGAGTTGAAGGCGTCGACGAGGCCCTGAAGCGATTGGGCTCCATCGCGAATCGCCGGGAGAATCGCCCCTTGGGGGCCTGTCGCCGCAGCCTTCGATCCGACAATCAAGGGGTGCGCGTTGGTGAAATCAAAGCCCGTCGAATCTCGGACATTGTAGATCGCCTTGTTGACTCCGTCGTAGTAAAGCCAAACCTGGCCGAGACCACTGTCGTAGGTCATGGTGAGCTGATGCCATCGGCCATCGTTGAGGGGCATGTGCTCGCCGTTGTCGCGCTCGTAGGTGATGCGCCTCTTGCCGGAGCCCATGTTCCAAGCCCACGTGCCGTCGATCATGAAGAACGCCCAGCCCGCCCCTTTCTGTGACGCAAGGCTCTTGTCGGAGAGCTCCTTCTGCGAGAGCAATACCATTTGCGACCCCCGAGGCTCAGTCGTCCGAACCCAGGATTGGACCGAGAAGCTGCTGCTAGCATCCAGGGGCAGACCTTCCGTTCCGACCGCGACCCCCGTCGCGGTGGCTGTGTGACCGATGCGAAGCGCCAAGCCGTCGAGGCCCCTCACGTAGGTTTCGCCGCCGTACGCGGATGCCGTTCTCAACGGGGCCACGACGCTCTTCAGCGTGCCATTGAACTCAAATTTCGCGACTGGGCCGGGAGGCTCTGGGGCCGATGCTTGTTGTCGCGCATGAACGCTCAGCGGTAGAGCGCTTCCCAGGGCAGCGGTGAGGACGAGGTACAGGGTGCTGATCATGTCACTGGGTCCGTTGGCTTGCCCAACGGGGCCGGAGGCCCGGGAGATGAATCTCGAGTGGTATCCATGGGGGATGGAGTGTATCTCGGCCGTGACCCGGGGAATGGGGGGCGTTGGTTGCCATCCGGGCTTCGTAGACCAGCTCCTTGACGGTACGCGCTGGGCAGCCTCCACTGGATCGATGAAGCTTACCTGCCTCGCTCTCGCCCTCGCCGCCACTTCTACTGCGAACGCTCAGCAGTTTGCCCCCGAGTCGATTTTATGGCTTTCGGTGAGGCCATACTCGGTCTACGCCACGGACCTCGACGGTGACGCCGACAATCTCTCCGCGTCCCTCGATGATGACAAGGTCGCGTGGTACGAAAACCTCATGGGAGGCCCTATCGGGACGAGCTACTGTGGCCCCGCTATCCCCAACTCAATGGGGCAGACGGGTGTATTGACCGTGACCGGCAGCACCGCATTCCTGGACAACGACCTCGCCGTGGAAGCCACGCAGCTCCCACCGAACTCGTTCGGCATCTTCCTCACCTCGATGACATAGGCCTTCCTCCCCGGGGCGAGCGGTAGCAGCAACGGATGAAGGATGGACCCCACCGGAGCGTGGCGTCGTCTTCGGTGGGATCTTACCGGGGGGAGGGCCTCGGAGCGAGCTCTCCGACAACTCTAGCCAGCAGATGTTGGCTTCACCATCACCGCCGAGATTTCAGCCACGCACGGGGCACTGTTCCACCGGGGGTGCGGATGCTGCCGGTGCCGCCGCAGCGACTGCAGGGGACCTGGTCGCCGCCGACACTGACCTGACGCCCCGTCTTGTGGGCATAACCGCGCCACAACCAGCTGCCGTAGTTTCGATCGCCCGGGCGGAACGCGCTGGTCTGAACCTCGTCGACGTTGCGGCTGGCTGTGTAGTAGGTGCCGAGGCCGCGGCAGGTTGAGCAGATGTCGAACTGATCGGGCAGGTCGACCCAGTCAGATTCTGGCTCCTTCGCCGAGTTCGTCAGGAACTCGAGTCGCTCGACCTCGCCCTTCTCGCCGTTGTTGTAGGTGATCGCGTAGTCCGAAAAGAGAGAACCCGCGAGCTCCACAAGGAATCGGCCGTGCTTCACACCGTGTACGAAGGTGCCCGTCTCGCGAAAGCCATCGTCTCCACGGAGCTCTCCGTGACCGTGCGGATGACCGTCTTTGACCTCGCCGACATAGACGCGTCCGTTGCCGTAGACGAGCGTCGCGATCCCCAGTCGACTGTTGCCTCTCAGGCAATCGCCAATCGTAAAGTCCTGCGGGTAGTCGCGGTATCGATGCATCCGCGCCTCATCCTTGGCGACGATCCAGCGGGCCAAGGCCGGGATTCCGTCCACACACTCGTAGAGCTTCACGTCACCGCCGGACGTGCGTAAGACCATCTCTCCCTGCGCTACGCCATCGATGAAATTGCCGTTCACGGTCCCCAGTCCGGCGAAATCGATCCAGGCGTGCCCACCCGCCGGGTCGCCGCTGACGACCTTGCCACGGCTTGCGATCCATGGGCCAAACTCGTAGCCGTCGATCGACGGCCGGCGACGGTTCTTTGGCGGCCCATGCTGGACGATGACCTGATCGACTTCCACGCCACTTTGGAACCGGACCCGTCGTGCAGTGTGCGAGGGTTGGCGGCCCAGGGGCGGTGCCGGTGCTTCCACGACAATGCCCGGTCCGTCAGCGAGCCCGTCCACGAATCTAGCGGTGACCACTCGGCCGGAACGCTCGTCGATCAAGCGTCCTGGGCCATGGTAGCGTCCGCCCTTGAACCGACCCTCGTAGGTCAAGAAGCCCACGGGATCGTATGTGCGGCCGTACCCATCCTGGCAATCACCGGTGAGCGGGCGCAGGGCCGCCCCCACGTCGGCGCGTTCTTTAGCGATCAGCTCAAGCCACAACCGCTCCTCGATCACGTTGTTCTCGGAGTGAATTGGCTCGCATCGGAGCGCGATCACGGTTCGGGCTTCGGCCAGCCCGTGCGGCCGAAACAGGCTGGGCTCGGCACCCTGCAGGCTCCAGCTGCTCTGGTCCAACCAGTCGTGCACGATCGACGCATAGGCCGCCTGCAGGACGCTGCTGAATCTCCCTGGCTTTCGTGCAAGGCACACGCGCAGGGTCCAGAAGCCGTCGCGCTCGTCGAGCGTGATCCAGCGTGGATCCTGCCACATCGCATTGGCGGGCACGCCGCCGGTCTCAGCTGCAGCCGC